>Ga0118677_10000254_pt1 | contig 114794 bp, 76 predicted proteins | sample AliMusrvi5mmetaG_FD_86154 | JGI IMG/M metagenome (GOLD analysis project Ga0118677, IMG submission 86154)
GTGTGGACGAACGGCAACAGCGCCGTCTTCACGGGGGGCGGCGGGCTCGGGGTGACGGTCGACGTCGCCGCCATCGTCAACGTGGCGAACATCACCTTCCAGACCAACGGCTACGTGATCGCGGATGCGAACAGCGACGGGACGCTGTCGATCACGGGACTGCCGAGCGTGGTCACGGTGGTGAACGCCGGTGACACGGGGACGGTCGCGATGGCGTTCTCCGGCAGCGGCGGGCTCACCAAGGCGGGGAACGGCACACTGTGCCTGAACGCCACGTCCAACTCGTTCAATGGCGTACTGGTCGTCAGCAACGGCGTGTTGCGCTTGAGCAAGGGCGGGCTTTACGCCTTGGGTGCGGGCGGTACGGGAAATGAAACCATTGTTCGGGCTGGCGCGACACTCGATTTCAACGGCGCTTACACCAACCCTCTTGCCACGGCTGAGAATTTCCAGATCGCGGGTTCTGGCGTCGATGGCCGCGGTGCGCTGATCAACTCGGGCGCCAATTTCATGAACGGCGGGTTTGGCACCCTGTCGTTGCTGGGGGATTCGACGATCGGCTGTCTGAACCGGATCGACATCAGGAACACCGTCTCGGGCAACGGCTATACGCTGACCAAAAATGGCGCTGCCGAGCTGGCGGTCGGCGCAGATGTTCTCAACTGCAAAGTCGTGATCAATGCAGGGAACTACACGTACATGAGCCAGAATGCGTTAGGCGGCTCAGACTTTGAAACCGTTATGAACGGCGGCGCTGTGCGGTCGTATGGCGGTTATACGACAAGCGAGCGTTTCTTCTGCAATGGAGGGTCGTTTGTTGCGTGGGGGTATGGGACGCTCACGTTCAATATCGCCGGGCGCGTGACGCTCAACAGCAATGTGGTGGTCACTGCGGGAAACGACCGGGCCGGCTATTCCAGTATACTCGAGTTTTCCGGTCTGCTTGAAGGCGCAGGCGGAATCCAGCGGACCTACAACGGGGGCACCAATTTCATCTACGTCACATGCAACACCAACACCTATTCCGGGCCGACCATCGTCGACAGCAGCACGGCTTTGTATGTCGGCAAGACGAACCTGTATTCGGGTATTTTGGGCGTGGGCGTTGTGACCAATTCCGGCTCCTTGTATGCGTACTCAGGCCGGCTCTGCCAAAGCAATTTGGTGAACTTCGGTTCGCTTTACTGCAATACCGGCACGGTCGGGGCGGTCAATCTGATCAGCAGCGGGAACCTGTATTTGAACGGGGGGATTCTGGGCTCCGGCACTGTCGTCAACAGCGGAAGCCTGTACGCGAACTCGGGGTCTTTCGGTCCCAGCACGGTTGCGAACAGCGGCACCCTGTATTTGAACGGCAGTATTCTCGGCCCCTGTGCGGTGACTAACACCGGCGTATTCTATTGCTTGGCGCCGCTGATGGGTACCGGCAACATTGTAAACTACAACGGCGTCTATTTTGACCGGGGCGGCACGACGGTCAGCTCGAACGCGTTCTTTGGCTCGGGAGCGGTTAACGTCCGTTATGGGAGCGATGTCGTTCTGTCTTCGGCCTTTGCCTCCAATGGCATGTTCCGGGTTGCCGAAGGTTCTCTGACCCTGACCAACGGGACCTCCCTGTTTGTCACCAACTGGGTCATGGCCGCCGACCGGGGCGTCTGGTATCCGTACTCGCCGACGAACATGACGGCTAAAATCAATGTGTATGACGGGTCATCCTTGTCGACTCGTTATATCGTCATGGGAGACGGGACCAATGTGCCAGGCGGACTCATGTCGGGAACGATCAACCAGTACGGAGGGAAGGTGACGACCTTCGATTGCACGGCGGAAAGCAACGGCATCCGTATCGCGCACTGGCCGCAAGGCAACGGCACCTACAACATGATGGGCGGCACCCTGACGATCGACAAAGGCTGGGACCTCTGTGTCGCCACGGACGGAACGGGCTGGGTGCATCAGACCGGCGGCGAGATCTACACGAGCCGGGTGATGCTCCACGAGCGGATGAACAACACGTCCGGATTCGGACGCCTGACGGTCGAGGGCGGCGTGCTGAACATCGGGCTGACGAACGGCATTCTGAACATCGCCGCGACCAACGGCATCTCGGCCGACGGCACGGCGCTCTGTCTGGTCGAATACGGCGGCAAGGGCGGCGTGATCCGCGCGGTCACCAACTTTGTTTCGGAGTTGAAGGCGACACTGTATGGCACAAACGAGAACGCGATCACTTTCGACACGACGAGCTTCGCGATCAACCTCTCCGGAAATCTGACCGGAGCGGGCGGGCTCAACAAGGCCGGTTCGGGCGTGCTGACGCTCACGGGGACGAACACATACAGCGGCGGCACGATCATCAAGGAAGGCACGCTCACGATTGCCGCACGCACCAATGTGCCGAACGGCGTGCTGAAGTTCAGCATTTCGACCAACGGCACCTGCGGCGTGCTGCACGCGATGGGCGACCTGTCGCTGACGGGGCTGTCCGTGGGGGTTTCGAACCCGGAGCAACTTGATAAGAACAAGAGCTATCCAGTCATTACGTATGGAGGGGCCGTGGGCGGAGCACCCGATACAAGCTTGTTGCCAACGCCGTGGTATTTGCATTACGATTGGGCGAACAAGTCAGTGAACCTCCGCGCATCGGTCGGCACGGTGCTCCAGATACGGTAGTTTGATGGCTGGGTGGTATGGGCGGGACGCTCGCGCCACAATACAGGAGAGAGCGATGAACACACGGCTGATAGGAATCGTTGCGGCGGGCGCACTGTTTACGAGTATGGCACAGGCGGACACCCAAACGTGGAACGACAGTGGCCCGAGCGGCAACTGGAGCACCAACGAGGCGAACTGAGCTGGCGGAGCCGTGTGGACGAACGGCAACAGCGCCGTCTTCACGGGGGGCGGAGGGCTCGGGAAGGCGGTCGACGTCGCGCCATGTGGCCACCGATGGCACCTGTGACGTCCTGAATGTGCAGGGTGACCTGTCCTTGAACGGCCTGACGCTGCAAGTGGCCGACTTAGGGCAGTTGGGCAAGGCTCAGCGCTACACGATCATCACGCATACGGGAGCGCTGTCTGGCGTGTTCAGTGCGACCAACGTGGTTAAGCCGTGGTATGTCTTCTACGACCGCGTTGGCCATACCGTGCAGATCCGTGCCGACAGTGGCACGCTGCTCCGGCTCTTATAAGGCCGGCTAAGCCGGTTTGGCGCAGAAGGTGTTCCGCGCGTAGAAGGGGTAGCGCGCGGCATCGTCTCCCGGTTTGACCTGTCGCCAGCGGCGATAGGTCAGGCACCAGTAGGAGGGGTGGCGGCGGATGACGCGCTCGATCGCGTCGGACAACTGCTGGGTGCGCACAGGATCAGGCACGTTTGGATCCGGCATGAAAACGTCGCTGCACTCGATGAGGTAATGCGCGCCTTTAACCGGTCTTGCCCAGACGAACATGATGGGGATGTCGAGCTTACGAGCCAGAGTCGCCGGTGTCATTGAAACGCAGACCGGCAGTCCGAAAAATGTGCACCAGGTGCCGCCTTCTGAAATTTCCATGTGCTGATCGACGAGTAATCCCACGCTTTTCCCGCCCTTGAGCATGCGGATCAGCGGTCGCACGGCACCCTCTACCGGTATGATCTCCTGGCCGATGAGCGCGCGCTGCCGAGTCAGCAGGGCGGTCATCGCAGCGGAGCCGATCCGCTTGGCGACGCACATGATGGGAATGCCGTTTGCCACGCCGCCTTGGGCCACAAGCTCCCAGTTTCCCAAGTGGGCGCTGAGCATCACGGCGGGCTGATGCTGGCTGACTCTGTCGAATGCGCCGGGGGCAAAGTCAACTTGCGCGAGGATACGTTCGCGCGTGTCGCGCAACAGCCAAAAGAGATTCAAGATCGTGCGCATCATGGTGCGATAGGAACGGCGGATGATGACGCGCTCGCGTGTGGGCGTGATCCGCGCGCCGAACATGAGCCGGAGGTTGGCTTTCGCGATTTTCTGTCCGCGGCGGTCAAAGAGAGGCGCAAGGGCGGATATGAGGTCGGCTAGGCAGACCACGGCCCGAAGGGAAAAACGAGGGATCAGCGACTGAGCCAGCCAGATGCCGAACCACTCGAGAGGTCTGCGCAACCTGCGGATAAAGGTCTTCGCTCGTTTCGTCATTGAACGAGAGAATAACAGACGACTTTTGAGGTGAAAAGAAAAAACGAGAGAGGCACATGCAGCTGGAAGACTTGTAGGACGGGCTGCGGTCAGGAGACGGGAAGGCTCGCCGTATTCGGTTTGGACGGCCGGGCGTAGAAGGGGTAGCGCGCCGGATCGTCGCCGGGACGGATGCAACGCCAGCGGCGGTAGTTGAGGCACCACAACGAGGGGTGTCGGCGGATGACGCGTTCGAAGGCGCTAGCCAGTTGCTGGGCACGCTCGGCATCGCCGACATTCGGGTTGTGCGGAAAGAGTTCTCCGGGTTCGATGCGGTAGCGTCCGTCTTTCAGGGGACGCGACCAGGCGAAAATGATGGGCGTCTTGGTTTTGCGGGCCAGGGCGGCTGGAGCCATGGAGATGCCCGCAGGCACGCCAAAGAGATCGACCCACGCGCCTCCCTCCCAAACGTTGGTGTGCTGGTCGATGAGCAGGCCGATGCTGGTGCCGTGCTTCAGCGCGTTTAGCAGGGGGCGGAGCGCGCCTTCTGCGGGAACCAGTTGCTGGCCAATGGTTGAGCGCAGGCGGATCAGGTGGGCGGTCATTTCCGGGGAGCCGATCTGCTTGGCGACGGACAGCATGGGAAATCCGTTGGCGACACAGGCTTGGGAGAGGATCTCCCAGTTGCCGAGGTGAGCGCTGATGGTGACCGAGGGCTGGTTGCAGCGGAGAATTTCCAAAACGCGCGGGTCGAATGTGACCTGGTTGTCCATCCGTTTACGCGTGTCCCGCGACATCCAGAATACATTGACGAGCACGCGCGCCATGTTGCGGTAAGAGCGGCGGATGAGCGCACGCTCGCGGACGGGTGTCATGCGCGAACCGAACATGAGCCGCAGGTTGGCGCGTGCGACGGCTTTGCCGGTTTTGTCTACAATGAAAGCGGTGTCCGCCACAAACCGAGAGAGTTTCAGAAGGCTTGAAAGAGACAGCGGAGGAATGACAACGAGTCCCAGCCAGATGGCGAACCATTCCAGCGGTCTGCGAAGTTTACGATAGACCCGTTTAGCCCTTTTGCCCATGAGTCATATAAAAATAACAGGGATGGCCGGGTCAGAAAAGAAAAAACGGCTCGAATGGCAGAGGTGTAATGTGTGTCAGGATCGGGGTGCGGCTGTCACCACATATCGCCGAGCGGTCCGCAGGGGAGGATTTCGATGGTGGCATCGACTTCTTCTCCTGGGGCGAAACTGGCGATGCCGACGACGACACGGATGGGCAAATGGTCGGGGATGGTGAAGCCGCGCTTGCGCTTAGTGCCCTCCCAGACGATGTTGAGGCGGTTGTAGGAGAAGTGCTTGGCCATCCGCACCTGGGTGGTCTCGCTGATCATGGGAACGGACATTGAGGCGATCAGGCGGTTGTTCTCGGTGATGCTATATACGGCCACGCAGGCCGCAGGGCCGGCGTCTTGCTTGAGGGCTGGCTTCTTGGTCGTAAAAATGAGCTTGCAGACGAGGTCGCGGCTGTCGTTGAGACGCCAGGACATGGCCTTGCCCAGCCAGGTGATCGCTCGGTTGTCGAAATTGACGGTGCTCCCCTTCTTGGTGCCGCGCACGTAAGCGCGCATCGTCTTGGGGTAGGCGAAGAGGCCGAGCTCATCGGGCATGCCTGCCTGATTATAGAGCGAGAAATCGTGGGAGTAGTTGCCCGAGCCCTCGTATTTCCATTTGGTGATTTCGGGAGGCCAGTCCTTGTCGTACTCCAGGGGCTTCGTCAGGAACGATTGGGCGGCAGGGACGAGGTCGGTCAGCGCGAGTGCACTCAGGTTGCGCGTCGAGGGCGAGGCTGCGGACGCATCCGCTTTTTCCTTGAGGGCTGCCACATCCGGGACGGGGGGCACAAGACGGCAGGTGACGCCAGCCTCTTCGAAGGCCCGGTTGGCGAAGTCCTTGCGCTGAAGGGCTACGCGTACGCGGGTGGCCTCTTTCTTGACGGCAGCCGCAGCCGGAGCCTGCTCCGCCTCGGTGTAGCGGGCGTTGAGTTGGCCGAGGCCCGCGATGTACTTGTCGGCGAGTTCGCGCGCCTGCTCGCTGCGGTTTTGGTCGTTGAGCGTGCGGCGTGCCGCATAGTCCTCTTGGATCAGACGGAGAGCTTCGACGTTGGCGATGGCGTCTTTGGTGAGTTCGGGGACCGGTTCGAAAGGGTCGGGGTCGGCGCTGAGGGCCTTCATGAAGCGGGCGGCCTCTTTTCTCACGGCATCCATGCCGACCGTATCCTTTGCCTCTTTGAGGCGCGCCGAAAGTTTTTTCAGAGCCAACACATAGTTTTCAGCGAGCGGCTGCAGGGAAGCGTTGTAAGATTCGGCCAGCTTGGTCAGTTCGGCTCGGTAGGCACTGTTGAGACGCACCGCATCGGCCGGCAGCGTTGGCGCAGCTGGCTGAGCGGTTTGAGCGACGGCGGAAAGGGTTGCAAGGAAGCAACATACGAGTATCGAGCGCATAAGCGGACTCCGAGTTAACAAACGTGTTTGTCTTTTATAGCACACTTGAATTGTGTAAGAAATGAAGAATTGGGATGGTCGCACTAAAAAAAGCGATTTTCGCGATTGCACCGGAGGCAAGCATTTGATAAATTTACTCACTCGCTATGAAAATTGTTATTCTTCTGGGCGCTCCGGGGTCTGGTAAGGGTACTGTCGCCAGTCGTTTGGCTGCCACTGATAGTACGATCCGGCACGTTTCGAGCGGCGACTTGCTGCGCGAGGCGGTGCGGCTCAAGATGCCTGCTGGCAGTGAGGCGGAAGGGTACATGAAGCGTGGCGAGCTGGTTCCAGATGCCCTCATCGCGCGGATGGTTGAGGAGCTGATGGGTCTGGTCAGTCAGCCGTGCATATGGCTTTTGGATGGGTTCCCGCGCACGGTGGCGCAGGCTGAGATGTTGGATGGGATTGCGAGCCGACGCGGAGCAGAGGTGGCCGCAACCGTGCTGTTGGATGTCGAGGACTCGATTTTGGTGAACCGTATCGCAGGGCGTCGCGTGTGCCCGAAGTGCGGGGCTGGGTATCACGTGACGAACATTCCTCCCCGGCTGGAAGGGATCTGCGACGCGTGTGGGACGGAATTGGTCATCCGCAAGGACGACAACGTGGAAACGGTTAAGAACCGGCTCGTTGTTTACAGGGAGCAAACCATGCCGCTGATCGCCTTCTATGGGGCGCGCGGCAAGTTGCGCACAGTGGTCGGCACAGGGCCGATCGACGGGATTGTTGAGCGGGTTAGGCAAGCCATGGCATGAAGATTCCGCTGAAGAGCGCCGCAGAACTGGAAGCCATGCGGACGAGTTGCCGGATGACCGCTGAGGTGCTCCGGCAGGTGGCGGATGCCGTGCAGGCGGGCGTGACGACAGGCGAGTTGGACGGGTTGGCCCGGCGGCTGATCGAAGGAATGAAGGCCAAGCCCTCTTTTCTGGGCTACAGAGGGTATCCGGCGGCGATTTGTATTTCGGTGAACGACGAGGTGATTCACGGCATTCCTGGGCGCAGGACGATTTTGCCGGGGGATGTGGTGAGTCTCGACGTCGGCGTGTATTACAATGGATTTCACGGGGATTCAGCCACCACTGTCATGGTGGGGGTGACGGATCCCGATACGATCCGGTTGGTGGAGACGACCAAACGGGCTCTGGCAGCCGCTGTGGCTGCCGCGAGACCGGGCGGACGGCTCTCGGATGTCTCCCACGCAGTGGAGACCACCGCGAAGGAAGCCGGTTGTTCTGTGGTTAGGGAATTTGTCGGTCACGGCGTGGGGCGTCACCTCCATGAAGATCCGCAAGTTCCGAACTATGGTGCACCGGGGCGCGGCCCGATTCTGATGCCGGGGATGACGTTGGCGATTGAGCCGATGGTCAACCTCGGTCGTCCGGAGGTGGTCGTGTTGGACGACAAGTGGACAGTAGTGACACGGGACGGGAAGCCGTCCGCGCACTTCGAGCACACCGTGGCCGTGCTTGAGGAAAGAATGGAAGTTCTGACGCTGGCATAGAGAATTTCCAAACTTTGTGATAGACAAGGTGACGGACTTTTGGTTAAATCCAAAACCTTTTTTGAACGAGGAAAAAAGACCATGAAAGTTCGCAGTTCGGTGCGGCGCATTTGTGAGCGTTGCCGAGTGGTACGTCGCAAGGGCGTCGTACGTATTATTTGTACGAATCCCCGCCATAAGCAGCGCCAGGGTTAAATTGGAGAGACTACCATGCCGAGATTGATGGGTGTGGATATTCCGGGCAGAAAGCGCGTTGAATACGCGCTCCGGTACATTCACGGAATCGGTCCCAAGCGGGCCAGTGACGTGGTCGAGCATTGTAAAGTCGACCCAGCCAAAAAGGCTGACGATCTGACCCCGGATGAAATCCGCCAGATTGTCGCTTTTATTCAGGACAACTACCGAGTTGAGGGTGATCTGCGCCGCGAGGTATCGCAGAACATCCGCCGTCTGATCAGCATTGGTACGTACCGTGGGCTGCGCCACAAGCGCGGTCTGCCCGTCAGAGGGCAGCGCACTCGTACCAACGCCCGGACCCGTAAGGGTGGGAAACGGACGGTGGGTGCGGTGCGTGACAAGACCGCCCGCGCGGCCATTAAGGCCAAAACGCCGACTGGCAAATAACCCGGCGCAGACGTGGCGTGATGTCCGGTTCCGGGTTCCGGGATGGGACAATGCCGCGTCAGCCCAAGCATTTCGAGGCTGAGACGCATGAGCGAAGAAGCTGTCAAAAAAGATGAACAGGCCGCTGCTACCGAGCAGCCGGTTCTGAGCGAGGCGGCCGCCGTTATGGCCGCGGGTGAAGAGCCCGCCAAGGTCGCGGATGCCGCGAAGAAAAAAGGCAAGGGGAAGGCGATTCCCGCCGGCATCGCCTACATCCGTTCCACATTCAACAACACGCTGGTTTCTATCACCGACGCGCGCGGCGGTGTGATCGCTTGGAGTTCGGCCGGCAAGGCTGGGTTCAAGGGATCCCGCAAATGCACCGCGTTCGCGGCGACCATGGTGGCGCAGGACGCCGCCCGGCAGGCGGTCGGCAAGGGCATGCACGAGGTCGAAGTCAGGATTCAGGGCGCGGGAGCAGGACGCGAGTCCGCCGTGCGGGCCATTCAGTCCGCGGGGATTCATGTCTCGCTGATCAAGGATTGCACGCCGATACCCCACAACGGTTGCCGTCCGCGCAAACGGAGGAGAGTCTAACATGGGCAGATATACAGGTCCCGCTTGCCGGATTTGCCGTCGCGAGGGGCAGAAGTTGTTTCTCAAGGGCGCCCGGTGCTATATGGCCAAGTGCGCGATCGAGCAAGGCACGCCTGCTCCCGGTCAGCACGGCGCGCGTCGCGGGCGCAAAATGTCGGAATACGGTCAGCAGCTTCGTCAGAAGCAGTGCCTGCGCCGCCAGTTCGGCATGCAGGAGCTCCAGTTCAAGCGTTTCTTCAAAGAGGCGCTGCGCCGCAAAGGCGTCACGGGCGAGATCCTGCTTCAGTTGCTCGAAACCCGCATGGACAACTTGGTGTACCGTCTCGGTTTCGCCTCGTCCCGCCGCGCGGCCCGCCAGTTCGTACTGCATGGGCACTTGGCTGTGAACGGCAAAACCGTCGCGATTCCGTCCATGATCCTCAAAGTCGGCGACGTGATCGAAGTCCGTGACCGTCCGCGCAGCCGGGATTTTGCCACGAAAAGTCTCGAAGCCGCCACCACCCAGCAGACGCCCACATGGCTCTCGCTGGACAAGAAGGCTTTCCGTGCGGAAATTTTGAGCCTCCCGACCCGCGAGCAGATCGCGCCCGTCGTGGACGAGCAGGCCGTTGTCGAATTGTATTCGCGCTAAGCGCGGTAAGTGCTGATGGCCGCAGCCCCGCTCGGGGCTCGCGGCCTGAAAGGACGGAAACATGCCGATTCGTTTGAGTCGTTTTGAAATGCCCCGACGGGTGCAGAAGGAAGAGAACACAGCGACCGCCACGTATGCGCGGTTCATTGCGGAGCCGTTTGAGGTGGGCTATGCCCGCACCATCGGCAACTCTCTTCGCCGTGTCCTGCTGTCGTCCATCGAAGGTGTCGCGATTACCTCCGTCAAAGTCAATGGAGCCAGCCATGAGTTCAGCGCGCTTCCGGGTGTGAGCGAGGACGTCACAGACATCATCCTCAACCTCAAACGCGTGCTCCTCAAGAGCTACAGCCGCAACCCCGTCTGGCTCAAGTTGAACAAGAAGGGTCCCTGCGTGGTCACGGCTGGCGACTTCGCCGAAGAGAATTCGGTCGAAGTGCTCAACCCCACCCAGCATATCGCCACCCTCGACGTGGACGGTACGCTGGAACTGGAGGCGGAGATCCGCACGGGCCGTGGCTTCTGCCCCGCCGAAGGGAACAAGGCCGACGAACAGGAGATCGGACGCATTCCGATCGACAGCATCTTCTCGCCGTTGTCGCGCGTGAACTTCCTCGTGGAGAACACCCGCGTGGGCCAGCGGACTGACTATGAGAAGCTGATCCTCGACGTCTGGACCGACGGCCGCGTCACGCCGGATGAGGCGCTCAAGACCGCAGCGGCAGTGTTGCGCCATCACCTCGACGTCTTCGTCGACTACAGCGAAGAAGTGCTGGAGTTCGAGGAGGCCGAGAAGAAGGTGGACGAAGAACGCGACCGCCTGCGCCGCATCCTGAACATGAGCGTGAACGAGATCGAACTGAGCGTCCGCGCCGCCAACTGTCTGAACAACGCTAACATCACAACCGTTGGCGAATTGGCGATGAAGACGGAAGCCGACATGCTGAAGTATCGCAACTTCGGCAAGAAGTCGCTCAACGAGATCAAGGACAAGCTGACCGAGCTGGGGCTCTATCTGGGCTACAAGTTTGACCCCGAATTGCTCGATGCGAATAAGTAACACGGTTTGAGGTTTAAGTCATGCGTCATCACAGATTAATGAAGAAGTTCGGGCGTTCGATGTCACACCGTAAGGCGCTCATGAGCAGCCTTGTGACGAACCTGATTTTGCAGAGCAGCATCAAGACCACGCTGCCCAAGGCGAAACAGGCGCGCAAAGACGCCGATAAGATCGTCACGCTGGCCCGCAAGGGCACGCTGGCCGCCCGTCGCCTCGCCGCTTCCCGGCTGCAAAGCCCGGCTGCCGTGCAGGCGCTGTTCGACAGCGTCGTTCCGTCGATGGACGGCCGCAACGGCGGTTACACGCGCATCATGAAACTCGGCGATCGCGGCAGCGATGGCTCGACGATGTGCCTGTTGCAGTGGGTGGTGCTCCCGGCCAAGGCCGAGGTTGTCGCCGAGCCTGCCGCCGCAGTGCCTGAGGTCGTTGCCAAGCCTGCCAAGGCTGCCAAGGCCGCAAAGAAGGCGTAACGCCGCACACGCATGTGTGTATGAAAAGACGGACGCCGCGAGGTGCCCGTCTTTTTTGTTGGAGGAATCGGACCGGTTGCGCCGTTCTTGCAAGGCGGACGATAGAGGCCGTATGCTGAGCTATGAGAAACAGGTGTGGGCGACCCGACCAGACCTTGTTCTGGCTGGTGTTGACGAGGCTGGACGCGGCTGCCTCGCGGGCCCTGTCGTTGCCGCAGCTGTCAGCCTGCCGCCCGAACTGGCCGAGCGACTCTACGCCGGCGACCTCGCGGAACTCACGGACTCCAAGCAGCTCTCCGCCGTACGCCGCGAAGCGTTCTTCGCGATCCTCACCCATACGCCCGGCGTCGCCTTTGCCACTGGCTGGTGTTCGGCGAAAGAGATCGACCGCTTCAACATTCTGGTGGCCACGCACCTTGCCATGCGGCGCGCGGTCGAAGGGCTGCCACAGAAGGCCGATCACGTGCTCGTGGACGGCTTGCCGGTGAAAGGCTTGCCCTGCCCTTCGACCGCGATCGTCAAAGGCGACGCCAAGAGCTTTCTGATCGCGGCAGCCAGCGTGGTCGCCAAAGTGAGCCGTGATCACTTCATGCAGAAACTGCACGCACGCTATCCACAGTACGCTTTCGCAGTGAACAAGGGCTACGGCGTGAACGAGCACATGGCGGCCTTGTTCAAGTATGGCTCCTGCCCGGAACACCGGCACACCTTCCGCCCCGTGCAGGACGCCGATCAGAAACTGCCGGGGTTCGAGTACTGAGCGAGGAGAAAGGATTCAACGTTCGGGGCCCTGAATAGGGACCTCGCCTTTTCCCCTGAACTCCGAAGCCTTCCCCGCGGGATCATTGGACCATCGATTCGGGAATGCGGAAACGAAGTGGCCGGGCGCGCCCGAGGTTCTCGCCGGGAAGCGTGAGAAGAACGTCGCCCTTGGTCTTCGCTCCGCACTGGAACATGAGAATGTCGGAGACGCTCGAACCGGGCGATATATCCGCTTGCTGCTGGGCGCCCACGGGCCAGGTGCTGCGCCCGAAGGAAACCATTCCCAGGAGGTTTCCGCCGTCGTCCAGCAGCGTGGCTGCTCGCTGGAAGTCACTTGCATCCTCCAGTGCCCGCCACGTGCGATACTGGACCGGCGCGCCTCCGTTGTTGCTGATCTTCACGGTGACACAGTAGACCGGCGTTTGCGTGGCCGAGGCCTGCCTGAGCGCAGCCTGATAGATCAAAGGACATTCCTTGGCGATCCTCGTGACGGCAATCGAGATGTCTGTTCCGGCATACGTCGCAGGCGCGGGTGCAGTCGCAGGGAGCAGGCCGCGTGAGATCAGGGGGTCGCTCAGACGTTGGAGCTTTTCCGGGACGTTCAGCTGGGTTACGGTGAAAGCGCCGACCACGCCGATCACGATGATCAACAGCAAGACGCTGAAGCAACCGCCGAGACCGAGAATCAGGCAACACGGCCAGCGACGAGTTTTCGTTTTTGTGGAGGGCGGTGTCGGAGGAATGCTGTCTGCGTCTTGGGCGGGCAACACGTCTGCTTGGGGCAATGACACTTTTTCACCACAGCGCGGACAGTTGATCCTCGTCCCCAACTGATCGGGCGAGTATGAAATCATCTTTTTGCAGCCGGTGCAGACAAAAACTTTTGCGCGGAAAGCAGGCATGGCTATTCCCCCCCTGAATTTTTATCAACTGGATGTATGATATACAAAAAGAGAAGGCCGTCAAAGACCTTCTCTTTTTTATATTCAGTTGAGGATGCGAACGGACGCGCCTTATGCGATCGTGGCGGCAGGCGGCGGCAGTTCGTGACCGCGGATCTTGATGTGCAATTCGCGAAGCTGTTTCTCGGTGACGTCCGAAGGCGCGTTCATCATCAGATCTTGCGCCTTCTGGTTCATCGGGAAGGCGATCACTTCGCGGATGTTGTCCTCGCCCGCGAGCAGCATCACCATGCGGTCGACGCCCGGGGCGATGCCGCCATGGGGAGGTGCGCCGTACTTGAAGGCGTTCAGCAGGCAGGAGAACTTCTCTTCCACCACTTCCGGACCGTAACCGGCAAGCTCGAAGGCTTTGTACATGATCTCGGGGAGGTGGTTGCGGATCGCGCCGCTGGAGAGCTCGATGCCGTTGCAAACCACATCGTACTGGTAGGCCAGGATGTCGAGCGGGTTTTTGTTGAGCAGCGCGTCCATGCCGCCCTGAGGCATCGAGAACGGATTGTGAGAGAAAGCGGTCGCGCCAGTCTCAGGATCCTTCTCGAACATCGGGAAGTCCACGATCCAGCAGAACTTGAAGACGTTCTTGTCGATCAGCTCGAGGTCGCGGCCCAGCTTGACACGGATATCGCCGCCCATCTTGGCGGCCTTCTCGGCTTCGTCGCAGAGGAAGAAGATCACATCGCCGTCTTTGGCGTTACCCATCGTTGCGAGTGAGGCCAGCTCTTCCGGTTTCAGGAATTTCTGGATCGGCCCCTTGACCGTGTCGCCATCCCAAATCAGGTAGGCGAGGCCCTTGGAGCCGAGCGTCTTGGCATGCTCCACTAGCTTGTCAAAGAAGCTGCGCGGCTTATCCTTGATGCCCTTGACCGGAATCGCGCGCACCACCGAGCCGGCTTTGACGGCGCCGGCGAAGGCGTTGAAACCCGAGTTCTTGAAGATCTCGGAACAGTCGAACATCTCGATCGGAATACGCAAGTCGGGCTTGTCGCTGCCGTACTTGAGCATCGACTCGCGGTAGGGGATATGGATCCACGGCGTGGCGTCGACGGACTTCTTCGAGAAAGTCTTGAACGTGCTGGAGATGACATCCTCGACTACGGCGAAAATATCCTCCTGCGTGACGAACGACATTTCCATGTCGAGCTGATAGAACTCGCCCGGCGAACGGTCGGCGCGTGCGTCTTCGTCGCGGAAGCAGGGCGCGATCTGGAAGTAGCGGTCGAAGCCGGCGACCATCAGAAGCTGCTTGAAGAGCTGCGGGGCCTGCGGCAGCGCGTAAAATTTGCCGTGGTGCACGCGGCTGGGCACGAGGTAGTCGCGCGCGCCCTCAGGCGAGCTGCACGTGAGGATCGGCGTCTGATACTCGTTGAAGCCATGCTTCTCCATCGCTTTGCGCAGGAATGAAATGATCTTGGAGCGCAGCAGGATGTTGCTGTGGATGCGCTCGCGGCGCAGATCGAGGAACCGGTACTTCAGGCGCAGATCCTCAGCTCCGTCCTCATCGCCCGGCAGATAGAGCGGGGTCTGTTCGGAGGCCGCTTCGACGACGCACTCGTTTGCGACGAGCTCGACCTCGCCCGTGGGAATGTCAGGATTGATCGTGGAAGGCTCGCGCATCGTGACCTCGCCGACGACGGTGATGACAGTCTCCAGCTTGGCCTTGCTCAGCGTCTCGAAAAATGAGCGGCTGGGATGAACCACGATCTGCGTCAGTCCGTAGTGGTCGCGCAGATCGATGAACAGGATTCCGCCGTGGTCGCGCATGCGAAAGATCCAGCCCGAGAGCTTGGCGGTCGAACCCGCATCAGCCGCACGCAGCTGGTTACACGTGTGAGAGCGATAAAGGTGCATAGTTGGTGTTCCTTAAAAAACAGACAAATAGTTTATCAGAAAACGGCAAGCCGCGCCATGGAGGATTTTCGCCCGCAACAGGGCGAAAGATGCGCGTCACGTTGAACTGGAAGAGCGGTCGAGTTCAGCCAGGCGCTTCTTTGCTTTCCCGTTCCCTTTTTGAGCGCTTTTGCGATACCACTCGAGCGCTTCGGCTTCGTTCTTCACGGTGCCGCAGCCCTTCTCCAGGCACTCCGCCCAGGAGAACATTCCCTCTTTGTGACCGCCAATCGCTGACAGCTTGAACCACTTTGCGGCTTTGAACAGGCTTCTTTCAACGCCTCGGCCTTCACTGTAGCACTCTCCCAGATTCTCTTGCGCCCAAGGCTCGCCTTGGTCCGCCGCCTTCTGATACCACTTCACCGCTTCGCTGATGGACTTCTCCACTCCAAAGCCATCTTCATAGCACCATCCCAAGAAAGCCTCTGCCTTCGGTCCGGCTCCGTTTGTCACGGCCTGTGTCATCAGCTCAGCCGTTCTTTGCCTGTCTCTGTTTACGCCTGTTCCCCAGTAGTAGCACATCCCCAGTTCATACTGCGACGGGCCGTCTCCCAGCTCAGCCGCTTTTCGATACCAGTTGCACGCTTCGGCCTTATTGGTCGCAACGCCTTCGCCCCACATGTGACACAGGCCCAGCCAGTACATTGCGTCGGCATTCCCCTTTTGAGAGGCCTGGGAGAAGAGTTTGGCCGCCTCAGTCTTGCACTTTTCCTCGTCGTACGTTCGGTTGCCGAATCCGAAGTACCAAGACTTGCCGGCGCGGAACTCCGCTGAGCCGTCATCTTTCTGTTTCTCCGGCAAAAGGTTCGTATTCCATTTCAAGCGGGCCCAAGGGCTGAACGAGTTCCAGCGCAAGAAATCAACTGCTTTATTGAGCCGTTCTCCGTCTTTCAAGGTCTGCCTCAACGACCAGAATCTGCGCCCCTCCACATAATTGTCGGCGAGTTCATCCCACGACGAGAATGTGTTTTGCAGCAGGCGCGCGACTGGCATGATGAGCGACCAAGCCTCCTTTTCGGTCAGGAAGCCCGCATGATATCCCCAGCGGCAAAGCGAGATATAACGCGAAAAGTCCCAGCCGGCAAGTCCGGTTTCCTCGAGTTTCTTGCGCGTCGCAACCACCGTGTCCATCCGGTTGCTGACCGTTCCGCCTTCTCGCGCAGCGACACGTTTGGCCCGCCCGCGCTCCTCGGATGAGAGATGGTTCAACTTCTGCACCCAGTTGTCGTATTCCTTCCGGTATCCGCCACGCTCGAGGGTGTCAAGCGTGCTCAGCAAGTCTTCGCGGCTGTTGATGTTCCACCACTTACTCAGGCGTGTCTTCCCTCCGTCGGCCTCCTCGGTTTGTTCGCTCAGAACATCATGGCTCAGCGCGTTCAACTGTGTCAGAACAGCGCAAGTCGCGAGTGCCCACTGCTTTTGTTTTTCCGTAGGAGCGGCGTCTTCCGGGTACGTTTCGCCGATCAGAGGCGGATACTTCTCCTGCACGGACAGGGCGAGTTTTCCAATAAGCCTTCCCGATTTCGGAGCGAGTCTGAATGCGGCGGACACGCACACGAGTGCCGAAACGCTAAGCAGGATCACGAGAAGAGCGATCTTTTTCATAAGGTGTCACTGAGCCCCAGTAATGTTCTAATAGAGATTAGTTTCGCTGTTCTGCGCCGGATTTGCAACCTGATTTCCCGGACGAGGGCTTCGTGCGAACAGGTGGCAGATGGGCGTGGTGTCTGAGGAATTAACCTTGCGATGCGAGGCGTTGATTCGGTATCGTCACTCGAGTTTGGGGATCGCGTTGTTCCTGCCACGAAGAAGCTTAACAACGGTGCCAGGTTTAGAATGTGGGGTATTGCGGAGGAGTCAGAATGGTGAAGTTCAGTGCGGCTGTCTGTGTGTTGATCGCTTGGGCCTGTCAGGCCGCGCCTGGTTCTTTGTCGCTGCCGACGGACAACCCGGCTCGATGGAGCGCCAATCCGGATGGCGGGAACGCGCCCGCCCTGTCGCTGGGCGAGCCGTACGAGGGCCGGCCCTCCTTGCGCTTTGCGTACAAGAACGTGAGAGGCTTTGGCAACAGCCTGCTCGACGGTCTAAGCATTCCTCCCGATGCCTGCGGCGTGCGCTTCACATTGTTCGTAGAAGAGGCTGCGCCCGAAGCCGCCATGCATCTCTGGTTCCGGGAAAAGGACGGCGACATGTGGATGTGCGCCATCGTTCCAGAGGACGGGCGTGGGATCGGCGGACTCAAGGGCGTCTGGCGTCAGGTGTTTGTTCCATTCAGCGCATTGAACCACCAACCGCGCGGCGACAAGAAACGCGCCTTTCTCAGCGCGGACCGCATGCTCATGGGCTTCAACTACGGGGATCAGACCGTGCGGATCGCCGACTTGGCCTTCGTTGTTCGCGGAAACAGCCTGCCGCCTGCGACGGCTGCGGCACCTGCCGCCCAACCCGTCGGTCCGCCGGGCCGGCGCATTGCGATCCTGCGCGAGCCCACCTTCGAGAGGCAGCCCGGACACGCCGATCCCGAACGCCTGGCGCGACTGCTGCGAGACGCGGGGTTCACGCCTGTCTTCCTGCGTGCCGCTGACCTGTGCGACGCTGCCCGCTTCAGCCGCAAGACGGTCGATCTGGTTGTGCTTCCGAGCGCGCCCTTCTTTCCGCAGGCGGCTGTGAAGAACTTCCGCGACTTTCTGAAGGCGGGCGGCGCGTTCTTCTCCATCGGCGGATATGCGTTCGACCGGCTCTGCGAGTACTCTGAAAAAGGGTGGGCGACTCAGACGCGCTGGCCTCTGGCGAAGGAAATCGACAGCACGCGGCGCGACCCCGGCCAGCTCAACACGCGCTACGGCGAAGCCGGCGACACGATGAAGCTGCATCCGGACCAGATTGGCGTGTTCGATCCGTCGTTCCTGCTGCGCAACGTCGCCGCGGTGGCTACGGCGCCTGACCAGTTTGTTGTGCCAGAAAAATGGCGCGCAGAGGTCGCGCTGGAAGGCCCTGCCGCCATCGCCATGACCGGAAACAACAGTCCGGTTTTCCCCGATGTCCACGGCCGCTGGATCCCGTTGCTGGAGACCGTGGACCGCCTGGGACGTCCGCGCGGGCCTGCCGCCGCGCTTGTGCTGAACCACCGCGGGCCTTACGCGGGATCGAACTGGGGCTTCACCGGCGTGACCAACCGTGACCTGTTCAACGGCGATTTCCCTGTCGTTGACCGGATGTTCGTGGCGGCTTGCCAGCGCCTGCTCGCTCCGGCCTGTCTAGTCACGTTAAAGAGCGGGTTCGCCTGCTATAAGCCGGGTGAGACGGTGGCACTCGACGCCGCTGTCCGCGCACCGCTGGGCGTGAGCGCATGGTCTGTGCGTTTCCTTGTCGGCGGCGAAATCGTTAAGGAAGCTGCCGTGAAGGACGGTGCTGCAAGTGCGGCGTGGTTGTTGCCGTCTGGCTCGCCGGACTTCCGGGAGTTCTCCGCCGAATTGCTCATGGATGGAATGCCGGTCGACGTGTTGCGCAGCGGGTTTGCCGTCTGGAACGCGGCGCGTGTCGCCGAGGGCCCCTCGGTGTTCCTGAGCGATAACTATTTCAGCTTCAATGGACGTCCGCTTTTCTTTGGTGGCGCGAACACGACCGGCATGATGTGGTATTCCGACAGCGAGGACCCTCTCGTTTGGCGGCGCGATTTCGAGCGCATGGGCGATTTCGCCATGAACACGCTGCGCATCCTCCACTTCTCGCCCTTCTGCAACGCGACGAACCCGGCTGCGACGCGCGGGTCGGCGTTCGAGCTCGCCAACCACCCCGAGAAAACCTGTCGCCAGACCGACGCCATCGTGCAGCTCGCGCAACCCAACCAAGTCTCGATCTTCCTCTCGCTGCACGATTGGATTCCACTGGACATCTCAGACAGCGAGCTTAAGGCCGAGCAGGAGTGGAACCGTTTCTGGTCTGGCCGCTACCGCGACTTCCCGGGCATGATGTACGACATCCAGAACGAGCCGGGCACGGCGCTCAACAACGCGGCCGTGCTGCGCCCGCTCTACGAGAAATGGCTGGCTGATAAATACGGCTCCGTGCAGGCGGCGTTCGCGGCGTGGCAGGGCTCGGGCGCGAAACCGGAGCTCGACTTCGGCGCGAAGGCCGCAGGCTGGGGCGACCTGCGCTTCCGCGACAACGAGCGTTTCCGCGCGTGGGTCTACGCGCGCTGGCAGCGGGCCAACGGCGAGGCCGTCAAGTCGGTCGCGCCGAACGCGTCTGTCACAGTCGGGCATCTGCAAACCCTCACCGCTTCGGAAAAGGTCTTGGATACGGCGGGCGTCGACTTCCTCAACGTTCACCACTATGGCGCGGTGGACAATCTGCGCGGCGTGCTCAAGCTGACCGACCGCCGCTTTGAAGGCAAGAGCTTTTCGCTGGGTGAATTCGGCTCGAAGGTCGCCCACTCGGCGCGCAACAACGGGGCCTGGGGCGACCCCGCCGAGGCCTCTGTCAGTCACTACCTGGCGGTTGGCCACTACGCGCTCGGCATGGGCGCTTCGTTCATGGCGAACTGGAGCTGGAAGGATTTTCGCGACAGCGTCTTCCCGTGGGGCGTCAACCACGCTGACCTCACGCCCAAGCCGGTGCTGGAGGCCTATCGCAACATGATGCTGCTCTTCCGCACGGCGGAGCCTCGCTACGAGCCGCCGCGCCTCTATCTGGTCTTGCCGGACAGTTTCCGCTTCGGTATGGAGCAGGCGCGCATCCACGAGGCGCTCCGCCGTTCGGCCGATTGGTTGCTCGCCGCCAACGTCGCCTTCGGCGTGATTAACGAAGAGTCGCTTGATCGTCTGCCCGCTGGGGCTCAGGCGTTGGTGTGGCCCCTGGCCGTTTGTCCGGGCGACGCGGCTTTCGCATGCGTTTCGCGCTTTGTGAAGGGGGGCGGCCGGCTCCTGCTCAGCGGCGACCTGCGTTTCGACGAGTCCCGCAAACCGACTCGCCTCGACAGGTTGGAAAAGCTGGGACTTGCGCCGGTGACGGCCGTGCCTGAACCGCCCTTCCAGAGCAAGAGCCTTTCGAACGAGGTGGCCTGTCGCGTCTCACAGAACAGACAGATCTGGTGGCTGCCACAGCCGGTCGAACTCTTGGACGAGTCCGGAAAGGTCGGCCCCGGCTTGTACCGCCGTTTCCTCGACGAAGGCTCGGGTGTCGCACGCATCAAGGCTTCGGTGGACGACGGCAGCGTGTTGGTTCTCGATGTCGCGCTGCGCAACGGGCGCGCGCTGACAGCGGTCAACATGTCGGCAGCCGGTCAACAGGTGGCGATCCCTGCCCACACGGGCTATCCGGCGATTCGCGCCAGGCTCGCCGCAGGGCGCACGCTCTACGTCATGCTCGACGCGGAAGGACGCGTGACTGCCGCTGCCGCGCAGGGCGGACTCGCGGTCGGCGGAGTGGATGTGCTGACGGGAGACGGCGACTGCGCATTTCTCGCGCTGGACGGCAAGGATCTGCGCTGTTCGGAGCAGGTGGCGGTGTTGCCCTTCGGTGCGGGACGTTTTGCGATGGCGCGTGCGAAAGGGGCTGCGGCACTGATTGGCGAGGTCGGTGAGTTCCACGCTGGCAAGTGGGTGACGCTCGAAAAGCAAACGCTCATATCGGACGACGCTGCGCTGCGAGGCGATGCAGATGTCGTCACAGCCTATGACTTGCGTCTGCTGACAACGACGGAGAAAATGACCGTTGCCCACGAGAATGTGGAACGACTGTTGCGGGTCAGACCATTGAGGTGAAAAGTGGCACAGGCAAGCGAGCGGTTGTTGGGACTTGCGTTCCTCTGAAACATCCCTTATAGCCAGTGGTTTTATTTAAGAAAAGGTGTCAAACGCGATGGCTTTTACCTTAGAGCCGGGTTTCACCTGTTGAGCACCCTCGGCGATCACCCGGCCGTCGGACTGGAGTCGCTGTCTGGTTTCGCTGCACCTGGCCGGCCCTGACGTTAGAACCCGCCGCAAAGCGACGCTTTTTTGACCTGCGGCCGGACTTCAGCGATGAGGTAGGGGAGGGGAGGGGAGATGTGCGGCTGGGTAGCTCTGCTGTCAGCACGAGTGTCTGCGGGACGACGGAGACAGTTGGCAACTTGCGGTGGCGGAGGCGACGGACAGTATGCGCTCTCGGGAAAGCTTCTTGCAGTCCCATAAACAGACGTTGAGCCAACAAGCGATTGTGGAGACGTTGCTTGACGGGGTCAATGGTGCCAACGAATTGTAGCCGTATTTGTGTTGATGGCAGCAATTGACTTGTTCTGGGTGATGTGCGGTCTGCTTGTTATGCTGTTTCAGTTGTTAAATACTCGTTTTCGGGACTCGGCCTTGCGCAATATGGAAGGCCAGTCCCGGTCTTGTTCGAGGCTCCGGTCTCTGACTTCAATCAGACCTCGAGAAGGGGCGCCTTATTAACCGCTTTATTTTGCGCTGCAGCAAAAAACCGATTGATCCTTGACTTTGAGCTATTCTCGGTGACAAAATTGATAAATTGATAAGGTGGGTTGGTGAAGGCATGTGCTACTAATAAAGCGAGGTGGTTATGAGAATTCAGTCGTATTGTGTCCGCGGGTGGTCTGTTGTGTCGGCGTTCATGCTGTCTTTGGCGTTTACGGCATCTGCCGCCAATGGCGTTTGGAATGGAACACAAACCGCGTACTGGACGAACAGCGCAAACTGGAGTGTCTCCCCTTATCCGTCTGTCGCAGAGACCGCCTCCTTCACCAATTCAGGCAGCGGGCAAACCGTCGTCAACCTGACAGGGCTATCCAGCATCAAGTACATCACATACGACTCGCCCCTCGTCGCCGCCTACACCAACGGGACCGGCGCGACCAACAGCCAGACGCTCGTCATGGCCGACAGCGGCGAGTTCAAGCTCTCCGCCGCCGCCGGCAACAGCCAGGTCTTCAACTGTGGTGTCCAACTGGGCACAGACAAGAGCGCCCAAAGCTATAGTTTTCGCAATGACAATGCCACACAGAAACTGACGTTCAATAATGTGTTCGGTGCGGGCAGCAGTGGAACCGCAGGCGTCAAAGCGTTGACGGTAAACGGCGTGGGTGATGTGGCGATTCTCGGCAACATCCAGTGGAGTGGTCCATCAGGCCTGACCATCACCGATGCAAGCAGCGGCACGCTCAAGCTCACGGGCTCCAACATCGTCACCACGTTGAACATGAATGCCGTACCCTACAGCATCGTCGATATCGGTTCCGGCTATCTGTACCTAACTAACCTTGGTTCAACCGTGTTGACGTCGAGCCAAGGTGGCACCATCAACGGCACCGGCACGATCCGGTTGAGCACAGATGTCGCACCCAACTATGGTGATGTTAAACCCGCCGCGGGTAAAACGCTCGTCATTAACCCGTCGATTATCAGCACAGGCGGATTTGAGCTGAACGACTCTGGAACGGTTGTTCTCAACGGAACCAACACGTTCGCGGGGGACATCTACTACACGGCTGCCAACGGAACGGTCAGCGCCTCACGCATCGGCAACAAGGGCTCCACCACCAGCAATCTCGGCATGGGCTCGAAAATCATGGAGTCGACCACGATTGCCAACTGCAGGCTGCTCTACACGGGCGTCGGCGAGATCAGCGACCGCATTTTCGAGTTCAGCCAAAACTTCACCGTCGAGCACGCCGGCACGGGCAAGCTCCGCTTCACCGCGCCTCCCAACGTGCTGGCCAACAGCAAGACGCTCACCCTGCAAGGGTCAACCGCCGGTATCGGCGAGTTCAGCGGTGCGATCAGCAATGGCACCGGCACCACGTCCCTCACCAAGAACGGCTCCGGCACGTGGATTCTCTCTGGAACAAACCTTTACGCCGGCGCGACAACCGTCAACGGCGGCACGCTCCTCGTCAACTACCCCGGCTCCACGCTCGCCAGCAGCGCGTTCTTTGTCAACATGGGCGCCATGCTGGGCGGTAGCGGCACAGTCAACGGCGCCGTCACCGTCGCCAACGGCGGCGCGCTGGCAGCGGGCAACGTCAACTCCTTCGGAACGCTCACCCTGGGCAGCTCGCTGACGCTGACGAACAGCACCCTGTTCTTCGACATCGACGCCATGAACGTGTCGACCGACAGGCTGGCAGTCGCTGGCGCGGTGACCCTGGCCGGCACCAACACCGTCATACTCACCTTCCCTGGCGGCGTGGCGCCGGTCGGAACCAACACGCTGATGACGTTCGCCTCCCTCGGCGGCACCGGCACATTCGCGCTGGCGCCCGGCTACGGCAGCGCCTTCCTCATCACCACTTCGACGAGCGTCAGCCTCGCAGTCACCAACACGGGCACATATGGCCTGACATGGAAGGGCACCGACTCGAACGCGTGGGACGGCGGCGCGCTCAACTGGACGAACGGCGCAGCTGCGGTCGCCTTCAATGATGGCGACGCGGTCCTGTTCGACGACACGACGCTGAACTACAGCGTCAGCAGCGCGGGCACCGTCTCGCCAGCCTCCGTGACCTTCAACAACAGCGCCAACACCTACGCGGTCTCCGCCTCCCTCGGCGGCGCGGCACCGCTCCTCAAGCTCGGCTCGGGTACCGCCACCCTCTCCGGCAACAACACCTTGGCCGGCCCCGCGAGCATCTCCGGCGGCACCCTCAAGATCGGCGGCGCAGGCGTGTTGGGCGGAGGCACCTACGTGAACAACATCTTGAACGCCGGCATCCTCGAGTACGCCAGTTCCGCCACGCAGACCAACAGCGGCGTGATCTCAGGCCCGGGCATCCTGAGCGTTTCCGGCAGCGGTGTCCTAACCCTCTCCGGCAACAACACCTACAGTGGACAGACCACCGTCTATGGCAGCGGCACGCTGATCCTCTCCGGTAACAGCACCACCTGGGCCAGCCCGATCACGGTCTTCTCGGGCACCCTGAAGGCGCTGAGCCCCAACGCGCTCGGCGCAGTCGGCGCGGGCACGTTCGTCACCAACGCCGGCATCCTGGAACTTGCGGGCGGTGTCACACTCGCCGCCGAGCCGCTGACTCTCGCTGGCACGCTCTCCAGCCAAATCGGAACCAACACCTACGCGGGGGCCATCACGTTCCAGCCAGGTGCGTCTATTAATGTTGGCGCAGCATCACCCCTCATTCTTTCTGCTGCAACGGTTGCGAACACGTATGGATTCACAAAGGTGGGCGTGGGACTTCTGAGGCTAACGGCGGATCCGGCTCAAACCGGCCCGTTTATCGTCAACGAGGGCACCGTCGAACTGCAACACAGTGGTTCAACCGATGCCAGTTTCATCATCGCACCCGGAGCCACCGTGCGAGAAATCACCGCTGGCGACATGGGTGACTACAGCGTCACGAACAACGGCACACTTGATATGCGGGCCAGCGACACCATCGGCACACTAGTCGGCAACGGCCTTGTGACAATCGGCATCGCCGCTGCCAATACGCTTGGCATAGGTAATGACAGCAAGTCCGGCACCTTCTCCGGTGTGATCGAGAACGGCTTAGGGACGCTGAGCCTCACCAAATACGGCACGGGCATCCAAACGCTGACCGGCGTCAACACGTACACCGGGCCGACCGTCCTCGCCGTGAACGGTGGCACCTTGCTCGTCAACGCACCCGGCTCGCTGGCAGCGGCAAGCGCGGTCACGGTCAGCAGCGGCTCCACGCTCGGCGGCAACGGCACGGTCAACGGCCCCGTCACGGTCTTGCAGGGCGGCGCCTTGTCGGCAGGCAGCAACGGCACGGTCGATACGCTTCCGCTGGCCAGCACGCTCTCGCTGACGGGCGGCACGCTGTTCGCCGACATTTCCACTGCGGCGGGCGCCTGCGACCTGATCGCAGTCTCGGGCGCGCTGACCCTCAGCGGCGTGAACACGGTCGCACTGGCCTTCCCGTACGGCACGGCTCCCGTCGGCGACTACACGCTGATGACCTTCCCCTCCAAGACCGGCACAGGATCCTTTGCGCTCCTCACCAGCTATCCGAATGCCTCGCTCGAACTCGGCGCCACCAGCCTCGTTCTGCACATCACCAGTGGCAGCATCTCGGCCCTGACCTGGAACGGCAACCTGTCGGCCGTCTGGGACGGAGGCATCCAAAACTGGAAGCTCGGCAGCTCCTCCGCAAGCTTCGCCACCGGCAGCTCCGTCACGTTCGATGACTCGGCCCTCGGCCCCTACGTCAGCACCATTAGCAGCGGCTCGGCGGTAACCCCCGGCACCCTGCTCTTCAACACCTATGCCAACGCCTACACCCTCTCCGCCAACATCGCCGGCACGGGGGCTCTCGTCAAGATGGGCAACACCGCAGCCGCGCTCTCCGGTCTAACCACCTACAATCCGACCTCGATCACCGTATATGCGGGAACGCTATCCCTCAGCAGCGCCTCGGTGCTGAACAGCGGCAATTATGCCAACAGCATCGTCCTGAACGGCGGCACGTTCAACCCCGGCAGCAGCGCGGCCCAAACCTTGGGAGGCGTGATTTCGGGCGTGGGCGCCCTGAACAAGAACGGCACCGGCACAACCTACCTCACCGGCACCAACTCGTTCTCCGGCGGCTCGACCGTGAGCGCAGGCGTCCTGTGCGCCAAGGGCAACCCGCTCGCGTTCGGCACGGGCGCCCTGACGCTCGGCGGCGGCACGCTGGAACTGGACAATGACTCGGCTCTGACCGTCAACAACATCCCCACGGTGACAGCCAGCACAACCGTCAAGGCCGGCCGCCTCACAGCCGGCCCCGGCGTGACCCACACCTTGGGCACGCTGAGCATCGGCAACTACACTCTGTCCGTATCGACCGGAACGGCCGTGACGGCCAACTCGCCCTACGGCGTCACGTTCGGCGCGACGACCATGAGCGCCGCCACCCCCGTGTTTGACGTCGCCAACAATGGCACCGCTGTCGGCACGCTCACCCTCGGCGCCCTCAGCGGCAACTACAACTTCACCAAGCAAAACAGCGGCATGCTCTACCTGGGCACCGCCAGCGGCCGCTCGGGCGGTACAGCCACGATGACAGCGGGCACGCTGAAGCTCGGAAATGCGTCCGCGCTGGGCACCACCGCCACGGCCCTGCAATTGAACGGCGGCACCCTCGACGCGGCCACCGACACCACGGTCAACGCCTACAACACCATCGTCGGCGGCAACGCGACAATCCAGTCCGACAAGGCGACCGCCAACAGCGAAGGCATCACGCACACTTTCGGCACGCTCAACATCGGCTCCTTCATCCTCACCGTCACCAACGGCCCCAACGTGAGGCTCCACTCGCCCTTCGGCCTCACCTTCAGCACGACCTCGGTGAGCAACTCGGTCTTCGACGTGGGCAAGAACGGCAATGGCCAGGCCACGCTCACGCTGGGCCCGGTAAGCGGAAATTTCGCAATGACCAAACGCGGCACCGGCGCGCTACGCCTCGCCAGCGTGAACCTGCACAGCGGCGCGACCACCAACAGCAACGGCAAGCTCCTGGTTGTCACCGGCGGCTCCAGCAGCAACAGCACGGCGGTCATCCAGGCCAGCGGCGTTGCCGACGCCGCGCCGGCATTGAGCGTCCTCTATGCCACGGCCAACACCCAGTGGACGTACACCAACCTGATCACCGCCGCCGCCGCCGCGCCAGCGACCGCACTGCCTTCTCTGGAATTCGCCTACGCGGTCGCGCCCAGCACCAATGTGGCACCTCTCCGCGTTCTCAACGCGCTGACCTTCGGCACGAATCCGGTCGTCAACGTCTACATGGGCAACCTCACGGTTCCGACGAACAGCTATCCCCTGATCGTCGTGGGCGTTTCAGCCCCCACGAACGTGCCTCCGCTGAACATGATCGGCGGCTACACCAACAGCTCCCTGTCTTGGAGCGGCAACACCCTGATGCTGAACCTGTCCGGCAGCCCCACGCCGATCAAGTGGATACCCGGAGCCTCGAACAGCGGCACGTGGGACGTGAACAACAGCGCCAATCTGGTGTGGACCAACACCGTCGCCGCCGCCTACGCCTACTACCAGGAGCTGGTCGGCGCGGGCACGACGGGTGACTCGGTCCTGTTCGACGACACGACGCTCACCGCCGACTCCACCGCCACGCTGAACACCTTCGTGAGCCCGACGAGCATGACGGTCAGCAACACGCTCTACGGCTACACGTTCACGGGCGCGGGCGCCATCGCCGGACCCACCGCCCTCACCAAGTACAACACCAACCTTCTGACCCTCGCGACCGCCAACACGTACACCGGCGCGACGACCATCGTCTCCGGCGCGCTGACGATTCCCGCGGGCGGCGGCATCAACGTCGGCAACACCGCCAACAGCGGACAGCTCACCCTCGGCACCGTTGCCGGCAACACCGTGATGAACATTTCCGGCGGCACGGTAAACGTCACCAAGACTGCGGCTCCCAGCATCCAGGTCGGCACCGCAAACAGCTCCGTCGGCGTGATTAACCTGAGCGCAGGCACGCTGACAACAGCCGTGGAAATATGGATGGGGTCAGGCGTCGCAAGCACAACCGGTTTCGGCGCTCTGAACGTCAGCGGCGGCAACGCGACATTCGGCAGCTACATCGCTCTCGGCCGCAACTCCGTAGCGGGCGGACTGAGCCGCGGCGAACTCCTCGTCAGCGGCGGCACGGTCACCGTGAACTCACAATATATTGAGATCGGCTCCTACTACAACGCCGTTGGCAGCACGTGCGTGGCCACCCTCTCGGGCGGCACCACCACACTTGGCGCAGCGGCCTTAAACATCTCGGTAGGCGCCAGCGCGAACGGCATCCTCAACGTGCTCGGCACGGCGGCTGTGAACATCCTGAACCCGGCATCGGCCTTGGCAATAGGCGGCAAGGCAGCCGGCGGCGTGATCGGCATCATGAACCTCAACGGCGGCACCGTCACGGTTCCCGCCGTCACCCAGTTCTCGGGCAACACCAGCTATTTCAACTTCAATGGCGGCACGCTGAAGTCCAACCGCGCCAACCCATCGTTCATGGCCGGGTTGACCGCAGCCCGCATCTTCGGCGGCGGCGCTGTCATCGACGACGGCGGCTACGCCATCACTATCGCTCAGCCGCTGCTGAGCCCGGCCACGGGGAGCGGCGTCAGCCTCGCGGGGATGACCTTCAGCGGTTCGGGCTTCATCGCGCCGCCCATCGTGGACATCGCCGGTTATGGCGTCGGCGCCAGCGCCATAGCCACCATCGACGCCAGCGGCACCCTGACAGGCGTCACCCTTACATGCCCCGGCGTGGGGTACATGGGCACGCCCACGCTGACTTTCACGGGCGGCGGCGGCACTGTGACCCAGACCGGCAGCGCCAGCACGGCACCCAACACCAGTGGCGGCTTGACGAAGCTTGGTGCAGGCTCCCTCACGCTCACTGCGGCGAACACCTACAGCGGATCCACGGTGGTCAGCGACGGCCGGCTCGTCGTCGTCTCCGGAGCCTCCTGCAGCAACAGCGCCCTCACCGTGCAGTCCAGCGGCAGCGCAGCCAATGCGGCTCTAGGCGTGCGCTACACAGGCTCCAATGCGCAGAGTGCGATCGCCAGCCTGACGACCGGCGCCGGCATCGGCGGCGGCGGCACGCCCGACCTGGAGTTCGCCTTCACCGCAGTGCCCAGCGCCTCTGTGGCTCCTTTGGCCGTGACCGGCGACGCGACCTTCAGCATGGTTCCCGAAGTCAGGGTCTACCTGAGCAATCTCACCGTCCCGAACGGAGTCTACCCGCTGATGACCGTCGGCGGCTCTGCCCCTGTCTCCGTACCCGCACTGTTCATGGTCGGCGGCTACGCCGGGAGCACCCTGTCGTGGAGCGGCAAGACCCTCCTGCTGAACCTCGCCGGAAGCTCATCGCCCATCACGTGGAGCAGCGGCGCGGCTGGCATCGGCACCTGGAACGTGAACGTCAGCACCAACCTCGCCTGGATGGACGCCGCTGCGGTCGCGACCTACTATCAGGAGCCGACGGGCCTGTCTGGCGACCAGGTCGTGTTCAACGACGCCTACATCAGCACCAACACCACGGTGACCCTCGGCGCGACCGTCGCGCCCACCAGCGTGACCGCCAACAACTCAGCCTACGCCTACACCCTCGCCGGAAGCGGCTCCATCACGGGCACGGCCAGCCTCGTCAAATCCGGGGCGGGCACCTTCAAGCTGAGCACCGCCAACCTCTACAGCGGAGGCACCGCCATCGCAGCGGGCGGCGTGCTCGAAGTGGCCAATGCAGGCGGCGTCGGCACGGGCGCGGTTGCCAACAACGGCATGCTCAACCTCACAGCCGGCGCGGTCACCTACACCGGCCTTTCGGCCGCGCTCACCGGTTCAGGCACAAACAATGTCACCGTCAGCACCGGCAGCGCCAACACATCGCTCCTCGGCGACTACTCCGGTTTCATCGGAATCTGGAACGTCGGCATCGGCGCAGCCGCAGGCGCGGGCAAGGCAATCATGAACGGTTTGGACAATCCGGCCGCCACGGTCAGGATCCTCACCAACGCGACGGTCATGTGCCAATCCGGCACCCACACCCCTGCCCTGATTCTGCAAGGCGGAGACACCGGCGAATCGTACGGACAGCTCCGCCTCGAAGGCAACGCAAACTGGACGGGGCCGATCACACTGGCGGCACCCATGACCAACAGCACGGATGCCTTCTTCGGCTGCAATGCAGGCAACGGCTATGTCAGCGGCGTCATCGATGACCTCGGCAGCGGCTATACGGTGGACAGCATCGGCGCGGGCACCAACAGCTTCCTAGGCGCCAACACCTACGTGGGGCAGACGTGGGTCAAGCAGGGCACGTTGCGCGTTCCGAGCTTCGGAAACATCAACAGCGGCGCCAGCCCGCTGGGCGCGCAGACCAACGCCGCCCTCAGCACCGTCAAGCTCGGCTTCACGACAACCGGCGGCACCCTGATGTATGCGGGAATGGGCGAAACGTCCGACCGCCCCTTCGACATGGCCGGAACCACGGCAACCGCTGCCATCGACATGGCCGGGACGAACAGCCTCGTGCTGCTGGGCGACATCACCTCCTCGCTTGCGGGTAACAAGCAACTCCGGCTGCAAGGCAGCACGATCGGCACCGGCGTGGTCGCGGGTGTCATCTACGACAACGGAACCAGCAGCAGCAACACGCTCTTCAAGACTGGCACCGGCACTTGGAAGCTGACCGCCAACAACCAGTTCAAGGGCAACATCACGGTGGACAACGGCGGCTTAGTCATCACGAAGAGCGAAAGCCTCGGAAACTGGCCCAAGTCCATCTCGATCGCGAACAACCAACTTGGCGCGGATCCCCACTTCCACTTGAATGGCACGGACGGCAACATCGTGGTCCCGGCCACTGTCACGTTCAACACAAGCAGTATCCGCGCAGGCGCGATACACAATGACAGCGGCACCAACACCATTCAGGGTGCGATTGTCCTGACCAGCGGGGACGGCGACACCCACCTCTACTCCGACCTCGGGAAGCTGATCATCAATGGCAACGTGGGGCCTAATATCAACAGCCGCGGACTGCATCTGCGCGGCAACGGCGATGGAGAAATCAACGGCAACATCGCAGAGAACACGACAACCAACATGCCGCTCTACAGGGATTTCGGCTCTGGAACATGGGCCTTGACGGGATACAACACCTACAGCGGTTTGACGTCTGTCACCAGCGGCACACTTGCCCTGAGCGGCGCAAACGGCTCCATCGCGGGCTGCTATGGCGTGTTGATCACCTCGAATGCCACCTTCATCGTGAGCAACAGCGCGCTGGCGAACAACCCGAACCGCCTGAACGACAACGGCACCAACACGCTGAGCGGCGGCGCCTTCGTGTTCGCCCATACGGCTGGCACTGCGGACTACAGCGAGCGCACCGGCCCGCTGCTCGTGACACTGGGCACAAACACCGTCCTGACGTCACAAGCCGATGTCGGACAGACCTCAGTCGTGACTTTCGCCTCGCTGTCCCGCAGCAGTGGCGCTACGGTCAACTTCATGGGCAATGGCCTCGGCGAAAGCGACCAGAACCGCATCTTCATCACGGCACAGGCTGACGGTCTGCTCGGCACCTGGGCCACCGTCAACGGCACGAACCTCGCCGCCTACAGCGCCGCCCTCGGCGTCCATGCGGCAGGCTTGGCCGATGCCAATTACGCCGAACTCGCCGCCCGCGGGCCTAATTCGGTGATCACCAACAGCGCCACCGCACTCGCGAGAATCACAACGCCTGGCGTTAACGGCTCCATCACGCTGCAGGGCGATTGGACCAACAGCACCCTCACGGTGCAGCAAAGCCAATCGGTTCCTGCGATCATCGCAACCATCAACGGCACGACCAACAAGACCCTGCTGACCTCCGGCCTGCTCATCGCCGCCGGACAGGGCTCCATGACCCTCGGCGAAACTGCGGGCAACGGCTATCTGGCCCCGCTGACATCGGGTGGCAGTGTCCTGATCGACAACGACAACACCAACGCGCTGCTCACAGTGAACGCCGTTGTCGCCAACAACACGACCGCCTCCTCGCTCGATAAATACGGCCCCGGCAAGGTCGTCCTCGCTGGCTCAAACACCTTCTCCGGCACCGCGACGGTCAACGAGGGCACGCTCGAATTCGGCGGCCCGTTCGGGCAGCGCCTGAACAACGTGATTGCAGGCAATGGCGCTCTCGGCAAGAGCGGCACGAACGTGCTCCAGATCCTGAGCGCCAACACCTATAACGGCGCGACCTACATTACCGCAGGCATGGTCCGCGCCGACAAGGACAACACCTTCGGCACGACGAACGGCACCGTGTATATTACCGATGGCGCTACGCTGAACGTGGGCTGTACGCCCGACGTCGTCGGCACGCGCACCAAGGACGGGATCAACTTCGGCATCAAGCAGTTCGTCGTGAGCGGCGTGGGCTATGACGGGGCGGGCGTGATCAACAACGTCTCGACCGCTTCGCAGTACAACGCGTTCAGCCGCATCGCGCTTGCGGGCAATGCGACCTTCGGCGCTTACCAGCGGTGGGATATGCGCTCCTCTGCGTCGCCGGCCCTCGACCTGAACGATTACACGCTCACGAAGACGGGCGCCCTCGATCTCGCCATCCACGATGTGGTCATCAACCCGGGTGCAGGAAACGTGGTGGTCAATCAGGGCATCCTTCGCTTCGAGGCCACCACCAAGGTCAACGGCACCTCCGCTAACACGGCAACCGTCAACAATGGCGCCATGCTTGAACTTTACAACCTGACAACCTACGTTCCGGCATGGTCACTCGTGATGAACGACGGCTCGTACTTCCGCGGCGCCGGCACGGCCAACATCACCAACCAAAACGTCTGGTCGGGCCCGGTGACGCTGAACGGCAAGGCCTACTTCAACGCGGGTTCGGCCAACATCCACTGGACCGTCGCAGGCGACATCTCCGGATCAGGCACGCTCGTCAAGGCGGGCTTGGCGCCCTCCACGTTGTGGCTCCTGAGCTCAAACAACACGTACAGCGGGCAGACGATGATCAGCAACGGCACGCTCTTCGCCCGCTGCCCGGGGTCCCTGCCCGGATACACCGCCGGCAAGGTCACCGTGGCGTCCGCGTCGACGCTGGCCGTCCAGTCGGGCGACGGTGCGAACGGCTGGAGCGCGCAGCAGATCAGGGATCTGCATGACGCAACCACGTTCTCCAACAACACGGCTGTGCTAAGCATCGACACAACTTTGGCAGGCATCGACTACCCGGCCAATCTCACCAAGGCGATCGCGCTCACTAAGAAAGGCGTCAATGCCCTGACGCTCGCGGGAACGAATACTTTCACGGGCGCGCTCACGGTCAATGGCGGCACGCTGGTGCTTCCGTCAACGAGCACCAACGTTCCGGGTGCGATCACCGTCAGCGGTGGCTCGACCAACACGTCGCTGGTCATCGACGGCATCTCGTCGACCGGCACCAATGCCGCGTTTGGAAGGCTGTTCATAGGTAACACTGCCGGCGCTTCCGGTGCCTTTATCCAAAAGGCCGGAGCCTTGTCCGTCTCGCCCGCGACTGGCAGTGCAGACTATCTGGATGTGGGTAACGGCGGCTACGGCTACTACCGCATGAATGGTGGCTCCCTCACCGTTGGGCAGCTGGCGCTGGCGGGCACTTCCGGCGGCAGCGGTGTCTTTGACCTTTACAAGGGCACGGTTACAATTCCATCTGCGAACGGATGGCTGCTCTTCAACTGGGGCACCGGCGGTGGGGCCGTCTTGAACATGTTCGGCGGCTCACTGACTGCGCCCCCCAGCGTGAACGATACGACGCTGTCCTACAGCGGCAACGCAGCCAACTTCAGCGCCCTCAACATGCTAGGGTCAGGAGCCTTCCTCGACACCACGCCCAACGGCCGTTCGCTCAACATGGCAAGAACCGCATCAAGCTTCCTCTCCGCCATTAACCTCAACAGCGGAAAGCTGCTCGCCAACAAAGTCTATGCTCAGGTCACCGGCACCCCGACGGTGTTTGGCTTTGACGGCGGAACGCTCCAAGCTTGTTTCAACACGACCAATGGGGCGACGTTCCTGCAAGGCCTGACAGCCGCCCTCGTTTACCCCGATGGCGCGGTGATCGACACGACCAATTCCGACGTGAGCATCACGATCCGCCAGTCGCTCTTGGCTCCACTAGGTTACGGCGTGTCCTACATACCCGTGTTGAGCGGCGGCACGAACTACATCGGCGCACCCACCGTCAAAATATCCGGCGGCAGCGGCATGGGAGCCACTGCGATTGCAACGGTTGACTTGGACGAAGGCAGCCCGACCAAGGGACAGGTCACCGGCATTACCGTCACCAGCTCAGGAACAGGTTTCCTCGCGAGTGACTCGCCGACTGTGACGTTGACGGGCGGCGGCTATACCACTGCGGCGACCCTCGGCGCTACCTACGTCTCCGCAAACTCGTCCAGCGGCGGCCTCACCAAACTCGGGTCAGGCGTGCTGACGCTCGCGGGCACGAACACCTATGGAGGAGCTACGGTCATCAGCAATGGTACGCTCCGCCTCGGGATGGCCAACGCTCTGCCGGCCAACGCCGCTGTGACCGTGGCGGGCGGCACCTACGATCTCGGCGGGTTCGCCGTCACCAACGGTCCGCTGACGCTGCTCTCCGGTGCAGTTATCAACGGCACGCTGAACGCTGGGCTGACCAAGTCCGGAAACGGCACGGCGACATGGACAGCCTCCTATGCGTCGGCAGCGCCTGTCGCCGTCTCGCACGGCACACTGCAGTTGGGCGGACTGCAGCCGGGCCTTTACGAGGGCCGTGTCAGCGGCAGTTTCGACTTGACGACGCCGAACCCCATGACCGCAACGAAGCTGTCCGCGACGAATGCCTATCTCTTCTTCGCCAGTCCTGCGGCCACAACGTCGGGCGGCCTCTGGCCAGACAACACCACCTACATCTACTCTGGATTCCTGTGGAACAGAGCCACGACCAACGAGGTCTGGACGTTCAACAAGTATTTCGATGACTCGGTGCAGCTCAAGATCGACAACAACGTCGTGATCAACGATGGAGTCTCCAACACCAACCTCATCACCAACTATACCATGTCTCCTGGCCCGCATGCGCTCGAACTGCGTCTGGGCGAAGGTAGCGGTGCGGTAGGGTTTGGCGGGGGCTATCCGGGCGTGGGCTTTGACCGCTTGGGCCGCTACACGCGCAACGCCGCTTACTTCCAGCGCTTCGCCGACCCCGGCGACGGCAGCCTGCTGACCCTCTCGAACTCGGATGTGACCAACCTTCTTGCTTCAGCATCCACCGTCGATATCGGTGCTGACGGCGTGCTGGACCTCGGCGGACTCACCCGGAACCTCGCCGGCGTCAGCGGGTCCGGTTCGATCAGCAACGGCACGCTTGCCGTCACGGGAACCATCGCGCCCGGCGGAACGAACGTCATCGGCACGCTGTCGGTCGCCGCCAACACAACCGCGAATGGAACGCTGCTGGTCGATGTCGATGCAGACGGCAACAGCGACCGCCTGGCGGTCCAGGGCAATCTCAATATGAGCGGGCTGAGCCTGCAGATCGCCAATCCTGGGCTGTTGGATACGCACAAGGTCTACACCCTCATGACCTGCACTGGCGTGCGGTCGGGTACATTCAGCTCCGACAACCTGCCTAACACCCGCTGGCATATCACTTACCTCGAAAATGGCACAGTGAAACTGGTTTACTTCGGTGGCACGGTGTTGATTTTCAAGTAACCCCCGCGAGTGTTTATTTAGGCCCTCCTGATCCGGCAAGGGAGCGCACAGACAACGCCGTCTGTGCGCTCCCTCTTTAGATAAGTGTTTTCGGAAAAAAGAAAAGCCCAGAGATCTCAGCGATTTCTGGGCTTTTTTAAAATTGGTGGTGGGGCTTGGATTCGAACCAAGGAAAGCGTTAGCTAACAGATTTACAGTCTGTCCCGTTTAACCACTTCGGTACCCCACCGGGGATTGAAGTCGCCGCAAAATATCGCAAAATCAGGGGCGTCTGTCAACGGCGGAGTTGCTAATATTTTTTGTCACCCGTTGACGGGCGCGAATGATTTCTGATATATTTATTATTCACTTTGACCAAAGCGGGGACGGCTGGGGACGCAAGTCCGCATCGAATGGCTGACCGAAGGTCGCGAGAGGGGGTGAAAAGCGTGATTCAAATCCGATTGAAGAAGGGCGAGTCTGTCGAGCGTGCGCTCAAGCGCCTGAAGAAGATTATGGATAAGGAAGGGTTGCTCAAGCAGCTCCGTAATAACCGTTATTACGAAAAACCTTGCGAGAAGGCTCGCCATAAATCGGCACGCGCCCGTGTCCGTAACAACTCTCGTCGCGGCATGCGCGAGATGGCGTAAGTGACGCGGTCACTCAAGAAGAGAGGCTCTCCGGGAAACCGGGGGGCCTTTTTTGTTTCTACGGTCTACACCTGCCGTGAGGGACAGAAGGCGGCGATAGGGCATCCGGCACAGTGCGGGCTGCGCGGGGCGCAGCGGGTCTGGCCAAAGGAGACGAGATAGGAGTTCCACGTCTTCCAGTAGCGCACGGGCAGGATGTCGCGCAAGGCCATTTCGGTGTCGTAGGGCGTTTTAGTTTGGACGAGGCCGAGACGGTTGGTGATTCGGTGGACATGGACATCGACACAGACCGCGGGCTTATCGAAACCGAGTGCCACCACGAGGTTGGCGGTCTTGCGGCCTACGCCGGGCAGTTCGCAGAGAGCCTCTACTGTGTCGGGAAGAACGCCTCCGAATTTCGCGTCCAGCACATCCGGCAGCTCCTTCAAGTGACGCGCTTTGTCGCGGAAGAAGCCCACCGGATAGATGGTCTTCGCCAGTTCAGCCAGCGGGATGGCGCGAAGGTCATCGGGGGCCTTGACCTTTTGGAAGAGCCGTCCGCACGCGGCGGCGGTGCAGGCGTCTTTGGTGCGTGCGCTGAGGACCGTGCCGACGAGCACCATGAACGGATCGTGCGTCTGGATGGCGACGAGGTCGATGATCGGAGCCTTGACGCTGTGGAAGGCCTGTTTGAGCAGACGGTTGACGGCGGGAATGTCGGCAGTTGTCATGCGCAAAAGGATAACGGAATCCGTGAGCGTTTGGCCAGCCCAGAAAGGCCTGGAGCTGCCCCATGTTCGAGGGGCTTTACGGCGGTGTCATTGTGGGGCTGATACTGGTCAGCGACCCCGTTCTGACTCAGCCCGCCGAGTAAGCGAGCGGCTCGCAGAGCGCTTTCAGGTTCGCGGCCGGTGTGCCTGGCGGAATTTCGCAGCCGGCCATCACGAGGTGCGGGTTGCCGATCGCAGCGTAGCTCGTTGCGATGGCGGAGCGAATGCTGTCGGGCGTGCCGTGCAGCACATCGGCTACAGGGTCGACTCGGCCTGCAAGAGCCACTTCCGGACCCACAGCCCATCGCGCTTGGGCCGGGTCAACCATGTGGTCAATGTCGAGAATGTCCACGCCCAGTTCGCCGATGTGTGGCAGCAGATGGGTAATGTTGCCGCAGATGTGCAGCTTGACGAGTCCGCCTTTGGCTTGGATCGCCCCGACGAGCTGTTTTTCAAAAGGCCAGATCAGGTTGCGGTAGAGGTCAGGCGGCATCTGGCTGGCGATGGCGTCGCCGATGCCGATGGTGTCCGCGCCCTCCGCGAGTTGGGCCTCGGCGAAGCGGATCGCGGTCTGCGTGCAGCGCGCCATCAGCGTGCGGCACGCATCCTCATCGTCCATCATGTCCATGAGGAAATCCTGCACGCCGCGCAGGTCAGCGGCTTCGGCGGCAGGCCCCTCCACCCAGCCGAGGATCGAGCATTCGCCGCCGATGCGCTCTTTGAAGGCGCGGACTGCGAGCAGCCGGTCGAGCATCCGTTCACAGGCGTAAGGGTCGGGATCATCGCGCAACGGCGAGAGGTCGTGGATGTCCGAGAGCGGCGGATGTTTACAGGTGGGTGCATGATCCGCTTCATAGTGGATTTCCGCGCCGAAGCCCTGCGCTTCGCGATAGGGGTCGGAGATGGCGCTGACCTGGTCGAAGCCGAACTCGACGCGGCAGCGGATGTTGGCTTCTACGAGCACGCGCCAGTCTGAGGCGAAGGCGGCGTAGTTCGAGCCGATGTGCTCGGCGGCGAACTGCATCAGGATCGGCACGCGCGGCAGGAAGTCAGTGGGGCGGCCGGCGATGGTGGCGAGGTAGCGTTCGAGAGAGTTCATGAGAAGAGGGGTTTTAAGATTTAGGAGTTGGGGAAGACAGGCGACCCGCCGGTCGCCCGTACGTGGGGGTGAACCTGCGTGTTCGCCCTCTTTTTAAAGGTTCCATCCGTCGCGGCGGAAGCCTTTGATATAGCGGTTGGCCTCGTCATTGTTGGTGACGCGCATCGCGGCGTCGTCCCACACGATTCGGCTGTCTACGCGTTTCGCGATGTTTCCGAGCAGTGTGAGTTCGGTCAGCCGCGCGGAGTAGGCGAAATCGGCGCACGCCTTGCGGCCTTCAAGGATCGCGTTCAGCCAGTCGCCTTCGATGCCGCCTTTGGGCCTCGCCAGGGTCTGTGATGGGCGCTCGAAGGCCTTCATGGCAGCCTCTGGGATGATGCGGGGGCTGTTGCCATAGACGCCGCAGACCAGCTTGGCCTTACTGCCGTTGAAGATCACGCCGCCCTCGGCGGGCAGCTTCTGGTCGTCTGGAAGCTCAGCCGGCCGCGGTGGGCGCGTGCCTTCGTACCAGGTGAGCTTCAGTGGCGGCTTGCCGTCCTGCGCGGCGAACTGGAAGGTGATGATGGCGGAGAGCGGGTGGATGTCCGGATTCAGGGCGCACGAGGTTGCGTCGACCGAAACCGGCATGCGCTGTCCGAGGACCGTGAAGACCGAGTCAAGGGTGTGCGCGCCGCGGTCGCCCATCATGCCGTTGCCGAAGTCCCACCAGGCGCGCCAGCGTGCGGGGTGGTAGGTGGGGTGGTAGTCGCGCACCGGCGCGGGGCCGAGGAAGAGATCCCAGTTGAGCGTTTTCGGTACGGGTTCGCCTTTCTCGGGCTTGCGGCCGAGCAGGGTGCTCCAGCCGGCGTGGCCCCACGGGTAATACGAGAGGTCACACCACGCGTCGATGCTCTGCAAGTCGCCGATTCCGCCTGCGGCGATCCACTCGTTGATCAGATAGAAACCCTGGTCGGCGTGACCTTGGATGCCCATCTGCGTGACGACATTCTTCTCCTTGGCGAGCCGCATCAGTTCGCGGCATTCGAAGACGTCGTGGCAGAGCGGCTTCTGGACGAAGACGTGTTTGCCGGCCTTGATGGCGGCGGCGGCGATCACGGCATGCAGATGGTCGGGTGTGGCGATCATCACCGCGTCGAGGTCCTTCTGGTTGGCGAGCAGGTCGCGGAAGTCGGTATAGAATCTGGCTTGAGGATACTTGGCGACGACCGGTGCTACGTAGGCGCTGTCCACGTCGCAAAGGGCGGTGATGGCATGCCCCGCAGCGGCGATCTGGTGCAGGTTGTTCTGGCCCATGCCGCCGAAGCCGATGCCGGCGATATTCAGTTTGCCGTTGGCGCCCGGCTTTGCACCTTGGGCGAAGATGTGGCGCGGCAGAATCGAGAGTGTGGCGGCGGTTGCCAGAAAGTTGCGGCGTGTGGTGGTCATAGGCCAGTAAGTCCTTTCATGAAAGTGTAGATCAGTATACGCGATTGAGGAAAGGTGTCTTGTACGAAACGGAACATTTTTTGTATATTTTCACCATGGACACCTACAAACAGCAAGCGTCGTTTCTGAGGCGCATCGCGCCGGAACATGGCATGGCGCAGCTTTTCGACATTCTGCCCGACATTTCGGTCTTCATGAAGGACCGGCAGGGGCGCTTCATGTTTCTGAATCCGCGCGGGTGCGAGTATTGCGGCGTACGGCAGATGGACGAGGCGTTCGGCAAGACCGACCGCGACTTTTTCCCGAAGGCAAAGGCTGACCGTTACATGGAGGATGACCGGCGTGTGATGGCGGACGGCATGCCGGCTCTCAACCGCGTGGAGCCGGAGCCCGGCGGCAAGGGGTCGCCACGTCTGGTGGTGACCAGCAAGATGCCGTTGCGCGACGCCAGGGGACGGGTGATCGGCGTGATCGGACTGTCGCGCGAGGTGACCGGAACGGCACTCGCCTCGCTCGCGGTGGGTCGGGTGGCCTGTGCGGTGGACCTCTTCAACGCTCGGTACGGCGAGAAGATCCCCGTCGCGCAGGTGGCGCGGCACGTGGGCGTGTCGGTCAACCAGCTGGAACGGCTGTTCCGTAAGATGGTCGGCGAGTCGCCGCAGCACTGTCTGCTGAACATCCGGATCGAGCAGGCCAGCCGCTTGGTGCGTGAATCTCACGAGAGCATGGCCGATGTCGCGCAGGCCTGCGGTTTCTACGATCAGGCGCATTTCTGCCGTGCCTTCTCGGCGGCGGTGGGCTGCTCGCCACTGGCCTACCGCCGCCGCCACCAGGCTGTTTAATCGCGGGGAAGCTACGGCTGGGTGACTCGGAGGCGCATGAAGCGGCTGGGCGCGTTGGTCACCGGCACGTTGTGGCGGGTCGTCACAGACCACCACAGGTTGCTGTCTGCACGGGAGACAAGCGTCAGGCTGTTGGTCGTCCAGCCCCCTGCCGCCAGATTGGTGCAGGACTGGACCTCATAGACGAGGTCTGTCGCCTGTTTGTTCTGTCTGTAGTTCAGCGTCAGATACTGGTCCCAGACTCCGCCGCCGGGGAGCCCTGTGGCGTCGTAGAGCTTCGGGTCTAGCCCCAGCGCATACTCCAATAGGTTTGCGAGCCCATCGCCATCAGGATCATCCCAGTCACCCGTGATAGCCTTTGCGGCCAACTCGGCTTCGGTGAAGCGGTTGGTCTGCCACACCGTGTATGGGGACGCCGCGCCCGAGACGCTGACGTCGTCGAGGCACACACCGTAGCCCCATTTCGCCGTGCCTTCGAACGCGATGAAGTAGGCGCGGCTGGGATTCGGCAGGGACAGCGACTGTTGCGTCCATGTGGACACGCTGTTGGTGTATGCCGCCAGCCGCACCCACGTGTCCGCCTGAGAGGTTTTGTAATAGACTCGCAGTTCGTCCTGATCTCCCGACCAGTTCGGCATGCAGTGCCAGAAAGTGAGCTGCGTATTCTTGATGGAGGCTCCGAAATCGAGCGCAGGCGAAACCAGCTTGGTCACCTGGGCCACTCGGCTGCCGAAGTAAAGGCAGGCGTTGTATGTGCCGCCGTGGGCGCTTGATGGCTGGCTGTTGGGACTTCCGCTCCGGAAGATCCAACTCGTTGTGTTTGTCACGTATTCCTGTGTCCAGCCACTGGGGATGCTGCCCGCGTTCTCGAACGTTTCGGAGAAGGGGACTGGACGGCGCGAGATGATCGTCAGGCTGAACAGGTTTGTAGAGGCGAGGCCGTTTGTGTCGATGACGCGCAATCGGAAAGACGCATTCGTTGCGGCGGTCGGTGTGCCGCCGACCACACCGTTGCTGCCGAGCGTCAGTCCCGGCGGCAGCGTGTTCGATACCACGGCCCACGTGTAAGGCGTGGAGCCGCCGTTTGCTGTCAGTGTCTGGCTATACGGAAGGCCGACGGTACCTGAGGTCAAGGGGCTCGATGTGGCAATGACCGGCACTGTCGCCGTCGCTGTCACTTGAACATCATCGACACAGACGCCGTAGCCGTACTTCGCATACCCCTCGAAGGCGATGAAATAGGTTCGGCTCACATTGGGCAGGGGTATCGTTCTCTGAGTCCACTCGGACACATCGTTGGTGTATGTCGCTAACAAGCCCCATGAGCCTTCTGCTGTCGTTTTATAGTAGAGGCGGAGTTCGTCCTGATCGTTCGGCCAATATATCATACAGTGCCAGAAGGTCAGCACCGGGCTGGGGTGCGAGATCCCGAAATCGAGCATGGGCGAGATCAGCTTTGTTTTTGGCCCCGAATAGTTCTCGACGTAAAAGCAGGCGTTGTAGCTGCCGCCGTGTGCGGTCGATGGCTGGCTTCCGTTGCCGCCTCCTTGGAAGGCCCAGCCCGTTGTGTTGGTCACATACTCCTGAGTCCAGCCGTCCGGGATGGCGCCTGCATTTTCAAACGTTTCAAGGAAGGGAATGCTTCGAGGCGGAGTGATTGTCAGACTCAGTGTCGCGGTGGCGGAGGCGCTGTTGGCATCGCTCACACGCACTAGAAAGGCGGTGGTTCCTGCTGCGCCCGGCGTGCCGCTGATCACGTCACCGCTCAGTGTCAATCCTGCGGGGAGGGCGTTCGACACCACGGACCAGCTGTAGGGTGGCGTGCCGCCGTTCGCCATCAGGGTCTGGCCGTAGGCTATTCCCACCAAGCCCGATGGCAACGGGCTTAATGTGAGGATGGTCAAGCCAGACTGCTGAACGGTGAAGGTCATGCTGGTGCCGCTGGCGCTGAAGGGGCCGAAATTGATGCCAGAGGCATTCCCGTCCCACCAGTGTGCGTTTGGCGCGGTGAAATCGCTGAGCCGATTGAGGTATCCGGATGCCGTATTGCCGCCGTAATAAAGGTCTTGGGCATCACCGGAATTCACATTGTTCTCGAAGTGCCACAGGTTGTCGGCTTGCACAAGCGTGACTTCGTAGTTGGCGTGGGACGTGTTGTTTGACAGGCTTTGGTTGTCGCCGTCGCCCGATTCGTCGATGTGCCAGATCGCGATGCCGGAGGCCGGAATATTGGCGTCTCGGCCGGACTTCTGGCGGTTCTCGGCTAGGTAGTACTCGGTCGGCACGTCCGGTTTGGCGTAGCGGTAGAAACGGTTGAAGCCGGAGCCCGCCGAAGAGACCAGTGTTGCGGTCAGCGACGAACTGCTCGTCAGATCAACGGTGGTTGCCCAGCCGGAGGCGCGCTTGAGATAGGCGCAGATTTGCACGGGGTTGGAGCCGTGCCCGCCGGAGTTCATCAGGCAGAAAGCGCCAGCTCCGCCGACTGAATCATAGCCGTAGTCGTAGATGTCGGGATAGCCGCAGAGCATGTGGCCGTTCTCGTGGCAGAAGGTGCCGAGTTCAAGCGACGATCCGATGTTGGTGATCTGATAGTCGTATGCTGCGATGCCGGACGACAGCGTTTGTGCGCCGATGTTGTAAAGCGCCCACGAGTGCGGCCAGAGGCCGTAGGACCAGACATTGCCGTTCCCGCCAGCATAGAACACGTTGAACGCCGAAATGTGGCCTGAGCCGTCGACGGTCAGATTCGCCAGGGCGGGCGCGATCTGGGTCGCATAGTTCGGAAGTGCCTTCAGGAGCGTTATGGCATCTTGAATCAGCAGATTGGCTTGATCGCCGCAGTCTTTCGAAGTGTCATTGTAGTAGCTTTTCGGGTGCAACGAGTTCGGGATGCGGATATAGACTGTGACAATATTTGTGTAGGTCAGCAGGTTGTTCGAGTTGTCCTGGTAGTATTTCTTCACTGAGCCATTATTGCCATAGCCCGTATAGGTGTCCGCATTGCAGAAGTTGATGATGTTCGTTTGTGGAACCGTGGCGGGGTCGTCATCGAAATCGACGAGAAGGCAGAGTCCGACTTTAGTCCCCGTGGTGGTGAAGGACGGGGGGGACATGGCAATTAATCCGCTTGCAGACGCCAGCGCGGCGGATTGCATGGACGCTTTCTTTTCGCGCCAGCGTTCGCTGCTTCTGGTTCCTTTGTCCCAGCGTTGAAAGCGGTTTTTTGCCTGAGCTTTGGCGGATTCCGAGTTCATACGCAAGTGCTTTTCAAGCCCAAGCGCACGCGGATCGCCTGTGCCGACTTGCACGTTGGTCGGAATCAGCTCGGTTCCGTCTGCTGACCGGGAAGCGTAGACATAGGCTTTCGACGCATGGTCGAAGACAATGGAGTAGCCGTCTAATGTCTCAAACACGGCGTAGAACTCATCGCCTTCGCCCCAGAACTTGATCGCTGTGCCATCCGGCTGGTCAAACAGGAACGTTTTGGCAAAGGGTGCGGCCACGGATATGGCAGCCCAAAAGAGGGCCGCCGCTGTGACCGAAAAAGCTAAGAAAGCCCGAGTATTTTTCACAGTTTCTCTGTTGCGCTCCGAGTTTCGATGAGCGTGCGTAGTTGACAAAACAGGTTAACAGCGTACACCACTGCACTTCCGAGCGTCCAGGCGATTCCACGGCTTCTGCCCGATCCTTTGATTGGTCGCGGAGAGGCCATGGCCCCTGCTAAGCGGGGTTCCGCGGGTCGAGGGCGAGGGCGCGGCGGGTGGCGGTGGTGAGCGGCAGCTCAGCGGGAAGAGCGAAGCGTGCGGGCGGAACGTGCGCCGGGTCAAGTGAGCCGGAGACGTTGTCGGGCGAATAGACGTGCAGGAGGAGCTTGAAGTGGGAGAAGACGTGGGTGATGATGCCGAGTGAATTCGCGTGATCGGCGGTCAGGCCGGTCTGTCGCTGCAAGGCGCGCAGGACGGCACGGACGGCCGGTTTGCGTGTGACGGGCATGTTCGGCAGCTCCCACAGGCCGCTCAGCAGTCCCTCTTCCGTGCGCTGTGTGAAGAGGACATGTCCGGTTCCATCGCGTACGAGTACGGCCACGGCGGTGCGGGTGGGCACGGACTTCTTGGCTGGTTTGAAGGGAAACTCGTTTTGTTGTCCGTCGCGGAGGGCGAGACAATCGCGATGCAGCGGGCAGCGGCTGCAGGCTGGTGCCCGCGGTGTGCAGAGCGTGGCGCCGAGATCCATCATGGCCTGATTGAAGTCGCCGGGGCGGCGCGAGGCTTCGATATGCGGCTGAAGCCAAGCGGCCAGTTTGGCGCGAGCCGGCGGTTTTCGGAAGTCGTCGGGCCAGCAGAGAAAGCGAGCGAAGACACGGATGACGTTGCCGTCCACGACGGGGGCGTTTTCGCCGAAACAGATGCTGGCGATGGCGGCGGCGGTGTAGGAGCCGACGCCGGGGAGCGCAGCCCATTGAGAGGAAGCTTGCGGCAGAGCCTGGCCCTGAGCCACGACGGTCTGGGCGGCCTTCTGCAGATTGCGGGCGCGGGAGTAATAGCCAAGGCCCTCCCAGGCTTTGAGCACGGCTTGCTGAGGCGCGGCAGCCAGTGCGGAGACGGAGGGAAAAGCGGCGAGGAATCGTGCGAAATAGCCGCGCACAGTCTCCACCTGTGTCTGCTGAAGCATGATCTCGCTGACCCATACGGCATAAGGGTCTGGGTGTCCGCGCCAAGGCATCTCACGCTTGTTGGCGTCGTACCAGGCGAGCAGGCTGCGGTGAAGAGGGGCGGACATGGCGGCGTCACGGATGGCGCAGGTCGAGGGCCATCGCGATTTCGGGGCAGGTGAAGGGGTTGGCGTGCTTGGTGCAGTTGATGCAGCCCATGTAAAGCTTGTGCATCACTTGGGTTTTCGGAATGACCTTGAAGCCGAGCGAGCCGAAGAACGCAGGGGCGAAGGTCAGGACGATCGCCTGTGCGGGTTGGAAACGAAGGATGTTCTCAAGGATGGTTGAGACGATCCGCGTGCCGATGTGGTGACGGCGGTGATCCTCATGCACGGCGACGGACTGGATTTCCACCGAGGCCCGCTCGGGCTCGCCGATTTCAGGTAGGATCTGCCAGGCGGCGCAGCCCACGATCAGGGTGCCCGCTTCGCACACGATGAAGCGGTCGATGTTCTGGATGATGTCGCCGATCGGGCGCGAGATCAAGTCATCCTTGTGGGTTCGGATGAGGTTGAAAATCTGCTCCGCATCTTTCAGGACCGCCGGACGGATCAGGTATTTTTCGGACTCATTCATGGCTTAAGGATAGCGGTTTGGATGGGGGTTGTCGAGGGGCGTACTCTGGGCCCCGGCTGATTTGCCCGCGCGGGTCGGGTCAAGGGGCGCGCCTTGTTCGGTGCTCACGGTCACTTCTCCTCGATGAGGGTTAGAGTGACCTCGCGTGACTTGTCTGCACACTCCACTGTGAGCGCCACTTTGTCGCCAGGCTTGTGGGGGTCGAGAACGGCTTGCAGGTCTTCGATGGTGCGGACGTGGATCTTATCCACGGCGGTGATGATGTCCCCGAACACGAGATCGCCGTTGCCGCTGACGCTGAGGCCCTTGAGCCCGGTCGATGCGGCCGGAGTTTTTTCGAAGACGGCGTAAATGGCGACGCCCTGAACGCCGGCGCGGGCGGTCACGTGGTCGGGGAGGAGCTGGACGCCTAGACCCGCTCGGGTGACGCGGCCCTTTTCGATGAGTTGCGGCACCACGCGCGACACGGTGTCAGAGGGGACCGCGAACCCGATGCCCGCGCTCGCGCCGCTGGGGCTCACGATGGCGGTGTTGACGCCGATGAGCTTGCCGCTGGCTCCGAGAAGCGGCCCGCCTGAGTTGCCGGGATTGATGGCGGTGTCGGTCTGGACGACATCATAGATTTTCCGGTCGGTCATGGAGGTGATGGCCCGGCCGAGCGCGCTAACGATGCCGGCGGAGAGAGTCGTGTCTAGGCCGAACGGGTTTCCGATGGCGTAGACGTGCTGGCCCACCTGAAGGTCGCGCGAGAGGGCGACCGTGACGGGGATGAGCCGTTCCGGCGGGGCGTCGATCTGGAGCACGGCGAGGTCGTAGTCCGGTGCGACACCCACGAGTTTGGCGTCGTAGCGCGTGCCGTCGGGGAAGGTGACGGTCAGCGTGTTCGCCTGGTACACCACGTGGTAGTTGCTGACGATGTGGCCTTTCTTGTCCCACACGAACCCGGAGCCGGCGCCCTGCGGCACTTCGTAGAGCTGTATGCTGAAGAGCCCGCGGCGCACGAGGGCGTTGTTTGCGACGGCGACGACCGAAGGGGAGACGCGCTTGTAGACGTCGATGGCCTCGGTTTCGGAGGCCGATTTGTCTGCGTGTGGCAGGGCCTGAATGGCCAGGGCCACTTGGTTGGAAATAGAGGAGAGCGCGGTCTGATTGGTTTGCAAGCGCCGCTTATTCTCCAAGATCTGAAGCGCCAGGAAAACCGTGATCGCGATCAGCGCTAAAGTGAGGAAAGGGGAGCGTATCGAGTTCATGGCAATAGAATACCTCATGGCGGTGGCGTCTTCGAGCCGAAAACGGCAGGAGTCTGGCGGCCCGAAGTTATGCAAGCTGAAGCTGGTGTTACAGGAGATAAAAAGTGTACACTGACTTTCCTAACCCTAGGAGGATTTGGTGAACTGGCCCCTATTTTTCAGCACGTTTGCGCTCATCTTTCTCGCCGAACTCGGCGATAAGACGCAGTTGGCAGTCATGAGCCAGTCGGCATCTTCGTCTTCGAAGTGGACGGTCTTCCTCGCGGGCGCGCTCGCGCTTTCCGCCTCAACGGCCATCGGCGTGCTGGCGGGCGACCTGATCCGGCGTTTCGTCCCAGACGACCGCTACATCAAATGCGTGGGCGGCGTGTTGTTTCTCGTGTTCGGGTGCCTGATGCTTCGGGAGGTGTTCTTGCCTGTCGCTGGAGCGGTCGAGACTGCCCCCCGGAAGGTGTCGCGCGTGACTGAGTGGGTGGGGCGGTTCTTGATCCAGCAGGCTGCGGTTTTTGAGAAGGCTGCCTACGAGGACTACGAAGCGCTGGCGGAGCGCACGTCTGAGCCGAACGAGAAAGCGGTTTTCCAGCGGCTTGCGCTTGAGGAGCGTTGGCATCACGAGGCGATGATGGGGGCGATTCAAGCCGGAGAGGGCAAAGACATTGCTGTGACTGCGGATATGGCGGAAGGTCTGCCGTCCCTAGACGAACTGATACAAGACGCTGCCAAAGCGTCGAAGGTGGTCGAGCACGCCATCGAGCACGAGAAGGCCATGGCGAAGTTCTACCTGACTCTCGCGCGGCAGAGCGCGATTCCGCGCCTGCGCGAAACTTTCTCGGCGCTGGCTGTGGCCGAGGAAAATCATGTGCTGCGTCTGATGTCGCTGAGGAAATAGGGAGGGCGGGTGTCAAGCCTGCCAGTACGTTATGGCCGAGTGGATCGACATCCAGAAAAACGGGCAGCATGTGTCGCGCGAACGGGACAAGGCGCGCGTTTTGCGCAAGAGCGTCTGGTGGCAGCAGCAACTCCAGTCGGGCGTGTGTCATTATTGCGGCAAGCAAGTGGGGCCCGGGTCGCTGACGATGGACCATGTTGTGCCGGTTGCGCGCGGAGGAACAAGCACCAAAGGCAATGTGGTGCCCGCGTGCGAGGCATGCAATAAGAGCAAAAAGTATCTGACCCCCGCCGAGCAGATCCTGGCGGCGTTGGAGCGGGACGGACTCGGAGGCGAGGAGCCATGACGGCGTCGCGGCATCTGACGGTGGTGTTGCCTCACGGGTTCTGCTCGGGTGTCGCCCGTGCGGTTCAGACCGCTGAAGCCGTTCTCGCGAGGTTCCGCGGCGAAACCGTCTACTGCCTGAATGAGATCGTCCACAACAAGCAGGTGGTGTCGCGGCTGACCTCGCTCGGCATGGTGTTTGTGAGCGCGGTCGACGAGGTGCCGGTCGGCTCGCTGTTGCTCTTTTCCGCACACGGGGTGGCCCCGTCGGTGCGGCGGCAAGCCGAGGCGCGCGGTTTGCGCGTGATCGATGCGACGTGTCCGTTCGTGGCCAAGGTTCACGCCGAGGTTCGCCGCTTTGCCGCTCAAGGCGCGACGGTCGTGTGTATCGGTCACCGCAGCCACGAAGAGGTTGTGGGCGTGGCGGGTGAAGCGCCGGAACATGTCCGGGTGGTCGAAAGCGTGCAGGAGGCGGAGGCGCTGGCGCTGCCTGCGCATGTGCCCGTCGCGGTCGTGACGCAAACGACGCTTGGCGAGGCTCAGGTCAACTCAGTGCTGGCGGCCTTGCGGCAGCGCTTCCCTGTGCTGCAAATGCCAGCCAGCACCGATGTCTGCTATGCCACGCGCAACCGGCAGCAGGCGGTACGAAGGCTGGCGCAACACTGTGGCCGGGTATTGGTGCTGGGGTCGGCGAACAGTTCCAACAGCCAGCGTTTGGCGGAGACCGCTCGCGCGGCTGGCGCCGAAGCGGTGTTGGTGAGCGAGTTGGAACAGCTCGAAACAGTCGCGCGGAGTTTGTTTCCGACTGTCGGCATCACGAGCGGTGCCTCCACGCCGGAATCTTTTCTGAGTGAAGTGATTCGGGCTCTGCGGGAGCAGTACGGTTATCCTGAGCCCGAGTGGCTGACGGCGGTTGACGAGGAGTCGCCTGTGTTTACTCTGCCTGCATTGCCGGAATGACGGAAGAATCAATGGACGACAAAGCGTTATTTTCAATCTCGTGTGGCTTGTACGTGATCGGCGCCCGGTGTGAGCAAGGGTATGCAGGATGCATTGTGGACGCCTTCATTCAGGCTACGGCCTTCCCTGCCAGCGTCATCCTTTGCAGCCAAAGGCACACCCGCACCCATGAGTGTATCAAGGCGACGGGAACGTTCAGCGTGTCGGTGCTGCGTGAAGACGTCGATCCGCTAGTGGTTGCGTTGTTCGGCTTTCAATCGACGCGCCAGATTCAGAAGTGGCCGCATGTTCAACACGTGTTCCAAAACGAGTTGCCTGTGCTGAAAAACGTGGCAGCGTGGTATGTCTGCAAGGTGCTCTTCACGCATGAACTGGCCACGCATACGGTTTTCCACTGCGAGGTGCTGGATGCGGCACAGGGCGACGGTGCGCCTCTAACCTACGGGCATTACCGGGCGCACATGAAGCACGCAACGGCTGTTGCGTTTCAGGCCTTCAAGAAGGTCCACGGCGCACAAGCAGAGGGCAGATAGAGCCTGCGGTCAGGGCGGGCTCACAGTTCGTGGGTTCGGGCAGTCAGGAGGATATCATGCTGGGTTGTTGGGAATGCGTTGCGGCGATGGTGGCGGCTTCTTGGGTGGCTCTGGCCGGCAGCGCGGAGCCTGCTGATACGGCTGTGCTCAAGTGGCGAGACGGCAAGAAGGCCGTCTTTTTGCTGGCCTTTGACGACAGTTGCCAAAGCCATGTCAAATATGCAATTCCTGAATTGCGGAAGCGGGGCTTGGTCGGCACGTTCTACATCAACCCAGGTAACGGTCCCTTCCAGAACGAGCGGCAAGCGTGGGAGAACGTGCTGCCGCATGATCCTGCCGTGGTCTACGGAAATCACACCTTCAAGCATCAAGGTGCGACGAATGCGGTGCAGTTGGACACCGAGCTGGCGCAGTGTGACGCCGTCATTCGAGCCTGTTATCCGGATCGCAAGCAGCCGTTCCTCATCTCTTTCGGACGGCCCGGAGGCGTGCCATGGAAGGTCAGCGAAGAGGAGAAAAGACAGGCGCTCGCCAAGTACTGCCTGATTGAGCGTCCCGCGTTCTTCGGTTATCCCATGCATATCAAGACGACCGAGGCGGTGTGTAAACTGGTGGATGTGGCCATCGCCAAAGGAGACATGGGACACCTTGATTCACACGGCGTGGGCGGGGATTGGCTGACCATTCCGCTGGAAGTCTTTGCGGCTTTGCTCGACAAGCTCGTTGCCTGCCGCTCCGAGGTGTGGGTCACGGATCACATCACCTACCACAAGTATCTGACGGAACGCACGAGCGCCGAAGTCAAGGTCGTGCATTCGGACAACGATCAGATCCGTGTCCGGCTCTCTTGCGCGGCCGATCCCTCGCTCTACGATGCGTCCCTCACGCTGGAGACGCGCGTGCCGCCGCAGTGGGCAACGTGTGCTGTCGTGCAGGGAACAAGGCGGGTGGAGTGTGCTGTCGCAGACGGCAAGGTGCGTTACGAGGCATTTCCTTGTTCCGCTGAAGTCGTGATTTCGAAACGGTAGCGGCTCCGTTCTGCAGGTAACCTGCCGCTCGCCCTGTCAGCCCCAAGTTGAACTGGTTTAGCCCACGCCATTTTCGGTTGTGGTAGCACTTATGGACACAGCAAAGGAGACCAAAGGAATGAACAAGGAAATATCCCGTCGCCAATTCGTTGCCGCCTCCCTGTCCGCTGGAACGGCTCTGACCCTGATGTCGGGCAATTCTCTGCGGGCGGCCCAGGCTCCCGGAAACAAGGTCGTGCTGGCCGTCGCGGGCGTCCGCACCGGCCAGCCCGGCAGCAGCGGCCGAGGCATCGAGCTGATCGACAAGTTCACGGCGCTGCCCGGGGTCGAATTCAAATATGTGATCGATGTGGACCGCCGTTACCTCGCCCCGGCCGCAGCGATCGCGGCTCAGAAACAGGGCGTCGCGCCGAAGATGGAGACCGACTTCCGCCGCGTGCTTGAGGACAAGGATGTGGACGCGCTGCTCATCACGACGCCGGATCACTGGCACGCGCCCATGGCGACCCTGGCGGCAAAAGCGGGCAAGCACGTCTATGTCGAGAAACCCTGCAGCCACAATCCGCGCGAGGGAGAGATCCTCGTCGAAGTTGCAAAGAAATATAACCGGCTTGTGCAAATGGGAAGCCAGCGCCGCTCGATCGCCAACGTTCAGCAGATGGTGAAGGAAATGCACGAAGGACTGATCGGAAACGTGTTTCTTGCCCACTGCTTCTATTCGCGGCGGCGCCAGCCGATCGGCTTCGGCAAGAAGATCGCGCCGCCGGCGGAGTTGGATTGGGATCTGTGGCAGGGGCCTGCGCCGAGGACGGACTATCGCGACAATCTGCATCCCTATAACTGGCACTGGTTCTGGCGCTGGGGCACCGGCGAGGCGCTCAACAACGGTGTGCACTTGCTCGACGTGGCGCGCTGGGCCATGAACGTGACTTTTCCGACCAAGGCCAGTTCGTTCGGTGGCCGCTGGCACGATGTGGGACTTGACGACTGGGAAGCTCCAGATACGCAGGAGATCCAACTCGAATTCGGCCCCAGCCGAGGCATCTCGTGGTTTGGTCGCTCCTGCAGCACCTTCGGAACTCCCGGGTATAAGGCCAACGGGATCATTTTCTTCGGCAGCAAGGGCATGATCGACTACGACGGCAGCGGCACCTACACCGTCTACGATCTCGACAACAAGCCGATCAAAAAAGTCGGCGGGGACACTGTCAAGAAGGCCAATCTGGCCAACAGCGCCGATCCAGGCCTCAACGACACCCATGCGCGGAACTTCATCGAGTCGATCCGCGGCAATGCGAAACTCAACGCACCGATCAACGAGGGATATTGCAGCACGTTGCTGGCCCAATTGGGCAATATCGCGCAGCGCACGGGGCGCAGTCTGAAGACCGATCCTGCCACGGGGCACATCCTCGATGATCCGGAGGCGTCCAAACTATGGACGCGGGAATACGAGCCCGGTTGGGAGCCCACGGTCTGAAGTGTGAAGAGAAGTGACCGGATGAAGCGTTGTTTCAGGTCGATGTGAAGGCTTCGGCGAGCAGGGGCGTTTCCTCGCGGAGCGGGGAACGCGCCCTGCCACTGAAAAAGCCGCAACGTGTCTTTCGCGTTCGAAATACCCCATGAATACAGCCATCGTAAGAATCAGTGTAGCTGCGTTGCCTCTCGCCTTCCATGTCGTCCGCGCCGTCGAGTTTCAGGCGCCGGCGTCCCCATACGAGCAGCGTGTAGCGACCGTCACCCAGACGCCCGGCTGCGTCGCCTTCTGGGACTTCGTGAAGCGCGAGCAGGGGAGGCATCGTTTCGTGGCGCACGTCCCTCGGGGCTCGACGAATGACTTTGCGCTCGACGCTGCCAACTATGTGAAGGACTACTGGGGCGAAGGACGTGAAGCCACCTATGCCGATTTTCCGCTGCTGGGCCGCGGGCCGTTCGGAGAGGCGATCCGCATCCGCAAGGAGACAAATGCCACGTTCAGGCCGTTCCTGTTTGTGCCGCGCGCCCGCCTGCATGATTCGGCAATCGACATCAAGGGCGCGGGCAAGTCAGTCACCGTCGTCGTTTGGGCGATACGCGAAAGCGGCAACCATGCGCTGGCCGGAATCTGGCATGAGGGCACGGATCTGAAGGAGACATCCACCTCTGGCATCCAGAAGGCGGTGCGCGGTCAGCGCCAATACGCGCTTTTCGCAGGTCTGAACAGGGACGGCTCAGCCTGTGGTCATGTGTCGGAAAATGGCGCGGGCTCCTTCCTTAACCGCTATGCCCTGCATAAGTGCAATTCGGCCGACGTGTCGCCCGCGGTTCCCGCTGATTCGCCTGCAGGGGTGCTCGATACGTCGTGGCAATGTTTCGCTATGACCGTTGATAGCGAGCGCCACGAAATCACCGGCTGGCTCAATGGCAAATCAGGCGACCGGTGGCTCGAGAACCCGAAGAGCGACAAGCTGATCTCGTCCGCTTATAACGCCTGGTTGCAAAGCGACTTGCGCCGCGCGCCCGGTACGCAGCCCGGCGAGGACTTGAACTTTCCCGAAGATCAGCTCTATAACCCGCCCGAGGACAAGCCGGTCTCCGTGAGCGTGCTCGGCGAGACCTCCGATGAGCGCGTCGAGTTGCAGGAGTTCCGCTACACCCGTGTGAAGGTCACAAAGCGTAAGGCCGCCGACGGCATCTGGGCTGTCACCACCCGTGACCTCGTCGCCTTACGCCTGAACCCTTGGTGGTATCCGCACGGCATCTACTCGCCCGCCAACGACGGCAGCGGAGGACCGTTCACCATCGGCCGCGTGATTCACAGCGGGCGGGGCGTGGGTTTCACTGGCTGGATCGGCGGTGTGGCGGTGTTCAATCGGGCGCTGAGCGCGGAGGAAATTGGGGCGCTTTCAGCCATAGGAAAGGCTGCGCCTATCGCCGCGCCGCTTCACTAGCCCACTAACCTGACTTCAAGGCGAGATTCCCATGGGCCATACACTGCACCTTGTTGACGCTTTCACCGATAAACCTTTCACCGGCAACCCTGCCGCCGTGTGCGTGCTCGATGCGCCGGCGGCTGAGACATGGATGAGACGGGTCGCTCGGGAGATGAATCTCTCGGAGACCGCGTTCCTGCAGTGCATTGAAGGCGGTTGGTCGCTGCGTTGGTTCACGCCTATGGTGGAGGTGGAGCTGTGCGGGCATGCCACGCTGGCAAGTGCGTTCACGCTTTGGCAGACAAATGTGCTGCGTTCGGATGAGGCCGCACACTTTCATACGCTAAGCGGCTGGCTGACGTGTCGGCGCGAGAGGGGATGGATCGGGATGGACTTTCCTGCGAAAGCCTGTGAGCCAAGCGCACCGCCGGACGGTCTCGCCGAAGCGCTGGGATGTGAGCTTCGCTCCTGCGGTCTCAACAGCATGGATTACCTCGTTGAAGTTGCGGACGAGAAAACCCTCCGCGCGCTGAACCCTGACTTTATGGCACTTGCCAAACTGCCGGTGCGCGGTATCATGGTAACTTGCCGCAGCGAATCTTCGGAATTCGATTTCATTTCGCGTTTCTTTGCGCCTGCCGCTGGAGTGAACGAAGATCCCGTGACCGGCTCAGCCCATTGTGCGCTTGGCCCGTACTGGCAGGCGAAGCTGGGCAAGGCCGATTTCATTGCGCACCAAGCCAGCGCCCGCGGCGGCATTGTGAAGGTGAGCGTGCGCGGCGAACGTGTGCTGCTGCGTGGTCAAGCGGTGATGATGAGCAGGGTGGAATTTTTGCATTAAAGGTGGGAGGGGGGCTGTACAACGTTGTCGCCGTCGGAAGTGATGTCGGACAGAGAAGGAAATGCGAAGGAAATCAAACCGTGAACACAACAAAAGCCATGATCTCGATGTGGTGCGCTTTCATTGCCATGGGGCAGGCCTTTGCGGACAACGTGCCGACATTGGATTTGATTCAGGCCCACGGCCCCAAGCTCTTCGCCGGAGGAAAGGAAATACGGCTGCGCGGCAGCAATCTGGGCAACTGGTTGTTGCAGGAAGATTTCATGTTCGGGCTGGCTGGCACGCACAGCCAGATGCGCGGGGCGATGGCAACCGTCTTGGGGAAAAAGGCTGCAGCCGCGTTCTGGGATGAGTACGAAAAGGTCTATTTCACTGCGGCAGATGCGCGGTTCCTGGCGCAGCAGGGGTATAATTTTCTGCGGGTTCCTCTCAACCAGAACCGCTTTGAGGATCCCAACGATCCCGGTCAATACGACCAGGCCGCGCTGCGGCAGGTCGACGCGGTGGTCCGCCTCTGCAAGGAGAACGGCATTTATGTGCTAGTCGATCTGCACGCGGTGCCGGGCGGACAGTCGCGTGAGATTTACGCGGACTCGCTTTGGGCCACTCCGGAGTTCTGGCGCTACGCGGACTTCCGCAAACGCTCCACCGACTTCTGGGTGATGCTGGCCAAGCGCTACAAGGATGAGAAAGCCGTCGCCGGTTACGATCTGATCAACGAGCCGAACACCGAAGGCCGCACGGATCTGCTCACAGCGTGGCACCGCGAAACGATCCGCCAGATCCGCACGGTCGACCCGGTTCATCTCATCTGGCTTTCCGGCGATAATTACGGCAAAGGCTTCATTGGACTCCCAGAGGATCTGTTCGCCGATGAGCAGGTCGTCTTTCAATTTCACATTTATCCGTCGTTCACTTATCCGCTATGGAAAATGAAGGAGTACCCGCAAACTGTGGATGGCATCCGCTACGACAAGGCTTGGCTGCGCGAGCGGCTACGAGAGCAGATCGCGTTCGGAAAGCGCAGGCCGGTGCTGCTTGGCGAATTCGGGTTCAGTTTCAACAAGGGCAACATCCCGCTGCTTCAAGCGATGATCAAAGATCTTCTCGCCGTGTGCGATGAGGAGGGCTGGTCTTGGGCGCAGTGGAGTTACAAAGATGTGGGGGTGATGGGGCTGTTGTCGCCCACGCCGGAAACGCCGTGGAAAAGATTTCTCGCCTCGGCCGAAGTCCAAGCCGACCTTGGGCGGGCGAATGAGCTGTTCGCCGTGCGCGGAGTGTCGGCTCCGAGCACGGGTAGGCTGGCCGCGTCCATCGGAAGCATCGCCACCAACCTGGACACGCAAGTCGGCAAGCATATCAATCTCAGCGCGAGGAGAATCTGTGACGACGCATTGAGCCAGGCCATTCTCTATCACCTGAAAGACAAAGACGAGGCCACTTTCCGCGATCTGGCTCGGTCATTCGCTTTCGAGAACTGTCGGACCAACCCGCCGCTGGCGGAGAATTTTCTGCGTAAGCGAGCAGAGAATTGATCGTCTTCCCGATTATAGACTGAGTCAGAAGTAAGGAGTTTAATACAAATGAAAGTTCTCTTCAGAAGTGTCATCACCGCAATGGTGTCGCTAACATCCGTTCAAGCGGCGGTCGTGCCGCTTCAGGATAAAGTTCCCTGCGCGGTTTCCGACAAACAGGATTTCCAGGTTCCGGACCGCGTGCAACTGAGCGGCTGGCTTGGCACGCGTATTGCCGCCAATGCGACCAACCGTCTCGAAAAGATCGACACCGACCGCCTGCTGGAAGGCTATCGCAAGCGCCCCGGCCGCCAGTCGTGGGACGGCGAGCACATCGGCAAGTGGCTGCACGCCGCGACCCTCGCGTGGGTCAACACCGGCGACGCTACCCTACGCGCGAAGCTCGACACCACCGCTGTCGAACTCGCCAAATGCCAGCTCGACGACGGCTATCTCGGAACCTACCTCGACGCGAAGCGCTGGACCTCGTGGGACATCTGGGCGCACAAATACAATCTCATCGGTCTCGTCACCTACATGCGCTACACCGCCAATCTTGCGCCGCTGCCGACCTGCCAACGCATGGCCGACCTGCTCTGTACAACCTTCGGCGATGAACCCGGCCGTCGCGACATCATTCCCTGCGGCGAACATATGGGCATGGCGCCGACCAGCGTGCTGGAGCCGATGGTACTGCTCTACCGACTGACCGGCGAGCCGCGCTATCTCGCTTTCTGCAACTACATCCTCCGCGCGTGGGAACAGCCGAACGGGCCACACATTGTTTCGCGCTTGTTGGAGCTCAAGCGAGTGGACAAGGTCGGCAATGCGAAAGCTTACGAGATGCTCTCCTGCCTCAACGGCGCGCTTGAACTCTATCGCACGACGGGCGACCGCAGGCTGCTCGACGCCTGCCTTAACGCATGGCAGGACATCGTGGACCACCGTCTCTACCTGACCGGCGCCTCCAGTTACAAAGAGCATTTCCACGACGATTTCGATCTGCCGAACATCAGCAATGTCGGCGAGACTTGCGTCACCGTCACCTGGCTCCAGTTCAATGCACAGCTCCTGCGGCTGACCGGCGAGGCGCGTTTCGCCGAACAGCTTGAACGCGTTTCGCTCAACCAACTGCTCGGCGCGCAGCGGCCTGACGGTTCGGCTTGGGGCTACTACGTGCAGATGGAGGGCAAGAAGCCCTACAGCGCCACGCTCGACGGACACTGCTGCCTCTCCAGCGGTCCGCGCGGCGTTGCCTTGCTGCCGACTTTTGCGGTTTCGACCGATGCCGATGGCGCAGTCATCAATCTCTTCGATGCCGGCATTGCTCATCTCACGCTGCGTGACGGCACGCCTGTGACGGTGAGAATCGAAACGCAATATCCCGCCGACGGGCTCATCCACATGGCGGTCGATTCTGCTGCGCCTAAGGCTTTCGCAGTCAAACTCCGCATCCCCGCTTGGGCGGCAGGGTCCGAGGTCAAGACCAGCATCCCCCATGTTGGCGACGCCTTGCCTGGTTCGGACGGCTACACAACCTTGCGTGGCACATGGGCGCCCGGTAGCTCGGTCGAGCTAAGGCTGAAGCTTGCGCCACGCCTCGTTGTCGGCGATCACCTGAACCAGGGCAAGGTCGCGCTCTGCTGCGGCCCGCTTGTGCTTGCGGCCGACGAAGCGCTGCTCGCTGCCGATGGCCAAAGTCTCAACACCATCGCGATCGCCAAGCCCGACCTCGCCGCGCTCGCCGTCACGCCGGAGCCCGCCCCCGCCGAGTTCAAAACGTGGCCCGGAGCGCAGGTCTTCCGCGTCAACGCCGTTACGCGCCGCGGCGGCAAGCCTGCCTCCGTTCGCCTGGTCGGTTTCGCCGACGCGGGCGCAACCGGTGCGCGCTACAAGGTTTGGCTGCCGCTCGCCGGTGCTCCCTGCGACAACAGCTTGCTCGACGGCACCGAAAGCCGTTCAAGAGCCGGCAACATGAATGGCTCAATCAACGACGACGATCTGCAGGGCGGCGTTGTTACCTTCGATGGCAAAAGCGCTCCGGAAGACTGGTTTGCCGTCACGCTCGAAGCTCCGGCAACCATCCGCCGCGTTGTCTTTGTTCAAGGCAAGACCTTCCATGACGGTGGCTGGTTCGTCGGTCGGCCCAAGGTGCAGATTCAGCGCGAAAAGAACGGCGCATGGGAAACGGTGGGTGAATTCGCCGACTATCCCTCCACCTCTGCGACGGACGGGAAGAAGCTCAACGCAGGACAGGCCTTCACGCTATGTCTGTCGGAGCCGGTCAAAGCCGTCGCTGTACGTATCACGGGGGTGCCGGCGTGCGGCGACAGCCCGAAGCAGGCATTCTCATCGTGCGCCGAAGTACAAGCGTTTGAGAAGTGATCGTCCAACAGAAAATGACAGGGCACGCGCGCAATCTAACCTGCCTCGTGCGCCGCTTGTTGGCTGTGAAAGGTGACTATGGCGAAGAAGACCTTGTGGCTTTTTGTTGTCGCTGGTGCCCTTAGTTCAGCGCCGGTTTCCAGCATGGCTGTCGGAACACCGCCCATTGTCCCTTCCGCCATCCCGGCTTCCGATTTCTTTTCCTACCAGCTGTCGTGGCATGCAGGAGACAGGGACGTCAACGGGAGGGCAATGTGCGGAACCGAACTCATGTGCATCACGCCCTACAAAGGGAAGCTCTATGCCTCCACCTCTTTGTGGACAGAGAGCGACCCTTCGATTCCCAAAGCATGTCAGATGCTGGTGCTGGATTCGCCGGATGCCCAATGGAAGCTGTTTCACCAGTTCACGACGCATAACCTGAGGCTAACTTGCCTGCAAAAAGTGACAGTCACGACGGATGGTTCAGGGAATAAAATCGAGCCCGTGGAACTGCTGCTTGCCGCGCCGGATCAAATTCGGGCCGGGGTTGTAGAGGTTTACAGCCTCGACGATGCTGCGAATGGTTTGGTGCCGATGACGCTTGGAACGACCAGTGACAAGTATTCCGATGTCAGGGCCATAGGATCGCATCATGATTCGGTCACCGGTATTGACGATGTGTTCGCCGGCAGCACGGCCTTGGGCATTTACAGGGGTGTCTATGATGCTAAGGCGACCGGACGTATAGCCTGGCAGGCGTCAGAGTATTCCGTGAACGCTGGCGTTTATTCCCCCGCCGGCGAGAGGGTGATGGGCTTCGCCAACTGCAATGGAGCGCTCTATGCTGCCACCTCAAAACGGATTCTCAAGCGGACAGACGGTGCCGTCCCCTCTTGGACTGCAGTCAAAGGCTATCCCGATGAAATAGCCGCTTCAGGTGTTCGCGGCCTGACCGCTGTGCCAAATCCATCGGGCGGCGGGCAGGTGTTGTTGTATAACTGCAGAGGCAACGACAAACAGACCTGTGTGCGCCGTCTGGATCCATCCAACGGGTATGTCGAAACGGTCGAGCTGAATATCAATGCCGACATGGGCGGGCGTGTGGGCACCAAGATTCCATATGCGCTCTCCGCTTACAACGACTTCCTGAATTACACGATGCCAGATACGGGAGAAAATGTGTGGATGTTCGGGCTCGAAATGGCGTATACGCCGCAGGCGGTCCAGCAGCACCCGGAATGGCGTGTTGCCAAGGTTGAGGGTAAGCACCTGAGCGGCCAGTCCGGCAGGGATATGTATTATGCAGCCGAAGGGCGCTATTATGTCAGACATGTTAAAGCAGGTGTCGTTAACTATGAGCTGATGGAGGTCGCCGACCCCGCCTTGCCTGTGCTGGTCTCGGTGCGAACCATTGCCGTGTCGCCTTTTCCTCCCGACCGGGGGCGTGTACTGTACTTCGGAGGTTACGATTCCAATTATCAGCCTTCGCACAATTCAGCGTGGCTATACAAGGCCGTGCGGAAGGACAAGTAGGACAGAACGAGGATGAGGATGTTCGGGCGACAAAAAGCCAAATACGTCAGCGGCCCCAAACAAGAGTACAGGGGCTTGCTGGTGGTCGATCATGTCTTCCCGTTTTCACTTTCTGCCGGTGCCATGGCCGTGGCATTGATTGCGCGTGCGGCATTCTCGCAGGCGCCGTCAGAAGTCCGTTGTCACCCGCGAGGCTCTGTTTGACCGCGTCTATGGCGGTTGGGCTGGCATGCTGATCGGCGGCATCGAGGGGCTGCCGGAGAAGGTTAGAGGACCGGAAAACAAACGGTGATCACCGCGGTTACGAAAGAGGATAAGGCCTGTTCCGACAAAACACGGAGACTCCGGCATTCCACGCTCGTCTGATACCTGTTATCATTCGAGCATACGCAAGAAGTTTCGTGGAGGCGCAACGAAAGCAAGAACGTCTAATGAGTACTGCGACCGCTAGTCGTCCGGATGTGAAACGGGGTTTTCTCGTGGGTGTGCTGGCCTGCGTTGTATCACCGTTTGCCTTGCAGGCTGCGACCACTCTTCTTTGCGTTGCCACGAACGGGAATGATGCTTGGTCCGGCGCTCTAGCGCAACCTAACTGCCAACGCACGGATGGGCCGCTTGCTTCGCTGGAAGGCGCACGCAATGCCATTCGCAAGCTCCGCAGTCAGCCGGAGTTTCAAGGACCGGTGAGCGTCGAGGTGGGCGACGGGATCTATGCGTTGGCTGCGCCGTTATTGCTCGGACTTGCTGACAGCAACGGGCCGACAAACCCTGTCATTTATCGGGCTGCGTCCGGTGCGCATCCGATTTTCAGCGGCGGCAGGCGCCTTCACGGTTGGACGCGCGGCACGAACGGACTGTGGACGGCGTTTGTTCCCGGCGTTGCGAGCGGCACGGAATACTTCGAGCAAGTGTTCATCGATGGCCGGCGCGCCCGTCGTGCGCAATCACCGAACAGCGGCTACTATTTCACCTCTGCCACGGTTCCGGCGCAGAGCAATCTCGCTTTTGTTGCTGCGTCGGCAGATGTGACCCCGCTGTGCGCTCTGAGCGGCCGGGAGTTGAGCGATGCGACGGTCGTCGTGTACCACAGCTGGGAGACCTCTCGGCATCGGCTGGCCTCTCTGGATTCTGGAGATGTGCTGACTTTCACCAACCGCGCGCCGTGGGCCTTCAGCGCCGGACAGCGCTATCAGATCGAGAACATTGCCGCCGCGCTGGACGAGCCGGGCGAGTGGTTTCTGTCGCGCGATGGCACACTGAGTTACTGGCCTCTGCCGGGAGAGGACATGAATACGGCGGAGGTCTATGCGCCATACACCGAAAGCTTCATCGAAATCACAGGGGATTCTGCCAACGGCCAGTTCGTCCAGTATCTCACTTTTCAGGGGCTGAGTTTTCAGCACGGGCATTATGTGCTGCCGGCACAGGGGCACGCATCGAACCAGGCGGAGTCTGACCTGCTGGCGGTCATCACCCTCAATGGTGCGCGCAATGTGTCTTTCGTCGATTGCGAGGTCGCCCACATCGGCCGCCATGCGATCCGGATCCAGCGCGGCTGCCGCGATTGCCAGGTCTCCCACTGTTATCTGCATGACCTCGGAGCTGGCGGTATTTATATCGGCGAAACGACTCAGCGGGCGGCCACTAATGACCGCACCAGTTTCGTCACAGCGGACAACAACATCATCCGCGCCGGCGGACGGATTCACGCGGGTGCCATCGGTGTGTGGATCGGCCACAGTGCCGACAACAGTGTCACCCACAACGAAATCTCGGACTTCTTCTACACCGGCGTCTCTGTCGGGTGGACATGGGGTTACGGCACCGCACTGGCCGTCCGGAACCACGTCGAAGGGAACCACATTCACCATCTGGGATGGAGCGTGCTGAGCGATATGGGCGCGGTCTATACACTCGGTGTTTCGCCCGGCACAACAGTGAATCAGAACTATGCGCACCATATCTCCAGCTATTCCTACGGCGGCTGGGGGCTCTACAACGACGAGGGCAGCAGCGGCATTCTGTTGGCCAGCAACCTTGTTCATGACGCCAAAACGGGCGGATACCACCAGCACTACGGCGAAACGAACACCGTGCGAAATAACATCTTTGCGCACGGAAGCACGGCGGAACTCCAGCGCTCACGGGCGGAGACCAACCATGTCTCGTTCGTCTTCGAAAACAACATCGTGTATTGGGCCAGTGGCACCTTGCTTTATTCGCAGTGGTCAGACACCGCGTTTTTCCTCATGCGCAGCAACCTCTACTGGCAGGTCAGCAGCACCAATATCAGTTTCGCTGGAAATTCATTGGCCCAGTGGCAGGCCCTTGGGCAAGACCTCGGCTCGCGGATCACCGACCCTTTATTTGTGGATGGCCCGAACCGGGATTTCCGCCTGGCCGGTACCAGTGTCGTAGCAACTGTCGGCTTTCGGCCCTTCGACCTGACCGCCGCTGGCGTATATGGTGACGCCTCGTGGCGGGCGAAAGCCAGCATGCCGAGTGAGCCGGATTCGCTGCCCCTGCCGGTGTCATTTGCTCCCTTTGATTATAGCGAGGACTTCGAGGAACTTGGCCTCGGCGCGCCACCTCCAAATGCGACGGTTTCCGGCGTGGTCGGCGGCGCCAGTGTGGGAGTGGTGTCCAATGTGCCCTCTTTCGCCACACGGTGTCTGGCTGTGACCGATGCCCCGGGGCTGGCCTACACCTTCTATCCGTTTTTCAATTACACCCTTTCCGATCTGACGGGCAGTTTGAATTACACTTTCAATATTCGGCTGGCCGCCGATACGAAGATGTATCATGAGTGGCGCGACTATCCGGGAGGCAGCTACATTGCCGGGCCGTCGCTGTGGTTTGACCGTTGCCAACTCAAGGTGGGCGGGACAACGCTCGCGAACGTCCCTTCCAACCAGTGGTTGCGCGTGGAAGTCTGGTGCAATACCACGAATTATGCGGGCCAGGGCTGGAAACTGGGCCTGACACTTCCAGGACAGAACACGCAATGGTTTGCCAACCTGCACACGGGCGGCACCAATTGGGCTAGGCTGAATTGGATGGGGTGGGTGAGTGAGGCGACCAACACAACCACATTCTGGCTGGACAACTTCAGCATGACGAACCCTCCCGCGTACCTCCAAGAGCCGACGCCTCCCGCTCCGGTCATTTCCGGCCTTGCCGATCGCACCATCGCCGAGGAAACCTCGACAGGCCCCATCCCCTTCACGGTGTCGGATGCAGAGACCCCTGCCAACTTGCTGGCGCTGAGCGTGAACTGCGCTAACACCCGTCTCTTGCCGGAGAACGCGATCATCTTGGGTGGCAGCGGCACAAACCGCACACTCACGCTCACACCCGCGTCAGGTGAGACCGGAGTCGCGACGGTGCAGGTCACTGCCGACAGCGGCCAGTTTCACTCGACTGAATCTTTTCAGCTGACGGTCACGCCGGTCGGCTGCGCTGCGCTGCGTTCCGTCGAAATAACAAGCCCAAAAACCGATTCCACAAACGCCGCATCTGTTCTGGTGGCGGCGGCGGCTGACGATCCCGGCGGCGCACTGTCTGAAATCGATTTCTTCGCGGATGGCGAGGCTTTGGCCCGGTCCAGCAGCGCACCCTTTGCACTGACTTGGGCCGGTCTCACGCACGGGCCTCACACGCTCGTGGCCGTAGCGCGCGATACGTGGGGGCGCAGCGTGACCTCCGCTCCGGCGGTCTTTACCAACTTCGTTCAGCCGTTGCCTGCCACGCTGATTCCCAGAAGCGCGACATGGCGTTATTCCGACCGCACCAACGACCTTGGCACCGCTTGGCGCAGCGACCCGTTCAACGACGCGGGCTGGAGCAGCGGCGCTGCGATGCTGGGCTTCGGCGACGCCAACGGTCTCTTGCCCACGACAGCGGTCGCCAACAACCGCCAATGGACGACCTATTTCCGCCGAGAATTCGTCGTGCCGTTCCCGTCCTTCATCAGTAGCCTCAGCGCGAGGCTCCTGCGCGACGACGGCGCGGTCGTCTATCTCAACGGCACCGAAGTCTGGCGTGACAATCTGCCGGCTGGCGTGATCACCAACGCCACGGCTGCGAGCACCAGCATCGGTGGTGCAGCGGAGAGCGCATGGCTCACAAACGTCATCAGCCAAACGCTGCTCGTGCCGGGCACGAATCTGCTTGCCGTCGAAATCCATCAGCAAAGCCTGTCCAGCAGCGACATCGCCTTCGATTTGGAACTCAGCGCGACAGCCACCCTTCCAGTTGAGCCGAAACTGGGTGTTGCTGTGAGCGGTTCTGCGCTCTCGTTGGACTGGACTGCTACAGACCCGGGAGTTTTTGCCCTCTACATGACGACGAATCTATGCCCACCCGTTTCTTGGGTGCGCTTAACCAATGAACCCCTTTTCGGAGGGGACAATTGGAAGATTCTGTTGCCGGCGAAAACAAAGGGTAGCGGCTTCTTCCGACTGCAAACGCCTTGAGGGTTGATTAGGAGACGAGAGCTGTGAAAGAAACACGTGATGCAATGATTTTGTTTCCTTTGGCAATCCTGATCGCTCTGCTGAGTGCGGCCGCGTCGGGAGGGGGACCTCCGAATCTGGAAAGGTCGACGTTGGAGGCGGTGGAGCAGGCCCATACGGAACTGTGGAACACGCGCATCGACACGAACGGAGTCGTGCGTGACTATGTCGGCGAAACGCCCACTCCCGAGGACTGTTCGTTGGGACGTCCGAACGCCATTGGCTGGTGGAGCCCGATCGAAAACGGGCCGATGTTCACAGGGCTTTATCTTCCGGCGGCCTGCGAGCGTGCCCGCCGCAGCGGCGCAGCGGACGACAAGGACCATGCGCGACGTTTGGCGCAAGGGCTCTTGGCGTGTGCGTCCGTCTCTGATGTGCCCGGTTTCGTTGCCAGAGGTATGGGCACGGACGGCAAGTGCCATTATCCCCTCGGCTCGGATGACCAAACCCATCCGTGGTTCTATGGCCTTCACGCTTATTTCTTGAGCGGCCTTCCGTCGGATGGCGAGCGCCAGCAGATTGCCGCTAAGATGAAGGAGGTTGCCGATATTCTTGAAGCCACCTCCTGGAGGTGTCCCTGCGACGGCACCTTCAGAGGCCAATTCCGGGGCTCCTTCCAGGGGCACCTGTTCCGTGACGCCGCCCGCTATTTGTTTATGCTCCGGGCCATGTATGATGTGACGCGAGACCGCGTCTGGCTGGAGCGCTACCGCAAAGCGCTCGCTGACCGACCCGCAAAAAGCGATCTGACGCGCGCTCAGATCTGTGCGGCAGGCTATGGCCCTGACCGCGAGGAGATCAAAAGCATCGATGAGTATCAGCTCTGGATCTATGTCGGCTCTCAGGGGTCACTTGCGGAACTCGTCGCCATGGAGACCGATGAGACTGTCCGCGCTCAATACCGGGCCGGACTCAGAGTGAACGTCAGCAACGTTCTAGCGTCCGTTGAAGCGTACAAAATGTTCGATAACGAGGACGCAAAAGTTTTCGGGCACGCCAACTGGCGCGCGTGTTATACGAACTGGTATCCTCAAACGACGCAGGCCGAAGCTGCGAAGCTGTCCGAAACCGGCGACAAGGCGAAACTGGGCGGCCGGAAACATTACGAGGCCAAATACATGAAAAACCCCCTTGCGGCAGCGGCGATCATCGCACTCAGCGGAGACGGTGCCGGGCGCGACGCTGTCGAACGTGCGATCCGTCATTACGACTACTCGAAGCTCCACATGTCGGAGTTTTTCTTTGCGGAGTGCGCATTTTACGCGCTTGGCTTGTAAGAGCAGAAGAGGCGCTTTAAAATCTTTGCCTGTGGAAGTGACGTGTGAACATAATGTGTCTGAAATGTCGGACAAAAGGGGGCCAGGTGAGCGGATTATTTCGAGGACTCGCATGCGCCGGCTTGGCTTTGCAGAGTGCGTACGGTGCTGATATTTATGTTTCGACTCACGGCGATGATAGCCACACCGGAGCGAAAGATCAGCCGGTTGCCACGCTCACAGCCGCGCGCGATGGCGCGCGCAAGGCTGGTGCAGGGCCACACCGGATCGTTGTGCTGCCGGGCGATTATTTCTTGGAAAAGACGCTGGAGTTGGACACGCGCGACAACGGTCTCACGATTGAGGCGTCGGCAACGAACAGCGTAGTGATGTACGGCGGGAGGCTGGTGTCGGGCTGGCATCGCGACGGCGCGACGCTCTGGTGCGCGGAGCTACCCGGGGTCAAGGAGGGCGCGTGGGATTTTCGGGCGTTGGTCGTCAATGGCCGCATGCCGGAGCGTGCGCGGTTGCCCGGAAGCGGCACGTTCACGCATCAGAGCGTGTTCGATGTGCAGTGGTTGTCGTCCGTCGGCGGCGGGTGGGACCGCAAGCCGACACAGGATGAGTTAACCACGCTGCTCTACGACCCCAAGGATCTTGCCGCACCGCTCGACGTGCGCAATGCCGAGGTGCGTGTTTACCACATGTGGGATGAGTCGCTGGTCGGTGTTGCCAGCAACGATGTCGCTCGCCACGCGCTGATCTTTTCGGCGTCAGCCAAGTCGCCTGCGGGCGCTTTCGGCGTAAAGAAGTATGTGGTCTTCAATACGCGCGAGGGCATGACTCGTCCGGGCCAGTGGTACCTCGACCGCTCAGCCGGGCGGGTGGTCTATTGGCCGCTGCCAGGCGAGGACATGGCCACGGCCAAGATTGTCGCTCCGGTTTTGGAGCGCGTGATCCGTATTGCAGGAACGGCGAAAGCCCCTGCCGAGCGGATCACCCTGCGCGGTTTCTCGGTTCAAGCCACGACTACACCGCTCAGGCCCGCCGGATTCAGCGCGAGCGAGTATGACGGCGCTCTCAATTTGGTTCATCTGCGGCATTGCACCGTGGAGGGCCTCGAAGTTTGCTTTGTGGGTGGGCAGGGGATTCAGTCGTCGAATTTGACGGAGAGCCGGATCGAGGGGTGCGAGATCCATCACACCGGAGCCTGTGGCATTCGGACCGGCGGCAGCGCGTCAACCGTTGCCAGAAATCACATCCATCATGTCGGCGTGTATCATCCAAGCGCAGTCGCAATCTCAGCGGGCCACACGCTGAGCGATACCGACCCCACGGGACTTCACCTCTACCGCAACGAGATTCACGACGCGCCCTATTGCGGCATCATCATCAGCGGCGGCGGCCATTTGATCGAAGAGAACCTCATCTACCGGGTCATGCGTGAACTGCAGGACGGGGGCGCTATTTACGGCGGCGTCAGGAAATGCATCCTTCGCCGGAATGTGGTTCGCGATGTGGTAAAGATGGGCGAAGGATACGGAGTGTCTTCCTACTACCTTGACGAGGGCTCGCAGGATTGCATCGTGGAGCGAAACGTGTCGATTGGCGTGGAGCGCCCGGTTCACAACCATATCGCCAGCGACCTGATCATCCGCGACAATGTCTTCGTTGCAGAGACGAACATGGCGCTTTCGTTCCCGCGTTCGCGGCGCTGTGCGTTTACGGGGAACACTGTTTTCGCGCCGGGTAAAATCACGGTCAGTCCGCCGAACGCGATCAGCGTTTGGACCAACAACGTCGTGATTCACGACGGCTTGGGCAAGGGGGGCGTGCCGCAGGTGTTCTCCATTAGCGACGCGATGCCCTCCGCCTCCGCACCGGGGCGTCGCACCTATCCGGTCAGCGTCGTGCGTGTGTCGCAGCCGCCGGTGTTGGACGGAGAGGTCGGGGCGGGTGAGTGGCCCAGTGGGCTTCAAAGCATCGATCGCGAGCCGACGCGCTGGAGCGCGAGCGGAGCCCCTGCTTTTGCGAAATTCGCGTATGACGACCAGTGCCTCTATGTCGCGGTGAACGTTGTGCTGTTCGACATCGGCAAGCTGAGCAAGGGCAACAGATGGGGCAAGGACGACGGCGCGGAAATTTGCATCGCGGGCGACAAAGGGACCTTTGTGCTGCACGGATTTGCCGACGGATCATGCGTGAGTGTCGCGGATGCAGGCGTGTCCGCCGAGGCTGCCGCGCGTTTCGGCCAAGCCACGCGCTTCGCGGCCAAGCCGTACGGCAAGACAACGGGCGACTGGAAGAGCGGGTGGCGTGGTGAATGGGCTATTCCTTTCGACGCGCTTGGTCGCAAACCGGTGTCGGGCCTGAAGGTCGCATTCAACCTCGGCCTCTACCGTGCCGAGGACGGGATCTGGCGCTGTTTGGAGGGGACGCTGGCGGAAAACTGGCGCTTGGATCAAGCGGCTCAGATTCAGCTTAAATAAGGTGCGTGATCGGGTGTGCTGGACGAAAAGTCGGGAGGCTATGCGTGAAATCGAAGATCGTCAGTTGGTTTCTGTTGGTTCCGGCCGCGTTGCTGAGCGCGGCTGAACCGGTCGATTACGTCAATCCGCTGATCGGAACCGGAGCGCCAAAGCGGAGCAGCGAAGGGTCGCATGTTGCGATCATCACATCGACTGTGCCGAGCATCTCGACACCGTTCGGCATGACGCAGTGGTTGCCGCTGACGCGCCTGAACGAGCCGGGGCGGGTCGTCTACGACTCGGGTGATACGCATCTTCTGGGCTTCATAGGCAGCCACCATCCCGCGATCTGGATGGGCGATTACGGACAGGTCTCGCTTATGCCCGGCACGGGCGAGGTCGTCGCGGATTTCGAGAGGCGCAAGCAGCCCTTCAGCCACGCCGATGAGCGTTGCACGCCCTTCGCCTACGAGGTCACAATGGGTGACCGGCCCGAGACGCGCATCACAACGGAATTCGCTCCGACCGTGCGTTCGGTACTCATGCGGTTCACGTTCCCCGCCGGACAGACGCCGCACGTCGTGGTGGATGCCAGCCGCGAGTACAGCCAGGCGCGCTATGCGGACCACACACCCGCCGACGGCTGGGTCAAGATCGACGCCGCCGCGCGGGAAATCGTCGGCTACAACAAGGATCGCCACTACGCGCACCTCGGTGCGGCCAAGCCCAATTTCGCGGGATATTTCGTGGTTCAGTTCGACCGGCCGATTGCTGCGTGTGGCACGGCTGTCGCAGGCGCGATCAAAGCGGGAGAAACAGAGGCCAAGGCCGATCAGCTCAACGCCTATGTGCGGTTTGCGGCAACAACTGAAGCGAATGTCGTCACGGCGCGGATCGGCACGTCGTTCATCAGTGTGGAGCAGGCGCGTGAGAACCTGCGCCGGGAGATTCCGGGCTGGAGCTTAGAACCGGTCATCGCGCAGGGCCGTGCGGCATGGAACGCACAGCTCTCCCGCATCCGCGTTGAGGGCAAGGACGAGGATGCCAAGCACGTGTTCTACACTTGCCTGTATCATGCGCACCTCTATCCGCGCACGTTCTCCGAGTACGGGCGCTACTACAGCGCGTTCGACGATGCGGTTCATGCCGGCGAGCATGCGTACAACGACTATTCGCTCTGGGATACGTTTCGGGCGCTGCACCCGCTGCTGACGCTGACTGCGCCGGAACGGGTTGCACCGATGGTGACGAGTCTGCTGCAGATGTACCGCGAAGGCGGCTGGCTGCCGCTCTGGCCGAATCCAGGGTATACCGGCATGATGATCGGCTCGCCCGCCGATTCGGTGATCGCCGACGCGTGGCAGAAGGGACTGCGTGGGTTCGATCTCGCACGGGCGTATGAAGCTGCGCGCAAGAGCGCGATGGAGCCGCAGGTGGGAGATACGGAGAAGAAGTGGCCGAACGTCGGCCCCTTTGGCAGCGGGCTCGGTTGCAACGGCGACAAACCCGAGACGCGCGGCGGTCTCACAGGCTACATGAAGCTGGGCTATGTTCCGGCTGACGCGTGCCTCGAATCCTCGTCGCGCACGCTGGAGTACGCCTACGAGGATTTCTGCGACGCGGTGCTCGCAACGGCTGCGGGCAAGACCGAGGATGCCGCGCTGTTCACGGCACGCAGCAAGAACTACCGCAACGTGATCAAAGACGGACAGCTATGGGCGCGGACCACGGCGGGCGAGTGGGTCGTGCCCAAGGTGGAGGTGGACATCACCGAAGGCGAAGCTTGGAGCTACCTCTTCTGTGCGATGCACGACGTGCCGGGATTGACCGAGTGCTTCGGTGGACGCGACGGGTTCATCGCCAAGCTTGATGAGGACTTTGCGCGTCACAATGTGCACGGCAACGAGCCTCAGCACCACTATCCGTACCTCTACGACTATGTGGGGCAGCCGTGGAAGACGCAGGCGATTGTTCGCGACTATCTGGCCACCAAGTATCACAACTCCGGTTCGGGAGGGTACGACGGCGACGAGGACTGCGGTCAGATGTCGGCCTGGTACGTCTTCAGTGCGCTGGGCTTCTATCCCGTCGCGCCCGGCTCGGGCGAGTACGCGATCGGCAGCCCGCTCTTCGACGAGGCGACCCTCGCCATCGGTGCGCCGTACGCGCCTGCAGTCTTCAAAGTGGCCGCGAAGAACCAGTCGCCCGAAAACCGCTACATCCAGTCGGCCATGCTCAACGGCGCATCGCTTGAGCGGCCGTTTCTGCGCCACGCGGACATAGTCAAAGGCGGCATGCTGGTGTTCACGATGGGGCCTCGGCCGAACGAGAAATGGGGCAACATCTCAGCCGGATATCTCCACTGACCTCTTCAGGCCGTCATATTGTCCGAAACTCTGCGTTACGACTTTGGGGCCGTATGTGTACCTGAGCAAGAACTGGATTTCTCCAGCACCTCGCAGATTTTCTGAGCCAAAGCCGTGGGCGAATAAGGCTTGGCTAGGAAAGCGACGTCCGGTTCTAAGACGCCATGGCACGCGATGACATTGTCGTCATAGCCCGACGTGTAAAGTACGGGAAGTCCCGGACGTAATCTGCATAGTTGTTCCGCCAGGGCGTGACCGTTCAGGCCCGGCAACATCACATCCGTCACCAGAATGCGGAGAGGGCCAGAATAAGTTTCAGCCACATTCAGGGCTTCTTCGGCATTGGCGCACGCCAGCACCTGATACCCGCAGCGGTGCAGAATTTCGTTGCCCAGGGTGAGCACATCGGGCGAGTCCTCTACAAAAAGCACGGTTCCCTGGCTTTCGGGAATGATCGCCTGGGTCTGGGTCACGGGCTGCGTATCTGCCGCGGCGTAGACTCTCGGAAAATACAGCTTGAACAAGGCGCCTGCGCCCTTTTCGCTATGCACTTCCACTGCTCCGTGGAGCTGCTTCATGGCGCCATACACCATAGCTAAGCCAAGCCCCGTGCCCGAGGGCTTCGTCGTGAAGAAAGGCTCAAAGATATTGGCCCGGACTTCCTCGTCAATCCCTATGCCGGAATCGCTAACCGTCAGAGACACGTATTCGCCTGGAGCCAGATCGGTGTCGTGTTGACGGCAAAAGTCCGCATCCAGGGTGATGTTGGAGGTCTCAATGAAGAGCTGGCCTCCCATCGGCATGGCGTCCCGTGCATTCACCGCTAGGTTCACCAGCATTTCCTCCACCTGATGCGGGTCCGCGCGGACACAACCCAGTTCCGGCTCACTTCTGACAATCACCTGAATGTTCGTTCCCAAAAGCCGAACGAGCATCGTCTGCAGGTTCTTGACGCTCTCATTCAGATCCAGAACCCGGAGCTCGCTGATGTGCCGGCGAGAGTAAGTCAGTAACTGTCGGATCAAGACGGCTGCGCTGTCCGACGCATGGGAGATGGCCCGCAAATAGCCCGCCGTGGGAGAGTCCGGCTTGAGGTCCATAAGGGCGATATCGACATTGCCGGCGATGACTTGCAGCAGGTTGCTGAAGTCATGGGCTACGCCGCCCGCCAACCGGCCAACGGCTTCCATTTTCTCGCTCTGGCGCAAGCGCTCCTCGGTTTTGCGGAGGAGGTGTTCTGTCGCCACCTGGGTTTCCAGCATGCGCTGCCGGACCTCATACGAATGTTGCAGAATACGGGTCAATGTAATCTGCAGCATGCCTGCCAGCAGGATGAAAAAGGAGAAGACCGCGAAGCTGGACCATCCCGCATTGGGCTCGGGAGGGGCGATAGGCAGCCAACCGCGATGCTCCGCCAAGACCATGCCGAACAGCGCAGCTATGCAGAGGACGGCGACCGCAATGCCATGGCACTCCCCCAGAAGGAAGGCTGCCAACAACACCACTAACACATAGCCGATGACGTCTGGGGAGTTGACCCCATTGTCGGTCAAGATCATCGCGGTGATAAAAAACCATGAGATATAGACTACGCAAGCCGAGATTTGTCGCAATTTCCCGCGCCTGATCAGAATCAGTTGAATAACCGACGTTGAGATCAGCAGACTTATCACACCGAGACTGCGTGTGGGCACATTGGGGAAGAGCAGCAACGGCTGAAGAATAATCAGGCCCAACAGGATGAGTGCATAGAGAAACCGGTGCAGGAAATTCGCCGTGGCCTGCTGGGTCTCATCGCGCATGACCGGTGGTTTTAACCAAGCGTACATGGAGCCTCTTTGTGCCGGTGCCATTCGTCAGACCCCCTTGTCAGCGGCAAATTCCTGAGCCTAACGAAGCGTGTTTGAGCGTATTCTGCCCTTCAGCTTGAAGCGCAATGCTTCGGCTGTTCCGCGCGGCATTGTAAAGCAAGCTAAACAAAGGTTCAGCTTCAACTCTGGTTAAGAATAACAAACGCCAGGCGGATGTTCAAGCTCAGGGGCGGCAACATAGGGCAGAGATGCCCTTGTTCCCTCGAGGAAGGAAGGCAAACAGCAGCCTGTTCAGTCTAAGCGGAGCAATTCGAGTTTGTCGATGAAGAGGGCCTTGATTGACGAGGTTGCGCCGCCTTTTTTATCGAAGCGTCCGGGGCCGATCCAGAAATAATGGTCGCGCTCGGGTACCCAGTCGGCCACATCGTACCAGACGTAGCCATCGCTGACCCCAGAGGTCTTGCGGTCGATGCCTCCGCAGCCTTTCTTGTTCTTGGCGTCGTACATGCCCGTCCAAAAGGCCTCGCCCTCCTTGCCTGGCTCTTTCTCCACGCGCACGCGCATCCGGATGCGGTATTTCTTTCCGGGGTCGAACGCGACTCGGGTGAAGGGCAGGGTCGTACACCACTCGTAGTGGGTGTTGTACAGTTTCATCGCGGAGCCGTCCTCGGCCTGCGGGTCAGCCACGGTGTCGCCCCATGTGCCTCGGTTGCCGAGCGAGAGCACGGTGTCCTCGATCACGGCGTGGATCTGTCCAACGGCGGGAAGAGATGAGGGCGCGGCGAGCGCCTTCCAGTGGTCAAGCGTCTGCTGATGGTGCTCAGCGCTTTCCGAGAGGCGGATATTCTTGGCTTCTTTGAAGCGCTCCAACAGGTCGGCGGCGAGCGCGCGGCATTCGGGGGTGACGTCGTACGTCTTCGGGTTTTCGGTCACCCAGACTTTAATTTCCTCTTGCTGGGGCATCCGCGCCAAGCGTGCGCAAAGTACAGGTATCGCCCCCATGCGCACGTTATAAAGGTGCGAGGGCGAATCATCCTTCACGGACTCTTCGGCCTGCCGCCACAGTGCGGCGGCCCGAGCGTAGAAGTCGTCGGGAATGCACGTGCGATGCATATCGTCGAAAATGCGCAGCGGGTGGGTTGCAGGGTCACGGTAGAAACTGTGCAGTGCGTCGAAATACGTGCGCACATATGGGGCGGCTGCGCCATAGTAACCGTTGAAGAAGTCCTCCAACAACGGCTCCTGCGGCAGGTCGGGGTTCCAGAGCCACTTGGCGAGCAGCCATCCCTTGAGTTCTGAGAAATCGCCATGACGCCCCTGATACGCGCCCTGCTCAAACAGGTAGTCTACGCGGTTCGTGCGGAAAAACTTCGCGTTGTCCTGAAGCGCCAGAACATTCGGGAACGGGCTGGTGTAGTCGCGGAAGTTGGTGGTGTAGTCCCAGAGGTATAGGCGACGGCTGATCGCGCCCCAGCCGCGGATGTCATCGACGAACGAGCGGTTCTCCTTGAAAGCGCTAGCGTCGATGGGGAACGCGAAGTCGCACTCGATGGTGCAGAGACACGGCATCACATTGGAACGCGGGCGAACCGTCTTGGGCGGTTTGCGCGTGTACTGATAGGCGAGCGTCTCAATGGTCACATCCGGGAACTCCTTCTCGACGGTCTCGGCGACTTGGTTCACGAACGTGATCATCGTGCCCGCGTGGGATTCCTCACGGTCATCGATGGCCTTGCAGGCGGGGCAGGTGCAGAAGTTGTGCCAGTCGTTCTGGCTGACGCCGTAGAAGGATGCCCCTGGGTCTTTGCGGATACGTGCAAGCACGTTGGACGTAACGATCCGCAAGACGTCCGGGTTGGTGAGGCAGAGCTGGGTGTTGTCCTTGATGCGCTTGCCATTCACTTCGCTGAAATATTCCGGATGCGAGTCGAAGTATTGTGCCGGCGAGCAGAGCGTGTTGAACGTGTGGCAGCTGCCAAGTCCGCCGCCGAACCGGAAGGCGTGCCCGCCGTGCTTGGCTTCCAGCCGCATCGAGTTGCCGTTGCACTTGTTGCGGGCTGCGAGGTCGCCGTCGAACAGATCGAACCAGAACGGTTCGCGCAGGGCGAATGCAGGCCTTTGGGTTTCGTCCAGAGGTGGAACGAACCACATGCCGAGTTTGGGTATGACGCTGTGCCAAGAGGCATACCAGCGGCAGCCGCCGAGGCGCTCCAACACTTCGTAGACGCCGTAGAGCGTGCCGCGCACGGGGCCGCCGAGGATGAGCAGATGGGGCGGGCACGTCTTCAGGCGGAAGCCATCCTCACCGAGGGCTCTCGCGCCGGCAGGTGTGCCGAGAAGCTGGGCGGTGAAGCGCGTCTCGCCCAAAAGGATAGCGCGTTCCGGCAGCGGCGCGTCATCGGTGGTGATCGGCAGTTTGACGCCGGTCATCTGTTCCGTGAAGCGCTGCAGTTCTTCGGCGGCGTAGACTTGAGATGGCGAGGCGTTCGTTGCGCGGATGATGGTATAGGTGGCTGGCTGTCCGCGTGTGGCGAGTGTCAGGTTCTGGGCGTGGAGCGCGTTCGCAAGCAGGACTGCCACAAGAACACGTGAGTGTGATTTCATTTGATGCTCCCCTGTGATGCTGTATTTGGCCAAACGCATCTGTCGTTATCTAAGCACAAAACGGGGCAGATGGAAACCTGGAAGTCGGGGGACGGCCGCACCTCGTGCAGCCCCTTTTATGTATCCGCTGCGACGTCAGACCTGCTCTGGGCCGACTGATGTCGGTGCGACACACAAGCCGCGAGACCTGTTGTGGCTGCTTCGGCAGGTTTCGGCCACAGCCTGAATCGTTGCAGCCCGGCAAATTGCAGAATAAACGTAAATGAGCCGCGATAAAGCAAAAGGAGCAGGGACAAGATCCCCGCTCCCCTTGGTGTCACTCAGGCTGGCTTACGCGACCGTGATTGCTTTCTCAGAAGCCCAGAGGCCATGGATGTTGCAGTAGGCCGTGGCATACAGAGTGCCCGAGACCGCGAATTTGGCGCGGACCGAGAGCGTGCTGTCTGTGTAGGCGGGGCCTTTGTCCGGGCCTTCCACTGAGGCGCCATGCGAGCTGAACTCGCACCGGGTGATCTCAACAGACGCCTTGGCGCCTGCCGGCACGAAGTGCAGCGCAATCCACGCGATGTGGTGGTTCGTGGTGTTCGGGTGGGCGATCTCTTTGCCGACTGTTACGGCGATATCCAGCGCCACACCTGCGGCGGCGGTGTCCGCACACACGATAACAGGCACGTGTTTCTCGCTTTTCCAATCTGCGCTCTTGACGAACTCTGACAGCATGGTGGTGTTCCTTTCGTTGTGTTTGTGTTTCTGCGGTATAGTTTAATGGGAAAGGTGACTAAAACGCAAGAGGCCTTCAAGGTAGTAATAATCCGCATAGTTGAGAGGCACGTCAATCTCGCTGGCGCCAGGCAGGTTGCCAACGCTATGCTTGAGGATGAAATGACCGTTCTCGCCGGGTTCTGCGCGATAGTCGGGCGAAGAAAGCGAGAGCAGTTGGCGCACGGCGGTGTCGCGGTAGAGCGCCGCTTGGGGCGCATCGACGAAGGTGCTGAGCTCGAGCAGCGCACTGGCCATGACCGCACCTGCGGCGGCGTCGCGCGGCGCGTGGGGAATTTCTGCGGCCTCGTAGTCCCAGTAAGGGATCTTATCTGCGGGCATGTTGCGGTGGTTGATCAGAAAGTTGGCGGACTTGATTGCACGCGCCAGGAACTCGGGTTTCTTGGTTTCGCGGTACATCAGGGTGAAGCCATAGAGGCCCCACGATTGGCCGCGTGCCCACGGCCCGTCGGCAGAGGCGCCTTGGCCCGCGTAGTAGCCGACGATCTTGCCGTTGAGCGGATTGTAGTCGACAATATGGTAGGCGCTGCCGTCAGGACGGAAGTGGTGGGCGTCGGTCTGGTCGGCATGGCCGGTCGCGATCTCGCGGAAACGCGTGTCGCCGCTCTGCTTGGCGGCCCACATGAGCAGTTCGAGGTTCATCATGTTGTCGATGATGACCGGATTGGTGTAGGTGTCCCACGAGCGGATCATGCCGAGGCGTGGCACGAAGCGCGTGCAGAGCGCGTTTGCGCCGTCGAGCAGCACCTCTTTGTAGCCTTCGGGATTGGCGAGCCGAAGGCCGTTGCCGTAGCTGCAATAAAGCATGAACCCGAGGTCATGGTTGCCGGTGTAATGGCGGATGGGCTCCAACATGGCGGTGTATCGCAGAGCGGCCTCTTGCCACTCAGGTGCGTGCGTGTACTCGTAGAGATACCAGAGCGAGCCGGGGAAGAAGCCGCTCGTCCACTCTTTCGGCTCAACCGTGACAAGCGCGCCGTTTTCCCAGCGGCGGGGGAACCTGTCCCTTGTGCTTCCGAGACTGTTGAGCATGCCCCGATACTGTTCGGCTGCGACCGCGAATGCGTTGGGGACCATGGCGCGCAGCGCGGCGGTCGGATCGAAGGCGGTTGTGATCTCGTCCAGCGAGCCGCCTGTGAAATAGATGGGCGCATCAGTCAACGGCAGGATGCAGCCGTTGCCGTCCCACTGGGTTCCGACAGGCGAGCCGGTATGGGAAGTGAGCGCCACATCTTTGGATGAGAAAGTCAGTTTGAAGAGACCGGATTTCTTGAAGGCCCAGACCGCGCCGGCGGTGCGTCCGTCCGGCAACTTCCAGTGCGGATAATACAACATGCCATCAGCCGATTTCCAGGGTCGGTCAAGGGTCGTTGAGCCCGCCGGGCGCTGGGCGGTCAGCGTTTTGAAAGCACGGTAGGCGGGTTTGGGAGAGAGGTCGCGGTGGAGCACGCCAAAGTGGCTCTCTTGGTCGAGGTCGTCGGTCTCGGGCGACTGGAATTCATACCAGAAAGAGCGTGCAACGCCGAGCTGGTAGGCGATGAGCAGTGCGCGGGGCAGCATCTTGGCCTGTTTGGCTTCGCTGCTGCCCCGTTGGCCGTGCTCGAACAGGGCAGAGACGATGACCGCGCCCTTGAGGTCGCTGTTGAAGCTGTAGACAGCGGCGGCTGTGCCGGTGTACCCGTTGTGTTCGCCCGTCAGCAGCGGAATGAAACGGTCGCCCTCCTTGAATTTAAGGGGCGTCAGGAACCGTTCGGCAGTGAAGCCTTTTTCGGGCTGCGGCGTGCCGACGGCTGGGCCGGCGAACTTCACAGGCAGCTCTTCCGGGATCACGCCCTTTCTGTACCACCAGGCCTCGACGCCGATGCGGAGCTGTTCGCGGAACGATTCGCCGTACAGTTTGGATTTTTCCCACTTGCCCTCGGCTACGCGCGTCATGGGATTCCAAATCGGCATGCCGCCGCACTCGATGAGGATGCCGCCGCGGCGCACATAAGCGACCAGCTTGTCGAAGCCGTCCGCAGGGAAGTTTTCGTTGAAGGGCAAAACGACCGCGTCGATGTCATAGGCGCTGAGAGTGGCGTAGAGCGCGTCGAGGGAGAGTCGCTGCACGCGCGCATTGGAGGGCAACTCGGCGGCAAGGAGCGTGTCGGAGGGTGCGGAGGAGTCGGACGAGAAGCCAGGATCATCGACGACGGCGATGCGCCAGGCGTCCTTTTTGTTTGGCTTGGCAGCTTTGAGCCCAGCCCTGATCAGGCCCGGCGCGGCAGCGCGCTGCTTCTGGGTGGGCCAGCCGATCTCGCTGATCCAGACGGGCTTGGCTGCGTCGCCGTATTTCGCCATGGTGGCCTTGAGCCCGGCGAGTTGATTTTCCAGGTAGGTTTCAGGTTCGGACGGATGGCCATACGGATGGACGTTCATGACGTCGAAACAGTTCGCGCCACCGGCTTGATAGAGGCGGTCGATGAAATTGGTGGGCACGCCCGCGAAGCCGCCAACGGCGACTGTAAGTTTGGGGTCAACGGCTTTGACGGTCTCGTAGGTTCTCTTGAGGAGCGCCAGGTAGTCCTGCGGGTTCGCATTTTTCCAGAAGCCTTCGAGGTTCTGCTCGTTCCAGACCTCCCAGACCGGAAGACGGGTGCGGTAGCGCTCGACCATGGCCCGCACGTACTTTTCCCACAGATCGAGGTGCTGGTAGGCCGGATAGGCGAAAGCGACGTTGTAGTCGAGGATCGGCAGCATCTGCACGCCCGCCTTTTCGGCATTGGAGACCACGGTGTCGATGTGTTCGAAGTTCCACGTGTCGGCGTTGGGCTGCACGCCGCTCCAGTCGAAGTCCGAGCGGGCCCAGGCGATGCCGGCCCGATTCATGAGTTCGAGTTCTTCAGTCTGGGTTTTGAACTCGCCGCCTCGCGCGAGGTGCGCGCAGACACCGTAGGGACTGGCGGGAACGCTTTGTTGTGCTTGGGATGCACGGGGAAGGATAAGGGTTAGGAAAAAAATGGCTGGCAGGGAACGCATTAGATAAGTCTCCAAGGCTGTAAAAGAACGACCGAGTTTAACCCAAAGGAGGCGTTTCATGCCACTACGAAACACGCAAGACGAGAAACTTCAGGGATGGGCGAGAGGGGTTCAGCCAGACGCGGATTGCCTAATGGAGGCGGCTGTGGCACGATGTAATGGGTTTGAGACGTAAAGGCAAAACGTTGGAGAGGGTGTCATGAGAAGAACGGTGGCTTTGGGGATTGCATGGATGGTTGCGCCTGCGGTTTGGGCTGCGCCTGCGGCGCTGACGCTGACGGGCGACTGGCAGGTGAAGGTGGAAAAGGACGGACTGACGGCGACCGTGAGCGTGGAGGGTCCAGAGGCGGTGAAGGTGGCCGACGAGAAAATCGGAAAATTGCCGGTTTTTAATCCGAAAGGCGCAGAGTATGCCCGCGGCGCGAAGCTTGCCGGAGTGCGTGCGCAGGAATGTTCGGTCCGGTACGCGATCGATCCGGCGTCACTCGTGGTGCGCGCGGCGCCGGGCGGCGCGGCGCTGGAGCGGGGCCGGGACTACGAGGCCGAACTGACGTGGGGATGCGTGGGGCGGCTGGAGGGCGGGAAGATCGGCGAGGCGACGCCCGTCTGCGTGAGCTACACTTTTGGGACGATGCGGCTGGATGCTGTGGTGCTGACGGCGGACAAGAAGATCGAACTGCGCAAAGGGGTCCCGCACGTGGCGAATCCCACGCAGCCTGCGCTGGCTGCCGGCGAAACGCGATTGGCGAACATTTGGGTGACCGCGCGGCTGACGAAACTGGCCGAAGCGAGCCTCTTCCCCGTGTTAGAGTCGGCCTATCCCGAACCGCCGAAAACGTCGCCGACACCTGCGGAGAAGTTCATTCCCGCGACCATGGCGAAGCTCAGCGCGGGTGGCAAGGTGCGCATTCTGGCTTGGGGCGACAGCGTCACGGACGGCGGCTTTGTTCCGGACCCCAATGTGAACCGCTGGCAACAACAGTTCGTGCGGCAGCTGCGGGCGCGCTATCCCAAGGCGGAGATCGTGCTGATCACCGAAGCGTGGGGCGGCCGCAACACCGACAGCTATCGCAACGAGCCTGCGGGCAGCGTGCACAACTACCAAGAGAAAGTGCTGAATCTCAAGCCTGACCTGATCGTCTCTGAGTTCGTGAACGACGCTGGCTTCAACGAGTCGGCCGTTTATCAGCGCTACGGTCGCCTCCGCGACGAGTTCAAGGCGGTCGGCGCGGAATGGATTATCCTCACGCCGCATTACGTGCGTCCCGACTGGATGGGTCTGCCCTCGGAGAAGGGGATCGACGACGATCCGCGTCCCTACGTCAAGGCTCTGCGGAAATTCACGGCAGAGAACAAGATCGCGTTGGCCGAAGGTTCTTTACGGTACGGGCGGCTGTGGCGTCAGGGGATTCCGTATTCGACGCTGCTGATGAACAACATCAACCATCCGAATCCGTTCGGCATGAGTCTCTTTGCGGACGCGTTGATGGCGCTCTTCCCGTGAGGTCAGCGAGAATGAAGACAATCTTTTGCCTTGCCGTGTTCGGGCTGGTCGCCAGCGCGGTCGCGCACGCGAGCACGTTTCTGGGCGTCAATCCGCAGCGCGCGTTCCCGCCGGTCTGGATGTTGCACGTTCTCGTTTTCGTGGTCTGGTTTCCCGTTGTCATCTCGTGCCGAAAAATCCGCGCGAAATGCGGCCGGAAGGATTTCTGGAAGGTCGCCACGCGCGGCGCCCCCGCATGGATGAAAGCCCTGACGGTCGGTTTGATTGCCTATGCGTTTTTCAACTTCTTCTTCGTCACCTTTGTGTTGGGCGAAGGCGGCGTGCCGGCGGAACTGGACGGAAAGAAAGTCATACACAGCCACGGCAAAGTCATCCGCGAACTGACAGACGCGGAGTACGAGAGACAGCAGACATACGTGGTCCGAGCCTTCTCCGGACACTGGATGCTCTTCTACGCCGTGGGTATGACGGTGCTTTGCTCGAGGATGAAAGAGGTTTCTGACCTCAAGCCGGACGGCATTCAGAGCTCCGCTGACGGGGCACCGCAATCCTCAGTGTGAGGCCTCATTTCTCGAGCGAGTTGCCTCCAGTGAATATCGCTAGCCCAATGAAGCATCCCATAAGAAGATTCACGGGTTGCAAAACAGCGTTGGGTATGCCACGATAACATTCAATTTAAAAAGCAAGTGGGTTGAGGAGAGCCAGTGACACAAGCAATGGGAATGAAGGTGTTGAAAGGTGCGTCCGCGATTCTATGTGGACTGTTGCTGTGGCTGGTGTTTCCACCGCATGCTCAGGCGGACAGCGTGTGGTTGGCGTTGGTTCCGCTGTTCTTGGTGATTCGTCACAGTACGCCGCGAGGCGCCTTCGGGTGGGCTTGGTTAGGCGGGGCAGTCTTCTGGGTGATGACGCTGAGCTGGTTCCCCGCGATCATCAAAAATGAAGGCCCGTGGCCGCTGGTTCTGCTGGGCCAGGCGGGACTGGCGGCTTGGTGTGCGGTGTTCTTCGGCGTGTTCGCTTATGCGTCGGCACTCGTATGGCGTTGGGCGGGAGAGTCTTCCGGTTGGCGGCGTATGGCGGCTGTCGCCGCCGCAGATCCTCTGCTCTGGGCCGGCGTCGAATATGCGAGAGGCACGCTGCTGTCCGGCTTCGCCTGGAACTTTCTAGGCGTGAGCCAGGTGGGCAATATTCCGCTGATTCAAGTGGCTTCGGTGGTGGGCGTCTATGGCGTGTCAGCGCTGCTCGTGCTGGTGAACGGTGCGGCGGCGAGCCTGATCGAACGCATGGCCGCTCCGCTTGTCGCGCGCTTCAGGAACGTTCCGTTCGTGGCGCCCCAGCCGGGGCTGCGCCTGCTGCGCTCGGCCGAGAGCCTTCTGCCCTTTGCGCTGGTGATCGGCTGCTGGATCTGGGGGCTTGCGCGGACAAAAGAGTGGACGCGCGCGGAGGCTCAGGCGACTGTGTGGCGAATCGCGCTGGTGCAGCCCAATTCGCCGTGCATATTCGCGATCAATGACGACACGGTGAGGTCGCAGCAGGATCTGCTGGTGAACCAGACACGGTTGGCGGGTGCGGCCAAACCGGATCTGGTGGTGTGGCCGGAGACGGCGGTTTTGGGCTCAGTGCCTTATGAACCGCAGACCATGAAGCTGATCCGTGAAGGTGCGGCGGCGGCGGGTTCGCCGCTTTTGACCGGGACGTTGGAGATCGAGCGCACGCAGGCGACTCCGGTGGTGCCCGAGGGGCTGTTCTTCTACAACGCGGCGTGGCTTTTTTCAGCGACCGGCGAGGCGATGGGACGCTACCGCAAGCAGCATCTGGTGCCCTTCGGTGAGTACATTCCGCTGGACAAGACAATCCCGATCTTGCAGCGGCTTGCGCCCACTGGGGTGAGCTGCACGCCGGGGCGTGATCCAGGCGTGCTGCATCTGGCTAAAAGGACGGGCGGGGTTTTGAGCATGGGCCCTCTGATCTGTTTCGAGGATACGGTGCCGCGGCTCAGCCGCGCTGCGATTCGGGCGGGTGCGAATCTGCTGGTGCTGATGACCAACGACGCCTGGTTCAACGGGTCGATCGAGCCGGTGCAGCACCTGAGTCAGTCGGTGTTCCGCGCGGTAGAGAACGGCGTGCCGATGGTGCGGGCGGCCAACTCGGGGGTGTCGTGCGTGGTGGATGCCGTGGGGCGGGTGACTCGGTTGGAGTCCAAGGGCGCGGCGGCGGATTTTTCAGGTTTCATGGTGGCGCGGGTGGCGGTGCCTGCGCATCCGCTGGCATCGCCCTATACGCGGGTGGGCGACTGGCTTCTGGCGGCTCCCGGGTTGCTTCTGACATTGGCGCTGACCCTCTTTAGCCTCGCAGCTGGCCTGCAGGAACGCCGCAGGAACCGAAGGATGGTGCAATCATGACGCAAAAAGACTTGGAGCGGTGCTCGTCGGCGGTGACGCTGTCCGACATGGAGATTTTCATTTTCCCAGAACTGATGTACGGCCTGGTGCTGGCGAACATCATGTCGCCGCGCCTCTGGCAATGGCGGGACGACCCTTGGTTCAAGGGCGTCCGCAAGATGAGGCCCTACCGGCGGTTGCAGCGCCTGAAGCAGTACATCATGGATCACTATGTCTTCAACCTCGATTTGGAGACGTGGGGGCTGACGGATCAGAAACGCGAGTTGGCCCGTTTCTCCGGCTTCCTCTCGCCTGAGGTGATCGCGCAGTCCAACGCGCTGTTCGGGTACGAGGGCGACACATACTACTTCGATATCGACATCCGGACGCACTTCGGCTTGGACAAGTACACGGCGGACACCATCCCGTATTGGAAGACCGAGACGATCGAGGCGATGGACGCGTTCCAGCACCGGCCCGGTTTTGTGACGGGGGCGGGAGAGTGCGTGTCCCTCGCGGCGCTCTATGCGGCGGCGCTCTTCGTGGTGGCAGGCATTCCGTTGGAAAAGGTCTTCCTGATGGCGACGCCGCTGCATTCGCAGAACTTCGTGGACGTGGACGAGGGGGTGCTGATCAACAACCGGCGACTGGTGACCAAAGCGATGTGGTTCAACGGCACGCAGATTTCCGGACAGGCGCGGCGGGCGCTGGAGAACGAGCGGGTGACGATCGTCTCGCATCCCACAGGCTGGATACACACACTGTACCGGCGGGCCACCATCGCGCCGAAAGCGTTCGAGCATTTCGCGGAGCGGTTGAGAACGTATCTTAAAACGCCGCTGACGCCTGAGATCCTGGGCAATTTTCTGAGGCAGAACCCGCGCGTCCGGCAGTGCTTCATGTTGCGTTTTCCTGTCAACGGAGTGAGCCGTTACCTTGCGCTGGATCAAGCCTTCAGCTTTGAGCAGGACAGTCCCTACAAAGTGACGGACGACACGCGCGACAAACTGTTGGGGATGATTCCGATCGAGACGTTTTCGGCGGGATGCAGTCTCTGCAAGATCGTTTTGAACGATGTTGAAGCCTTCGTGCGGGAGCGGGCCATCGACTTGGATGCACCTGCGGATCTGCAGGCGCTTAAGGCTGCAGTTGGGGATGGCTGCATGAGTGCCTCCGAAATTGTGACGCAGCTGGTCCGGTTCTGCCACACGGAGCCGCGGTTGCCGTCGCTCGAAGGGGCCACGTTTGACACGAGCGAGCCTCCCGTGTCGCTGAGCCCCGATCTGACGCGGGAAGAAGTGATCGAACGCGTTGAGTCACTGAGGAGCCGGAACATGACGGCGGACATGGCCTTTTTTGCGTTTCGCGACCTTTCGCGGGTGCCCTGCGCACCATTTGTGCTGGCGGCGATGGAGCGGAACCCGGTGAGCCGCGCAGGCGCGACGGAGTTGTCGGAAGCGGGTGCCGTGGCGTGTGTAGAGTCGTGGCCGGACCTTTCGATCTACGATGGGGCGGGGCGTCTGGCCCAGCCCGATGAGGTATGGAATTTCCGCAGGGGCGACGGTTTTGAAAAAGCGCTATTGGTCGCCAACATCTTGCGAGGCAAGGGCGAAGGGCCGATGTCGTTGGCGTTGGAGGGTGGCACTGCGATTTTGCGGTCTGCCGCGCGCACGGTCTGCGTGTTCCCGTCTTCGAAGGCGCCTCGCGACCTTGTTTGGACGCTATAGAGGATGCGGAACAGCCGTTAAGAAAGGGCTTTGGCATGGCTCTTGCAAGTTAAAGCCTGTCTTAAGCATGTTTTTTGATGCTAAAGACCCTGATCGCGAGCCTTAAAAGGGGATTCGCGGTTATGAAGGCCAGGACCGGACAAAAGGGGTGAGCACAGGGCAATGCATGTAGACGCGGGTGCCTGTGTTCGCCAGTACGCGGATCCGCCACGTCGGGGGACGTGGCGGATCGTATTTTTTAGCAATTGATATTTATAAATGAACCGGATTTCCTAGGGTGCAAGCGCTAGAGTCGTCGCGCCCATTCGACGTTTGAGAGAGAATGCGAAATCCAGAGCATTTTGTGTTGCCTCACTCGGCCTCTATAGCGGAAAATGTCGCCGGAAGACAAAATCCTGGCGAAGTAATTACACGAGTGTAATGAAGGCGTCAGCAGGCTGTCATGAATGCGGACTAATGTAACCGCATATTGGAAATCTGTATCAAGGGACATTAAATGACGCATTTCCAGGACATGCCTTGGCGGCTACCGGTACTGTTGGCGATATCCTTGGCAGCTACGGCGCTGTTTCACGGCACTCGGGGTCTGTATGAGACGACAGAGGGCCGCTATGCCGAATGTGCGCGTGAGATGGCGCAAACGGGCTCTTGGCTGGAACCTGTGCTGAATGGGCATCCGCACTGGACCAAGCCCCCTCTGACGTATCTGTCGATCCGAGTGCCCTATAAGGTGCTTGGGCCTACGACGTGGGCGGCCCGTTTTTACCTGATCCCTTGTCATCTCATCGCGATATCTGCCGTCTGGTGGCTTGCGCTGCGCCTGTGGCGCGATCGGCAGAGCGCCGGGGTGTGCGCCATGGTGTATGCCACTGCCGCGATGCCCATGGCTGCCACGCAAACGGTCTCGGCGGACTATCTGCTGACGGTCTTTCTGGTGTTGGCTCAGGCCTGTTTTTGGGAGGCGTTCAGAAAACAGTCACGGCTTGCGGCTCATTTGCTGTGGCTGTGTATGGGTGTCGCCTTTCTCATCAAAGGGCCGCCGGCGCTGCTGATTCTGCCCGCGATGGTGATGGTCTGGTTCCGGCTGCCCAAGCCGGACCGGCGTTCGGTGCCCCTGTTCGCGCCGACAGCCCTTGCCTTGTTCTTTGGCGTGGCGTCTAGCTGGTATGTGTGGGAGGCGTGCAAGCATCCGGGGCTGATGGACTATTGGCTCAAAGACGAGGTCGTGAACCGGTCCTTGTCGGACAAATACAACCGTAACCCGGAATTTTATCAGAATTTTATCATTTATTTGCCTGTTCTGCTTTTCGGAATGCTGCCTTGGAGCGGCTGGCTGGTTTTCCGCTGGAGAGAGGTGTGGGCGAAGATATGTGTGCCGGGAGGTTTCCGAGGCATGCTGACCGGTTTTTCGGATGAGGCGCTCTGGCTTGTTTGGGCTGTGGCCTTCCCTCTGGGCGTCTTCATGCTCAGCCGATCGAAACTGCCGCTCTACGTGTTGCCGCTGTTTGCGCCGTTTGCGCTGGGGATCGGGCGCATCCTTGTGGCGGTGCACCTGAAAGACAGCCGCTTCCTTAAACACGCACGTGTGACCGCCTGTGCGGCGCTCATGATTTTTGTGGTCGGCAAGGCGGGGATGGCGCTGTATCCGTCCAGCCGGGACATGTCACGTCTGTATAAGGCGTTGACCGAGCAGTGCGGCGTACGCGATCCGTCCCGGCTGGCGGTGCTGGGCGACAAACCTCTCAACGGATTATCTTATTATTTCGACAGCGATCTGGCGGAAGTGCCTTTGGAAAAAACGGCTGAGTGGGCAGACAAGGGAGGTGAACGTTTCTTGCTTTGCAGCAGCCGTTGGACGGAGGTCAAACAGAAGTTGGGTGGTCGGATGTACACGGAAGTGCCGCTTTCGAAGCGCTGGCACGTGATTCGTGTCGCGAATGCGGCTGGCACATCGAGTGAACCGCAAAAAGTGACGCACTGATGAGAAACGCTTCTCTACGGTTTTTCATTCCGGTTGTGGTCTTGGCAGTCATGGCTGGCTGTGTGCGTTTTCAGCCGCGCCCGGTTTCAGCGTCCCTGATGCTCGACGCCTTCGAGGCCCGAACGCTGGAGCGTGCTGATTTGGGTGACTACCTGAGTACCAATGGGCTTGCGGCCTCGTGGCCGCTGGCGCAATGGGATTTGCCAGCGCTAACCCTGGCTGCGTTTTTCTATCACCCCGACTTGGATGTGGCCCGCGCGCAACTCGCCGTCTCTCGAGGTGAACTGAAGGGGGCAGGCGAACGGCCGAACCCTTCGCTGCACATCGCGCCGGGCTACAATTCGAGCGGTACGGCTGGAGCGCTTTCGTACTGGATTGCGGATGTCGCGCTGACGATTCCCGTCGAGACCGCAGGCAAGCGCGGGTACCGTGTCGCGCAAGCCCGTCACCTGTCAGATTCTGCCCGGCTGAACGTCGCTCAGACCGCGTGGCAGGTGCGGCGCGGGGTCCGTGCGAGTCTGCTCGAACTCTGCTCGTCGCAGGAGAATGAGGCGCTGGCGCGCCGGCAGCAGGAGCTTCAGGCCGAAGCGGCGACGCTCTTGCAGGCGCAGGCGGATGCGGGGGAGGTCTCGCGTATGGAGGTCGCTCGGGTTCGGATACTGGAGCAGTCCAGCGGCCTTGCCGTCCTGACGGCGCAGCAGAAACAGGCGGCCGCACGGTTGCGGATTGCCGCCGCCATCGGTGTGCCGTCCAAGGCTTTGGAACACGCAAGCTTCGCGTTCGACGCGGTCCGGCATATACCGCCCCTGCCGCCCGCGGTTGAGCTGCGACGGACCGCGCTGCTCGAGCGTGCCGATCTTCTGGCTGCGCTGGCGGAGTACGAGGCCCGTCAGGCGGCGCTGCAGTTGGAAATCGCGAAGCAGTATCCCGATATTGAGCTGGGGCCTGGATACCAATACGATCAGGGTGAAGACAAGTGGGCGCTGGGGATCACCGTGACACTGCCTGTCTTCAACCGCAACCAAGGCGCGATTGCAGAGGCGGAGGCTCGGCGCGCAGAGGCGGAGGCGAAGTTCAAGGCTCTCCAAGTGCGCGTGATCGGCGAGGTCGAACAGGCCGATTCAGCCTATCGGTCCGCGCTGAAAAAGATGAGCGCTGCGCAGCGTTTAGCTGCCGGTCTGGAGCAGAAAGAGAAGGCGGAGCTGGCGTTGCGTGCGGCAGGCGAGCTGTCGCGGCTAGAGGTTGTTGCTGACCGCATCGAGCGGGCCGCCATCGAGCAGGCGTGCCTGGATGCCCGTCTGGAGGCTCTGCAAGCGTTGGGCGACCTCGAGGACGCGCTCCAAATTCCGGCCGATCTTTCAGCGTGGGCGCAGCGGATCCCGTCGGTGAATGCAGCGGATTCCGAGGAGAAACGACATGGGTGAAAAGGGGACAGGTGTGGGACTGGTCGTCGTGGCTGCGGCTGCGTTCGGCGTGTGGCAGCTCTATCGCACAGAGAAGGTCGCAGCGTCGGATGAAGGGGCGGTTGATGTCCTTCCCGAGGTCGTGGTGCAGACCGCGATGGTTGTGCAAACCAACTTGCAGGCCTCGGTTCTGGCATACGGTTCGGTGGAGCCTGATCCCGGAAGCAACGGCGCGTGGCCGGCCCGGGCGAGGGTCACCGCGCCTGCGGCGGGTCTCGTGGTCGAGGCCCGGTGTGTCGAGGGCGGTCTGGTGAGCCGTGGCGATGTGCTCTTCCGCATGGACGGGCGTCTTGCCGAGTTGGCCGTCACAAAGGCGCGTCAGGCCGTGGCATTTGCAGAGAGGGGGGTTGCCCGCCAGAAGAAGTTGGAGCAGATCGACGGCACTTCGGAGAAACAGATGCTTGAGGCGCAGCAGCAACTCGACGCCGCCCGCCAGGATTTGGCCGTTGCGCAGACCCAAAGTGCTTTGCTGTCTGTCACTGCACCGATCGCGGGAACGGTCATGCAGGTGACCGCCCGTTCCGGCGAGACAGTGGATTCGGGACGGGACCTTGCGGAGGTGGTGGATTTGAAACGGCTCGTGCTTGTCGCGATCCTTCCGAGCCGTGAGGCGGGCCTGGTGAAGGCGGGAATGCGCGCCGACATTGACACGGGGGCGACGGACGTCTCGCCAGCGCCGAGTGGTCGTAGCACGGTGACGTACATCGAGCCGCGCGTCGATCCGCAGACGGATGCAGTGCGGCTTCGCATCGACGTGCCGGAGACGGCGGGGCTGCGCCTTGGGCAGTTCGCGCGGGTACATATCGCCTATGCGGAGCGCCACGACTGTCTCGCCGTCCCGGAGGAGAGCCTGGAAAGGACCGACGACGGACAGTCGGTGCTCAAGGTGGTTGAAGGGCATGAGGCTGTGCGGAAACCGGTGAGAACCGGTGTGCGCAATGGCGGATGGGTCGAGGTGCAAGGCGACGGCATCACAAAGGGTGCCCCGATTGTCACCGGTGGCGGGTACGGTTTGGGGGAGAGAACCAAGATCCGGGTGGTCGCGCAGGAGCGCTGACCAAAGGAAGCCTCGATATATGCAATCCCCTGATACTCACGCAACTCCTTCTGCGCAGGCGTCCGAGACGCCGACTCGAAGCGCATCCAGACTGGGCCGTTTCGCAATCCGTCATGCGACAGCCCTTTTTTTTGTTAGCCTCGCGCTGTGCGGGTGCGGCATCTATGCCGCGTTGCACATTCCTTCGGCGGTATTCCCGCAGACGAATTTTCCGCGCGTGGTGATCAGCGTGGACAACGGGGTGATGCCCGCCAACGAGATGATGGCAACCATCACCCGCCCGATCGAAGAATCGATGAAGGACATCCCTGGCGTTGCGACCATTCGCACGTTGACGGGGCGCGGAGCTGCGGAAATCAACGTTTTCTTCGACTGGAAAGTGGACATGATTCAGTCGGAGCTGTTCGTGATCGGACGGCTTTCGCAGATTCACGGCTCCCTGCCTGCGACAGCCGAGACCGGTGTGCACCGCATGACCTTCTCGCAGTACCAGATTCTCGGTATCAGCCTGACCAGCAAGACGCGCGACCTGACCCACCTGTGGGAGACGGCTCACTACACGCTCAACCCGCGTTTCCTGAGGGTTCCAGGCGTTGCGCGCGTCGACATTGTCGGAGGACGCGCGTCCGAATATCACATTGTGGCAGACCCCTTCCGGCTCCAGGCTGTGGGCCTGAGCTTGGCGGCCGTCACGGAAGCGTTCGCCAAGAACAACCTTGTGGCGTCGGCTGGCATTCACGATGAGAACCACATGCAGTATCTGGCGGTTGTGGACAGCCGCGCTCGCTCTTTACATGATCTGGAGAATTTCACGGTGGGCTTCGCGAACGGCCATCCGGTCCGCGTGTGCGATTTCGCGCGGGTCGAGCGCGGCCCTGAGCCGGTTTTCAACGTTGTCACGGCGGACGGAACGGAGGCTGTCCTGCTCAACATCCGAGCCCAGCCGGGCGGCAGCACGCTCGATATTGCCAAAGGCGTCAAGCGGGAAATAGCAGCCTTGCGCCGCGAACTGCCGCCGGACATGAAGCTGGCGTTCTTCTACGACCAGTCGCTGATCGTCCGCGATTCGGTCCGCAGCGTATGGGAGGCGATCGGCTTCGGCCTGATTCTCTCGATCCTGATTCTGTTCGCTTTCCTGAAGAACTGGGGAACCACTTTTGTCGCGACCCTCGTGATCCCCGTGACGGTGCTGATTACGCTGGTGGCCCTCCAGCAAGCCGGAATGAGCTTTAACCTGATGACCCTTGGAGGCATCGCGGCGGCGATCGGACTGGTGATCGATGATGCGATTGTTGTCGTCGAGACGATCCATACCAAGATGCTCATGGGGATGCACCGGGTTCAGGCGGTTGAGGAGGGCGTCGGCGAAATTCTCATGCCTTTGGTGGCTTCGACGCTGACCCCCGTAGTGGTGTTCGTTCCGCTTGCGTTCCTCGAGGGCATCACCGGCGTGTTTTTTCGCGCGTTAGCGTTGACGATGGTGGTGGCGCTGCTGACCTCGCTGGTGCTGGCGGTGACGATCACGCCATCGTTAGCAGCGGTGTTGATGCGGACAAATGTCGCCAGCAGGCGAGCGCCTCATCCTGAGGGTGGACCGTTGTTGCGTGTTCTGATCCGGCTCTATGAAGCCGCCGTCCGCGCGGCTCTTGGACACTGGTGGATGACGCTTGCGCTGAGCCTGTTGATGTTGGCGGGAGGTGTCAAACTCTTCACGCTGCTGGAAAGTGAGTTCCTTCCCGCAATTGACGAGGGTGGCCATGTGATCGACTATGTCGCCAAACCGGGCACCAGCCTAGCCGAGACTGACCGGGGATTGCGTGTCGCAGAAAAGATCATTCGATCCATTCCCGAGGTGGAGAGCTACTCCCGCCGGACAGGCGCGGCGCTGGGCGAGTTTGTTGTGGAACCCAATACGGGCGACTTCGCTGTCAAGCTGCGTCCTGACCGCGTGCGCAAGACCGACGAAGTCATCGCCGAACTGCGCCACCGGTTGAATGCCGAACTGCCCAGTTTCCGATGGGAGTTCCCCGGCATTCTGAATGACTTAATCGGCGACCTGATGAGAGCCCCCAACCCGATCGAAGTGCATCTCTTCTCGTCTGACATTGGATTTCTCAAGAAAAAAGCCGTAGAGGTCGCTGCGGCCATTTCGAAGGTGCGAGGCGTCGTGGATACCTTCGACGGCCTGACGGTCACCGGTCCGACGCTCAGTTTCCGCCTGCGGGCAATCGACGCCCAGCGGTTCGGCCTGACGGCGAACGATGTGGCGGTCACGCTGAATACTGCGCTGTTGGGCGAGACTCCCTCCGCCGTGATGGAGGGGGATTGGGTTGTGAAGATCCGCGTGGTGGCTGATCCAGTCAGCGTCAAAAGCCTCGACACCCTGCTGGATCTGCCCCTGCGCACGCCGTCTGGGGCTGTGGTGAAACTCTCTCAGGTCGCGGATGTCGTGGAGGAGCCGGGGCAGTTGGAGCTGCGCCGCGACGACTTGCGGCAAGACGTGGTCGTCTCGGCCCGGCTAGAGGGCCGAGACATGGGCAGCGCCATGGCGGAGATCCGAGAGGTGCTGAGCAAAGACCCGGCCCTTCTGCCGGGCATGGTGGAGTACGGTGGCCTATACCAGCAACAGCAGGAGTCTTTCCGCAATTTGATGGTCGTGCTTGTGATGGCAATCTTGCTGGTCTTCATCGTGCTGTTGGTCGAGTTCCGCTCCTTTTCAGAGCCAGTGGCGATCATCTTCGGCGCCGTGCTTTCGATGTCGGGTGCCGTGCTTGCGCTGCACCTCACCGACACCACGCTCAATGTCATGTCGTTTCTCGGAGCGATCATCGGCGTCGGTATTGTCGCGAAGAACGGTATCCTGATGCTGGACTGTGTCGCACATTTACAGGCGGACGGCTTGGACATCGACGAGGCGCTGGTTCGGTCCGGGCGGCGGCGGTTGCGCCCGGTTCTGATGACCTCTTTGGCTGCGGCATTGGGCATGTTGCCCTTGGCTTACGGACTTGGTTCCGGCTCCGACATGCTCCGGCCGTTGGCGATTGCAGTCATCGGCTCGCTCTGTATTTCAGTGTTGCTCTCGCTGATCGCCACACCTGTGCTCTACCGTGTGCTGATCCTACTGCGCGGTTTACTTTTTGCGGCGAAAGAGAGATAATTAAGATATAAGGAAAACGAAGTGGAAGCGAGTGAGCAAAAGACGAGTGCTGAGACGCGCGAGGTTCCTGTTTTGCGGAAACTTTTGGTCTTCGCGCTACTTTCTGTGGCGTTCATAGCAATCGGGACCTATCCGCCGCTCCGATCGCACCTGCGCCCCGAGGAACTTGACAAGACCATCGAAGGCCTGGGCTGGCTCGGTCCCGTCTTGCTGGTGCTGCTTGGCGCACTCTCGCCTCTGCTGATGCTGCCCCGGTGGCCTTTGGCTGTGGTTTCGGGCCTCGCCTACGGTGTGTTCTGGGGCTCTTGCCTGGCCAATACCGCATCGCTGGTCGGCGCTTGGCTGCAATACCTTCTGGCGCGTTCGACCTTGGCCCACATGGCGGAGCGGCTGCTGTCCGGTAACCGCTGGCGGCATCTGCTGGAACGCCAAAAAGACATCTTCCTGATCCTGTTCCTGTTCCGCGCGTTTCCGCTTTCAAACTTTGTCGCAACCAATCTGCTGTGCGGCACGCTCAGGATACCTCTGCGGACGTATCTCGCGGCCTCGGTTCTCGGCATGATCCCGTCAACCGTACTCTATGCGGCGTGGGGAAAACTCACCCTGAAGCCCTCGGGCGGCTTTGTTTCTCTCGCGTTTTTCACGCTGGCCTTCATCGTGTTGGGGACTGTCTATGCCCGGCGTTTTCTCTCCCGCGCCAATCGGTGTGACGACCCGACGCCGCTCGGCGGCCCGCGGTGACGGACGCCGCTTTTTTAAAAATGTGAAAGGTTCACAATAACGGCTTGCAATTCCGAGCGGCTTATAGTAACCTGCTTTCGTTTTATCTCATCAGAAGGAGTCAAAGATGAAAAAATTAGTTTTTTCGATGATGTTTTGCGCAGGCCTTATGAGCACGATGAATGCGGCCGCTGGAGAGATGGCAGACCAGAACAGTTGGTACGTGAGCCCGGGCATCGGGATGATGTTTTTTGAGGGTAACCAGCCGACCGACGAAGGGCTGAATATGGTTCTGCGTTTGGGATACGACATCTCAGATCACTGGTCGACGGAAGGCGGGATGTCGTGGGCGCCAAATATCTCCCGTAACGGGGGTGCAGACAATCAAAACGGCATCAACAATCAGAGCATCGAGGGCGTGTTTCTGGATGGCCTGTATCACTTTAACCGGTTCAACCGCCTGGATCCTTATTTGACGGTCGGTGCCGGTTTGTACCGGGCGGACACGCGCGTGTTTTGTGACGGCGACGAGAGTACGATCGTCGGACCGCGTCTGGGTGCGGGCGTGATGTACCATCTCACAGACCGTTGGTCATTGCGTGCTGACACCCGCGCCTTCATGCCGTTGGAAGGTGACTACGAGTTTGTCTATACTGCAGATGCGGGTGTTGCTTACCGGTTCGGCGGTCATAGCGACAAACCTTCTTCCACTGGTGCGATGGCCGTGGGCTTGCCGAAGGACTCCGATGGCGATGGCCTGACCGACGAAGAGGAGGCTAAGCTGGGTACGGATCCTTTCAACAAGGACACGGATGGCGATGGCCTGACGGACGGCGACGAAGTGAAGGTCTATCACACCAATCCGCTGAATCCCGACACCGATTTCGATGGGCTCAAGGACGGACAGGAAGTGTTCACCTACAAGACCAACCCGTTGGATCGCGACACCGACCATGGTGGCGTGGCGGACGGACATGAGGTGATCGAGGACCACACCAATCCGCTCGATCCTTCTGACGACCTGATGCTGTTCGAGGTCTACATCCAGTTCGACTATGACACTACGGTGATCAAGCCTGAGTATTTCAAGGATATCGATCATGCCGCACGTGCGCTGAGCCGCAACCCGCAAGCAACGGCTGTGATCGAAGGCCACGCTGACCGCCGGGTTCGCTCGAGCGAGAAGTACAATCAGGACCTCTCCGAGCGCCGTGCAGAGGCGGTGAAGTCCTACATGGTCGGCAAAGGCGTTGGTGCCGAGAAGCTGTCTGCGGTCGGATACGGTTACAGCCGGCCCAAGGTGCAGCCTGACTTGGTCAATGGCAATCCGGAGAATCGCCGCGTTGAGATTTATATCCGTGGCGCCGGCACGAATGCCGATAAGAGCAAGTACGCGAATCCGTAGTAAGGTGTAGTTTTTTTGACGGAGCAATGACAAAAGGCCGCAAGGAAACACGAGTTTCTTTGGCGGCCTTTCTGTTATGGAGTCGGGCATGAAGATCATCGAGCGATATGTGTTGCACGCTTTTCTGACGGCGTTTTTTCTCGCTTGGCTGGTCTTGTCTTTCGTAATGACCATCGGCTTGCTGGTGAGGATCACGCGGCTCCTGATCGAGGGGCTGCCGATACGCGCGGTTGGCCTTTTCCTGCTGGTGGGCCTGCCCGAGACGTTGACGCTGACGGTGCCGCTGTCACTGTTAGTCAGCGCCTTGCTGGTCTTCAGCCGGCTGTCCGCGGACAGTGAGATTGCGGCGATGCGGGCGTGCGGCGTGAACCTGATGCATGTCATGAAGTGGCCGATCTTGGTGGCGCTTTTGTGTACGCTGTTTGGTTTCTACATCAACAACGAGATCGTGCCGCGCAGCCATGATGTCCGCCGGAATCTGAGGTCTCTGGTCAGCGTGGATGTGGGGCTCGAGCTCCTTGAGCCGGGACGCATGATCGACGATTTCCCCAATCTCAAGCTTTTCTTCAAGAGCAAGGAAGGCAACTGGCTGCACGACCTGCTCGTGTTCGATTACAGCCGGAAGGGCGTTACGCGTGAGATTCACGCAGAGAAAGCGCTAGTCTCAACGAACGGGATAGATATCGTGCTCGACATGTACAAGGTGCGTGTCGATCCGATCGAGGCCGGCCGGCCCGGTGTGGCGGTCGCCGACCGTTTCAAGCATGTGATTCCCGGGGCGCTGAAGCAGCGCAGCTTCATGCGGAAAGAGAAGGATTTCTGTTTTCAGGAGCTACGGCAGGCGATCAGCGACCTCCGGGCCAACCCCGCGGGGATGCCGAAGGAGATGAGGCGCATGCTGCTGAGCATCGATCGCACGCAGTTTCAGGCGCGTTTCGTGTATGCCTTCGCGTCGATCTGCTTTGTGCTGATCGGTGTGCCGCTCGGCATCCGTGCCCAGCGCAAGGAGTCGACCGTCGGGATGGCCATCAGTCTGGTGGTCGCACTGACCTACTATCTGTGTGTGATCTTGGCCAACTCTCTGGACAAGTATCCGGGCTGCCAACCCTATGTGTTGGTGTGGCTGCCGGTGGTGGTTTGCGGGGTGCTCGCGACGATTCTGGTTCCGAAGAACCTGTAGTTTTTATCTGACGAAAGGAGCGTAAGGTATGGCGACGACGATTCATCCGACAGCAATTGTGGATTCCAACGCGCAACTGGCCGCAGACGTTGAAGTGGGCCCGTATGCGATCATCGGCCCCGATGTGAAGATCGGGGAGGGCACGGTGGTGCAGGCGCACGCGTATGTGAGCGGGCACACGACGATCGGGAAAGCGTGCGAGATTTTTCCGTTCGCGTGTGTCGGCATGAAAACTCAGGATTTGAAGTATCAGGCGGGCGACGTTTCGTTTGTCGAGATCGGCGACAACACGGTGTTGCGAGAGTTTTCGACGGTTCACCTCGGCACGAAGGCAGGGGAATTGACCAAGGTTGGCAGTCGCTGCCTGATCATGGCCTACAGTCATGTTGCGCACGGGTGCTCGGTCGGCAACGACGTGATCATGGCGAACGTGGCCACTTTGGCGGGCGAGGTTGTCATTGAAGATTTCGCGATTCTCGGCGGTATGGCGGGAATACATCAGTTCTGCCGTATCGGCCAGCACGCCATGATCGGCGGAATGACGAAGATTCGTCAGGACTGCCCGCCTTACATGGTGACGGAGAACGTGGGCGACGAAGTGCGCGTTCTGGGGCCGAACATTGTGGGGTTGCAGCGTCGCGGGTTCTCGGCTGAGGCGCGATCGGCGCTGAAAGAGGCCTATAAGCTGCTCTACCGCGAAGGGCTGAACCGGAGTCAGGCGCTTGAGCGCATCAAATTCGAAGTCGCCGACCTCCCTGAAATCAAGACGCTGGTCGATTTCTATGCCAACAGCAAACGCGGCGTGCATTAACAAACGCTGTTAATCTGCCGGGAAGACGCCATCGGAGATTTGGCCGGTGCGCGTCTTCAGCGCCCGCCAAGCGTCGAGATACTTTCTGAGAAAGGCGTTCTCCGGTTTCTGCAGTCGCTCGTCGATCAGGCGTTTGACGCGTTGTTGTTCGACGCGATAGGACTCTTCTGTCAGGCGTCCCGAGAAGTAGGCCATGCGCAGCCACACGAGGTAGGTGGTGAGGGCGTCGAAGCAGTTATACTGCACGATCTCTTTGCGGTGTCCGCTGTACCAGAGGCCGCAGACGTCGTCGCCGGTTGTGTCCAGTTTGCCCGGAATGCCGGAGAGCGTGGCGATCTCGTGCAGAGAGACCGCGTAGTTCTTGCCGAACCCGCTGACCATCTCCATGAGGTCCACGTCCGCGCTCTCCCAGGGTTTGGCGTCGAGTCGGTCGCAGAGGCTTTTCAGCGAAAGGCCGTTGACGATGGCGCGCTGTGTGAGGATGCGGATATCGGCGTTGCGAGAGTTGAACCCCACCAGCTGCGGACTGCGGGCCGCTACCCCGTCCTGCAGGAACCGTCTGAGGATGTACGGTTCGTCTTGCGCCGTGTCGTCGGGACTCTCCGGTAGCGCTTGGAGGTAAAGCTGTACCTCGCCGTTCTTGAGCGTGCGGCGGATGACGGTGGCGATGGAGACCACGCGGCAGAAAAGCGTGCGCAGGAAAGGGGTCGGGTTCTCTGGCGTTGCGCCCCCCTGTTCCCACATGATGCGCAGGACCTCCTGCGAAGGAAGCTCTTCCGGCAGGTGGTAGAGCAGGCGCCCGGCCTGCAGGTCCGGAACCCATTCGCAGTCGAAGGCCCAGACTTCTTCGGGAATGTTCTTGATCATTCTGCGGTCTCCTTTGTCGCCGCCGGTTTGCGGGTTTCGCCGGTAAGTTGAGGTTGCCCGATCTCCAGCGTGCCGTCGAAGGCTGCTTCGATTCGGAAGCGGACGTGCGACACGTTCTTTCCGAGGTCGACCTTGCGGTTCAACGAGACATTTTGAGCCGACGCCTTGCGCTTGATGGCGCGCACCTCGAAGCTTTGTGTCGATCCCAGTGCCAGCGAGCCATCCCGCTCCGTGGTGTAGGCGATGAGCTGATAGAAAACCGTTCCCGAAAACGTGTCGGATTTGCGGACGTGGCCTTGCAGGCGCAGGGCTTTGAGTTGCGTGCCGGCGAGGTTGATGAGCGGTGAGTCGAGCTGGGCTTTGCACGGGCCGGCGTTGCGGATGCAGAGCAAAAGCGCTCCGTCACGCAGCTCTGTGCTGAAATGCTGTTTGGTGCGGTTCTCGAAGGCGTAGCGCCAGCCCTCCATACGCCCGTCCGAGTTGAGGGAGGCTGGCAATACGGGCAGGAGGTTCTTGTCCGGCGGTGTGAGAGGGTAGGCGGTGAGCGACGGCAGGTCGAAATCCGGCACGGTGACCGCGAGGGCGCTTGGGGTGGCCACGCGCTGAGCGTGGACGGCATACCCTCCGGCGGCGAGAGCTGCGCACAAGGCGAGGGCGAGCAGAGCGTGGAGAGGGGTTCGATTCTTGCGGCGGCGGGGATTCAGACGCGCATGTTCGCGCAAGTCTTGGGCGTGCAGGTCTGCTGCGGTGGGCGCTTTGGCGAAAGAGAGCCGCTCGCGCAGCCATGGCACATGACGCTGCGTTTCATTGCTCTGAAGCCAGGGGTCGTCGCCCAGCCCGGCCTCTTTCAGGGCCTTGCGGTAGCCATCGGAGTCGAAGGGGAGCTGGCGGAATTTGATGGTCTTGGCTTCATCATCGAACAGGCAGTAGGTGCACCGACAGTTGCCCACACGCGGGTATCCGACGCTTCCTGGATTGACGATGTAGCGCTTGCCGGTCTCAAGCTCGAAGTCGCACGGGGGGACAAAGTGGGGAACACCACTGGCGCCGATGACATAGATGCCCGCCAAGTGGGAGTGGCCGACGAACAGGAGTTGTTCTTGAGTTGCGTTCCACGAAGGGATCGCCTCTTCGGGATCGATGATGTAGCGGAAACTTCCTGGGGTGACAAAATCGCCGTGCGTGCAGCGGAAGCCGGGGAAGCTGAGCGTGAGCGGAAGGGCTTTTAGCCAGTTCATGCCGGCTTGAGAGATCAGCTCCCGGTGCCGAAGCACTGCGATTTTTGCGCGCGGGGAGAAGGTGTCGGGGTTCAATCTTCCGCAGACGGCGGCGTCGTGGTTCCCCATGAGGGTGTCTTGGACGACGCGGTAAACCGACTCGAGCACCTCGACTGGGCAGGGACCATATCCCGTCACATCGCCCAGGCAGATGATCCTGTCGGCTTTCACGTCGGAGATGTCGGTTAGCACGGCTTTCCACGCCGTAAGATTGGCGTGGATATCGGATACAATGGCGTAGAGCATGGTTGTTTAGGTCGCCGGATTCGTCGCGCTCCTCTGAGGAGGACCGCACCATTCTTTGCCATATACGTTAGCGCTAAATCCCATAGACCACAAGAGGAAAGGCGTTTTCGCCTGCTTGCGGGACAAAAAAAGCGGCAGGTGAAAACCTGCCGCCTCATGAGAAAGAGCCGTCGGATTAGCCGGCGATGATTGCCTCGTTAGGGCATTCGCCTGCGCAAGAGCCGCAATCGATGCATTTGTCGGCGTCGATCGTGTAGATGGGGGAGCCTTCGTTGATCGCTTCGACCGGGCAGGCGTCCTTGCACAATCCGCAAGCGACGCACTTATCTGTAATCTGGTAGGACATGATGTTCTCCTTGGGTGTTGAGCCGGGTCATACGTCAGCGCATGCTTTCCGGCGCTACAAAGCACGTTTTTTGAAGACCGTATGTTAGCCCAAACGGGGGTTAGGCGCAAACAAAAACAGGGCGGCTACGAGCGATAGTTAGGTGCCTCTTTGATGATTTTCACGTCGTGCGGATGTGCCTCGCGCACGCCTGCGTTGGTGACGCGGTAGAAGACGCCGTCGCGTTTGAGCTCTGCGATAGTGCGCGAGCCGCAGTAGCCGAGCGCCGAGCGCAGGCCGCCGCTGAACTGAGTCATGATTTTCTTCACCGATCCCGCCAAAGGCACGATGCCCTCGATGCCTTGCGGCACGAGATCGTCCTCTTTGACATTGTCTTGGCCGTAGCGCTGGCGGCTGCCTTTGCCTTCCTTCATGGCAGCGAGGCTGCCCATGCCGCGATAGACGACGAAGTGGCGGCCCTCATGGATGATCTTTTCGCCGGGGCTCTCTTCGGTGCCGGCGAGGATCGAGCCGAGCATCACGGTGTCCGCTCCTGCGACCAAGGCCTTGGGCACGTCGCCGGAGAGGCGGATGCCGCCGTCGGCAATGACGGGGATCGCGTTGTCCAATGCTTGGGAGGCCTGGAAAACGGCGGTGATTTGTGGTATGCCGACGCCGCACACCACGCGCGTGGTGCAGATGGAGCCTGGGCCGATGCCGACTTTGACCGCGTGCGCTCCCGCTTTATAGAGGGCCAGAGCGCCATCGGCGGTTGCCACGTTGCCGCCGACGATGTCGATATCTGGATAGTGCGTGCTGATCCACGACACCATGTCGAGGATGCCTTTGGAATGCCCGTGCGCGCTGTCGACAACCACTACGTCGACCTCTTCGTTCGCCAGCAGCGCCATGCGCTCATGGTCGCCTGCGCTGACCGCCGCCGCCACCCGCAACCGGTAGCGGCTGTCGCGCGTGTAGAGCGGTTGGGCGTTCTCGACCAGTTCCTGCACATCGGTGAAGGAGTAGAGTCCCACGAGGCGCCCCTCCTTGTCGACGAGCGGAAGCTTGCCGATCTTGTTTTCCATCATGATGGCGTAGGCTTGCTCCAGCGTCGTGCCGGACTCGGCGGTGATGACGCGCGTGGTCATCACGTCTGCGGCGCGGGTCGCGGTCTTCGTTGCGAAGCGGATGTCGCTGGAGGTCACGATGCCCGCGACACGGTTCTGGTCATCGAGGATCGGGAATCCGCTGAACGAGAGGTGGTGCTCGTTTCGGTACTCGCGGATGTAGGTGAGCGTGTCATTGGCGTGGAAAGCGACCGGCTTCATGATGAGGCCGTTGAGATAGTGCTTCACGCGACGGACATGCTGTGCCTGAATGTCGGGCGGCAGGTTTTTGTGGATAACGCCGATGCCGCCGAGCATGGCCATGCTGGTGGCCATGCCAGCCTCGGTGACGGTGTCCATCGCTGCGCTGACAAAGGGTATGTTGAGGGTGATCCGACTGGTAAACCGGGTGGCAAGACTGGTCTCTTCCGGCAGGAAATCGGCGTAACGTGTGACGAGTGTAACGTCGTCGAAAGTGAGCCCCTCGTGGGGGAACTGTTTCATGAAAGCGGCTACTTGAGCGTTAACGTGCATAAAAGACCTCCGATTCGTTTCGCTTTCCCGTCATTATATAACCTATTCTGGCGGATTTGGCAATCGCTAACGCGAAAACGGAAAACGAAAAAACATTCAGGCCGTGGTTGACATCGGTGGGCCAGAATGGTTTAATACACGCGTTTTTGCGCCTGCAAAGGCTTGTGGGGGTATAGCTCAGTTGGTAGAGCGCTTGAATGGCATTCAAGAGGTCAGGAGTTCGACCCTCCTTACCTCCACCACTTCAGAATCGCATAAAAACCGCGTAAACATTGATGTTTATGCGGTTTTTTGTTCTTGCAAGGTATGGGTTAGGTATGGTAAAAAGGGCGTGTTGTTACTACTTAAACCATTTAGTTAGGAGGTAGTATGACGCTGTATAAACAACCGAAAAGCCGTTATTGGTGGTTCGAAATCAGAAAACCGGATGGAACACGCATCCGCAAATCTACGGAAACGTCTGACCGTGCCAAAGCGGAGGTCATCGTACGGACTTTCATCATGGGTGTGAAGCGCGAGGCACCCGCAGACCGCCTGCATGCCATGCTCGACGCCGTCTGCGGATTCACGAACAAAACCCGAATGACACTGGATGATGTCTGGCCAGCCTATACGGAATGGCTGACCGCGGCAGGCCGGGAACTGGAAAAGACAACGCTCGATAAACGCGCGTTGGCCATCCGCCGCTTGCAGACGTGGGCGAAAGCGGATTACCCGGCCGCGCTGGAAGTGGCGTCTATCGACCGGGCCACCGCGACCGCCTATGCTTCTTACCTCGCTTCGCAAGGCTTGAAGGGCAAGACCCGGCAGCATATCCTCGGGGACCTGTCTACCATCTGGGAAGCCCTGCGCCGCGCCCGCGACGGCGTTGAAAACCCGTGGCCGCTGGTGCGTCCGGAAGCCAACGACAGTGATCGGGGCATGGCGTTCTCGCGCGAACAGGAGAAAGCCGTATTGAAGGCTGCCAAGACGGCAGGGAACGGCTGGCACCTGGCGTCGCTTATCGCGAGGTATACCGGGATGCGATACAGTTCGGTTGCGCGGCTCACATGGAGCGAGATCGATTTGAAACAGGGCGTGATACGCCACACGCCGCCAAAAACAAAGAAGCACGCTATCAACGTCCTTGTGCCGCTCGTGGATCCGTTGCTGACCGAGCTTAAAAAGGCGCGGAAAATGGATCCGGAGGCAGCCGATGTGCTGCCGATCCACGCGAAGGTCTATCCGCGCACACACGCCAGTAACGGTCCGGGGCTCTTCTCGGGTATCCTTACGGCGGCAAAGGTCGGGGAGGGGTTCACGTTCCACAGTTGGAGGCACACGTTCCGCACCAGGTTGAGCGAGGCGGGGGTGTCTGACGATCTGGCTAAACGGCTAGGGGGATGGACCGAGGACGCGACAGCGGCCCGCTACGACCACGCTGAACGCGTGGAGGAACTGCGGGCGGCGGTGGAGAAGGCGAAGTAGCGAGAAAGAGCCGCCGGGAAATGCAAAACCCGGCGGCGCTTGAACATAAGGACGGGACTTGCTAACCTTACAAACGACGAAGTGCGATACGAAACGGTGTTTAAGAGAGACCTAGACTTTGGTAATCAGGCAAACAAATTTCGCCCTGCTGGATGAATGCCCACGCAGACACTCAGTGCAGGTGGATGTCGCTACTGAACTTCTCGCGAACAGCGGGGGCTTGGTAGAGCGTGGAGCAATATTTACACGTTCGGAAGTCGTTGGATTCATACTTGATCTTGCCGGATACACCGCTGATCGGCACCTCCACAAAATGCGGCTTCTGGAGCCGTCGTTCGGCGACGGAGATTTTCTGCTGCCGATCATTAGCCGGTTGCTTGCCGCCTGGCGGGCAGCGGGGGAACCCGGATCAGCGTTGGACGTTCTGGGGAATGCGATCTTTGCCGTCGAATTGCACCGCAAGACCTTTCTCTCAACGCGCGAGAAGGTGATCGCCCTGCTCAAGAGCGAAGGGCTTGCCGACAATACATCCCGGGCCCTTGCGGATCGCTGGCTGACCCAAGGAGACTTTCTGCTGGTCACGTTAAAGGGGCACTTTGATTTCGTTGCCGGCAATCCGCCCTACGTGCGCCAAGAGATGATCCCCGCACCTCTGCTGGCCGAATATCGCAACCGTTATACGACAATGTACGACCGAGCCGATATTTATGTCCCGTTCATCGAACGTTCGTTGTCGGTGCTCGCGGAGGGGGGGCACTTGGGCTTCATCTGTTCTGACCGCTGGATGAAGAACCGGTATGGCGGCCCGCTGCGCAACCTCGTAGCGGAAGATTTTCACCTGAAGGTCTTCGTCGACATGGTGAACACACGGGCATTTCATTCCGATGTGATCGCCTATCCCGCAATCACCATCATCAGCCGGGAAGCGCCCGGAGCGACACGCATTGCCCATCGTCCGGACATCGACAAATCCTCTCTGGCGGCATTGGCCGCTGTTTTGCGCATGCCGACCTTGCCGAAGTCGGCCGCCCCGGTGCGGGAACAAGCCCGGGTCACCAATGGTTCGGAACCGTGGCTGCTCGAATCGTCGGGCCAAATGGCGCTGATCCGGCGGCTGGAAAAGAAGTTTCCGAGTCTGGAGGATGTTGGTTGTAAGGTGTGTATCGGCGTGGCGACCGGAGCTGACAAGGCCTTTATCGGCGACTTTGACGGCCTTGATGTCGAACAAGACCGAAAGCTGCCGTTGGTGACAACGAAAGACATCGTGTCCGGCGAGGTGCACTGGCTCGGCCAAGGTATCATCAACCCGTTTGCCGATGCGGGCGGACTTGTCGATTTGGGGGAATACCCGCGCTTGCGCCGCTATTTGGAAGCGAGGAGGGATATCATAGCCGGTCGGCACTGTGCTCAGAAGTCACCGGCCAACTGGTATCGCACGATCGACCGGATCACGCCCGCGCTGATGAAAAGGCAGAAACTGCTGATCCCCGATATCAAAGGCGACGCCCATATCGTTTTCGAGGCAGGGCATCTGTATCCGCACCACAATCTTTATTACGTCACGTCCGCCGAATGGGACTTGAGGGCGTTGCAGGCGGTGCTGCTCTCTGCCTTGACCCGTCTATTCGTGTCGACCTACTCGACAAAGATGCACGGGGGGTTCCTCCGGTTTCAGGCGCAGTATTTGCGCCGCATTCGCATTCCGCGCTGGGCGGATGTACCCGAGGCCCTGCGGGAGGATCTGGTGGAGGCCGCCACGAAACGTGATTTCCAGGCGTGCAACCGCGCAGTGTTCAAGCTATACGGACTGACCCGTGAAGAGCGGTCCACCCTCGAAGGAAACGGAGAATAAATGGCCCTTGATCTTGTAGATTACGAAAAGAAAGCCCGTAAGGCCGTAAAGGCTTTCTGGGGAAGCCGGGAGGCCGCGAAACAAAAGCAGGTCGGGTCCGGGAAAACCGACCAGGGCGAACGCGCAGGAGTGACCGGTGGCAAGAACATGGACGGCTTCATGTCGCTGATACTCGAAGTGATTCGGGCCAACGGGTTGGCGCATGCCCAGATCCACCAGAAGCGGACGGTTTTGACGCTGCCGGGATACTTCCGACCGACAAAGCTTTGGGATCTTCTGGTGATCCACAAGGGCGAGCTGATCGCGGCCATCGAGTTGAAAAGCCAAGTAGGACCCTCTTTCGGAAACAACTTCAACAACCGAACCGAAGAGGCCATCGGTACGGCTCACGATCTGTGGACAGCCTATCGTGAAGAGGCGTTCGGCAAACAGCCCCGCCCGTTTGTCGGCTGGCTGATGATGGTCGAGGATGCCCCTGCGTCGCGCGCGCCGGTCAGGGATGCGTCGCCGCATTTTCCGGTCTTCGAGGAATTCAAAGGTGCTTCATATCTCACTCGGTATGATTTGCTTTGTCAGAAGCTGGTTCAGGAACAGCTTTACACCACGGCATCCATCATCACCGCGCCGCGAAAGGCCGTCAAAACAGGCGATTTTTCAGAACTGTCACCGATGACCGGTCTTAAGACCTTTGTTACCGCTCTTGCCGGGCATGTGGCCGCAGAAGCCGCACGGCTTGATTGAAAGGACCCTCTTTGCGCACGACCGCGCGATGGACGCGTGATACCGGCCGCAGGCGTTCACGTCCGACCGCCAGCGCGTGGAGTTCCTCTTCGCGCTGTACGAGTCGATCAACGCGCCGCTGTTGCCGGTGGAGAAGAAGGGGAAGAGAGGCGGGGTGAGAAGCGCATTGCAAACAAAGGGAAAGTTATGGCAAAGAAACGTTCAAAAAAATCAACCCTTACCGTGAGCCGCTTACTTCAAGAGTGCAACACCACATGTGCTTTTTGTTCGGAGCGCAATGTGGAAACATTTGAATACCACCATATCGACGAAGACCCTTCGAATGACGAGCTTGAGAACCTCATTGTTGCGTGCAGTTCATGCCACACCCGAATTACAAGAGGTAGTATTTCAATGGCGGATGTGGTGACTCGTAAACGTGAACTGGTGTGGATCATGACTAAACAGGAAGAGGCCTCAAAGGTATCCCCTCAAACAGTCGGCGTTTCTGTCACACTCAATGATTCTGTCTTCAAAGGTGACATCGCCCAAAACATGACGAAAATCAGTACGCCTAGAGCACCCAAGGTGATTCATCCGCTTGGGTCGATTGGTGCCAATCTTTCAATGAAGGCGTACATCGACTATCTTCTAACCAGATACTATACCTTTCGTAAAGCCGATAAAAGCTACGGGGCAGAAAGAAAATTCTCACTGTCAGTTATTCACAAAGAAATCGAGAGAGATTTCGGCTCGAAAACCTTTTTCTTACCCGAACATCGGTTTGAAGCCTTGGCAGCCCACTTGAAGGCCCATATCGACACTACGGCACTCGGGAGGAATAATCACAAAAAAGAGGTGCGAAACTATCACCCGTTTGAGGAACACTGTCAGAAATTCAAACTAACCCCAACGTGAGATTGACCGGCCAAAGAAACGAATGCGGGAGGCAGGCTTGAAAACCGAAAAGAAAGAAACAACTGAATTGAACCCAGGGGATCTGTCATACCGGCAATCACTGGAGGCTCTTGAACATTCATCACAAGAGAAATATGATCAAGCAGTCATGACGCTATCGGGCGGAGCGCTCGGAATCACTTTAACCTTCGTCAAAGAATTTGTCACTCCTGCGAACGATGTTTCTTGTGGCTTGCTACTGGCAGCATGGGTGTTATGGGGTATTAGTGTCACCGCTGTAGTTTTTTCATTTTTCTTCAGTCAATGTGCTCTTCGAACGGCCATCAAACAGGTCGATGCTGGTACACACCGCGAGCAACGTTTGGGTGGTATCTGGAACACATTTACGGCTATATTGAACATCCTTGGCGGGTTTGCATTTTTTGCGGGGGTCATTTGTTTCGTTTTTTTCAGCGCACAGGCAATGCGAGGTTACAAAGCGGCCAAGCATGCTGCGTTAGCAGGTGCGCCTATTTTTCAGCAGCAACCACCAATGAATTGTTGCTGCATTACGCCCCCGCCGCCGCCACCACCACCGCCGCCACAATGCCAACCTGGTGATCGCATCACGCATCACCATGGAGAACGTCCGAGGAGATAACACCAATGAAACAAGCATCACAACTTTCGCGAAACTGCACCGGTGACGACGAAATCAAAACGGCAGGACAACTGGTTCCGCAGCCACCGCCACCGCCGCCTAAACCTAAGTGAGCGGCAGCATTTTTGTTGTCGAACAGTATATGTGAACGTGAGAACAAATGCGGTAATTAGTCAATGAACAGAGAAAACGAAGGGCATGTATGTCTACGAAAAAGACTTCTGGGGAAGGAACTTCTAAGGTAACGTCTAAACCGGCATCTACGAAAAAACAACGAGTCGATGAAGGGTATTTGGGGCCAATACCGCCGCCACCGGCAGCGCCAGTGGTTAAGCCGAAATCGAAGTGATATTGCCCTCATGAGCAATTCTTAAGTCTACAACAGAAAACGAGGTAAATATGGCAAAAGGTAGTTCAACTCCAAGGCCAACACCGCGGCCAGTGTCAAAACCGGCGTCCACTCAACCACGACGCGTGACCGGAGGCCAGCTGGTTCCGCGTCCACCGCCGCCGCCCCCGCCACCCAAGCAAACCAAGTGACGGGCACGTAGTTGCCAGTAAAGGCAGCGGGCCAGCCCTTTGAAAGTGGGCTGGCCCGTTGAGTTGTCATACCTTCGTGTCTGAGCCGAGCTTACTTGGAAGCGGGAACCGTACACGAGCCGTCGGCGCAGGCGGAGCCGGTGGCGGGTGCGACGGCAGGGGCGGCGGTCGTTGACGTGCCGGAGATGCCGACCGCGTTGGCCGCTTGCTTGAGCACGGTGGACGTGCCGGAGGTGAGCGCGGCCTTGCCGACATCGCCCAAGGTCTCAATCGGCTTGTCGCCCACGATGCCGGGGGTGTTGGACGGGGTGGCTGTCTGACTCACCGACTCGTTGCCGCCGGCGTCGGCGCTCTGCACCTGGGTGCCGATGAGGTCGCTCAGGGTGATCGTGACGCCGCCGGGGCAGGCCGCGCACGCGAGGGCGTTAGTGGCAAGAGCCAGGTTGAGGTTGACCGTGATGGTGTTGCCGCAGGCCTTGGAGGTCTGGGACTTGCTGGACGGCGTGGCCGTCGCGCAGCCGAGCACGGCTGCCATCATGAGGCAGCTCGCTGCCGTGGCCGCGCCGCGCAACACGGCGCGACGGTTGCGGGCCTTGCCGCGCACGGCGTCGCGCCGTGTTGCGCACATCGGTCTTGGGGCTGACGGGTTTGGGGGTGGAATCGGTGGGTTTCTTCATTTTGTGGCCTCGTTGACGGCGTCATGCAGTTCGGCGACGATGGGCTGGGTGACGCCTTTACCCTCGCCAGCCGCCCAGGCGTCGAAGAGCCGCCGCGCGGTGGCGACGGCTTTCTCGGCCTCTTCCTTGGACACCACGCCGTCATCCGTGACGGCGAGAACAAAACGCGCCTGCTCGATTACGCGGGACGCGAGCAGGCGGACGGCCTCGTACCGGCCGCTTTGCAGAGCCAGCTTGAGCAAGTAGGAAAAGACATGGGAGAGGATGCCCGCCCAGTCGGCACCGGCGAGCAGCCATTTACCGACGGTCAGCCAGTTCGCTTTGACCCAGGAGAGAAGAAGAAGTTTCATAAGATAGCCTTTGGGTTTGGGATGTTCATTTGCCGGTGGCGTGCTGGACGACCGCCTGCCACAGCAGTGAACCGGCCGCCACGAGGACGGAGATCAGGAGCGCGGTGGACACGTACGTCAGGGCGTTGGCGATGCGCTCGCAGCGGTCGATCCGGACGAGGACAGGCTGCCGCCCTTCGCGGCCGACGTAGATTTCCTTCTCCACGCGGTCGCATTGGGCCGTGAGGCCTTCGACGGGTTTCTTCTGGATGCACTCGTGAGGGGCCATGGGTTGGAGATCCTTTCTTTGCGGCGGACGGCCCGGAGGTCCGTCCCTACCTTGCCCGCCCGGAGGTCGGGCGCTACCTGCGGACACCTCGGGGAAGCATGGACTACAGGGCGTTGGTCACGGAATGGGCGGGGATGTACATCAGGGTGTCGTTTCCGACCTCGCCCTGCCCGTTGAGCAGCAGCGTGTTTTGGGCCGGATTCGTCAGGAAAGGCTCTGAGATCCACAGCAGCGTCGCCTCGTCCTCGGCGTAGACGTAATAGCGGTAAGCGCCGTCGAAACGCACCTGCCAGCGCAAATTCGCCAGCGGCTCGAAGACTTCAAGATGATCGGGGTCGGCAATCATGCCCAGGGGCTGCGTCAAAAAAGACACGTCGTAGCCGGAGAAGTTCCAGACGCCGGGTATCCGCACGATTTGGTAACGGCACACAACGCCGTTTTCCAAACGCGCGAATTTGAAAGGGTCGTACATGTCGCGCCACACAAGCCCGGTGCCGAAGGCGAAGTAGTTGGTGGTCATGGTGACAATGTCCGGATAGTCGGTGCGGGTCAGCGTCATGGCACCCCAATAGTAGTTCGCAACGCCCTGCGAAAAAGTGAAGCCCGACCCGTCCACGCCCTGTGTAGAGTAGAAGCCCGCAGCGCCAAACTGGTTGTCGCCGTTCAGCACGCCGACACCGCTGAAACCCTCGCCGTTGTCAAAAGCACCCACGATGTATCCGTAGCCGGGCACGGGCACCATGCAGCTCATGCCGTTCATGACGAGAATTCGAGGGAGTCCGGGTATCACCAGATTGGACACGTCAAGTGCAGTCGGATACGTTTCGTCGCTGGCATCGAGGTTAAAATAGCCGTTCAGCGTCCACGCATACGAAGGCGTGTAATTGGTGACGACCACCATGCGGTAGCCGTCGGCGGGCATGGCGGCAGCCAGATCGGAGCGGCGCACAAGGCCCCACTTCACAATGTCGGAATAGTCAAGGCCCGCGAGGCCGGCGAGGGCGGCGGCAGAGAGGAGGGAGACGAGTATGCACTTTTTCATTGGGACTCCTTAATTGAAGAATTGGATTTGGAAAAGCTCAACGCTGAACGTTCAACTTTCATCGCTCAAGTTTGAGGGGGTTGGGGAAGGTAGGTGAGGCCGGGAAGGTTCTCGCCATTCCAGCCGGGGGCGTGCAGGCCGGGAGCGTGCTTGATAAACCGCCCGCCCTCGATGGGGAAACTTGCGTAGCACTTCCACGCCTCGGTGGCGGGGGAAGCGAAGGGAATGGCCTCGGCGACGTACTCAACGCCGTCGGCCGTCACGGTGATGACCGAATAGCCGGTTTTGATCGCTTGCGCGAAAATCGAATTTGCAGACATGGGGTACTCCTTTCGGAGAGGGAAGGGTTAGGCATTTTCAGCCGTTGGCGAAACTTTGCAGCGGGACGCACACGTCATCGCACGCGTCGCCGCCGGTCTCGCAGTTGAGGGCGTTGTCGAAGTGATCCACGGCCAGCGCCAGGGCGGATTTCTGTTGAACCGCGTCTTTGGTGTAGCCGCACAGTTCGGACAACACGTAGTAGAACAGCGCGGCCTCGAACTTCGGCAGCAGTGGCGTGTCGCCGCTCGAAAGCGGCACGAAACGCTTGAGCCCGTTCACATGAAGCGTGAGCGGGGCGACCGGCAGCGGGGCCAGGCGGATGCGCCGCACCGGCGCGGGCGGCACGTCGGCCGTCGCGCCGTCGGCCAACTGGACGTAGGCCACGGGTGTTCCCGGAGCGTCGGCGTAGATCGCCGCGAAGTCGGCCTCGCGCACTTCGGAGAGCGGCAGCAACGCGCCGCCCGCGATGCGGACCGAACGGATGACATCCAACTCGGTCGGCAGATCCACGGACACGGCACCCGCTGCCACATCGACATCCGCATTCGCGATCTTGATATCGCGGTGCGGATAGCGCTGCCACGCGTAGCGGTACCACCGGTTGAGAATGGCCAGACCGATGTCGGCGGCCGTGACCGGGACTGTGCCCGCATCCGCCGTGAGACCCCCGCCGATGGACAGCGTGCCGATCCCCATCGTCGAAACGATGGAGGTCGTTGTCCCGTCCTCGACAAGCCCGGCCTGCTTGCAGGCGTTCGATACGATGGTTCCGGCAGTCATGGCTATTCCCTAAGAGACCCGCCGCCCGCCCGCGACAACAGAGAAACGCGAGACGGGCGGCGGGGGCACCCATGATGATCAAGCCCAATACTCAACCAGCGCGGCAGCCGTTGTGACCTTGGCGGAGGTCGCCACGATGTCGAAGATCACGGGAACGCCGGTGTCGCCCGAAAGCAGATACTCGATGCTCACCTGGGCCGCGCCGATCACCGGCACGCCGGCGATCTTGTCGGTCGCGGGGACGACCACGTAGCACACGGTGTTGACGGGGATCGCGCCGACCGCCGTGATCGTGGCCGTGCAATAGGTCTGCTGCGCGTTGTCCGCATAGGTCGCGGAAACGACTTTCCAGCCGGTCGGCGTCAGGAGGCAGAGCAGGTCGGTGGAGGCCAGCGTGTGGCCCTTGAAGACATGCCCGCCCGCCACGTCCACGGGGATGCGCAGCGTTGTTCCCGCCGTAGCCAACGCCACCGGCAACCTGAAGGCGCGGCAGGCTTTGGGAATGTAGAAGTTGCAGCCGCAGGCCGCATCGTTGCCGAGCGCGGAGAAGCGGCGGATGACCGCCTTGGATTTCTGATACTCGGGAATCACCGCCTGTACGACGGTGGCCGAGGTGGCGACCGCCGAAACGGTCGTGACATTGACTTTGTTCATTGAAACTCCTTTGAAAGGTCGGTTGAAAAACAAGGGGGCGTTGCCGCCCCAGAGGGTTAAACGGCCTCGTCGGGGAGGTCGGTCGGCACTTCGTCGAATGCCGAGGTGTAGGCCAGGTTGAGGCCGAAGTTGCGCTCGATGACCATCGCCTGGAAGCCCATGCGCACCGCGCAGGTCAGCAGCGTGCCGGTGATCGTGATGTCCTGGCATTTGAACGTCGGGGCCAGGGTCCGGCGCGTCGGGGAGCCCGCCTCGCCGAGATCCAGATAGCCGAAGGCGTTCGCGCCGAAGAGGTGCGCCACGCGCACCTTGCCCGTGTTGCAGCGGGTCTGCACCGCGCCGCCCACGTCGGGCAGGTTGCACCGGTAGGGATCGTCCTGACGCACGAAGGCCACGCCGCCGTAGTCGATCATGTCGCCCGCGCCGAACACGCGGTTGTTCTTGTCCTCGAACCCCTTGATGAGGTCCGTGAACTTGGAATCGCCGAACTTGATCTGCTCGATGCCGGCGGAGTCCATCACACAGGCGTAGCGCCCGTCGATGGAGGGCACCTTGCCGTTGCGCAGCAGCGCCGCGCCCCGGAAGATGTCGGCGATGGTCACGAAGCTGTCCTCGCGCATCCCGGCGAACGCCGCCGCGCCGCCCGCGTAGATCACGCGGAACGGCTTGGGGGCCACCACATAGGCGCTGTCGAGGTTGGTCACAGCCACGGCCAGGGGCCGGACGAAACGGTCGTTGACGACCGTGTGGATCATGCGGCGCACCCAGCGGTTGAGGCGGCGCTTGGAGACCGCCATGATGTCCGAGGGATCCTGCAGGAGCAGCTTAGGGCGGAACGACAGATAGCCCGCGAGGTCCTGCGTCGAGACCTGGAAGATATCATCCGGCACGACCATCGAGGCGCTGGGCTCCTCGGTCTCGCCGTACATCTTGGGCGAATCGCTGTTCGCCTCGGTGGCCAGCGCCAGATCGCCGAACTTGCGGAACTGGACGAACGTCCCCGAATTCGGGGCCAGCTTGGCTTTCACACCCAGGCCGCTGTTGGCGAGCGGGGTTTCAAGCTCCTTGTCGGTCATCTCGTCGAAAGCCCGGTCGAAATAGCCCTGGACCGTGCCCTTCATAGTAGTAGAGTCCATAATCCTCCTTTTGGTCGGGGGATCGGGTGACTCCTTCACCCCCTTAATAGTCAGGGTAAAGTGGTAAAGTTGGGGGGAGGGAGAAAGCGGTTAGCAGTTTAGGCTGAGAGGCTGACAGGAAGCTGGGAAAGGAAGAGGACGGCAGTCAGTGGCAGGCAAGCGGTTCGGTTTGTCCAAAACATCTGAACCTGCTATTATATAAATACGTTGAAGTGTTGAACTTTGTTGAACGGTGAGGTGATTGACCGAAGAATCCGAAAGTCATCGAGAAGGGGCCATGCATGAAATTAACTCGCGTGAATATCAACAACTTTCGTTCCATCAGTGACATAACGCTACACCTTGAACCCCGTTGTCGTGTTCTTGTAGGTATAAACGAGGCCGGTAAAACAAATATTCTGCGCGCCTTGGCATTGCTATCAAAGAATAACGTGCCAAATGCAGATGATGTTCGGGTGCAACCACCACACGAGGATTTATCGCAAGAGGCTCAAGTTCTATTCGTTTTCTCTCTCGACAAAGAGGAGAAGAATAGTATATGCGAGCAACTGCGAAAGAGAATTGTCGCCCCCGAACATCAGGTCATTGTACACGATGGAGAAGTAAAGAAAACGCTTGCAAAACTCTGTCATGCAGTGAAAGAAGGCTTGTATGAAATCGATCTGCTCGCCCCAAGCAGGTCTTGCAAATACTGGAGATTCCCTGATACTCACACCTTGGCTGACGACTGGTTTGTGCCGACCAAAACGTGTCCAGAATCAATCAAGATCCAAGGCCGGGACGGCGCTGTGCAAATTTTGAAATCTGCACTATTGGTGCATAAATCGGCTGTCGAAGAGGCACACCTTGCGCACCTGATGCCTGCCTCTATTGATGTAATACACAATGCGTTGGGCAAAGCCATCACTACTCACGTCGAAGCGAACCTGCCTCAGTGCGTATTCTGGAGTCATAATGATAGTCATTTGATTCCAGCTCAACTAACACTCGATTCATTCAAAGACAACCCCTCTAGTTGTCTTCCGTTGAAACATGCCTTTCACCTCGCTGGGATAGACAATGTCGCGTCCGCGATCGAAACTGCAAAGAAACGTTCAAACGGCATGAGAAACCTGCTGGACAGAGTGGCGAAGAAAGCTACGCTACACATTCGCGAAGTGTGGCCAGAATACAAGGGTATTGCCTTAGACCTGCGAGAGAATGGAGACAATCTGGAGACTTCGGTCAGCGACGTTCACAATCTGTATGACTTCGCGAGAAGGAGTGATGGTTTCAAACGCTTCATTTCGTTCCTGCTAATGGTTTCTGCTCCAACTAAGACGAAAACACTGACTAATGTCCTGATACTCACAGACGATCCCGATGCAGGGATGCACCCCTCGGGTGCTCGCCATGTCCGCGATGAACTCATACGCATATCTGAAAGTAACTATGTCGTCTATTCAACCCATTCTATTTTCATGATTGATCGCGAGCGAGTCGGTCGGCATGTTATTGTTACAAAGAAAAACGAAGTAACAGGAATTCAGGATGCGGATGAGTCAAGTCTGCATGATGAAGAGGTTCTTTTTAACGCCTTGGGGTTTTCTTTCGCGGATGTCTTAAAAAAGAAGAACATCGTATTTGAGGGTTGGCGAGACAAAGAACTATTCAGAGTGGCACTATCACGAGTGCCTGCCGAACATAATAACTTGAAGTGTGACTTCGCCGACTGGGGTCTTTGTCACGTCGAGGGTGTAAAAGATGTGCGTAGAGTCACCCCTCTTCTGGAACTGGCGCACCGTGAGTGTATCATCGTCTCAGATGGCGATGCCCCAGCACGCGAACGCCAAGCGGCGCATATGCGAGAAAAGTTACATGGTTCGTGGCAACGGTATGACCAGTTATCCGGTAGTGACCGGTGGGTAACTGCTGAGGATTTCTTTAAACCCGAAATTCTTCTAGACGCTGTTGCATCATCAACTAGCATTACACCGGCCCTAAACGGTGCTCAGAAGTACTCGATCACTGATGGCATACCTTTTCTGAAGACACTGGATGCTTGGTTGAGTTCGAATGGACTCGGGAGCGATGGAAAAAAGGAATTTGTTGAAACAGTGAAGACGCATCTGTTCGGAAAACTGAAACCAGGTCATATAGTTCCCGAGTACTACGTCGTTATGCAGGCACTACTAAGATCTAGTTTGCCTTCACAACCCAGCCCGAGTGAAGCCCGCTAAGGCGATAGCACGGTGATCGGGCCATCGAGACAAAAGGCGTTTGTGGAGGCGGGGGGCGATTGAACAATCAGGCGGTACCTGCTAAGATGCCGCTACGATAAAGAGGTGAAAGGTGGTGAACGGTGCGGTTGGAAGGGGCTGAATAGAGCTTTTGTTCCAATATCCCTTGCGCCCTCGTTTCAAAAGGCGTCTCTTACTGCTTCGGAGCCCCACAGCACTTTTTGTATTTTTTCCCACTTCCGCAAGGGCACGGAGCATTGCGGCTTGCTAAAGGAGGGGGGGGCAGAACAGGCGCTGGAACAGGGGCGGATCGTAGGTCTTTGGCCTTGCCTGTAAAGTCGGCGTCGGCGACGGACGGGATACGAAAGGTGAACATGGTTATTCCGTTAAAGTTTGAAACGGCGAAGTCCCCCTTCCCAATGACATCCATGCCTATCAACATGTCAATGCCACCGAGAACCCCTTTCGTAACCCGAAGACGAGGAATGGCCACTTTGTTCGGAAGTCCAACATCTATTAAGTACACTTCCGTGTCCGATGTCCCTTGAGCGTGGCGAACCGTTGTGTAGTCAATGAGTTTCAAACCCAGCTCATCCACAACCTTTTGGGTAATCACAGAGGCTGTTGCCCCCGTGTCCCACAACCCTACAAATTGTTTAAAAGACGATTCTGGGGCGCTTCCACCTGAAAAATGATCAGGTGTATAAGCCGAAATCGAAACCTCGCTTTCAAGCGATGCGCGGATTTTTCTGGCCGCTTTTGTAAACGATTGAGCCTTCACGCGAAAGCGACCCTAGAATGGAAGACGATAGGAGTTTCCTCGCTTTGCGGAACACACTTTTTGACGATAAACGTTCCCAGTGGATGAACTTTCGCGGTTTCGCATAAGGCTTCATCTTCGGATCCGTAATCCCCAGTAACGTCGCAACCAACTATGGCGATATACCGTCCCCGATATTTTGCGACTAGTTCATCGCGATGGGCTTGATACCATTCATGATTTTTATGAAGCTTGCTGCTCATGGCGTCACCTGCCTTTCCTCTTCCGCATTGGTATGATAGCAAAATTATGCCGTTGGGG
>Ga0118677_10000255_pt1 | contig 114471 bp, 111 predicted proteins | sample AliMusrvi5mmetaG_FD_86154 | JGI IMG/M metagenome (GOLD analysis project Ga0118677, IMG submission 86154)
GTACTTAGTTGGGGATAAAAATTGTTTTTCTGTAGTACTCCAGCTCCAAAATCGAGTCCTGGATATCACCTAGAGCCCTGTGATTCCCAGTTTTCTTGGGGGCGGCGAAGTAGACCTTGGGATACCAGCGTCGAGCCAACTCCTTAATAGAGGAGACGTCAACCGTTCGATAGTGGAGATACTCGTTAAAAGCCGGAAGGTCTCGTGTGATGAATGTGCGATCTACTGAGACTGAATTTCCTGCAAGAGGTGATTTACCGGCACCGGGTGCATATTTATTTACATATTCTAAAATCAAAGCCTCTGCTTCAGACTTGCTTACACCATTTGGTATCTCATCGATCAGACCAGAATCTGTGTGCATCTGGCGGACAAAGTCATTCATTCCTGCAAGTTCTTCTGGGGTCGCCTTCACAACAAGGTCGACACCTTCGCCCAAAATATTGAGTTGGCTATCTGTTACTAAAACTGCGATTTCAACCAAAGCATCTTTTTCTAAATCTAGACCAGTCATCTCACAATCAACCCAGATCAGATTTGGTGCATCACTTCCCATGGCTTAACCCTAAGGCACAAGAGCAGGGGGTCTTCATGGGCATTTGCATATGCGCGCCTGGCAGGAATCGAACCTGCGACAACTCGCTTAGAAGGCGAGTGCTCTATCCGACTGAGCTACAGGCGCATATGTGCGTGAGATTTTCACGTGTTAGAACAACATAATTCTAACCGATAAGGTTCACCGCATGGCTGAGTTCATTTATACGATGAAGAAGGCGCGTAAAGCGCATGGGGAGAAGGTCATTCTTGATGATGTGACCCTCGCCTTCTATCCAGGCGCCAAAATTGGCGTGGTCGGACCAAACGGCGCGGGTAAATCAACCGTTCTTCAAATCATGGCTGGACTGCAAACTGCTTCAAATGGTGAAGCCTTTCTGAGTCCTGGATACACAGTCGGAATTTTGCTTCAAGAACCACCACTTAATGAAGATAAGAATGTTTTAGAAAATGTGCAAGAAGGCGTTGGGGAAACGATGGCACTACTTAGTCGCTTTAACGCGATTAGCGATGAGATGGCTAACCCCGATGCTGACTATGACAAATTGCTTGCTGAAATGGGAACGCTTCAAGAGCAGCTCGATCACCGCAATGCATGGGATTTAGATTCACAACTTGAGCAAGCTATGGATGCACTTCGTTGTCCACCAGGTGATGCTGATGTGAAAGTACTCTCCGGTGGTGAGCGCCGCCGTGTTGCTCTCTGCAAGCTTTTGCTTCAAGCACCAGACCTATTGTTACTTGATGAGCCAACTAACCACTTGGACGCTGAATCAGTTTTATGGCTTGAGCAACACCTTTCAAAATATCCAGGAACTGTTGTAGCAATTACGCACGATCGCTACTTCCTAGACAATGTTGCAGAGTGGATATTAGAGCTCGACCGAGGTCGTGCTTATCCATATGAAGGAAATTACTCAACATATCTTGAAACTAAATCGACTCGTCTGAAAATTGAAGGCCAGAAAGATGCTAAGCGCGCAAAGCGTTTGAGCGAAGAACTTGAATGGGTCCGCATGAATGCAAAGGGCCGTCAGGTAAAGTCAAAGGCTCGTCTTGCTCGCTATGAAGAGATGGCAGCGGAGGCGGATAAGACCCGCAAACTTGATTTTGAAGAAATTCAAATCCCTATGGGGCCTCGTCTTGGAAACGTTGTCGTTGAAGTTGAGAACCTCAAGAAGGGTTTTGGAGATCGCCTTCTTATTGATGACCTCTCATTTACATTGCCACGTAATGGAATTGTTGGAGTAATTGGCCCTAATGGTGCTGGAAAGACCACTCTATTTAAAACAATTCTTGGACTCGAGCAACCTGATTCAGGAAGTGTGAAGATCGGTGAGACCGTGAAGATCGCATATGTCGATCAGTCACGTGGTGGAATTGATCCTAAGAAATCATTATGGGAAGTTGTTTCAGATGGTTTGGATTTCATGAAGGTTGGAAATGTTGAAATGCCATCTCGTGCATACGTATCAGCTTTTGGTTTTAAAGGTCCTGATCAACAAAAACCTGCTGGCGTGCTTTCAGGTGGAGAAAGAAACCGCCTAAATCTTGCTCTCACACTTAAAATGGGTGGAAACCTTTTGCTACTAGATGAACCAACAAACGACCTTGATGTTGAAACACTTGGGTCACTTGAAAACGCGCTCCTTGAATTTCCTGGATGCGCCGTAGTGATTTCCCACGATCGCTGGTTCCTAGATCGCATCGCTACCCACATTCTTGCTTATGAAGGTGACTCTCAATGGTTCTGGTTTGAAGGTAACTTTGAATCTTATGAAGAGAACAAAATCAAGCGTCTAGGCGTGGATGCTGCGCGGCCTCATCGCGTTACCTATCGCAAACTCACTCGCTAACTTTTTTTCATCATGAGTAGTGGTCAACCCTCCGCAAATTTCTATGAGGCAGTTGGGGGCCATCAAACATTTGAGAATCTCGTTTCACATTTTTATGCCCTTGTAGCAATCGATCCAGTCTTAAGGCCGATGTACCCACAGTCAGATTTACATGAAGCGGCTAATAGATTGCTTATGTTTCTTGAGCAATATTGGGGAGGGCCAAAAACTTATTCAGAGCAGAGGGGTCACCCAAGGCTTCGGATGCGCCATGCTGGTTTTCACATCTCACAGGTAGAGCACGACGCATGGCTGCGGTGCATGAAATCGGCCGTGGATGAGATCGAGTGTTCTGCCGAACTTAAAAGTGAGCTCTGGGGTTATATGGAATTCGCCGCAGCTTCCCTCATAAACGCTGATGATTAACCAACTGTTTAGGTAAATATGAGTGCATTTAGGCCAGCCATAGGGCAGTATTTCCTCTGACAGCGCGAGCCACGCGCTGCTCATACAAGGGAGCAGTTTGGTGCATCAGACATTAGTTCTGAACGCCACCTATGAGCCACTAGGTGTCGTTACAGATAGGCGGGCGTTGTTGCTCGTCTTAAACCAGCGCGCCACTGCAATTGAAGACTCCGACACCGTGCTGCATTACTCCGGTGGATCACTCACTCTTCCAGCGGTCATCCGCTTACATAAATTTGTCCGCATTCCTTATCGTCATGCAGTTCCACTTTCACGCAGAGCAATCTTTGCTCGCGATGGCGGTCGGTGTGTTTATTGCACAGCGCCTGCAACTTCCATTGATCATGTTATTCCGCGAAGCCGTGGTGGAATGCATTCTTGGGACAATGTTGTCTCGGCATGCCACAAGTGCAACCATCAAAAAGCAGACCGTACTCTGAAGGAAATTGGTTGGAGACTTCGCTCAACTCCTCGTGAACCAGTTGGCGCTGCATGGAGAATTCTTGGAACAGGTCGCCCCGATGTGCGATGGATTACATATTTAAAGCCATATGGTGTTGAGCAGATGCTCTCTGCGGCAGCAACTGCCTAAATTCTCCAATAGAATAAGAACATGATGACAAGTTTTCTTCAAAGTGCACTCCACTCGTGGGCATCAATTGCGCAAGAGCCAGGAGCCGAGCCCGGAACAGGACTTAAGCTTTGGCAGACGGTGACAATATTTCTTCTCGCGCCAATTGGCCTCTTTGGAGTTATTACAGTTTTTGTGCTTTATTTTTCTCGCACTAAAACAAATAAGTAATTAGATATCTTTTTGTTGCACTCGCAGGGCTCTAGCAAGGGAATCTCTACCTTCTGAGACAAGCCTTCGCAATGTATCGGCAGCACCTTTGCCAGCGCCTCCAAGCCATGCATCCGTCTTATCTAGGGTCTCTTGGGAAATGATGTAGCGGGGGTAGAGCATCTCAACATTTGTACTCGAGACTTCATAAGAACTTGAATCCCACATTTGCAGAAGTGAGTCAAAATATGGATCCACATAATCTTTTAGGAGCTCATCTTGGCCGATGCGCATAAAGCCGCGATGCAAAGCTAAACGCTTATAACTTGAGAGCTCATCGTTCATGAGGGAGTTCCAAGCAGATGCTTTTGCCTCCTTGGTTGGAAATGATGCAATCGCTTGGGCGTAGTTTGTCTCACCTGTCAGAGTTTTATCTTCTGCGAGCACAGCATCCAACTCTTCTCGGGTAAAAGCACCTCGGTCAACAAGAATATTCACGAAGTACCAGCGAAGGTCGCGATCTACTACAAGTCCTGCGAGCCCACCTTCTAACATCGTTCTAATAAATCCGATGTGCTCTGGCATGCGGGCAAGAGCGGCAAAAATACGAGCGATTTGTAATTGAATATCACTTTCAGGTTTTGCACCACGAACGATCTCAAGAAGTCCTGTGGCAATGTCCTCACGCAAAGCTGTGCGAATCTTGGGGTTAGAGTTATGTTCAACCGCGCTAATAATGTCATTTCCAAGCCCTGAAACGATTGTGATGAGCTCTTCAGATTTAAGACCCTCAAGAACCATTTTCGAGAAGTTAGTAGTTGTAATTTCCCCGTCGCGCCACATATCCCAAATAGCAACCCAGCAAATCACTCTTGCGACATGATCTGTGATATTTCCAAGGTTTTTTTGTAGTGTTGCAAGTGAGCGCTCATCAAAGCGAATCTTTGAATATGCATAATCACGATCATTAATGAGCAATAAGTCTGCGAGAGGTTCACCAGCAAGTTCTACTACCTCGGTATTCGCACCGGTAATATCAAATTCGACGCTCTTGCGAAGAACTAACTTGCCACCTTTAAGATCAAAGAGGCCAATAGATGTGTAGTGAGGGCGAATTTCTTTAGATCCTGCTGGAACAGCAGGGGTATCTTGTTTGATAGTTACTCTTTTATAAAGACCTTCTGCAATATCTAGTACAGGGTGCAGGGTATTAATACCTGCTGTACGAAGCCATGTTTTGCTCCAAACATCTAAATCTCGACCGCTTGTGCTTTGTAGTTCTGTGAGTAGATCTGAGAGCTCTGTGTTCTTCCATGCATACTTTTTAAAATATTTCTGCAGTCCTTCGATGAAATTATCACGGCCTACATATGCGCAGAGTTGGTGCATAACTGAGGAACCCTTTGCATAGGAGATTCCATCAAAGTTTGCATTAACCGATTCAATATCTGGCATATCAACAGCAATAGGGTGAGTAGTTACTAATTGATCTTGTGTATATGCCCAACTCTTTCCTTCAGAAATAAACGATGCCCATCCTTGCTTGAACCTAGTTCCTTCAACTAATGCAAGGTAAGAAGTCCACTCGGCAAAAGATTCGTTAAGCCATAAGTCATCCCACCAACCCATGGTGACCATATTTCCAAACCACATATGCGCCATTTCATGCAAAATCACATGCGCGCGTGCTTGGCGATTTCTATCTGTTACGCGGCTTCTAAAGACAAGAATCTCTTCACGGAAGGTCACCACACCTGAGTTCTCCATAGCGCCCCAGTTAAAATCGACAACGGCAACTTGGTCATACTTTTCAAATGGATAGGCGAGACCAAATGTTTTTTCAAAATAGGCAAAGCCTTCCTTAGTGTGCTGAAATATCTCTGCAGGGTCTAAATCATCGGCCAAGGATTTACGACAATAGATTCCAAGAGGGACAGCTTTTTCTCCTACATACTCATCGTGCACATGATGGTAGGGACCAGCTACAAATGCTGTGATGTATGTAGAGATAGGTGGTGTTGGAAGAAACTTTGTATGTTTGAATTCGCCATCTATTTTTTCTTCAGCTACGGGACTATTAGAGAGCGCTTGCCAATGCTTAGGAGTTAATACAGCAAGATTAAATATTGCCTTTAAATTTGGCTGATCAAAGCATGGATACATTTTACGAATATGGGCAGTCTCACCTTGCGAGTAAAGATAAATTTCTTGATCAGCAGGGTCAATCGATTTTTGTAAACCCTCACCTGTCTTTGAATAGGCAACTTCGGCTTCGATTATTAGCTCATTTTCACTTGCTAAATTTTTGAGAAAAAGACTTTCTCCATCGAATGTGGATGCATCAACGGTTTGGCCATTGAGAGTTGCCGAGATAATCCGCTTTGCAACGGCATCTATAAAGGTTTCATACCCAGGAGTTTTGCAGGTGAACTTCACCGTCGACTTGGCAATGAAGGTATCGCCACCCTTGCTTACATCTAGAAAGACCTCATAACTTTCAACGGCGATGTGTTCTGAGCGTTCTTGTGCTTCACTTCTAGAAATATTGATGCCAGGCATGCTTGTCTCCTTTAGGCTTCCTAGATGGAGGTTACTTGATGATCATCCGCCCGGATAATCGAAGTTACAAACTTCGAGGAGCAAGGGCAACCCTTGCCCAATCCACTGCATTTGAAAAACTGTGGCCGAAGTTTGGCATCCCAATGGAAGGGACTATTGACCCTGCTTCCTTGTTTCCAGGTTTCACGCATTTCATTATGGAAATTGGAACTGGAATGGGGGAGGGCACTGCGCTCATTGCTCAAAGTTTTCCAGAGACTGCATTCATCGGAGTCGAAGTGCACCAACCCGGAATCGGCTCATTGCTTTGGAGAATTGAATCTGCTGGTTTAAAAAACCTCAAGATTATGGAAGAAGATGTGCATATTATTTTACGCGATCATTTTGAAAATCAGTCCTTTGACGCTTTTCATCTTTATTTTCCAGATCCGTGGCCAAAGAAAAGGCATTGGAAGAGACGCATCGTCCAACCAGAGTTTTTAGATCTTATTTATAGCAAATTAAAACCAGGTGGATATATACATATCGCAACTGATTGGGTGGAATATGCGAATTGGATCGAAAATGTATTTAGCCAAAATCAGAAATTTAGAGGGGGTGAAATTCAACGCCCGGAGTGGAGGCCTCTGACCAAGTTTGAAGGAAAAGGGGTAAAAAAAGGTCATCTTGTTACTGATTTAAAATATTTTAAAGAAGACTAATGATTTGATTCAAAGTCGCTAATTAATTTGATGCGGCGAATATGGCGCGCATCATTTGTAAACGGCGTCTTCAGGAAGAGATCGACAAGTGCAAGTGCTTCATTCTCTTCATGCATACGTCCGCCAATTGCCATGATGTTTGCATCATTGTGTTCTCGTGCTGCAATTGCTGTCGCTTCATTCCACACAAGTGCCGCGCGAATGCCTTTAACTTTATTGGCAGCTATTTGCTCACCATTTCCCGAACCACCTAGAACTATTCCAAGTGAACCAGGTTCATTTGCTACGGCTTGGGCAGCTGGAATACAAAAAACTGGATAGTCATCTTGAGGATCTAACGTGTGTGGGCCATGATCGATAACATCATGCCCCTGACCTTTAAGATGAGAAATGATCCGACTCTTAAAGTCCAGGCCTGCGTGGTCGCTGCCAATATGGATTTTCATGGAGCAATCCTCTCAAAAAAAAGAGAAGACCCCCACCATATTTGGCGGAGGTCTTTAGGATCTTTTTATTAGTTATTTCCTGGCGTAGGTGTTCCCGGCGCTAGAGGAGCCCCGTGATTGCGCATCCCTGCGAAACCCTTACCTGGAACTGCATTAACTTGCGCAGTCACACGCGTTGTTAGGCCTGAAATCATTTGTGTTGCTTGTGCTTGTGTGATTTTGCCAGCAGCAACTTGTGCATTGATTTGAGTTGTATCTGCAGCCACTAATGCAGTTATCAGCGCTTGGGTATTTGGACCAGCAATGGTTGCAAGTGATTGACCTGCAGCACGATCTGCTTGAAGGTTTGCAGCGGTGATCCCAAGTGTGCTGAGGATTACTGATTGATCTTGTGCAAGTACCCCACCGCGTGGACCACCAAAGCCATGACCACCGTTAACAGACGGTGCTCCTTGTGGCAAAGCAGGTGCAGGTTGCGCTGTGCGAGCCGCATTAAGCGCAGCAACAATTGCATCTGACTGAGCTTGTGTAATCGTTCCCTTAGTTACTAAACCAGCAAGTGTGGTTGTAATTGGGTTCATACCATTTACATAACTTGTATTCGTTGTAGTAATTTTCTTGATAGTTGTTCTATGGGTAACGGTAGCTGCGTTAGCAATTCCCGCAGTTCCGAACGCAGTTGCTGCAACAAGTGCTGCTACTGCTGCTGTGGACTTATTCATATTTCTCCTTTGTAGGTATCGGGTGCCCTCACACCCGAATAAATGAAGAGTGCACTTACGACCTGAAAAAGAAGCCCAGTTCTGCTGGGAGCAATCTGTGAGTATTAGCACTCTGGCTAGCTTCCATGCGGGGGTGTAAGTGCTGGCTCGGGTCAATTAGCCCGTTACCTACATACGCTGGCAAAGCTCACTCCACTTCGGAGCATTCCATTTCGCTAGGAAATCCCATGATTTCAAAACATATTTCAATTTCTTTACTTTGTGTATTGAGTACCACTCTCTGCATATCAACATCATCATTTGCTGGTGCTTCCGTCAAAGCTCCAGCAAAAGCTGGGCGCACGATAGCTGACCCACTCAACACACTGAGGAATGGAAAAGGTGCGCCGAGTTCATCATTAGGTATTAACGGTGATTTCTATATAGACCTATCAACTTTCAATATCTATGGACCAAAAGCAAACAATTCGTGGAGCACTCCCACTTCTTTAAGGGGGCCAAAAGGTTCGCCAGGTGTTGCAGGGGCTAAATCAACTAGTAGCTCAATTGGAGCGCAAGGCCTGCAAGGTGAAAAAGGTGCAACTGGTGAAAAAGGTGCAACCGGTGCAACAGGGCTTCAAGGTATTGCGGGTATGTCTGGAGGCGGTGGAAGTGGTTCGCCAGGCGCAACCGGAGCAACAGGTGCTGCAGGTTCACAAGGAATACAAGGAGCGGCAGGAGTCCAAGGAGCTACTGGAAATACTGGAGCGGCGGGAAGCAGTGGAACAGTCGCAGTTCAAACCGTTACTTTGAATCCTTGGGCCATTTCTTCATCGACCCCTGGTACGAAGTCATCTAGTTTGCCATTTGGATCTTTAGCACCGGACAAGTCTTACCAGTTTATTTTTATTGTAAGTGGAAGATTAGCCACGGGGCAACCTTCTTCTTATGACCCTAGGTTTGGGTTGACTGTTGTAAGTTCAGATTCTTTAATTATTCCAAGTTATTCCGTTACAAGTTCTTTTGGTTACTTTTTAGATGAAGTAAGTTCATATTCTCGTGTTTCATTTACGATTGTTGGAACAATAACGACAAGTGCATTAGATCCAAGCACCACACTCACCTTTGTTGCAAAGGACGGAACAGGAAGTTCTGGCACCGATGCAGCGACATTTTCAGGAAGCGGACTGATACAACTCGTCAGCTGAATAATGTAGAAAGTTGGAGCGGGTGACCGGGATCGAACCGGCATGGCCAGCTTGGAAGGCTGGGGCTCTACCATTGAGCTACACCCGCAATTACTTGCGTGAGGGGCTAACGCTATCGGCTTCGGTTGGGAGTTGTGAACTTGACCCCTTAGACTTCCCACTTACGCCGCGGGGCGTAGCGTAGTGGCTAGCGCGCCTGCTTTGGGAGCAGGAGACCGGGAGTTCGAATCTCCCCGCCCCGACCAGAAATACAACCAACTTCGAAAGGGCCTTAGTGAAAAGCGCCGTAGAAAATATCAACGATACCCGCCGAAAATTATCCATTGAGGTCTCCTTCGATGAACTTCAGCCGCATATTGCTGATGCCTACAAGTCGATCTCTAACAAGATCAACGTTCCAGGTTTTCGTAAGGGAAAGATTCCTGCAGCGATGATCGATCAGCGTGTAGGGCGCGCAGCTGTACTAGATGAGGCAATTAATTCTGCTCTCCCAGATTTCTATAGCAAGGCACGCGTGGAGCACAAGATCGTTGCGATCGGTCGCCCGCAAGTTGATGTGACTGAGCTTGTTGATAAAGAGAAGTTAGCTTTTACTGTTGAAGTAGATGTGCGCCCAGATATTAAATTACCTAATTTTTCAGAGATGACAATAACTGTCGATGACGTTGTGATTGCTGACGCAGAAGTAGATGAGCAGATCGATGGCTTACGAGGCCGCTTTGGAACTTTGACTTCCGTTGAGAAGAGTATTGAGAAGGGTGACTTCGTCACGATCGATCTTGTTGCATCCGTGAAGGGCGCGGCCCTTGAGGGCGGAACGGCTAACGACATTTCTTATGAAGTTGGTTCAAACAGCATGGTTGATGGATTAGATGATGCGCTCGCTGGCTTAAATGCAGGGCAGAGTAAGCGCTTTGAAACAGCGCTCGTGGGAATGCCAGAAGGTGAAAAGGGAGATGTTGATGTCACCGTGAAGGCGGTTAAGCATCGTGATCTACCACCACTTGATGACGCATTTGCAAAGCTTGCTAGTGAATTTGATACCTTGGCTGAACTTAAGGCAGATATTGCAACTCGTTTAGAGCGAGTCAAAGGACTTGAACAAGGAGCGCAGGCTCGCGATCTATTGATCGAAAAACTCATTGAGAGCGTCACTGTTCCACTTCCTGCCAATCTCATTGAAGAAGAAGTAAACGATCACCTTGAAAAAGAAGGGCGTCTTGAAGATGACGTGCACCGCAAGGAAGTCACCGAGCAGACAACCAAGCAATTGATCAATGAAATTCTTCTTGATTCGATCGTTTCTACTGAAGATATTTCAGTAAATGAGTCAGAGCTCACCGAGTACTTGGTTCGCGCTTCTCAACGTTATGGAATGACTCCAGATCAATTCATTAAAGAAGTTTCAGAAGCAGGCCAAATCTCAACAATGGTTTCAGAAGTTGGCCGCGCGAAAGCACTTGCCGCAGTCTTGGGCCGCGTGAAAGTTGTGACCAAGTCAGGCAAGAGCGTTAATCTTGAGGGACTTCGCCCACAGGTTGATAACTCAGCTTCAGAGGAAATTAAGTAGTCCCTTCTCTTAACTTCTCTCAGGGCGAACAACCTCCTGCGAGAAAGTGAGCAAATTGCGGAAGCATTTGGCCTAAAAGATTGTTAAGGTCAATACAGGTTAATCAGCAATAACTAGCCGTAGTAAGTAGGAGGAGCAGTGGAGATAAGAGCCGCGGGTAAATTCCCAGGTGGTCTAGATGATCAGGTCTATCAGCGTTTGCTCCAAGACCGAATTATTTTCTTAGGGTCACAAGTTGAAGACAATATGGCTAATGCCATCTCTGCGCAGATGCTTTTGCTTGCTGCAGAAGATCCAGATAAAGATATTTACCTTTATATCAACTCACCTGGCGGATCAGTATCTGCAGGTATGGCAATTTATGACACCATGCAATACATCAAAAACGATGTAGTCACAGTTGCCATGGGCCTTGCTGCATCTATGGGTCAATTCTTGTTATGTGCTGGAGCTGCAGGTAAGCGTTACGCACTTCCTAATGCCCGTATTTTGATGCACCAACCCCTTGGTGGCATTGGTGGTACAGCTACTGATATCAAGATTCAAGCAGAGCAAATGTCATTTACAAAGAAGAAGATGGCTGAGCTCATTGCCTTTCACTCAGGTCAATCACTTGAAACTATTACAACTGATTCTGATCGCGATCGTTGGTTTGATGCAGAGGAAGCAAAGAAATATGGTCTTGTTGACCATGTTGTTCGCTCGGCAGGTCAAGTTTCAGGAAGCGGTGGAACAGCATGAATACAAACAATATGAACCAGCTCCATGAGATCCACAATCGATATGTTCTGCCAACTATTGAAGAGAAGACTTCATATGGCTACAAGCGTTTAGATCCTTATACAAAACTCTTTGAAGAGCGCATTATTTTTCTTGGTCAAGCAATCGATGACACCATCGCAAATGACGTAATGGCTCAATTGCTGACTTTGGAATCAATGGACCCAGACCGTGATGTGATTCTTTATATCAACTCACCTGGTGGCTCATTCACAGCTTTGACTGCCATTTATGACACGATGCAATTTATCCGCCCAGATGTTGTGACAATTTGTTTGGGGCAAGCAGCCTCTGCAGCGGCGGTACTTCTTGCAGGAGGAACAAAGGGTAAGCGCATGGCACTTGAACATGCACGTGTTCTTATCCACCAGCCATATAGCGAAGGTGGCGGACAGGGTTCAGATATTGAAATCCAAGCTGCTGAAATTATGCGCATGAGAGCTCTTCTTGAACAGATGCTTGCAAAGCATTCCAACAAGTCGGTTGAAGAGATCAATAAAGATATCGAGCGCGACAAGATTTTGACTGCGCAAGAGGCAGTTGAATATGGATTAATTGATCAGGTTCTTGCTTCACGTAAGGCGAGCAAGTAGTCCCCATTTATTCTGATTTACTCTAAGAGCGAACAGGCCGGAGCGGGAAAACCCGCCCGGTCTGTTCTCATTTCATCTACCATTTTCCCATGACAACGCGCATTGGTGAATCTGGTGACCTGCTGAAGTGTTCCTTCTGCGGCAAGACACAGAAGCAAGTAAAAAAACTCATTGCCGGTCCTGGCGTTTATATTTGTGATGAATGTATTGATCTCTGTAATGAAATTATTATTGAAGAACTCAACGAGACTTCACAACTTGGTTTAACTGAGGTTCCAAAACCCCAAGAAATTTATTCATTCCTTGACCAATATGTAGTTGGGCAAGATAGGGCAAAGAAGTCACTTTCAGTTGCTGTCTATAACCACTACAAACGTATTCAGTCAGGTGATAGCAATCGCGAAGATTCAGTAGAGCTTGCAAAATCAAATATTTTAATTCTTGGTCCAACTGGATGTGGAAAGACTTTGCTTGCACAGACATTGGCACGCATGCTTAATGTTCCTTTTGCTATCGCTGATGCAACTGCCCTTACTGAGGCAGGTTATGTTGGTGAGGATGTTGAGAATATTCTTTTAAAGTTAATCCAAGCAGCAGATTACGACGTGAAGAAGGCTGAAACAGGAATTATTTATATTGATGAAATCGACAAGGTTGCACGTAAATCGGAGAACCCATCAATTACTCGCGATGTGTCAGGTGAAGGTGTTCAGCAAGCACTTCTTAAAATTCTCGAAGGAACAACTGCCTCTGTTCCTCCACAAGGTGGACGTAAGCATCCTCATCAAGAGTTCTTGCAAATTGATACGACCAACATCCTTTTCATTGTTGGTGGAGCGTTTGCTGGTTTAGAGAAGATTATTGAAGGACGTAAGGGCAAGGCTGGTGTTGGCTTTAATGCAACACTTCAGTCACAAGAGGAAATTTCAAAGATAGATATTTTTGGGGATGTCATGCCAGAAGATCTATTGAAGTTTGGAATGATTCCGGAATTCATTGGCCGCTTGCCAATTCTTACAAGTGTTGAAAATCTTGATCGCCCAGCACTTATGCAGATCCTGACAGAACCAAAGAATGCACTCATCAAGCAGTATGAGCGCCTTTTTGATATCGATGGTGTTGAACTTGAATTTACTCATGAAGCACTAGAGCTTGTTGCAGATCTTGCAATCAAGCGGGGTACCGGTGCACGCGGTCTTCGAGCAATTATGGAAGAGACTCTTCTCGGTGTTATGTATGAAGTTCCATCACGCGCAGAAGTTGAGAGAGTGATCATCACTCCAGAAGTGGTTATGAAGGAAGCTACCCCGCAATACATCAATCGCGGAACCGGCCCTAAGCGCGCAGCAAAAGGTGAAAAGAGCACAGAAGAGAAGAGCGCTTAACTTTTAATCTAGACTGACGTCCCTATGAATCAGTCCGATAAGAGACCCGAACTCGCTGCAAGCTTTAGCCCAGCTGAGATTGAAGGCGTTCTCTACAAGAAGTGGCAAGATGGTGGATATTTCACCGCGGATGCATCTTCATCTAAACCACCATTCACAATTGTTATTCCGCCACCCAATGTGACTGGAAGTCTTCATATTGGTCACGCGCTTGATCACACCCTGCAAGATATTTTGATTCGTATGAAGCGAATGAAAGGTTTTGAAGCTCTTTGGCTTCCTGGAATGGATCACGCTGGTATTGCAACTCAAAACGTTGTCGAAAAACAATTGGCTACACAAGGTAAAACGCGTCATGATTTAGGTCGCGAAAAGTTTGTTGAAAAAGTCTGGGAATGGAAGAAAGAATCAGGCGGAGCAATTCTTGCTCAAATGAAACGTTTGGGTGACAGCGTTGATTGGTCGCGTGAGCGCTTCACGATGGATGAAGGATTATCTAAAGCAGTACTTGAAATCTTTAAGCGCCTATATGACGCAGGCCTTATTTACCGCGCAGAGCGAATCATTAATTGGTGCCCAAGATGTTTGACTGCTCTTTCCGATATCGAAGTTGAGCATTCTGATGTTGCAGGTGAATTTGTATCAGTTCGATATGGTGATGGGGATTTATCAATTACCGTTGCAACAACCCGTCCAGAAACAATGTTGGGTGACGGAGCGGTTGCAGTTCATCCCGATGACCCAAGGTATTCACATCTAGTTGGTAAGCAAGTATTACTTCCACTTGCCAACAGAATGATTCCAATTATTGCTGACGAGTTAGTAGATCCTGACTTTGGAACGGGCGCAGTAAAGGTAACAGGAGCTCATGATCCGAATGACTTTGAAATGGCTACACGCCATGGCATTGAGATGCCAATCATCATGAATATCAATGCGGTGATGGAAGGCTCAAATACTCAGTTTGATGGCATGGATCGCTTTGATGCACGTGTTGCTGTTGTTGAAGAACTTCGTAAACAAGGACGAGTTGTTGCTGAAAAGCGCCCATACATGCACTCTGTTGGACATTGCCAACGATGTGAAACGATTGTTGAGCCTCGCCTTTCTAAACAGTGGTTTGTTAAAGTTGCCCCACTTGCAAAAGCTGCGGGAGATGCTGTTCGTGATGGACGCGTAAAGATTGAACCAGAAGAACTCGCTCCGCGTTATTTTGATTGGATCGATAACATGCATGACTGGTGCATTTCGCGTCAGTTGTGGTGGGGTCATCGAATTCCTGTGTATTACGGACCAAATGATGAAGTAGTTGTATGTGGACCAAACGATGTTCCACCTGTGGGATACACACAAGATCCAGATGTATTAGATACATGGTTCTCATCTGGTTTATGGCCATTTTCAACACTTGGTTGGCCAGAAGAAAGTGCTGATCTCAAGAAGTTTTATCCAACCAGTGTTTTAGTTACTGGTTATGACATTTTGTTCTTCTGGGTTGCTCGCATGATGCTCATGGGGCTTTTTGCAATGGATGGCGTTGCGCCATTTAAAACAATTGCTCTGCATGGATTAGTTCGAGATCGTTTTGGTAAAAAGATGTCTAAGAGCCGTGGAAATACTGTTGATCCAATCGAGTTTATGGATAAGTACGGATCCGATGCACTTCGCTTCACATTAGCAAGAGGCGCCAATCCAGGAGCAGACCAAGCGCTAGCCGAAGAGTGGATTGCAGGTGCTCGTAACTTTGCAACCAAACTATGGAACGCAACGCGCTTTGCAATGCTCAATGGCGCTAACGTTGAAGGAGAGTTACCTGAGTTCTCTACGCTCAATGTCATCGACCAATGGATTTTGACTCGTTTAAATGAAACTATTAAAGAGGCAGGTGCTTATTTAGAGTCATTTGAATTCGCAAAAGCGTGTGAGCTGATTTATCACTTTGCTTGGGATGATCTATGCGATTGGTATCTAGAGCTTACTAAGTCGACCTTTGCAGGGGATGATTCAGCGCCAACGGCAAGAGTTCTTGGGCATGTCCTAGATCAGCTACTGCGATTACTTCATCCTTCTATGCCATTTATTACTGAAGAACTCTGGTGCACTCTCACAGGTGGGCAGACTCTTGTTAATGCAGCATGGCCGGTATCAGATGAAAACTTTGTAAATCCCGATTCCATTAAGGCTGTGGGCGCTATCCAAGAGATCATCACTGAAATTCGTAGATTTAGAAATGATCAAGGGATTAAGACTTCAGCAAAAATTATTGCTAAGTTTTCAGGTCTTGGTGAACTTGCGGCATATGAAGATTCGATTCGTTTCATCGTTCGCTGTGACAAAGCAGAAGGAAGCTACACAGCAAAGATTGAAGTTGGTTCCGTCACCGTTGAGTTTGATCTCACGGGGGCAATTGATATCAAAGCAGAGCGTGCGCGTTTAACTAAGGATTTAGCAACTGCCCTAAAGGATTTAACAACTGCTCAGGTCAAACTAGATAATGAAGGCTTCATGGCGAAAGCACCTCTTGATGTTGTGAGTGAGATTAGAGAGCGTTTAGTTCTGACAACTGCTGACATTGCACGGTTAGAAGCCGCATTATCCGCGCTTCCGGCAGAATAAATATGACTACGTCTGAAGACTTCGAGGTAGTAGCGCTTATAGAAAAAGAGTTGAATAAACGCTGGCCAGAAACAAAGATTGAGCCTTCACTAGATCGCATCGCTGCCTTGTCTGATGCACTCGGTTCACCGCAACTTTCTTACCCCACTGTCCATATTGCTGGGACAAATGGAAAGACGACTACAGCGCGGATGAGTGATGCACTTTTTCGCGGGCTTGGGTATCGCACAGGGCGTTTTACAAGTCCGCATCTAGAGAGTTTTTTAGAACGAATTTCTATTAATGGGTTAGCAATTACTCCGGAAGGAATTATTTCAACATATAACGATGTTGCTCTTTATTTTGACCTTATTGATAGCAGACAAGAGCATCCGATTTCATTTTTTGAAGCTATGACAGCACTTGCATTTGTTGCCTTCGCAGAATTTCCTGTGGATATTGCTGTGATTGAAGCAGGGATGGGTGGTGAATGGGATGCAACTAATGTTATTCAAAGTCAGGTCTCAGTTATAACTCCTATTGGCTTAGATCATATGGAGTACCTTGGAAATACACTTGAAGAGATTGCGTTAACAAAGTCAGGAATTATTAAGCCAGAGTCACATGTTGTTTTAGCAGCCCAGAAGCCAGAGGTAGCAACTGTATTAATGGCGCGCGTTCTAGAACGTGCAGCAATCCCTTATCGCGAGGGAGTTGAATTTGCTGTAAAGAAAAGAGATCTGGCAGTAGGTGGTCAGCTTCTAACAATTGAAGGCATTCACGGTACTTACACAGATATTTTCGTGCCTCTCTATGGCGCTCATCAAGCCACAAATGCTGCACTTTCATTAGTTACAGCTGAGGCATTCGCCGGGGTTGAATTAGACGAGGAAGTAGTCCGCAATTCTTTTTTGGCAGTTGATTCCCCAGGAAGACTTGAAATTGTTTATCGGGACCCAACAGTTATTATTGATGCAGCGCACAATCCACATGGTGCTCATGCACTTTCTATTACTTTGGCCAACGAATTTGATTTTGAAAGTATTTTTGGGGTTCTTGCTATCTTGGGAGACAAAGATGTTGATGGAGTTCTGGCTGAGCTGGAGAAAGTAATTGACAGGCTTGTTGTTACGCAGAATTCATCAGATCGTGCGATGCCTGCTGATGAACTATATAAACGAGCAGTAAATGTTTTTGGGCAAGACCGCACATATCTTGAGCCTGATTTGAGGAGTGCAATTACCTACTCAATGGAACAGTGCACTTTGCTCAACCAGGTCAGCGAAGGAATTTCATCAGTGGTGGTTACTGGTTCAGTGGTGACAGCAGGGGAGAGTCGTAAAATTCTCAGAAGTATTGCTGGCAGAAGCGATGGTTCGTTGTGAGAGTACTAGGAGCGTCGGTTCTTGCAATGGAATCTTTAGTAATGGGATTTGCGCTATTGCTTGCCATGGACAAACACAGCGGGGCTGAAATTACTTTGGGAGCGATACTTGCACTGCTAATTTTAATAACTGCAGGGATGACAAAGAGGGTGAGTGGCTGGATCCTGGGAAGTATCTGGCAGATCTGCTTGATCGCTTACGGCATGGTTGTCCCCACTATGTATTTCATGGGAGCACTCTTTGCTCTTCTTTGGGTGTGCGCCTATTTCATAGGGAAAAAGGGCGAGAGAGCCCGCGCTCAAATGATGGATACACTTGGCCCATGGAAAGAACCCTCGTCTTAATCAAGCCCGATGGCGTTAAGCGCAATTTGGTGGGACAAGTTCTTTCTCGTATTGAAGCTAAAGGTTATTCACTCGTTGCAATCAAAACTATGAACGCTGATCGTCCACTTCTTGCCAAGCATTATGCCGAGCATGAGGGCAAGCCATTTTTTGAACCGCTTATAGAGTTTATGACTTCTGGCCCAATCGTTGCGGTTATTGCAGAAGGCAATCGAGTAGTCGAAGGTTTTCGCAAACTAGCTGGAACAACAGATCCAACCACTGCTGAGCCTGGAACTATTCGTGGTGACCTAGCGGCTGATGCTGGAACAAAAGTTGTTCAAAATATTGTCCATGGTTCAGATTCAGTTGAATCAGCTAACCGTGAAATTGAAATTTTCTTCCCTGAGTTTGTGAAAGGACGCTAATGGCTAAGGAAAAGAACCACAACCGCATGTCGTTTATTGGACGAGATATGGCTGTTGATTTAGGAACCGCTAATACTCTTGTCTATGTAAGAGGTCGCGGCATAGTTCTTAATGAGCCATCAGTGGTCGCAGTCAATCAAGACACTGGAGCGATTCTTGCTGTTGGTATTGAAGCCAAGCGCATGATTGGTCGTACTCCTGGAAACATTGTTGCAATTCGTCCACTTAAAGATGGCGTGATCGCTGACTTTGATACAACAGAGCGCATGCTTCGTTACTTTATTCAAAAGGTTCATCGCCGCCGCTATCTGGCAAAGCCTCGTATTGTCGTCTGTGTTCCTTCAGGAATTACAGGCGTTGAACAGCGTGCTGTGAAAGATGCAGGGTATGCCGCTGGCGCACGTAAGGTCTATATCATTGAAGAACCAATGGCTGCTGCAATCGGTGCAGGTCTTCCGATCCATGAGCCAACAGGAAATATGGTTGTTGATATTGGTGGAGGAACGACTGAAGTTGCTGTTATTTCTCTTGGAGGAATTGTTACTGCTCTTTCAATTCGCGTAGGCGGAGATGAATTGGATCAAGCAATTATTGACTGGGTAAAGCGTGAATTTTCACTTTTGCTTGGTGAGCGCACGGCTGAAGAAATTAAGATGGCAATTGGTTCTGCCTATCGCCTTCCTAATGAGCCAGATGCTGAAATTCGTGGTCGCGATCTTGCGACGGGTCTTCCTAAGACAATTCTGGTATCGGCTGAAGATATTCGTAAGGCGCTCGATGAGCCTGTTAATCAGATTATCAACGCAATCAAGAGCACATTAGACAAGACACCACCTGAGCTTGCAAGTGATTTGATGGACCGAGGAATTGTTCTTACTGGTGGAGGAGCACTCCTTCGTGGATTAGACGAGCGCTTGCGCCATGAAACCGGAATGCCAGTACATATCTGTGAGCGTCCGCTTCAAGCTGTTGCAGAAGGTTCAGGCAAGTGTGTTGAAGAATTTGAAGCCTTGGAAAAGGTTTTGATTTCCGAGCCTCGCCGATAATTTAGTTCAGGACACTAATGGCACGTGGAAGCGGTAATCGTTCACGATTGCTGCTTATCATTTTGCTTGTTACTTCACTCTTTTTAGTCACGCTAGATTTGCGTGGAGTTAGCCTTACTAAAAGTTCACGTTCGATCACTCAAAGTATTTTAGCTCCCGTTCAAAATGGTGTTTCCACAGTTTTCTCACCTGTCGGCCGTTTTTTTAGTAGTGTTAAAAATTTTGGTAAGACTAAGGCTGAACTTGATCAAGTGAAGGCTGCAAATAATTTGCTGAAAGCGCAGCTCGCCCAAGCAGCAGATAGCAAAGGGGCTCTTGCCCAGCTAAAAGGATTACTGAATCTTGCAGGCCAAGGTGGTTACAAAATTGTTCCAGCACGCGTCATCGGCCGCGGCTCATCGGCTAGTTTTTCACAGACCATAACAATAGATGCCGGGAGTAGTGATGGGATAAGTGTTAATCAAACGGTTATTTCTCAGAACGGACTCATTGGTGTAGTTAAGACGGTCACATCTAACTCGGCAATTATTCTGTTAATTAGTGATCCAAGTTTTAAAGTAGGGGTTCGAATTGCCCGATCACAAAGTGTTGGAGTTCTACTCGGTCAGGGAAACTCTCAATACCAATTAGAGCTCTTAGACCCAACTGGAACAATTGAAAATGGAGATGTACTAGTTACAAATGGAAGTCAAGGAAATCGCCCATTTGTTCCAGGAGTACCCGTAGGGCAAGTATCTAGCGTTGATCATACAAATTCTTCATTAACTCAGACTGCAATAGTGAGGTCATATGCAAACCTGAATGACCTAGGTGTTGTTTCCGTGATTATAAGCGCGCCAAGTGTTGCGCCAAAGAACCCTATTAGCCCAACTCCACAACCAACGATTACGGTCTTAGTTACTCCAACACCGACGCCCTCACCTTCCTTAAGTGCTTCACCAACTCCTACCCCACATAAATCAAAGGCCTAAGTTGTGAGTCCGGTCCGTATTGCATATAGCGTGTTCTTTTTCTTTGTTCTTTTTGCCATTCAAGAATCTGCAGTCTCTCTTATTCATTTTCCAATTGCAGGATTTTCTCTATATTTAGCAGTAACTATTGCACTCATTGCATATGAAGATCATGATGGTTCAATCATTATGGGTTTTCTTGCAGGTATCGTGCTTGACCTATCACCAACATCAAACGGTCCATTTGGTCAATGGGCGCTCATCTTGACCCTTGTGGGATATGTTTTCGCTTCCAACAGAGAATCAATTTTTGATGCTACATCTGCTCCATTAACATTTGTTCTACTCATAGCATTTGGAGTAAGCGCCTCTTTAATATTTTATCTATTTTTTGGGTTGTTACTTGGCGAATCAAATGGATCAATCGGACGCGATCTGATTGTCATTATTGGAAATATCATCTGGACGATTATTTTTACACCAATATTTTTGCCTCTTTTGAGGGCATTTCAGAAAGCAACCACGGCATCAAGGCAAAGTAAATGAATAACCGTTCAAGGTTGAACCTCTTCGTAGTTCAAGTATTAGTTGCCTCACTTATGGCTGCAATGATGGGCCGTTTATTTTATCTTCAGGTTGCGAGTAGTTCTAAGTACCAAAATGCTGCGCTCAGTATTCAAAGCCGTGACGTCATTACTCCAGAAGTTAGAGGAGCAATTGTGGATGACATGGGCGTTCCGATGACAATGGATCGACCAGGAATGGTTATTTCAGTTGATCGAAGCGTGCTCGACAAGATGCCAGACAAAGGGGTCGCAGTCTTGCAGCGCGTTGGCTCACTTATGAAGATTGCCTATGGTGATTTATGGAACAGCACCCGACTTTGTGGTGAATTACCAATCGGTCAGAGAACTGGATGCTGGAATGGAACTCGCTTTCAACCAATCCCGGTCACAAAACAAGCAACGCAAGAACAAGCTCTAAAAATACTTGAAAACTCTGATCTATACCCAGGAATAAACGCAGCACCGGTTCCTGTTCGTAGTTATCCCTCACTTGATGGTGAAAATGCTGCCCACTTACTTGGTTATGTTGGCTCCGTGACAACGGCAGATTTAGCCGATACGAGTAAGCAGGTTTATCTCAGTGAAGCTATCGGCAAGACTGGCCTTGAGTACGAATACGATAAGTATTTAAAGGGAATTCCGGGAATTAAGAAAGTTATCGTGGATCGCACAGAAAATGTCACTCATATTTCACAAAATAGTCCACCTGTTCCAGGTAATAATTTGGTGACAAACATCAATGCAAAGCTGCAGGCTGCAACAGAGAAGGCACTGGCAAGCAGTGTTCTAAATGCACGTTCACAAGGAAATAAAGCAGATTCAGGTGCTGCCCTTGTTATGGATGTAAAAACTGGCCACATTCTTGCACTTGCTTCTTATCCAACATACGACCCAAATATGTGGCAAAAAGGTTTAACGGTTGCAGAAGCAAAAGCCCTATTTAGTGAATCAAATGGTGTTCCAGCACTTTCAAGAGCAACTGATGGTCAGTATGCCCCAGCATCTGCATTCAAAGTTGTATCGGTTACAGCTGCTGCACAAGCAGGATATGACTTAAATGCAAACTATAAGTGCCCATACTCACTGAAGATCGGTAACCAGGATTTCCATAATGATGACACAAAAGTACAAGGAACTTTTTCACTGAAAAATGCAATTGCAGTTTCGTGTGACACTATTTGGTATCAAATTGGATATGACCAGTGGGTGAAAGATGGAGGACTTCGCCCAAAGAGTAATCCGAAAGACTATTTCTTTAATGCGGCAGCAGGATTTCACATGGGTGAGCGAACAGGAATTGACCTACCATCAGAAGCATCAGGCCGATTGCCTGATCGTGCTTGGAAGCAGGCCTACTACGATTCGAATAAGAACTTTTATTGCAATTATCAGAGCAGAGCACGAAAAGCTGATTTGACGCCGTTTCTCATTGCTGTTGCAAAGCAAAACTGTACCGACGGATATATCGTGCGCGCAGGTGACGCAGTGAACTTTGCTATTGGCCAAGGTGATGGCTTAGTAACGCCACTTCAGATGACACAAATGTATGCGGCGATTGCCAACGGAGGGACTTTGTACAAGCCAGAAGTTGCACGTGCGATTGTGAAGCCAGATGGAACAATTGTTAAAGAATTTAAGCCTTCAATAAGTGGAACTATTCCGGCTGCGCCCAGCACAATTTCTTTTTTGCATGACGCTCTTCGCCAAGTGACGCTGACTGGAACCGCTGCATCAGTTTTTGGGAATTTCCCAGTTGCAGTAAGCGGTAAAACTGGAACAGGCCAAGTGCAGGGAAGAAATGCAAACGGAAGTGCAAAAGATCCAACATCTTGGTTCGCTTCTTTTGCGCCAAGTTCTGCGCCGCAATATGCGGTGGTTATGATGGTAAGCCAAGGTGGTTATGGCGCATCAACATCTGCAGTAGGAGTTAAGGCGATCTACTCTGCTTTATTTGGGGTTGCTGGAGGTAGCGCAAATCCTAAAGATGCAGTATTTCCTGATGGGGCGCCCCCAACAAATATTCCGAAAATTGACCTAAAAAACGCTACTGTTACTAAACCATGATCTGGATAAATAAATGTCATTAATGAGGCCACGCGTACGTCGAAATAAGCTAATAAGCAATATATCTAGCTATGACCGGATATTAACTTTTTCGGTAGTTTCACTACTCCTAATTGGAACTATCCTCGTATGGGCTGCCACTCGGTCATGGTTTGCCTCACAAGGACTAGATCCGCAATATTATCTTAAACGTCATGTCATAAATATTATTATTGGGGCAGCTCTTGCTTATGGTGTGACCCTGGTTGACTATCGATTAATTCGTGCCTACACGCCAATTTTGTGGGCACTTGGAGTTTTAGGTTTAATTGCCGTTGCAATCCCGGGAGTTGGAAGCACTGTAAATGGATCACGTGCATGGATTTCACTTCCTGGAGGATTTCAAATCCAACCGGCGGAGCTAGCAAAAATTTCAATTATCTTAGGTATCGCGCTTTTGCTTTCAGATGACCGAGATGTTGATGCAAATCCAAAAGATTTAGATGTGATGCGTGCGCTGCTGATTGCAGGAATTCCCATGATTATTATTTTGCTCCAACCTGATTTTGGTACATTTATTATTATTGGGGCAGGGATTATTGTCATGATCGCAGTTTCAGGAGCACCCACAAGGTGGGTTGCAGGGCTTTTGATTCTTGCAGTGCTTGGCGTATTTGGGGCGGCTAAGAGTGGTGTGATGAGTCAATATCAAATAAAGCGCCTTCAGTCATTTGTAGATCCAACATCGGATCCTCAGCAAAGTGGTTATCAGCTGCGACAGTCAAGAATCACTATCGGATCTGGCGGTTTTCTTGGTCGAGGTTTATTTAATGGGCCCCAAACAAATGGTCGGTTCGTTCCTGAGCAGCAGACAGATTTTATTTTTACTGTAGCGGGAGAGGAGACGGGATTCCTAGGATCTGGACTTATTCTGCTTTTGTATGGTCTTTTCTTTTGGAGGGCATTCGTTATTGCCAAGCGAACAAATGATTTATTTGGACGACTGGTATGTGTCGGAGTAATTGCATGGCTTGTCTTTCAAATGTTTGAAAATATTGGAATGACCATGGGGCTAATGCCAATGACTGGAGTTCCTTTGCCATTTATCTCTTATGGGGGATCGAGCATGTTTGCGACCCTGGTCGGGTTTGGACTACTCCAAAACGTCCATGTGAGATCACGCTAAGGACTTATTTATAGCTATTCCGCGCTATTTTTAAGGGGAATTGGTGATTTGCCCATCATCTGAGATACTTATCACCAAGGATTCAGCGCGATATATCCGCCGCGAAACCGACAGTTTTTGAAGTGAAGCAGGAATAAGAAGAAGTACCCAAACGAGTTTTATGTAGAAGAGGATTTTTTTATGGCGCCCGAGCCAAAGAAAGCGCGCAAGCGCGCGAGCAAAGCAGTTAAAAAAGACACATCTTCAGCAAGTGCAATAGATTCTGAAGAAGTAGGCGAAAAAACTTCAAAACGTGCAGCCAAGAAAAGCGTTGCAGAGATTCCAACAGAACAAGAAGCACCCTCCCGTGCAAAGAAGGCAAGTGCGCCTGTTCCTGTTCCCCTTTTTCAAGAAGCACCTGCATCAGCGCTGCCCAAGAAGAGCGCTGCAAAGAAAGTTACTGCCGTAGCTGAAGATGATTCATCTGAAGATAGCGATAGTAATAACCAACGCCGTCGCCGTCGCCGTGGTGGTCGTGGACGTCGTCGTTCTGGCGCTGCGGGCAGTGAAGAAAACTCAAACACTTTAGGTGAAGATGGCGAAGAGTTAGATGCTGAATCATTAGAAACAGATGAAGCTGATGAAAGTGGAGATGGAACAACACACCGTCGCCGTCGCCGTCGCCGTGCGAAGGGTGAAGGCGTCACTCCGGGTGAAACTATTGAAGAAGATGGCGTTGTCACAGTTGTAAAGGTTCGTGAACCTCGCTCTGAACAAGCAACTCGTCCAACCCGCAATAATCGAGACCGCAGTTCACGTAATAACCGTGACCGTCGTGATCGTGATGATCGGGGCCCACGTGATTTCACACGCCGCCGCGGAACAGTTATTACAGAATCAGAATATTTAGCACGCCGTGAGAATGTTGACCGCCAGATGCTAGTTCGTCAGACTGGTGATCGAACACAGATCGCTGTTTTAGAAGATAACGTTATGGTCGAGCATTACGTTAACCGGAATAGCAATATTTCTTATGTTGGAAACGTTTACTTAGGTCGCGTTCAAAATGTCCTCCCATCGATGGAAGCTGCTTTCGTTGATATTGGCAAGGGTCGTAACGCTGTTCTTTATGCCGGTGAAGTTAACTGGGATGCTGCAGGAATTGCAGAAGGGCAACAACGTAAGATTGAGCATGTTTTAAAAACTGGCCAACCTGTATTAGTGCAAGTAACTAAAGATCCAATCGGACAAAAAGGTGCACGTCTGACAAGTCAGATCTCACTACCCGGTCGCTATTTAGTTTATGTTCCAGGTGGAGCGATGAGCGGAATCAGCCGTCGCCTTCCAGAACAAGAGCGCAGCCGTTTGAAATCAATTCTGAAGAATTTAATCCCTGAAGAAGCTGGCGTGATTATCCGTACCGCCTCTGAAGGCGCGAGCGAAGAAGAGCTTGAGCGCGATGTCGTTCGCCTTAAAACACAATGGGATGACATTCAGGAGAAGGCAGAGAACCCTTCAACAACTGCCCCCTCACTTCTTTATAGCGAGCCAGATTTAACGGTTCGTGTTATCCGCGATATCTTCAATGAAGATTTCCGCCAATTAGTAGTCCAAGGTGATGAAGCATGGGAAGATATTAATAATTATCTTGGCCATATTGCCCCAGAGCTCACGGCAAAGATTGAGAAGTGGACAGGCAATCGTGACCTATTTGGTGAGAACCGCATTGAAGAGCAGTTAGCCAAGGCATTTGATCGCAAGGTCTATCTACCATCTGGTGGATCTCTTGTTATTGATCGCACAGAAGCAATGATCGTTATTGACGTGAACACAGGAAAGTTCATCGGCAAAGGCGGAAACCTTGAAGAGACGGTAACCAAGAACAACTTAGAAGCAGCGGAGGAAATTGCTCGTCAGCTTCGTTTGCGCGATATGGGTGGAATTATTGTTATTGACTTTATTGATATGGCCCTTGAATCAAACCGTGATCAAGTTCTTCGCCGTTTGGTTGAATGCCTTGGGCGAGATCGCACAAAGCACCAAGTTGCTGAAGTAACTTCACTCGGGCTTGTTCAGATGACACGTAAGCGTGTTGGGCAAGGACTTATTGAAGCTTTCTCAACTACATGTGAATCATGTGGCGGGCGAGGAATTCATATTCATTCAGAACCTGTTCGTAAAGTTGCCTTAGAAAAGGATATGGAACAGCGTTATGTTCCAGCTTCACATGACGATGAAGATGATCATGCTGAAGAAGATGCATTAGTTGAACAACCTATTGATGAGGCCCAATCTGAGAGTTCAGAAGAGGTCGAAGAGCCTAAGAAGCCAGCAACGCGCAAGCGCCGCAGGGCAGTGAGCACAGGGGTAATCACCCCAGTTTGACCCAATAGGGGGCGAATCCGTACCCTTAGCCTCTGGCCAAAATGGCCCGTAAATATTAAGGAGCACCACCGTGTACGCGATTGTTAAAGCAGGCGGCCGTCAAGAAAAGGTTGCTGTTGGCGACACAATTACCGTTGATCGCATCGATGCAAAAATTGGTGCGGCAGTAAATTTTGCTGCGGTTCTCCTTGTTGATGGCGCAACAGTTACAACTGATCCAAAGACACTTGCAGCCACAAAAGTAACAGGCGAGATTGTTGAAGAAACAAAGGGTCCAAAGATCGACATCCTTCGCTATAAGAATAAGACCGGCTATCGCCGTCGTTCAGGTTTCCGTTCACAACTTACGCGCGTGAAGATCACCGCGATAAACAAGTAATAAGAGGAGGCGAATAAATGGCAAGTAAAAAAGGTGTCTCCTCGACTCGTAATGGTCGCGATTCAAATGCTCAGTACCTTGGCATCAAGCGTTTTGGTGGTCAGGTTGTAAAGAGCGGTGAAATCTTGGTTCGCCAACGTGGAACAGTTTTCCACCCAGGACGCAATGTTGGTATTGGTAAAGATGACACACTATTTGCACTCGCAAGCGGAGCTGTTGAATTCGGTAAGGCTCGTGGCCGCAAGGTTGTGAATATCGTTCCTGTACCTGTCGCTTAATACGCGGAATTTTTATGGCGGGTCCGCGTACTGCGGGCCCGCTTTTTTATTGAAAGAGTTTGGCAGAAATAGAAGGGAGTAAGTGATGGCAAGTTTTGTTGATCGCGTAACTCTCCATGCTGCTGCAGGTTCTGGTGGAGATGGATGTGTATCTATCCACCGCGAAAAGTTTGTTCCACTTGGCGGTCCTGATGGCGGTAACGGCGGACGGGGCGGGGATATCATTCTTGTCGTTGATAGTGGTGTGACAACACTTCTAGATTTTCACCACTCTCCACATCGCAAAGCAACTGGTGGACGTCCTGGTTATGGTGATTACTGCAATGGCGGTGAAGGCGGCGACCTCATCCTTTCAGTTCCTAATGGAACAGTTGTTAAAGATAGTTCTGGAAATGTTCTTGCAGACCTCATTGGTGCTGGAACACGATTTGTCGCAGCACAAGGTGGAAGCGGAGGCCTTGGTAATTCTGGTTTAGCTTCACGCAAACGTAGAGCTCCTGGGTTTGCACTTAAAGGTGAGCCAGGTGAAGAGCGCACACTTATTCTTGAACTGAAGAGCGTTGCAGATATTGGCTTGATTGGGTTCCCAAGTGCTGGAAAATCATCGCTGATTGCAGCAATTTCTGCTGCTCGTCCAAAGATTGCCGATTATCCATTTACAACACTTGCGCCAAATTTAGGTGTCGTGCAGGCCGGTGATACACGTTTCACTGTTGCAGATGTCCCAGGTTTAATTCCAGGTGCGTCAGAAGGCAAAGGTTTAGGGCTTGAATTTCTCCGCCATGTGGAGAGATGCGCTGCCCTCGTTCATGTATTGGACTGCGGTACTTTAGAAACCGATCGCGATCCTGTAAAAGATTTTGACATCATTGAAGCAGAACTAGCCCTTTATGGGGGCCTATCTGAGCGCCCACGGATTATTGCTCTCAACAAGATTGATTTACCTGATGCTAAAACTATGGCTGACATGGTCGAACCTATTTTCCGTGAACGCGGCTATGAGGTATTCCAAATATCTGCAGCCTCACACATTGGTCTGACTGAATTAAATTATGCAATGGCACGAATTATCCAAGAACAACGACGCAATCAAGCGAAAGAAGAGAAGACTCGTATTGTGTTGCGCCCACCTGCCGTAAATGACTCTGGATTTAAAGTAACTTCAAATGAAGATGGTTCATTTACTGTCATCGGTCAAAAGCCAGAGCGATTTGTTCGCCAAACTGATTTCGGTAATTCTGAAGCGGTTGGATATTTAGCAGATCGTCTTGCTGCACTTGGTGTTGAGCGAGAGTTGTTTAAGAAAGGCGCAAAGCCACAGTCAGAGGTTCGTATTGGCGCAGGAGATGCCGCAGTCATATTTGACTGGGAGCCATCCATTGAAGCTGGAGCAGAATTACTTGCTGGGCCACGTGGAGAAGACCTTCGCTTGGAATCTCCATGGGCGGGGCGCTACATTGAAGATGATGTTGATGAACTCAGTGAAGATGAAATTTCAATGCAGTGGGAATACAGCGCCGAAAATCCACGTGATCCACGAGTGAGTGCTGAGCAAGGAGGAGAGAAATGAGTCGTGACGCCGTAGTTCAAGCAAAGCGTGTTGTCATTAAAATTGGCTCTTCAACCCTTACAGGTAGTGCGGGGCATGAGCTTGATGAAAATGCCGTTAAAAAAATTACTAATGTCGTTGCATCACTTCGTGAGTCAGGAAAAGAAGTCGTGCTTGTTTCATCAGGTGCAATTGCTGCTGGACTATCACCACTTAAGCTCTCTGCACGCCCTACAGATCTTGTGACGCAACAAGCCGTTGCATCAGTTGGTCAGGGTTTATTGATTGCTAGTTACAGTCGTGCTTTTGCTTCTCATAAGCTCATTGCCTCTCAAGTATTGCTAACAATTGAAGATGTTGAACGTGAGTCACATTCTGAAAATGCTAAGCACACATTGAACAAATTACTTGAAATGGGTGTCGTCCCAATTATCAATGAGAATGACTCGGTTGGTGTTCAAGAGATTCGAATGGGCGATAACGACCGCCTTTCTGCATTTGTAGCAGGTCTAATCGATGCTGATTTGCTTGCACTAGTAACTGATGTTGATGGGCTATATAACGCAGCACCAGAGGAGGAGGGCTCAACTCGAATTTTAGAAGTTCAAGATGCCTCTCATATGGAAGATGTTGAAATTGGTGGCGTTGGTACCTCAGGTGTTGGAAGTGGCGGAATGGTCACCAAAATTGAGGCAGCAAAGATCGCAACCGACTCTGGAATTACCATGTTGCTCACCTCACTTCCTAATCTCGCCCAGAGTTTAAAAGGTGCGGATTTGGGAACAATTTTTCACGCTAAGCACTGAATTCATCCATCAGGACAAGTCAGATAAGGTTGGAATATGGCCGGCATCTCGCGCGATGAAGTTGCGCATTTAGCACGATTAGCTCGAATCGAAATGAGTGATTCTGAGTTAGATCACCTTGCAACCCAACTTGATTCAATTTTAGTTGCTGTTGCTAGTGTTCAAGAAGTTGCCCAAGCCGATGTTTCTCCAACCTCCCATCCGCTTCCGCTAACAAATGTCACACGTGAAGATTTTGTTAGGCCAAGTCTGAGTTCTGAAGAAGCCCTTTCTGGCGCACCGGCTCAAGTAGAGGACCGCTTTAAAGTCCCACAGATTCTTGGTGAAGAATGACAAATATTCATTCAACAGCGACTCAAATGTCAGATGCTCTTAGCGCTGGAACTATTACTTCAGTTGAATTAACAGAGCAGCACTTAGATCAAATTACAAAAGTTGATAAACAGGTGCATGCTTTTTTACATGTAGATAGAGAAAATGCTCTTGCTCAGGCACGTGATGTGGACGCAAAGCGTAAGAGTGGTCAGAAACTTTCCGCTCTGGCAGGTGTTCCTCTCGCTCTGAAAGATGTTTTGGCACAAAAAGGTGTTCCGACAACATGTGGTTCAAAAATGCTAGAAGGTTGGCGTCCACCATATGACTCCACAGTCGTTGCAAAACTTAAGCAAGCGGGCGTTGTCATTTTAGGTAAGACAAACATGGATGAATTTGCCATGGGTTCTTCAACAGAAAATTCTGCATATGGTCCAACACATAATCCGTGGGATCTCACGCGTATTCCTGGTGGCTCTGGCGGCGGTTCTGCTGCTGCGCTTGCTTCATTTGAAGCACCTCTTGCGATTGGAACAGATACCGGCGGATCAATTCGCCAACCCGCAGCAGTTACTGGAACTGTCGGAGTGAAGCCAACATATGGGGCGGTCTCTCGTTATGGTTTGGTTGCATTCTCATCAAGCTTGGATCAAGCAGGGCCGTGCGCACGAACAGTTTTAGATACAGCTCTTTTGCACGAAGTAATTGCTGGGTACGACCAGATGGATTCCACAAGTATTAATGCACCAGTGCCTCAAGTTGTTGCCGCGGCTAAGAAGTTAGATGTTAAAGGCCTCAAGATCGGCGTTGTTAAAGAACTTTCAGGGCAGGGATATCAATCAGGCGTTCTCCAGCGCTTTAATGAAGCACTTGATGAACTTGTTAAAGCTGGCGCAGAAATTGTTGAAGTATCTTGCCCGAACTTTGAATATGCACTTGCTGCCTACTATTTAATTGCGCCAAGTGAGGCATCTTCTAACTTAGCTCGCTTTGACTCTATGCGTTATGGATTGCGCGTGGGAGATGATGGGAAGGCGAGTGCCGAAGAGGTAATGAATTTAACCCGCCATGAAGGATTTGGCGCAGAAGTAAAACGCAGAATTATCCTTGGCACCTATGCTCTCTCTTCAGGTTATTACGATGCTTATTATGGTTCAGCTCAGAAAGTTCGCACATTGTTGATCAGAGATTACCAAGCAGCATTTGCAAAGGCAGATGTACTTGTCTCACCAACTTGCCCAACAACTGCATTTAAACTTGGGGAAAATGTTGATAACCCAGTCGCCATGTATCTCAATGACATTGCAACAATCCCAGTGAATATGGCAGGTATTGGCGCAATGTCTTTGCCATGTGGCCTCGCCCCAGAAGATGGATTGCCTGTTGGTTTCCAAATCATGTCACCTGCTATGAAAGATGATTTGATGTATCAAGTAGGCGGAACACTTGAAGCAGCCCTTGTAAATAAATGGGGCAAGACGCTTCTTTCTGATATTCCAGTATTGGCAGGTAAGTAATGACTCTTACTTACGATCAAGCAGTCATTAAATACGAGCCAACACTTGGTCTTGAAGTCCACGTTGAGCTCAACACTAAGTCAAAGATGTTCTGTGGATGTGCAACTGAATTTGGCGCAGAGCCAAATACTCAAACATGCCCTATCTGCTTAGGTTTACCCGGCGCCCTGCCTGTTGTTAATGGGCGTGCGATTGAAAGTTCTATTTTGATTGGACTTGCACTCAACTGTCAGATTGCCCCATTTAGTCGTTTTGCACGAAAGAATTATTTCTACCCAGATATGCCAAAGAACTTCCAAACATCACAATATGACGAACCTATCTGTGTAAATGGATATCTTGATGTCGAAATTGATACTGATGAGGGCAAGATGCCATTTAGAGTTGAGATTGAGCGCGTTCACATGGAAGAAGACACAGGAAAATCTCTTCACGTAGGAGGAGAGACTGGGCGAATCCACGGGGCTGATTACTCACTCCTTGATTACAACCGTGCTGGCATTCCTTTGGTTGAAATTGTCACAAAAATCATTCCAGGAGCTAAGAAGTATGCACCTCAGGTTGCGCGTGCTTACGTAACAGAGCTACGAGATATTTTGCGCTCACTAGGTGTTTCAGATGTAAAGATGGAACAAGGATCAATGCGTTGTGATGTGAACCTCTCACTTGCACTGGCTGGAAGCGGAGCACTGGGAACACGTAGCGAGACAAAGAATGTGAACTCACTTCGCTCAGTAGAACGCGCAGTTATCGGAGAGGTTATTCGCCAAAGTAATCGCCTAGAAACAGGTGAGCGAATTATTCAAGAGACTCGTCACTTCTTAGAAGAAAGTGGTCAGACTCGTCCTGGACGTTCAAAAGAACAAGCCGAGGATTATCGTTATTTCCCAGAACCAGATTTAGTACCTGTAGTTCCAGATACAGCGTGGATTGAAACTTTGCGTGCGCAATTGCCTGAGCGTCCTTCTGCCCGTCGTAAACGTTTACAAGCTGAGTGGTCTGTTCCTGATAAAGAGATGGACTCACTTGTTAACTCAGAGCTTCTTGATGTTGTTGAAGAGACAATTTCTCTTGGCGCTGAGCCAGCACGCGCTAGATCATGGTGGCTTGGCGAGGTTTCTCGTTTAGCTAATGAGCGCGAAGTTGCCCCAACATCATTAATAACTGCTGCCAGCGTTGCAGAAGTTATTGTTCTTATCGAATCAGGTGAACTGACTGACAAGCTTGCACGCCAGGTCATTGAAGGCGTTATTGCTGGTGAGGGGTCTGCTAAAGAAGTAATTGAAAAACGGGGACTTAAAGTTGTATCCGATGATGGCGCTTTGATGAAGGCGATTGAAAGTGCAATTGCTGCCTCACCAGATACTGCAGAGCGTGTGCGCTCAGGAAATATTCCAGCTGCTGGCGCACTGATTGGCGCAGTCATGAAGAGCACAGGTGGACAAGCTGATGCCGCAAAGGTGAGAGAACTTCTGCTTAAGCATTTAGGTCAGGGCTAGTATTAGGTTATGAGCGAGCCAAAAAATCCAATGAAGCCAAGGTCGGGGCTAGTAACCGATGGTTTAGAGCGAGCTCCAGCGCGAGGAATGCTCCGGGCAGTAGGTATGAAAGATGAGGACTTTAAGAAGCCTCAAATTGGTATTGCATCATCATGGAATGAAATTACTCCGTGCAATCTTTCACTCGATCGTCTTGCAAAGGCATCACGTAAAGGCGTTATAGATGCCGGCGGATTCCCCATGCAATTTGGAACTATTTCAGTTTCTGATGGCATCTCCATGGGCCATGAAGGTATGCACTTTTCACTTGTTTCTCGTGAGGTAATTGCTGACTCAGTTGAGACAGTAATGCAAGCAGAGCGTCTTGACGGCATGGTCACATTTGCTGGTTGCGATAAGTCGCTGCCAGGAATGATGATGGCTGCAGCGCGCATTGATGTGGCAAGCGTCTTCGTTTATGCGGGTTCAACCTTGGCCGGCCAAGTAGATGGTAAAGATGTCACAATCATTGATGCATTTGAAGCAGTAGGTGCATGCGCTCGCGGACTGATTACTCAAGAAAAAGTAGATGAAATTGAACGCGCGATATGTCCTGGTGAAGGTGCATGCGGAGGCATGTATACGGCAAACACCATGGCGGCAGTCGGGGAAGCAATTGGACTTTCATTGCCAGGCTCAGCCTCGCCGCCCTCTGTTGATCGCCGCCGCGATGATTATGCAGTTAAGGCTGGCGCCGCAGTTGTTGAATTGATTCGCAAGGGAATTACTGCCCGAGATATTTTGACGAAGAAGGCATTTGAAAATGCGATCACAGTTGTTATGGCACTGGGTGGTTCAACCAATGCTGTGCTTCACCTCTTGGCGATTGCAAATGAGGCAGAAGTTGACCTGACGCTTGAAGATTTCCAGCGTATTAGTTCCCGCACACCGCTACTAGGAGATCTCAAACCTTTTGGTAAATATGTGATGACAGACATTGATCGCGTAGGTGGAATTCCTGTAGTTCTACGCGCCCTTCTTGATGCTGGGTTCTTGCATGGAGATTGCCTGACTGTTACTGGAAAGACTATGGCAGAAAACCTTGCTGAATTAACACCGCTAGATGCAGATGGAGATGTCTTGCACTCAATTAAGAATCCATTATCTGCAGGTGGTGGAATTACTATCTTGGGTGGTTCTCTTGCCCCAGAAGGAGCCGTCTGCAAAACGGCAGGTGTGGGTGTTGAAAAGTTTGAAGGGCCAGCACGCGTTTTTGAACGCGAGCAAGCAGCAATGGACGCTCTTGAAAATGGAACAATTAAAGCTGGCGATGTTGTTGTTATCCGTTATGAAGGTCCAAAGGGCGGACCGGGAATGCGCGAAATGTTGATGATCACCGGCGCGATTAAAGGCGCAGGTCTAGGTAAATCAACACTCTTACTGACAGATGGTCGCTTCTCTGGTGGAAGTACCGGGCTTTGCGTTGGTCATGTTGCCCCAGAAGCCGTTGATGGTGGGCCAATTGCATTAATAAAAGATGGCGACATAGTTCGCATTGACACAATCAATCGTACACTTGACCTCTTGGTATCAGACTCTGAGTTGGCTGAGCGTCGTAAGCACTTCACACCAATCCCTCATAAGTACCGCAGGGGGGTCCTAGCTAAGTACTCCAAGGTTGTGGGCTCTGCCTCAAAAGGTGCTGTCTGCGGTTAATTGGCTTCATGCCACCACTCACTATTTGAGATCTCCGTCTCAGGGGTTGACTACACGCATGCGACAGGCGAGAATTGCGCCATGACATCATCAGTGGTGATTTCCAAGCGCGCGATCTAGAGACTTCTAGATGGTGCGCTACCCCTCAGTGGAAACTGGGGGGTTTGTTATTTCACCAGCAGTAATAAGAAGAACACTTACCGAAAGGAGATGAACATGACAGAAAAGATCACAGGAGCTCAGTCTCTCGTCAAAGCGTTAGAGCATGCAGGCGTTGACGTCATGTTTGGTATCCCAGGTGGCGCGATTCTTCCTGCTTATGATCCAATTTTTGATAGCAAGATCAGACACATCTTAGTTCGCCATGAACAAGGCGCCGGGCATGCAGCAACAGGTTATGCACAAGCAACAGGTCGTGTTGGTGTTTGTATAGCAACATCTGGCCCAGGAGCGACAAACCTTGTCACACCACTTGCTGATGCACAGATGGATTCAGTCCCTATCGTTGCCATCACCGGACAAGTTGCCTCGCATGCAATCGGCACAGATGCTTTCCAAGAGGCCGATATTCGTGGAATCACAATGCCTGTTACTAAGCACAACTTTCTCATTACAAACCCAGATGACATTCCTCATGCAATCGCGGCAGCTTTCCATATTGCTGGCACCGGTCGCCCAGGCGCAGTCCTTGTTGATATCTCTAAAGATGCGCTCACTAACATGACAACATTTAAGTGGCCTGAGAAGATTTCATTGGCTGGATATAACCCAGTGATGGATCCAAATGATGCTGCGATTAAAGAAGCTGCCAAGCTCATTGCTCAATCAACAAGCCCAGTTCTCTATGTGGGTGGTGGAATTATTAAGGCCAATGCTTCTAAGCAATTAATGAAGCTTGCCGAACTTACTGGCGCACCTGTAGTAACAACACTTATGGCACGCGGTGCTTTTCCAGATAGTCATCAGCAACACCTAGGCATGCCTGGCATGCACGGAACTGTCGCTGCTGTTACCGCCCTACAAAAAGCAGATTTACTTATTACTTTAGGTGCAAGATTTGATGATCGTGTTACTGGAAAGATTTCATCATTCGCACCGCATGCAAAAATTATCCATGCAGATATTGATCCTGCTGAAATCGGTAAAGTCCGCGCTGTTGATGTTGCTCTCATCGGCGACCTCAAGCACACAATCAAGGCTCTATTGCCTGAGCTTGAAAGTGTATTTAAGAAGAACAAGCCAGATTTAACACAATGGTGGGCATCATGCAGTGAGTGGCGAAGTAAGTATCCACTTGGTTATGACCAGCCATCAGATGGATCACTATCACCACAATATGTCATTGAACGTATCGGAAAGATTTCTGGACCTGACTCAATTTATGTTGCTGGCGTTGGCCAACACCAGATGTGGGCATCACAGTTTGTTGGATATGAAAATCCACGAACCTGGCTTAACTCAGGCGGTCTTGGAACTATGGGATATGCAGTTCCTGCTGCAATGGGAGCCAAAGTTGGAGCCCCAGATACTGTCGTATGGGCAATTGATGGTGATGGGTGTTTCCAAATGACAAACCAAGAGCTTGTGACATGCGCACTTAATGGCATTCCTATTAAAGTGGCAATTATTAACAACGAATCACTCGGCATGGTTCGCCAATGGCAAACCTTGTTCTATAACGAGCGTTTTTCAAATACAGATTTACATTCAAAGCGCATTCCTGACTTTGCAAAACTCGCTGAAGCGATGGGTTGCGTTGGTCTGCGATGCGAAAAGAAAGAAGATGTAGACCGCGTAATTAAGGAAGCAATGGAAATTAATGACCGTCCAGTGGTTATTGATTTCAATGTTCACCGTGACGCGATGGTTTGGCCAATGGTTGCAGCAGGCGCATCAAATGATGACATTGTTGTTGCTAAGTCAATGGCCCCTGTCTGGGATTCACAGGAGTTGTAATGAGTAATCAACGCACACTTTCAGTACTTGTTGAGAACAGCCCTGGTGTACTCGCGCGTATTGCTGCCCTTTTCTCTCGCCGTGGATACAACATTGATTCACTTGCCGTTGGCCCAACTGAGGATCCAAATATCTCGCGTATGACAATTGTTATTGACATTCAAGGTCACGCACTCGAGCAAGTAATTGCTCAGACCGATAAATTGATCAATGTCCTGAGCATCGTTGAGTTAGACCCCATTGCCTCTGTTCAGCGTGAGCTGCTCTTGGTCAAGGTAACTACAACTGCCCAAACCCGTTCTCAGGTACTTGAGACAGTTCAGCTTTTCCGCGCAAAGGTTGTCGATGTGGCCAAGGATGCCGTGACGATCGAGGCGACTGGAAATAGTGAGAAGATTCATGCATTGCTTCGCGTATTGGAGCCGTATGGAATTAAGGAATTGGTTCAATCCGGACTCGTTGCAATGGAGCGAGGATTAAAACCAGGTAGTACAGGAAATACCAGCAGTAACGACTAACTCATAATAAGTAACTAACAGAACTAGAAAGGCAGACCCCAGTGGCTACCCAGTATCACGATGAAGATGCAGATCTATCCGTCATTCAGTCAAAGAAAGTTGCAGTAATTGGTTATGGCTCACAAGGCCATGCACATGCACTGAGCTTGCGTGATAGCGGAGTAGATGTTCGCGTCGGTTTGGCTGATGGTTCTAAGTCACGCGCCAAAGCAGAATCTGAGGGACTTCGTGTTCTCTCTGTTGCAGATGCCGTGAAGGAAGCTGATGTCGTTATGTTGCTTGCTCCAGATCACGTACAGCGCCATATCTATAACGAATCTATTAAGCCAAACCTTAAGCCTGGCTCAGCACTTTTCTTTGGCCATGGATTTAATATCCGTTTTGGCTATATCAAGCCAGAAGCAAATGTCGATGTTGCAATGGTTGCTCCAAAGGGTCCAGGACATTTAGTGCGCCGTGAATATTCAGCAGGACGTGGTGTTCCTGTGCTTGTTGCAGTTGAACAAGATGCGACAGGCAATGCATGGCCTCTTACACTTTCATATGCCAAAGCAATTGGTGGCCTTCGTGCTGGTGGAATTTTGACCACATTTACTGAGGAGTGCGAAACAGATCTATTTGGTGAGCAAGCAGTTCTTTGCGGCGGTGCATCACAGCTCGTTCAATATGGTTTTGAAACTCTCGTTGAAGCTGGATACCAACCAGAGGTCGCGTACTTTGAGTGCCTCCATGAACTTAAGTTGATCGTTGACTTGATGTATGAGGGTGGAATTGCCAAGCAGCGTTGGTCAGTTTCTGACACAGCTGAATATGGAGATTACATCTCTGGCCCACGTGTTATAGATCCACGTGTGAAAGAGAACATGAAAGCAGTACTTGCTGACATTCAAAGCGGTACTTTTGCTAAGCGTTTTATTGATGACCAAGATGCAGGAGCACCTGAGTTCAAGTCACTTCGCACAAAGGGTGAAACACATCCAATCGAAGCTGTCGGCCGTGAACTTCGCAAGATGATGTCATGGGTTAAGAATGCGAAGGATGATTACACGGAAGGTAACGCTGCGCGTGGCTAAACCCGTTGTTTTAATTGCTGAAGAGCTAAGTCCTGCAACTATTGAGGCACTTGGTCCTGACTTTGAGGTACGCCATTGCGATGGAGCAAACCGAGATGAACTACTTGCTGCACTTGGCGCAGGGGTTGATGCGGTTTTGATTCGTTCTGCAACCAAAATGGACGCCGAAGCAATTGGAGCAGCTAAAGGTTTAAAGGTAATTGCCCGTGCAGGAGTGGGCGTTGATAATGTAGATATTCCTGTTGCAACTGCAGCAGGTGTCATGGTGGTTAATGCACCAACGTCAAATATTGTCAGTGCAGCAGAGCTTGCAATCACTCTTCTTTTGGCATCTGCCCGCTTTGTTTCACCTGCCCATGCTGCTTTGCGCGCTGGTAAGTGGGCTCGGTCAAAGTACACAGGAGCTGAGTTATTTGAAAAAACTCTAGGCATTGTTGGATTTGGAAAGATTGGTCAATTAGTTGCCGCTCGTATGCAGTCATTTGGCATGGACGTCGTTGCTTATGATCCTTATCTATTGCCAGCGCGCGCGGCTCAATTAGGTGTTCGTTTAGTTGATCTTGATGAGTTACTTCGCGTGAGTGATTTCATCACCATCCACTTACCAAAGACCAAAGAGACTGCAAATCTCATTGGCGAGGAGGCACTCAAGAAGGTTAAGCCAACCGTGCGCATCATTAATGCTGCCCGCGGCGGGGTTCTTGATGAAGCCGCTTTGTATACAGCTATTACGGAGGGCCGTGTTGCTGGAGCTGGTTTGGACGTATTTGCTACCGAGCCATGCACAGACTCACCTTTGTTCCAATTAGATAACGTTGTTGCAACACCTCACCTTGGAGCATCAACAGATGAAGCCCAAGAACGTGCCGGTATTGCAGTTGCTGTTTCAGTACGTAAGGCTCTTGCAGGTGAACTAGTGCCTGATGCCATTAACGTTAAAGGCGGCATGATTCACGAAGACATTCGTCCAAGTTTGCCGCTTGTTGAAAAGATGGCGCAGATTGCCACAATTATTGCTGGTGAACTTCCTGCATCACTTTCTGTTCATGTGAAGGGTGATATTTCAGGGCATGATTCATCCATCCTTGCTACCAGCGCGCTCAAAGGAGCCCTTGTTGCAACTGGCGCTGAAGCTGTGACATATGTAAATGCCCCAGGACTTGCTGCAGATCGCGGTATGAGTTCAACCGTAACAACTGATCCTGAAAGTCCGGAATATCGCAGCATGATCTCTTTGAATGCTGCATTAAGTGATGGACGATCAATTGTGGTGGATGGAACCCTTATGGGAATTCGCCGCGTTGAGAAGATCATCCGCGTTGATGGTTTTGATTTAGATCTCCCACCAACTGAGCATTTACTTTTCCTTCAGTATTCAGATCGTCCTGGAATCGTTGGATCAGTGGGTAATTTGTTAGGTAAAGCGAAAATCAATATTGCCGGCATGCAAGTTGCGCGTAAAGAAGCAGGCGGACAAGCCCTTATGGCAATTACCGTTGACTCTGGCGTGAGCGCTGATTTGGTCTCTTCAATTCAAAAGGAAACAGGGTCAGAACTAGTACGCGCAGTAACTTTGGTGATCTAATGAAAACTTTTAACATTGCTGTTATTGGTGGAGATGGGATCGGACCAGAGGTTGTTGCCGAAGGCTTAAAGGTTTTAGATGCTGCTGCTACAAAACACTCTCTGAAATTTAATAAAACTCACTATGACCTTGGCGCTGCCCACTGGCACAAAACAGGTGAAGTTCTTACAGATCAGACCATGGCAGAGATTGCTAAGGCTGATGTTATTTTGCTTGGCGCAGTAGGAGATCCCACTGTTCCTAGCGGAGTGCTTGAGCGCGGGCTTCTTCTGAAGCTTCGCTTTGCCTTTGATCAGTACGTGAATCTTCGCCCAGCAAAATTACATGCTGGTGTGAAGTCACCTTTATCAACGAGTGCACCTATTGATTTTGTTGTTGTCCGCGAAGGTACCGAAGGCCCATATGTTGGCGCTGGAGGCAATCTTGCATTTGGAACTGAAGCTGAAATTGCTACAGAGGAATCTTTGAACACAAGGCGCGGAGCAGAACGTGTTATTCGTGACGCTTTCACACGTGCAGCAGCTCGCCCTCGCAAGAAGTTAACCCTTGTGCACAAAAACAACGTTTTGACTCATGCAGGTGGACTATGGACACGTACATTTAATGAAGTAGCAAAAGAATTTCCTAGCGTGACTACTGACTATTTACATGTTGATGCAGCTTCGATGTTCTTTGTGACAAATCCTGAGCGCTTTGATGTTGTTGTTACCGATAACCTATTTGGCGACATCATTACCGATATTGCAGCAGCAATCTGCGGCGGTATTGGGCTTGCTGCTTCAGGAAATATTAATCCAACTGGAAAATTCCCATCCATGTTTGAACCTGTTCATGGTTCAGCCCCAGATATTGCAGGGAAGTCACTTGCTGATCCAACTGCGACCGTAATGTCTATCGCGATGCTTCTGGAACATCTTGGACAAACCCAGGCTGCCGCTGATGTTGAAAAAGCAGTTGCTGCTGATCTTTTAGTCCGCGGAGATAAGAAGCGCAGCACAGTTGAAATTGGCGATGCGCTAGCTGGAGCTCTTTAAATGAAAACTAATCTGAACCCAAATGCTAACCCTGTGCCTGATGCAGATCGTGCGGCAAAAGTTGCCGAGGGTGGATTTGGTAAGTATTACACCGACAACATGGTTATTGCAGAATGGGTTGAAGGAAAAGGTTGGTCTGATGCCGAGCTTAAAGCATATGGCCCTCTCACATTAGATCCTGCTACTTCAGTGCTTCACTATGGCCAAGAGATCTTTGAAGGAATGAAGGCTTATTGCCAACCAGATGGAGGCGTAAGTCTTTTTCGCCCAACATCAAATGCCGAGCGGTTTAATCGTGGGGCAGCCCGTATGGCGCTTCCTGAAATTGATGTTAATGATTTCGTTCATGCAGTTGACGCACTTGTAAAGCAAGATATCAAATGGGTTCCTAAAAATATTGGTGAGTCTTTATATATCCGCCCATTTATGTTTGCAACAGAAGTTGGCCTTGGCGTTAGACCATCTAACCGCGCTGCATTTTTAGTAATCGCAACACCTGCTTCTGCATACTTCAATCCTTCAAAAGCAGTGACAGTATGGATTTCAACTGAATATGTTCGCGCTGCACCTGGTGGTACAGGCGCCGTTAAAACTGGTGGAAATTACGCAGGTTCCCTTTTAGCTCAGAAACAAGCAGCAGAGCAAGGTTGCGACCAAGTTGTTTGGCTTGATGCGATTGAGCGCCGCTGGGTTGAAGAGATGGGCGGAATGAATCTTTACTTTGTAAAAGGCAGTGGAAAAAGTGCAACAATCTTTACCCCAAAACTTACGGGAACACTCCTGCCTGGAATCACGCGTGATTCAATCCTGACGGTTGCAAAAGATCTTGGCTACAAAGTCGAAGAAGGAATGCTTTCTGTTGAAGATTGGAAGAGCGGTGTTGAATCTGGGGAGATCACTGAGATCTTTGCTTGCGGAACAGCTGCAGTAGTTTCACCCGTTGGCGCAGCTAAGAGCGCGCAGGGAATCTGGCAGACAGGGGATGGAAATCCAGGTCCGATCACCATGCAGATTCGTGAAACACTTCTTGGAATTCAGCATGGAACACTTGAAGATAAGCACGGCTGGAATGTTCGAGTCAGCTCATGACACCGGTCAATGATTCATTTCATGTCTATGACACAACCTTGCGTGACGGCGCCCAACAAGAAGGTTTAAATCTCTCCGTACATGACAAGCTAGCAATCGCTCGTTATCTAGATGATTTAGGTGTTGGCTTTATTGAAGGTGGATGGCCTGGAGCTAACCCAAAGGACACAGAGTTTTTTGCCCGCGCACAAACTGAATTAAAGCTAAAGAACGCAACCTTCGTGGCATTTGGTGCTACTCGTAGGCCTGGTGTTGCCGCAGCAGATGACCCGCTACTTCGAGCACTAGCAGATTCACGCGCAGCAGCAGTTACTTTGGTTGCTAAAAGCCATGACCGCCATGTTGATCTTGCACTGAAAACAAATCTTGATGAGAACTTAGAGATGATCCGTAGCTCAATCAAATTCTTGCGCGATGGGGGACAGAGAGTCTTTCTTGATGCTGAGCACTTCTTTGATGGATTCCGCTCTAATTCAGCATACGCTCTTGAAGTAGTTCGCACTGCTGTTGAAGCAGGAGCAGATGTCGTTGCGCTCTGTGATACAAACGGTGGGATGTTGCCTGACGAGCTATCGGACATTGTTCACAAAGTATTAGGTGAAACATCAGCACGCCTTGGAATTCATTGCCACAATGACACAGGATGCGCAGTTGCTAACTCTCTAGCTGCTGTAAGCGCTGGAGTTACACATGTGCAAGGAACTCTTAATGGTTACGGTGAGCGCACAGGAAATGCTGATCTAGTCACCATCATCGCTGACCTTGAATTGAAAATGGGCAAGAAAGTGCTGCCAGAAGGTGCGCTTCAAGAGTCATTTAGAATTTCACATGCTGTTGCTGAAGTAACAAATGTGGCTCCAAGTGCTCGACAACCATATGTTGGTGTTTCAGCATTCGCTCATAAAGCCGGCTTACATGCAAGTGCTATCAAGGTTGACCCCGCTATGTATCAGCATGAAGATCCAAGTAGCGTTGGAAATGATATGCGCATGCTCGTATCTGAAATGGCAGGGCGGGCCTCTATTGAACTGAAGTCAAAAGAACTCGGCATTGATATTGGCGGTGATAAGGAAGTTGTTGTCCGCGTTGTTGAGCGGGTGAAAGAGATGGAATCTAGAGGCTTCACTTTTGAAGCAGCAGATGCTTCTTTTGAATTGATTTTGCGTGAAGAAATTGCTGGGAAAAAAGCAGAATTTTTCATCATTCAAGACTGGAAGACGACTGTTGATGGCGATGTTGATGGCGCGGTTACTTCACATGCAACGGTGACGATCAAAGCTAACGGTGAAACGATCGTGGCAACGGGAAGCGGTAATGGCCCAGTTAATGCAATTGATACTGCGCTTCGCTCTGGTCTTAAGAAGTTCTACCCGGAGCTGGAGAAGTTAGAACTGACCGATTACAAAGTTCGCATATTAGAAGGTCGTCTTGGTACCGGAGCAATCACACGGGTACTTGTTGAAACAAGTGATGGCGATGGATCGTGGAGCACTATCGGTGTTCATGAGAACGTTATTGCAGCATCTGCCATGGCGCTAGAAGATGCGGTTACTTACGGTCTGCTACGTCAAGGACGCAAGCCAGAAAACTGATATGACTGCTGAATTAATTGCTAAATATGAAGAGCATTTGGCGTTAGTCAGAAATCTTGCTGATAACTCAATAAAAGGTTATGTCAGCGATCTTGATTCATTTCTCAAACACATGGACCTACTTGGAATAACTGAATTTTCAAAGTTAGAACTCACACATATCCGTTCGTGGCTTGCAAATTTGCAGAGTACTGGCGCATCACGGGCAACTATGGCAAGGCGAATTGTCTCTATCCGCGCTTTCACATATTGGGCCGCAAGTCAGGGTTGGATTTCAAGTGATTTGGGCGCGCAACTTGCTATTCCCAAGCCACATCGAACCCTCCCTGAGGTATTAGATATTGCTGATACTCAAAAAGTTATTGAAAGTATGCAAGTACGTATGGATGAAGATCCAACGCCAATTAATATTCGAGATCTTGCGATGGTAGAGGTTTTGTATGCAAGTGGAATCCGTGTATCTGAGTTATGTGGGCTAGATATTCGCTCTATCGATCAAGAGCGAAATACTTTGCAGGTATTAGGTAAGGGAAATAAAGAGCGAGTTGTTCCACTCGGAATACCAGCCATGAGAGCCCTTGAAAACTATGTGAACATTGCTCGCCCACATTTAGTTACAGATAAGTCCGAGTCAGCAGTCTTTCTTGGCTCACGCGGTAAGAGAATTGATCAACGCACAGTGCGCGGGGCTGTATATGAAGCCATGAGCGCAATTGGCTCTCACATGGGTCCACATGGGCTTCGCCATACTGCGGCAACTCACCTACTTGAAGGCGGAGCAGACCTTCGAACCGTTCAAGAAATCTTGGGTCACTCTTCACTGGCTACAACCCAGATTTATACCCATGTATCCCCAGAACGCCTTCAAAAGGCATATAAAGATGCGCATCCTCGCGCTTAACCCGTGGATTTTGCACCCTCAAACCTCAGTTAAGATTTACCTCAGCAGATCAGCTTTACCGCAGATCTGACTTCACGCGTCTAACTGTTTGTGAACTAGTTCGCTAGATCAATAAGCAGTAACCATTTCGGTCTTATTTATATAAATAAGTCGGTGCCCAGACGCTAGGGATCTAGCAAATTGTTAGATCGACAACCGAGTGCATGTGCTACTGCATGCAATGAAGGAGAGTGCCGCCATGGCGGTTGTAACAATGCGAGAACTCCTCGACAGCGGAGTCCATTTTGGACACCAGACTCGTCGTTGGAATCCAAAGATGAAGCGCTACATTTTTGCTGAGCGCAACGGTATCTACATTATCGATATCCAACAGTCACTAGCCTTGATCGATTCAGCTTATGACTTTATTAAGGACACCGTCGCAAAGGGCGGACATATCCTTTTCGTTGGAACAAAGAAGCAAGCACACCAGCCAATCATTGAACAATCAGCACGTGTTGGCATGCCTTATGTCACCGAGCGCTGGCTTGGCGGAATGCTTACTAACTTCCCAACTGTTTACAAGCGTATTCAACGTTTGAAAGAACTCGAACAACTCGAGTCTAAGAATGACCAAGTTTTGACCAAAAAAGAACTCTTGGTACTCCGCCGTGAACGCGAGAAGCTCACTAAGAACTTGCAAGGTATTCGTAATATGACCAAGCTGCCAAGTGCAGTCTGGGTTGTGGACACAAAGAAAGAGCACCTTGCTGTTGCCGAAGCGCACAAGCTCGGTATTCCAGTTGTGGCGATCCTTGATACGAACTGTGATCCAGATGAAGTTGATTACAAGATTCCAGGCAATGATGATGCAATCCGTTCAATCGGTTTGCTTACTCGCGTGATTGCAGATGCTGCTGTTGCAGGTCTTGCAGCTCGTTCTGCAGCAGCAGCTGCAGTTGCTGACAAGGTCGCACCTGAGGCCGCGACCGATGAGCCATTGGCTGATTGGGAGAAGGAATTAATCACTGCACCTGCAGCAGATGTAACTGAACCAAAGGGAGAATAATTCGTGGCTTACACAGCTGATGATGTAAAACGCCTTCGTGAAGCAACCGCAGCAGGAATGCTCGATTGCAAGAAGGCACTTGATGAAGCAGATGGCGATTTCCAAAAGGCGATCGACATTATTCGCGTCAAGGGTTTAAAGGGCGTCACCAAGCGTGAAGGTCGCACAACTTCAAATGGCCTAGTAATTGCAAAAGCAGAGGGCAACCTCGGAGTTATGCTCGAACTTAACTGCGAGACAGATTTCGTAGCAAAGGGTGATCGGTTCCAAGAGCTTGCAGATGAGCTCCTCAATCATTTGGCACAAGCCAAGATTGCAGATCTTGCTAAGTTCCTTGAGTCCACATTGCCATCTGGTCTAACTGTTCAGGCACGTATCGATGAAGGAAATGCAACACTGGGGGAGAAGATTGAACTTCGCCGCGTTGCAGTTCTTGATGGTTCACCGGTTGCGCTTTATCTGCACCGCACAAACCCAGATTTGCCACCACAAGTTGGTGTGCTCGTGCAGATGAGTGCTCCTGCTCCAGAGGCAGGTAAAGATATTGCTCAGCACATCGCTGCCTTTGCTCCTGCGTATGTAAATCGTGAGGCTATTCCTGCTGATGCGATCGCAAGTGAGCGTCATATTGCAGAAGAGACTGCCCGCAATGAGGGTAAGCCAGATGCTGCGATTGCAAAGATCGTTGAAGGACGAATCACCGGTTTTGTGAAGGAAGTCAGCTTGCTCGAGCAGGCTTTCGCTAAGGATGCCAAGAAGACCGTACAACAGGTGCTCGATGAGGCAAAAACTGCCGTGTCGGCATTTCACCGTTTCCGAGTTGGACAGTAACCTCAGCACAGCGTTAATCGTTAAATAATTAGAGATAAGGAGCACTCGCTATGGCCCGCAAAGGTTATAAGAGAGTGCTCCTTAAACTTTCTGGCGAAGTATTTGGTGGAGAAAAAGGCATCGGTGTTGATCCTGATGTAGTTCACGATATCGCTGGACAAATTGCAGATGTAGTACGCAGTGGCGTGCAGGTAGCAATTGTTGTCGGCGGAGGTAACTATTTCCGTGGCGCAGAGTTACAGCAACGTGGCATGGATCGCGCTCGCGCTGACTATATGGGAATGCTTGGAACAGTAATGAACTGTTTGGCACTTCAAGATTTTCTCGAAAAAGAAGGAATTGAAACACGCGTTCAGACTGCGATTGCGATGGGTCAAGTTGCTGAGCCATATATTCCACGTCGTTCAATTCGACACTTAGAAAAGGGCCGCGTAGTAATTTTTGGCGCAGGTGCAGGTATGCCATTTTTCACAACTGACACAGTTGCTGCCCAGCGTGCACTTGAAATTGGTTCAGAAGCACTTTTGCTTGCCAAGAGTGGCGTTGATGGTGTTTATGATTCAGATCCACGTAAGAATCCTTCTGCTAAAAAGTATGACACCGTTAGTTTTGATGATGTTCTTGCGAAATCACTTGCAGTTGCAGATGCAGCAGCATTTAGCCTATGCCGGGAAAATCATCTTCCGATAGTCGTCTTTGACTTGAAGAACAAAGGAAATATCGCCCGTGCGGTACGCGGTGATTCAATCGGAACGTTAGTTTCCTAAGGTAGATGAGGATTTAAAATGGCAGATCTAAATTCAACTCTTGCAGATGCAAATGAGAAAATGACAAAGGCTGTAGAGGTTGCAAAAGAAGATTTTGGTGCGATCAGAACTGGCCGAGCTCACCCAGCGATGTTTGCAAAGATTATGGTCGAGTACTACGGAACATATACGCCTCTTGCTCAACTTGCCACAGTGCAAGTACCTGAAGCACGTATGGCTTTAATTTCACCATTTGATAAAGGAGCAATAGCTTCTGTTGAGAAAGCGATCCGTGAGTCAGATCTTGGTGTTAATCCAGCGAACGACAGTGGCGTAATTCGAGTTAATTTCCCACAATTGACCGAAGAGCGTCGTAAAGATTTCATTAAGGTTGCGCGCACAAAAGCTGAAGATTCACGAGTAGCTATTCGTAATATTCGTCGTACAGCAAAAGAAGCAATGGAGAAGTTAGAAAAAGACGGTGATGTGGGCAAGGATGATCTAACACGTTCTGAGAAGGAATTAGAAAAATATACTTCTGATCATGTTGCCAAAATTGATGAACTTCTCAAGCACAAGGAGAGTGAACTTTTAGAGGTTTAGCCCTAAGAGTTATTCCCATGGATGATTTGCATTCACTGAACGAATCGATCAATCAGAAGGCTGGTCGAAAGCTACTTCCATCTATTGTGGTCTCACTTTCTATTCTGGGAGTTGTTTTCGGTGCTCTAAAAATAAATACCAATATTTTTATGGCATTTGTCTGGATTGCAATGCTCCTGGCTAATAGAGAGATTGTGCGAGCTTATTCGCGGGGTGGAATCCAGATCCCATTATCAATTCTTCTCATTGCAAATACTGGTCTACTCGCAGCAGCATGGTGGGGCAAAATCAGCGGTTTAGCAGTTGCTACTGGATTTGCGATTCCTAATGTGATGGTTTCTATTTTGATCATTAGTCCAAAGGATTTTGTTAAACGATCAACCGCGGCAGTATTTGCAATTTTTTATATTCCTTTTTTAGCAGGATTCATACTTTTGCTGGCGAAAGATACAAACCCTATTGGCAAAATCTTCACACTTGTTGTTCTTGTGAGTTGTAATGACACATTTGCATATCTCTCAGGGTTGCTCTTTGGAAAGCACCCACTCGCCCCCCATATTTCACCTAAAAAGACTTGGGAAGGTTTGATAGGCGCTCTTGTGGCAACGACCATCGGTGCATCACTTGTCTTCTATTTCGTCTTAAATGATAGCTGGTGGCTGGGAGCAATGATTGGTGTCATGGGAGTTATCACCGCTACATGCGGGGATCTTATTGAGTCAGCGGTGAAGCGTGATCTTCAAATTAAAGACATGGGATCAATATTGCCAGGACATGGTGGAATTTTAGATCGGGTCGATTCGCTACTCTTTACAGCACCAGCTGTCTGGTTTGTTTTTGAATTAATTAAACATTACAAGTTATAGGAGCGGACATGAGCGAAAATGATCCACTCAAACTAGTTTTTGATGAGCCTACGCAAAAAGTAAAACCACCGCGTCATTTTGCAGACCTTGACCCTGAAGGGCGCAAGGCGCTTGCTGTTGAGCTTGGGATTCCTGCATTTCGTGCCAATCAGGTGGCGACTCACTTCTTTACTCACTACAACGATGACACAGAGAGTTGGAGTGATATTCCAAAAGAGATGCGCTCACTTATGGCAGAGAAATTTACGCCAAAACTCATAACTCTTGTGCGTTCTATTGAATGTGATGGTGGCACAACTCGTAAAGATTTATGGCGCTTGCATGACGGTGTTCTAGTTGAGAGCGTTCTGATGAGATATAGCGATAGAACAACAGTGTGTATCTCATCTCAAGCAGGGTGTGGAATGAATTGCCCGTTTTGTGCAACTGGTCAAGCAGGATTGACGAGAAATCTCACCGCTGGTGAAATTACCGCTCAAGTAGTTGCCGCTGCGCGTGCTTGCGCCGAAGGTGAACTTCCTGGTGGGCCAACACGTCTTTCTAACGTTGTCTTTATGGGAATGGGTGAGCCACTTGCCAACTACAACGCTGTGATCCGCTCTGTTCGAAATATCACTGCCCCGCAACCTGATGGCTTAGGTATTGGAGCCCGATCAGTAACTGTTTCAACAGTTGGTTTAGTAAACGGAATTGAAAAACTTATGAAGGAAGATATTCCAGTTACTTTAGCTGTTTCACTTCACACACCTGATGATGAACTACGTGATTCACTTGTTCCTATTAACTCTAGGTGGAAAGTGAAAGAAGTATTACAAGCTGCAGATAATTATGCGAATAAAACAGGGCGCAGATATTCCATTGAGTATGCACTTATTCGCGACATTAACGACCAAGCATGGCGTTCTGATTTACTCGGAAGGATGCTTAAAAATCGTAATGCTCATGTGAATTTGATTCCTCTGAATCCGACTCCAGGTTCAAAGTGGACGGCATCAAGGCCAGCAGATGAAGCTGAGTTTGTGAAGATTTTGGAAGGATATGGTGTTCCTGTAACCGTGCGTGACACGCGTGGGCGTGAGATTGATGGCGCGTGCGGACAGTTGGCCGCAGCGGAGCAGAAACAATAAAAATAAGAGAAGATAGTGCCATGAGTTCTGTGCGCCAAGTAGTTATCTTGGGTTCTACTGGCTCAATCGGTATTCAGGCCCTTGAGGTAATAGCAGCACACCCAGATAAATTTCGCGTAGTTGCGATAAGTGCAGGTGGCGCTAATGTGCAACTACTTTTGGAACAAGCCCGTAAATTTTCAGTTGAGGTTATCGGCGTTAAAGACAATGGTGACGCCGTCCGTAAAGCAGCTGGTGATATCCAGGTAGTAGATGGGCTCAATGCATCAACTGAAATAGCGGCGATCCCGTGTGACATCGTGCTTAATGCAATCACTGGCTCAATCGGTTTAGGTCCAACGTTAGCTGCGTTAGCCGCGGGAAATAAAGTTGCGTTAGCAAATAAGGAATCACTTGTTGCTGGTGGTGATTTAGTCATGGCACACGGAAATGATCGAATTATTCCTGTGGACTCTGAGCACAGCGCTCTTTATCAGTGCTTTTTAGCAGGAAAACAGAGTGAGATTAAGCAGGCTGTCATAACTGCAAGTGGAGGGGCATTTAGAGATCGTGATAATCTTGCAAGTGTGACCCTTGTAGAGGCGCTCACCCATCCAACGTGGTCAATGGGACCTGTAGTCACAATTAATTCAGCAACACTTGTAAACAAGGGACTTGAAATTATTGAGGCGCATCACCTCTTTGGACTTGCGTACTCTCAAATACATGCTGTTATTCACCCACAATCTGTTGTGCATTCGATGGTTGAGTACATTGATGGAGCAAGCATTGCGCAAGTAAGTCCACCAAATATGAAAAGCCCAATTGCATATGCACTTGCTGGAGCAGAGCGCATTTCCCACGTAGCTGCGCCAATCGACTGGACTACATCACATACTTGGACATTTGAGCCAATTGATGAAGCCAGATTTCCATCTATCGCACTTGCCCGTGAATGTGGTGAGAGCGGCGGGGGGATGCCGGCAGTATTTAATGCAGCAAATGAAGTAGCAGTTGAAGCTTTTATGAAAAATCAGATTCCATTTACCTCTATTATTGATATTGTGGCAAAAAGTGCAGCCAAACTTTCTAGTAGCGCAAGTTCAGTTATTCGTGACATATCCGATGTCAGTGCTGTGGAAGAGGATGCTCGCCAGGTAGCCCGAGAATTCATTAAAGGAAGTAGTAAATAATGTTGCAAGTACTTGGCGTTTTAGCTTTTGTTGTTGCACTGCTCCTCTCAGTAATGCTCCATGAACTTGGCCATTTCTTGACTGCTAAAAAATATGGCATGAAAGTGACCGAATTCTTTCTAGGATTTGGTGCAAAGATCTGGTCATTTACACGTGGTGAAACAGAATTTGGTGTGAAAGCGATTCCGGCAGGTGGCTATTGCCGAATAGTTGGGATGTCGACGCAAGAGGAGTTATCTGAGGCAGATGCTCCGCGAGCATTCGTTCGTGCCTCTGTCCCAAAGCGACTTGTTGTATTAGGAGCAGGATCCTTCACGCACTTTGTGCTTGGCTTTATTTTAATCTTCTTTATTTTCTTCGGCGTTGGCGTGACTTCAGTTATTCCGCAAATCAACACTGTGCTTCCATGCGTAACAACAACTAAGACCGCTTGCAACCCGTCGATGCCATCACCAGCGAAGGCAGCAGGATTTCTTGCTGGGGATCGAATTATTTCAATTAATGGAAAGCAAGTAACTGACTGGAGTAAGGATGTACTAGTCATACATAACTCTCCGGGCAAAGAGCTCACTTTCATCATTTCACGTGCCGGGTCAGAACAAACTATTAATGTCACTCCGCAATCTGTTTCGGTAGGCGGTAAGACGATCGGAATAGTTGGCATCATTAGCGATTTAGGTCTTATTCGTGAACCACTCGGTCGATCACTCGCCGATACTGGCCACCTTGGTGGTCAATTATTCAAGACAAGCGTTACATCACTTTTCTCACTTCCTGGAAAAGTTCCTGCGCTATTTCGCCAGACATTTATGGGAGCAAAGCGAGATCCCAATGGTCTAGTGGGAGTTGTCGGTGTTGCACAAGCATCTGCTCAGACTGCAAACAATAATTCACTTAAATTCAATGAGAAGCTTGCAACCTTCTTGTTGATTATTGCCAGCCTCAATATATTTGTTGGAATCTTTAATCTCTTGCCATTATTGCCGCTAGATGGAGGGCATATGGCTGTTGCAGTTATTGATGGAATCCGTAGATGGATTGCCAAGCGCAGAGGCAAGGGCGTTCCGGAGCCAATCGACTTAGAAGTCTTAATGCCGCTGACGATTGTCGTCTTCATTGTGCTCGCCGCCCTCTCATTAATGCTCCTTGCAGCCGACATTTTCAATCCAGTTCACTTCAATTTATAAATTAGGGCAGAATAGGGACATGGTTGATCTGGGAATTCCAAGTGCACCACCTCCAGTGCTATCTCCACGCCGAAAGAGTAAACAACTCAAAGTAGGAAGTGTTTTGGTGGGTGGCGGGGCTCCAGTGAGCGTCCAATCAATGTGTACAACATTGACCTCTGATGTGAACGCAACGCTGCAACAGATTGCAGAGCTCACGGCCTCTGGTTGTCAGATTGTTCGCGTTGCAGTCCCAAGCCAAGATGATGCTGATGCACTTCCTGCGATCGCTAAGAAGTCACAGATTCCTGTTATTGCAGATATTCATTTTCAGCCTAAATATATTTTTGCAGCAATTGATGCAGGGTGCGCTGCGGTCCGCGTTAACCCAGGCAATATCAAGCAATTTGATGACAAGGTAAAAGAAGTTGCAAAAGCGGCAGGAGCCGCCGGAATTCCAATTCGTATTGGCGTCAACGCAGGTTCACTTGATCCTCGATTGCTAGCTAAATATGGAAAGGCAACTCCTGAGGCACTTGCAGAATCCGCACTCTGGGAAGCATCACTTTTCGAAGAGCATGGGTTTTCAGATATTAAAATTTCAGTTAAGCACCATGATCCAGTAACAATGGTAAATGCCTACAGAATCCTTGCTGCAAAGTGTGATTACCCGTTACACCTTGGCGTAACAGAAGCAGGTCCCATTTTCCAAGGAACAATTAAATCTGCAACTGCTTTTGCAATTCTTCTTGCAGAGGGGATCGGCGACACAATTCGTGTTTCACTTTCTGCTCCTCCCGTTGAGGAGGTAAAGGTAGGAATTTCTATCCTTGAATCATTGAATCTGCGCCAGCGCAAACTTGAAATTGTTTCTTGTCCATCATGTGGAAGAGCGCAAGTAGATGTGTATTCACTTGCCGAAAAAGTACAAGCTGGCTTACAAGGAATGACAGTTCCATTACGTGTTGCAGTAATGGGTTGTGTTGTGAATGGTCCCGGTGAAGCTCGTGAAGCAGATCTTGGTGTTGCATCAGGCAATGGCAAGGGTCAGATTTTCGTAAAGGGTGAAGTAGTTAAAACAGTCCCAGAGTCAGAAATCGTTGCAACTTTGATCGCAGAGGCTAATCGTTTGGCCGATGAAATGGCTGCGGCAGGCGCCGCATCAGGGGAACCATCCGTTTCTGTTAATTAATTAGCACTACCTTCGGTAAGGTTCACTCATGCTTCGAATGTCGACCTTGCTTCTGCGTACTTTGCGCGATGATCCAGCTGATGCTGAAGTGGCAAGCCACCGTCTTCTTGTTCGTGCTGGCTATGTTCGCCGAGTAGCTGCTGGCGTCTATTCATGGTTACCACTTGGCTATATAACATTTAGAAATATTGAACGCGTTGTTCGTGAAGAGATGGATGCTGCGGGATTTCAAGAAGTCCACTTCCCATCATTGCTTCCACGCGAGCCATATGAGGCAACTAATCGCTGGAGTGAATATGGCCCAGATCTATTTCGCCTAAAAGACCGTAAAGGCAATGACTATTTACTTGGCCCAACACATGAAGAGATGTTTACCTTGATGGTGAAGGGTGAATTTTCTTCATATAAAGATCTGCCACTGAGTATTTATCAAATCCAAACTAAGTTTCGTGATGAACCACGCCCACGTAGTGGAATCATCAGGGGCCGTGAGTTTGTCATGAAGGATTCCTACTCCTTTGATTTAGATGATGCAGGTCTTGAAGTTTCCTACCAAAAGCATCGTGATGCATATGTCAAGACTTTCAATCGTCTGCATCTAAACTTCAATATTGTTTCTGCAATGTCAGGTGCGATGGGTGGCTCTAAATCTGAAGAATTTTTGGCACCATGCCCAACCGGTGAAGATACATATGTGCTTTGCAATAAGTGTGGATTTGCTGCAAACGTTGAAGCAATGGTCACTGCCACTCAGCCCTATACAGGATCAGCCCCAGCTGCGATGGAAATCTTTGATTCACCTAATACTCCGACCATCGATTCACTCGTAGATCTATATAACAAGAAGTTTGGTGAATCAGTAAGTGCTTCTGCGACTTTGAAGAACGTACTAGTCATGGTTGATGATGTTGCTACAGCAATCCTTGTCCCAGGAGATAGAGAAGTTGATCTCAAGCGTGTTGGCGCTAATTTGCCAGGGGCAAAAGATGTCAGACTATTTGAAGATGAAGATTTCCAGAAGTTCCCAGGGCTAGTTAAAGGTTATGTAGGTCCACAGGATGCAAAGAAGCTCGGTCTTAAAGTTTATGCAGACCCAAGAGTTGTTATTGGTAGCCACTGGATTACCGGTGCTAATGCAAAAGATAAGCACATTCGCTTTGTTACACATGGAAGAGATTTTTCTGTAGACGGCTTTGTAGAGGCAGCAGAAGTAAAAGCTGGAGATGCTTGTCCTGAGTGTTCGACTCCAGTTGTTATTGACCGCGCAATTGAGATCGGTCATATCTTCCAACTTGGCCGCAAATACGCAGAAGCCTTAGGTTTAAGCGTCCTTGATCAGAACGGTAAGTCGCAAGTTGTCACGATGGGTTCTTATGGAATTGGTGTTTCACGCGCAGTAGCGGCGATTGCCGAACAGACTCATGATGAGATTGGTCTGAACTGGCCACAAGAAATAGCACCTGCAGATATTCACTTAGTTGCTGCTGGAAAAGAAGATGAGCTTTATAACTTTGCGGACAAGCTTGGCAAAGATCTAGAAACCAAAGGGCTTCGAGTTCTCTTTGATGACCGCAGGGATGCAAGTCCTGGGGTGAAGTTTAAAGATGCCGAGCTCATCGGGATTCCCTTTATCGTCATTGTTGGTAAGTCACTTGCCGATGGCAAGGTTGAATTTAGAGTTCGTAAATCAGGAGATAAGAGTGAGTTGAGCGCTAATAACGCAGCTGAGGAAATCTTCGCAGCAGTGCGCAAGTAGTTATGTCTGTAGCAAACTTTCTATTCTTATTTATTGCAGCAGGTTTTGCAGGTTTTGTAGATGCAGTGGCAGGTGGTGGTGGGTTAGTTCAACTTCCTGCGCTATTGCTGGGTATTTCAGATAAGCCAATCCCGCTCATTCTTGGTACTAATAAAATTCCTTCGATATTTGGTACATCTTCTGCTGGGATTTCTTACTTTAAAAAAGTCCGACCTGATTTGAAGATCACTACCGTAATGGCGGTTCCCGCATTTATCGGATCCGTCCTTGGAGCTCACCTAGCTGCTCATTTTCCAACATCTGTCTTTCATCCACTCATTCTTGTTTTGCTCATACTCGTGGGGCTTTATACATGGAGGAAGCCGACTCTTGGCTTAAATGAGAACCTCCGATTTGCTCACAACCATAGGCTTGTTATTGTTTTTCTCTCCGGTTTGCTCATTGGTTTTTATGATGGGCTCTTTGGCCCAGGAACAGGTACCTTCCTTGTTTTTATCTTGGTAATACTTGTTGGCTACGAGTTTTTGAAGGCATCAGCAACAGCGAAGCTGGTAAATATCGCTACAAATCTTGCCGCAATTATTACCTTTCAAATCTCCGGGCATATCTGGTGGAAGCTGGGACTTGTCTTAGCAATCGCTAACGTGGGGGGAGCACTCATCGGTTCACGTTTAGCACTTCGCGGGGGATCGCCTCTGGTCCGTAAAGTCTTTTTGATTGTTGTTGTCTTACTCATTGCAAAATTGAGTTATGATTGGATCTACAACTAAATAGAGAAGTGAGCCTGACATGAGCGTCATTGACGAGATATCTGCAGTCATTGCCCCTATCGTCGCTGCTTCTGGAAACTATTTAGAAGAAGTTACAATTACCCCAGACGGAAAATCAAGAATACTTACCGTCATCGTGGATAGTGATACACATTTAAATCTTGATCAAGTAACTGCTGTTACCCGCGAAATTTCTGACCTACTTGAAACTCTCCCGGCGCTGGGAGATCAACCATTTACTTTAGAAGTCACTTCACCTGGAATAGATCGACCTCTCACACAGCTTCGCCATTGGAAGAAAAACCACGGGCGACTTGTGAACCTTGTTCTACATGATGGCAAAGAGGTAAAGGGTCGCATAGGCGATCTTGCTGGAGATGTCATTATGATTGACGAGAAAGAAATTTCTTTAGATGATATTAAAAGTGCAATGATCGAAATCGAATTTAAATCAATTAAAGGTGATAAAAAATGAGTGTAGATATTGATGCACTTCTTGCCCTTACTGTTGAAAAACAGATCCCACTTGAAAAACTCATTAGTTCAATTGAGAATTCTGTGACAGAAAATTATTTACTTTTGCCCGAGGCAAAGCCACAAGGTCGCGCAGTTTTGAATCGAACAAATGGTGAAATTCTTATCCATGTCCCACTCTTTAACGAGGAAGGGATATATACCGAAACAGTTACCGATGAGCCTGAAGGATTTGATAGATCTATTAAGTCCATCGTCCGTAAAGTATTAAAAGAAAAGATGCGAGCGGCAAATGATGCTGACATTGTTGGAGAGTTTTCAGCAAATGTTGGGGATATTATTTCAGGCGTCGTATTGCAGGGGCGAGATTCAACAATTATTTATGTGGATTTAGGTCGAACTGAGGGCAAAGTGCCTGCACATGAACAAGTACCTACTGAAATATATAAGCACGGTGACCGTATTAAGGCATTTGTTGTTGATGTGAAACAAGGTGAAAAGGGACCCGAGATTACACTCTCTAGAACTCACCCGATGTTTGTGAAAAGCCTTTTTACATTAGAAGTTCCAGAACTCAAAGACCGAATTGTGGAAATTATCGGTGTCTCTCGTGAACCAGGACATCGTTCAAAAGTATCAGTAAGAAGTCATCGCGCAGGAGTCAGTCCAAAAGGAGCACTTATTGGACCAATGGGAGCGCGCGCAAAAGCAGTGATGGATGAACTGCATGGGGAAAAGATTGACATAGTTGATTATTCAGAAGATCCAGCAATTTATGTTGGCAATGCACTAGCGCCAGCACGTGTGACAAGTGTTGAAGTTGTTGATCTTGAAACTAGATCAGCAAAAGTTATTGTTCCTGATTTTCAGCTCTCACTTGCCATTGGTAAGGACGGGCAGAACGCCAGACTCGCCGCCAGGCTGACTGGTTGGCGTATTGATATACATCCTGACAATCCTGTTGAGCGTATTTTGAAGCCAAGTATTTCCTCAGATGACTTAGAGGAGCCAAGCGAGTAAGGTTCTACCTAATGGTCCCAGCACCCCGGTCAATTCCGATAAGGAGTTGCATCGCATGCCGGAACCGTGAAAACTGGACAGAACTACTTCATCTTGTGGAGATTGATGGTCAGGTAATCCCTGATCCAGATCGAAAGTTAGATGGGCGAGGCGCCTGGTTACATCGCAGATGTTTTGATGTGGCAGTGCAGCGCAGATCTTTTAGTCGGGCATTTAAGTCCGAAAAAGATTTAAGTACTGAAAAGTTAGAGCAGTTCCTCAGTGAAAGTCACTGAGTTTCTAAAGGAGTCATAAATGAAGGCACACACACAATCATGAGCACCGTCCGCTCATGAGTAAGGCATTTATTTAGGCTTCAGCGAAAACCGCAGGAGCCGGAAACGGAAAGGCTACTGTGGCAAAGGTCCGCGTATACGAATTAGCAAAAGAATTAGGGCTGGAAAGTAAAGAGCTTCTCGCTAAGTTACAAGAAGTAGGCGAGTTTGTTCGTTCAGCATCCTCAACTGTCGAAGCGCCCGTAGTGCGCAAACTGATGGAGAAGTTCCCGGATATGAAGCCGGTAGAAGCTGCTCCCAAGACAGCAAAGAAGGCCGCAGCAAAGAAAACTGCTGCCAAAAAGGCTGAACCAACCCAAGAAGAGATTGATGCTGCAATTGCTCAACTCGATGAGAGCACACGTAACCAACTAGGAATTAGTGCAGGAGCAACTGCCCCTACGCCACATGTAACACCAAAAGCACCAACAGAAGATTTAGATTCATCAACACCACCAGCTGCAACTGCGCGTCCAGCATCTCCTGGTAACAATCCATTTGGAACAAGTAACCCTATGCCACGTCCACCACGTGCTGGCAATAATCCATTTGGTAGCGCAAATAGTGGAACAGGTATGCCACGTCCACCTGCCAGACCAATTCGTCCAGGTGAGCGTCCACCAATGTCAGGTAATCGACCAGGTGCGGTGCGTCCTGGTTTTGCTGCTCGTCCACAATCTGCAAGACCTGCAGGTGCCCCTGGTTCAACTGGCGCACCTCGTACAGGTGGTACAGGTGCTCCAGGAAGTTCTCCTTATCGTTCACCATCAGGTGCACCATCAACTGGCGCACCAGGTGCTCCAGCGTTTGGTGGCAAAGGCGGAGGTCGTCATCAACGTGGCGGGGCTGCAGGTGCTTTTGGAAAACAAGGAAGCAAAAAGGGTAAGGCACATAAGAGTAAGAAAGTATTGCGTGAAGAGTTCGACAATATGGCAGCTCCATCCCTTGGCGGAGCAGTAGTTCCACATGGTGATGGAAAGACAGTTATTCGTCTACGCCGTGGCGCCACTTTGATGGACTTTGCAGAGAAAATTAATGCAGATCCAGCATCTTTAGTATCGGCGCTCTTTCACCTAGGTGAAATGGTTACAGCTACACAGTCTGTAGATGAAGACACATTTACAATTTTGGGTGGGGAACTGGGCTTTGTTATCCAAGTTGTTAGCCCTGAAGATGAAGATCGCGAGCTACTTGAAGAGTTCGATATCAATCTTGATAAAGAGTTGGCAGATATCGACGAGGCAGACCTTGTCGTGCGCTCGCCAATTGTGACTGTAATGGGTCACGTTGACCACGGTAAGACTCGTTTACTTGATGCTATTCGCCAGACCGAAGTGGTCAAGAGTGAAGCAGGCGGAATCACACAGCACATTGGTGCATATCAAATTCATCGTATGCATGAAGGCGTTGAACGTGCCATTACATTTATTGATACCCCGGGCCATGAGGCTTTCACAGCAATGCGTGCTCGAGGTGCCAAGGTCACAGATATTGCAGTACTTGTTGTTGCTGCAGATGATGGCGTGATGCCACAAACAATTGAAGCTCTTAACCATGCTCAGGCAGCAGATGTTCCAATCGTTGTTGCCGTGAACAAGGTTGATAAAGAAGATGCGAACCCAGATAAGGTCCGCCAACAACTCACTGAATACAACCTGATCGCTGAAGAATATGGTGGAACAACAATCTTCGTAAACGTATCTGCAAAATCTGGTCTTGGAATTGATTCCTTGATTGAGAGCATTTTGCTCACAGCAGATGCAGCTCTTGATCTTCGCGCTATTGCCGATGATGCAGCTCGTGGTGTGGCTATTGAAGCAAATCTAGATAAGGGTCGTGGCCCAGTTGCCACTGTTCTTGTTCAACGCGGAACACTTAATGTTGGCGACGCAATTGTTGCTGGTGGTGCTTTTGGTCGCGTTCGCGCCATGCTTGATGAAAATGGAGATGCAGTTGAATCTGCTGGTCCATCTCGTCCTGTTCAAGTACTTGGCTTCACATCTGTTCCAGGTGCTGGTGACACATTTATGGTTGCTGAAGATGACCGTACTGCTCGCCAGATTGCAGAAAAACGTCAGCTTGCAATGCGAAATGCAATGCTGGCTAAGGCTCGTAAGAAGGTTTCACTTGAAGACTTTATGGAGCAATCTAAGGTCAGCACGCTCAACCTTATTCTTAAGGGCGACGTATCTGGTTCCGTTGAAGCGCTCGAAGATGCACTTCTCCAGCTTGATGTTGGTAGTGAAGTAGACCTGCGTGTTATTCACCGTGGTGTTGGAGCAATTACTAAGAACGACGTCACACTCGCTTCTGCATCAACTGCGGTAATTATTGGCTTTAACGTGAAGCCTGAACCACAAACTGCGATCTTTGCTGATCAAGAAGGCGTTGAAGTTCGCTTCTACACTGTTATCTATAATGCAATTGAAGATATTGAGAAATCTCTGAAGGGTCTGCTCAAGCCAGAATATGAAGAGGTTGTTCTTGGTAATGCTGAAGTACGAGATATCTTCAAATCAAGCAAGTTTGGAAATATTGCAGGATCAATCGTTCTTGATGGCCTTATTCGTCGTAATGCCAAGGCTCGCACTTTGCGTGCTGGCGTTGTTATTGGCGAAAGTCTCACTGTTGAATCACTTCGTAGATTCAAAGATGATGCAACTGAAGTTAAAGAAGGTTTTGAGTGCGGTATCGGCTTAGGTTCCTACAAGGAACTTGAAGTCGGAGATGTCATTCAGACTTATGAGATTCGCGAGAAGAAGCGCGCATAAATGCCTTCTAATCGCGCCCTGAAAGTTGCCGATCGCATTAAAGAAGTGATCGCAATAACGTTAGAGACCAAGGTAAAAGATCCACGCCTTGGTTTCATCACGATCACAGATGTTCGAGTAACTGGTGACCTACAACAAGCATCAGTTTTTTATACCGTACTGGGCGATGGTGATGCTCAATCAGCAACAGCGGCAGCACTTTCATCTTCCAGGGGGTTAGTTCGCCGAGAAGTTGGCAATGCCCTTGGTCTGCGTATTACGCCAACTATTGAGTTTTTTGCAGATGGTTTACAGGAATCAGCAACAGCGATGAATGACCTTATGTCATCTGTCCGAGCTGCTGATGCCGAACTTGCGAAGCTTCGTGCACAAGCAAAGCCCATTGGTGAATCTGACCCATATAAGAGTCACGAATAGGTTATCGATGACTAACGGATTCTTGCTCGTTAATAAAACGGTAGGAATGACAAGCCATGATGTTGTGGCAAAGGTTCGCAAGCGCTTTGGAACAAAAAAAGTAGGCCATGCTGGAACGCTAGATCCGATGGCAACTGGAGTACTTGTTCTTGGCATTGGTAATGCGACCAGGCTTCTGCAATATGTCACTGATGGCAGAAAAGGCTACGAAGCCGTTATCTCCCTGGGTAAAGCTACCGTCACAGATGATGTTGAAGGTGAAGTTATATTTAAAGCTGATCCTCTTAAGCTTTCAGTCATTACTGATGAACAAATTAAGAAAATATTAGAGGCGATGGTGGGAGAGATCTCTCAGCGACCTAGTTCTGTTTCCGCGATTAAAGTGGACGGAAAAACTGCTCACCAACGTGTGCGCGAAGGTGAGATAGTTGAATTGCCACCCCGTGATGTCACTATTTATGAGCTAACAATTACTTCAATTGAAAGAAGTGAAGACTCCATTGAAATTCATGTTGGCGTTGAATGCTCTGCAGGAACATATATTCGCGCTATTGCTAGGGATTTAGGAGAGTCACTTGGTGTTGGCGGTCATCTAATCAAGCTTCGCAGGTATCTGGTTTCACCTTTCAGGATTGAAGAAAGTGCTGAGTGGGAGAGCGCAGAGATGATGAGCACTGCTGCAGGCATTGGAAAAATTCTTCCTAGTCGGACACTTGATATGACGGAGATTTCAGAAATTTCATTTGGAAGGACCATCACTTTAAATAGCCACGATGGCGTTGTCGCCGCGCTTACGCCCGATGGTGATTTTGCAGGTTTGCTTCGTAATGAGAATTCTGGAGGATGCCTTGTGGCAACTCCGATTATGGTTTCCGTGAAAGAATAACGCCATGACATCTGTTGCTATTGGAATATTTGATGGTGTTCATAAGGGCCACCAGAAGATTCTTGCTGCTGCCGCCGAGCATGGCCCTGTCACTGTTCTTACTTTTGATCCACACCCAACTTCAATTTTTGCTCCCGAGCGTACGCCATCTGCGATTCTGAGAATTGCTGACCGTATTACTTTACTAAAAGAGCATGGTGCATCCGAGGTTATTGTTCTCCCATTCACAAAAGAGTTTGCTTCCAAAAGTCCTGATGAATTTATCTCTGAAGTACTTCAGAAACAGTTGAAAGCTACACATGTCACGGTGGGGGAGAACTTCACATTCGGGCATAAAGCTGCAGGAAATGTTGAGTACCTAAAGAAACATGCAGGTAGCTTCGGTGTGACAGGCGTGAATCTGGAAGAAGATAGAGGAAGCGCTATCTCCTCTTCTCGTATCCGTGCACTTGTGATCGACGGAGATATTGAGAGAGCAAATGAATTACTTACTAGGAATTATTACCTTAAAGGGCCAGTCGTTCATGGTGAAAAAAGAGGCCGTGAGATTGGTTATCCAACTGCAAATATTGGACTAGCTGAGAATGCAACTGTTCCAGCAGATGGTGTTTATGCAGGTTGGCTCAGCGTCGGTGGGATTAGATGGCAAGCAGCAATATCTATTGGCACAAATCCAACTTTTCCTGGCGTAAGAGGTCGCCAAGTTGAGGCATATGCAATTGATCAAACCGGTTTAGATTTATATGATCAAGAAGCTAAATTAGAATTTGGATTTAGACTCCGCGACACTTTGAAGTTTGATGGCTTAGACCCACTACTTGAGCAAATGAAGCGTGACTGCGAGCAAGCAAAAGCCCTCACTTCCTAGGCGTGAAATCCTCACGATTTCTCACCTCTGTGCCTCGGCTGGTAAGTTATGTGCACAAAGCGAGAACTTGAGCCTTCGTGAATCACACCGAGGCCCTCGTGACAGTAGAAGGAGTGCCACATGGCCTTACAGCCAGCAGAGAAAAAAGAGATCATCGCAAAGTACGGCGCTTCCGCCACTGACACAGGAAGTCCTGAAGCACAGATTGCTTTGCTTTCTCGCCGTATCGAAGAAATTACCGAACACCTCAAGACTAATAAGAATGATCACCACAACCGTCGTGGACTCTTGTTGTTGGTTGGTAAGCGTCGCCGTATTTTGCAATACCTTGCAAAGACAGATGTAACTCGTTACAGAGCGATTATCGAAAAGCTCGGTATTCGCCGCTAATTTAAGTAACAGTTCGCTCTTTAGTTAATCGGTCCTCGGTAGTGGTTTACGGACCAAAATCTCCGTGAACTTCGATCGAAGATCCATTTCCTAATGTGCAGCGAGCTGAGAAATGGAGATGACCCATGGAGGGTCAAGATGTGAAGTTCGCCCTTGCGAAAATCGACAATGGCAAGTTTGGAAAGCGCGAGATCCGTTTTGAAACAGGACGCCTCGCAAAGCAAGCAGCAGGAACAGCACTGGTTTATCTAGATGATGACTCAATGCTTCTGTCTGCAACAACAGCATCAAAGCAGCCGAAAGATCAATTTGATTTCTTCCCACTGACTGTTGATGTTGAAGAGCGTATGTATGCAGCAGGAAAGATCCCAGGATCATTCTTTCGCCGCGAAGGTCGTCCATCAGAAGATGCGATCCTTACATGCCGCCTTATTGACCGCCCCCTTCGCCCTGCATTCGTTAAAGGATTGCGTAATGAAGTTCAGGTTGTTGTCACAGTTATGGCGCTCAACCCTGATCACATGTATGACGTACTTGCTATCAACGCGGCATCAATGTCAACACAACTTGCTGGATTGCCATTCACGGGTCCAATCGGCGGCGTTCGCGTTGCTTTGATTGAAGGCCAATGGGTTGCATTCCCAAATCACTCTGATTTGGAGAAGGCAGTCTTTGACATGGTTGTTGCTGGAACAATTGCTGGTGATGACATTGCAATCATCATGGTTGAAGCTGAAGCGACAACACAGACAATTGGTCTGATCAAGGATGGAGCACAGGCTCCAACTGAAGAGATTGTTGGCCAAGGATTAGAGGCTGCAAAGCCATTTATCCGTGCGCTATGCAATGCACAAAATGAACTTTCAAAGGTTGCCGCAAAGCCAACTGGTGAATTCCCTGTCTACTTGGAGTATCAAGATGATGTTTATGCAGCAGTTGAAAAGGCTGCAGCAGACGACATCGCAAAGGCGCTTACAATTGCTGGAAAGCAAGAACGTGAGACCAAGCTTGATGAGATCAATGCAGTCAACAAGGAACATTTCGCTGTCTCATTTGAAGGCCGTGAGAAGGAAGTTTCTGCAGCGCTTCGCTCAGTTACCAAGAAGTCAGTACGTCAGCGTGTATTGCGCGACAAGATTCGTATTGATGGTCGCGGAGTTCGTGATATTCGTGCAATTACAGCAGAGGTTGAAGTTATGCCTCGTGTTCACGGTTCAGCAATCTTTGAACGTGGTGAGACACAAATTCTTGGTGTTACAACTTTGAATATGCTCAAGATGGAACAGCAACTCGACACATTGAGTCCTGAACACCATAAGCGTTATATGCACAACTACAACTTCCCTCCTTACTCAGTAGGCGAGACAGGTCGTGTTGGTTCACCAAAGCGTCGCGAAATCGGCCACGGTGCACTTGCAGAGCGCGCATTGCTTCCAGTTCTTCCAACACGCGAAGAATTTCCATATGCAATTCGTCAAGTTTCAGAAGCACTAGGTTCAAATGGATCAACATCTATGGGTTCTGTGTGTGCTTCAACCATGTCGCTACTTAATGCTGGTGTGCCACTTAAGGCGCTAGTTGCAGGTATTGCTATGGGTCTTATCTCAGATCAAGTTGATGGCAAGACTGAATATGTCGCACTTACAGACATTTTGGGCGCCGAAGATGCATTCGGAGATATGGACTTCAAGGTTGCCGGAACGAAGGATTTCGTTACAGCACTTCAACTTGATACAAAGCTTGATGGAATTCCTGCTTCAGTACTTGCTTCTGCGCTCCTGCAGGCAAAGGAAGCTCGTCTATTCATCCTCGACATCATGACCCAAGCAATTGATGCTCCTGATGAGATGAGCCTTCTTGCTCCTCGCATCATTTCAATCAAGGTCCCTGTTGATTTGATCGGTGCGATCATCGGACCTAAGGGCAAGATGATTAATCAGATTCAAGATGAGACAGGCGCAGATATCACCATCGAAGACGATGGAACTATCTACATTGGAGCTCTTGAAGGATCTCAAGCAGAAGCTGCAAAGAAGATGATTGATGCAATCGCTAATCCGATTGTTCCAAAGGTTGGAGAGCGTTTCAACGGTAGTGTTGTAAAGCTTGCAACATTCGGCGCATTTATCTCTTTGGTTCCTGGTAAAGATGGCTTGCTCCACATCTCGCAAATTCGCAAGATGCATGGCGGAAAGCGCATTGAGAACCTTGAAGAAGTGATGAAGGTCGGAGATAAGATTGAAGTTGAGATCAATGAGATTGATCCAAAGGGCAAGTTCTCTTTGGTCCCAGTTTTAGCTGATGGAACAACTCCAACAGACTCTGCTGAATAATCAATAATTAATGCCACGCACCATCTTGCCTAGCGGCCTTCGGATAGTTACCGAAGAAGTTTCAACAGTCCGCTCAGCAACATTTGGTGTGTGGGTAAATGTCGGCTCTCGCGATGAGACATCACCTGTCGCGGGAGCTTCACATTTTCTCGAGCACTTACTTTTTAAGGGAACAAAGACTCGTACTGCGATGGAAATCTCATCAAGCATTGAAGCGGTAGGCGGTGAGATGAATGCCTTTACTGGCAAGGAATACACATGCTTTTATGCTCGCGTTATTGACGTTGACCTACCTCTCGCAGTTGATGTCATTTCAGACCTCATTACCTCATCAGTAGTTGCAGCCTCAGATGTAGATGCTGAGCGCAATGTTGTTCTAGAAGAAATTGCTATGCGAGATGATGACCCATCAGATCTCATCCATGACTTATATCTTGAGGCTTATTACGGTGACTCTGAATTAGGTAGGCCAATTCTTGGCACAATCGATTCGATTAAAGGTATGTCACGAAACTCTGTCTTTAACTATTACAAAAAGAGATATCGCCCTGAAGACCTCGTGATTGCTGTTGCAGGAAATATCAAACATAAGAAGGTTGTCCGCATGGTGGAAGAAGCCATGTCTAAAGATAATTTCTTAGATGTTCCTAGTGCTAAGCCAAACCTGCGCGCGGCTACACACTCAAAGGTCCCTGGTGTTGGAAAAGTTGGAATTTTAGATAAGAAGACTGAACAAGCTCACCTTCTTTTAGGTGGTCAAGGTGTAGAGCGCAATGATGATCGTCGTTTTGCATTAAGCGTTCTTGCTTCAGCACTGGGTGGAGGAATGTCATCGCGTTTATTTCAAGAAGTTCGTGAGAAGCGTGGCTTGGCTTACTCGGTCTATTCATATGTTCAGCAATTTGCAGGATCAGGAACCCTGGCATTTTATGCAGGTTGCCAACCATCAAAGGCTGTTGAAGTTGTGAAAATTATTCGAGACATCACAATGGATGTGGCTGAGCATGGTTTAACTGAAGAAGAAATTACCCGGGCCAAGGGAGCAGTTTCAGGCTCACTCGTGTTGAGTCAAGAAGACACCGGCTCTCAAATGAGTCGAATCGGCAAAAGTGAATTGGTTTATGGGGAAGTAATGACTTTTGATGAGATCTTATCCCGCGTGAAAAGTGTGACACCTGCAGATGTGAGGGCAATTGCCAGCGAGATCCTGCCAAAACCTTCTACCCTTGCCATAGTGGGACCGTTTAAGAGCGCGAGCAAGTTTGAGAAGGTGATTGCATGAGTATCAAGGTAGCTGTACTTGGAGCTAAAGGACGCATGGGCGCAACAACTGTTGCAGCGGTTAATGATGCGAAAGATTTAGAACTGGTTGCTTCTTTAGATCTCGGTGATTCACTCGACACCCTTGTGACATCTGGCGCAGAAGTAATCATTGATTTTACTCACCCTGATTCAGTAATGGGGAATTTAGATTTTGCAATAAATCATGGAATAAACGTTGTTGTTGGAACTACTGGTTTTGATGAAAAGAAGCTTGAGCAAGTAAAAGGATGGCTTGCAAAGAATCCAAAGGTAGGTGCGCTTATTGCCCCTAATTTTGGTCTTGGCGCCGTGTTGATGATGCAATTTGCAGCCCAGGCATCGAAATACTTTGAATCAGTTGAAATTATTGAATTGCATCACCCAAACAAGGTGGATGCTCCCTCAGGTACTGCTGCTAGAACGGCAGAATTAATTACAGAAGCGCGTAAATCTGTTTCAAAATCTGCAATGCCAGATGCGACCGCAACATCCCTAGATGGTTCCCGCGGCGCAAAGGTTGGAGATGTTCCTATCCACTCAGTACGCCTTCGTGGGTTAGTTGCTCATCAAGAAGTTGTCTTGGGTGATGTAGGGGAGACACTCACTATTCGCCATGACTCGATCGATCGCACTGGCTTTATGCCAGGAGTTCTTTTGGGCGTGCGCAAGGTTGTTACACATCCTGGTCTCACATTTGGGCTAGAACACTTTTTAGATCTTAAGTAGACTTAAATCAACAAGTAATAGGAGAAGAAAATGTCAAAAGAAATAACAATGTATGGTGCCGATTGGTGTGGAGATTGCCGCCGTTCAAAAGCGTATTTAGATTCACATAAGGTTACATACAACTACGTAGATGTTGAAAAAGACCTCTCAGCGGCAGATAAGGTCATTGAAATCAATGGCGGTGCTAAGTCAATCCCTGTGATTGTTTTCTCTGATGGAACTCATCTGACTGAGCCTTCAGATTTAGCTCTTGAAGCAAAGCTGGAAGAACTCTCTATTCTTTAAATCTTTAATCTGTAAGTAATTGCCGAAGCTGCCATTGCCAGAATAATAGTTATTGGAAATGGCAGCTTTGCTATTACCGAACCCGCTCCAATAATGATTCCTGAAAGCCTATGGTCAACTGTGAATTTGGTTTGAGTCGTAAACGCCTGGATTCCTACTAAAGCGCTCAGTAAAACGATCGGAATCAGAGTAGTAATTCGGCTAATGCGTGGACGCTCGAGCCACTTTGCCGGGATGGAGTGTCCTACGTATTTAAGAATAAAGCAGAGGACCCCTGTTACGAGCACCGCGATCCATTTGCTACTCATTATTTCCACCCAACAAATACGGCAATAGCCACTGTCGTTAAAATTGGCACACCAGATGGCACAACTTCTGTAATGCATAGCGCCCATGTGAATGCAGCAAGCGCGGCAAGTTTAAGGTTTCGAGTTGTCAACCTTGGCCAGAGAACTGCAATAAAGACGACAGGTGAGACAACGTCTAAACCCCAAGCAGCAGTGTCTCCAATCGCCTTTGCGCCAACTGCGCCTAGGAATGTGCAGATGTTCCAGAAGAAAAATACTGCAAAGCCAGTAAACCAGAATGCAGTGTGCTGTTGATCTGTTTCTTCCTGAGCTATAGCCATTCCCGTTGATTCATCAATTGTTATTTGTGCGGCAACAACTCTGCGCCATCCACGATTTTTTAAGATACTAGCCATTCGTGTGCCATATAAACCATTGCGACTTCCAAGGAATGTTCCTGTCAAAATTGCCGCTAGCGGGCTTCCTCCAGAACTCATCACACCGACGAGTGCGAATTGGGATGCTCCAGAGAAAAGTAAGAGAGATAGCACACACGCCTGAGCAACCGTAAAGTGTCCTGCAATTGCAACTGATCCAAATGCAACACCAGCGGCGCCGACAGAAACACCTACCCCTATGGAATCTCTCTTCACTGACACGCCGACATTCTGCCTTAATCCCTTGGGGTTAGGGGAGAGATAGATAGGGTCGCCACATGAGCGAAGAGCATTTCCCAATAGTTTTCCGTGACGATATGACGGTCGAGCTTGTGAAATCAAGCGCGAGCGATTCTGATGTGATCTGGGCGGCAAGAGTCTCAACTGCCGGAGATAAATCACTAGAAGATGTCGATAGCGACGCGAGCAAGGCTGAAGGTTTGATTAATTATTTGGCTAGAGAACGCCATGGGTCACCCTTCGAGCACACCTCAATGACCTTCTTTGTCTCTGCGCCGATCTTCGTGTTTCGTGAATTTATGCGCCATCGCATCGCCTCATATAACGAGGAGAGTGGTCGTTACCGTGAGTTGCGCCCAGTTTTTTATGTTCCAAGCAAGGATCGTAAATTAGTTCAAATTGGCAAAGCTGGTGCCTACACATTTGTAGATGGCACCCAAGAACAATTTGATCTAACAGTAGGTGCAATCAAGGAGAGTTGCACAGTTGCCTATGAAAATTACAAGAAGATGTTAGATGCTGGCGTTGCTCGTGAAGTTGCTCGTGCCGTTTTGCCTGTGACCTTGTATTCATCTATGTATGTGACGATGAACGCACGTGCACTTATGAACTTTTTATCACTTCGCACCTCTAGGGAAGGATCTCATTTCCCAAGCTATCCACAGCGGGAAATTGAGATGGTTGCCGAAAAAATGGAAGAGCATTTTGCGAAATTAATGCCTATTACATACGCGGCATTTGAAAAGTCTGGACGGGTTTGCCCTTAATCACGATAGGGTTACACCATGTCCTCAACTGGCACCACCCATACTGATATTAAGCCGCCCTTTGGTCGGCTGATTACGGCAATGATCACCCCCTTCAACAAAAGCGGGGAGATCGATTGGGATGGCGTGGCAAAGATCGCTCAACATTTAGCGGATTCTGGCCATGATGCAATTGCTGTTAATGGAACTACGGGCGAGGCTCCGACTACAAAGACTTCTGAAAAATTAGAGATTATTAAAGTAGTCAAGAGCACAGTTGGTTCTAAAGTAAAAGTACTTTCAGGAGCAGGTGATAATGAAACTGCTTATACGGTTGAACAGGCAAAGCGTTGTGCTGAAGTTGGCGCCGATGGACTTTTGATTGTTACTCCTTATTACAACAAGCCACCTCAGGCTGGAATTGAAGCGCACTTTCGCGCAACTGCAGCAGCGACAGATCTTCCGATCATGATGTATGACATCCCTGGTCGTACAGGTGCTGAGATTGAGACAGACACTATTTGCAGGCTTGCTGAAGTCAAGAACATCGTGGCGCTCAAAGATGCGAAAGGAAACCCTGGAGCAACTTCGTGGGTTATAAAAAGGACAGGTCTTCCTGTTTATTCAGGCGATGACATTTTGAATTTGCCACTGTTATCTGTTGGGGCAGTCGGCTTTGTTTCAGTCTGTGGGCATGTAGTGGGCAAGCAACTCCGAGAGATGATTGATGCTTGGTTTGCTGGAAATACAAAACGTGCACTTGAGATTCACCAAGAACTATTGCCGGTATTTACCGGAACCTTCCGCACCCAAGGCGCGATATTGACTAAGGCGGCATTAAATATGCTTGGCCTACCAGGCGGATTTACTCGTTTGCCCCTTGTCGATGCCACCGAAGCGCAGATTGCGCAATTGCGGGAGGATCTACGACAAGGCGGAGTAAAACTTAACTAATGAACCATCCTCATCCCGATTTACCCTATCCAGCAAAATTAGCTCCTAAAACTCTTCGCATCGTTGCCCTTGGCGGGCTCGGTGAAATTGGTCGCAATATGACCGTCTTTGAGTATGACGGAAAGTTACTTGTTGTTGACTGCGGTGTTTTATTTCCAGAAGAAAACCAACCCGGAATTGATCTCATCCTTCCCGATTTTTCTTATATTCGTGAGCGCCTTGGCGATGTTGTTGCGATTGCTCTGACACACGGCCACGAAGACCACATTGGAGCTGTTCCATACTTGCTCAAAGAGCGCGCAGATATTCCTGTTGTTGGATCAAAACTTACACTCGCATTTACTGAGGCAAAGCTTAAAGAGCGCCGCATCACTGCGCCTCTAGTTGAAGTTAAAGCTGGGATGATTCAAAAGTTTGGACCATTTGAATTGGAATTTGTTGCAGTTAACCACTCAATTCCTGACGCACTTGCTATAGCAATTCGCACTGAAGCTGGTTTGGTTTTACACACAGGTGATTTTAAGATGGACCAGTTGCCACTTGATGGCCGAGTAACTGATCTACCTACCTTTGCCAAATTGGGCGCAGAAGGTGTTGATTTGTTTATGGTGGATTCCACCAACGCAGATGTACCTGGATTTACAACCTCAGAGCGCGAGATCATGCCTGTTCTCGATCGTGTTTTTAGTGCAACACCGCGCCGCGTCATTGTTGCTTCATTTGCATCACACGTACACCGTATTCAGCAAGTATTAAATATTGCACTTGCCCATGATCGTAAAGTTGCTTTTGTTGGGCGAAGCATGGTGCGCAATATGAAACTTGCGCAGGATTTAGGTTACTTAGATGTGCCTAAAGGTCTGATTGTTGATTCTAAAAATATTGAAGAATTTGGTGACAAGGTTGTTTTGATTTGTACGGGGTCACAAGGGGAGCCACTTGCTGCGCTTTCCCGGATGGCAAATGGTGATCATCAGATCCGCGTTGGCAAAGGTGACACAGTAATTCTTGCATCCTCTCTTATTCCAGGCAACGAGAACCCTGTCTATAGAGTTATAAATGAACTTACTCGTTTTGGCGCAGATGTGGTTCATAAAGGAAATGCGATGGTGCACGTTTCAGGCCATGCAGCAGCTGGCGAGCTTTTGTACTGTTACAACATTGTGAAGCCAAAGAACGTTATGCCAGTTCACGGTGAATGGCGTCACTTGCGGGCAAATGCAGAACTTGCCATCAAGACAGGCGTGGCTCGCACAAATACGATTGTTGTCGATAATGGAATTGTTGTTGATATGCATGATGGTTATGCAGATATAGCTGGTGCTGTTCCATGTGGCTTTGTATATGTTGATGGGCAGAGTATTGGTGAAATTACAGAGAGTTCTCTGAAAGATCGTAGAATTTTAGGGGAAGAGGGATTTATTTCCGTTGTTGTTGTGATTGACTCACAAAGTGGGAAAATAGTTGCAGGCCCAGATATTCATGCTCGTGGATTCACAGAAGATCAACGCCTCTTTGATGAAGTAAAAGGCATGATTGAGAAAGCACTTGCGACTGCTGTTAGTGGTGGAATAAATGGAACACACCAACTTTCACAAGTTGTGCGCCGAACTGTTGGTACTTGGGTCGGGGAAGAACACCGCCGTAAGCCAATGATTGTTCCTGTAGTTATTGAGGTTTAACGGCGCGCCTTTGGGCATACTCTCTAGTGATTCTTTAGTCTTTACCTATCATGGCAAAACGTAAAAGCGCTAAGTCTGGGAAAAAACCTTCACTCATTGCTGGGGTTATCCGTGGGCTTGCTGCGCTCTGGCGCTTTGTAGCGAAGGTAATTGGAAGTGCAATTAGGTTTGTTTTTAGACAAGCTAAAGAACTAGATGAAGCCCATCAGCGCGATGGTTTCGCCTTCTTTCTTGTCGTTCTCTCAATTCTTGCAGCTTCTGGAAGTTGGTTTCATCTCAACAATATTGTTGGGCGAGCTTTAACTGCATTCCTGCTTGGAACTTTTGGACGCCTTGCTTTCCTTGCTCCGGTAATTTTCATTTATTTCGCTATTCGTCTCTTCAGGGCTCCTCAAGAAGGTAGGGCAACTGGGCGCATAACAATTGGCACATTGCTTCTTCTTGTTTCACTCACTGGGCTTGCTCATGTATTTAACGGATCGGTAGGAGATACTGGAAAGAGTGCAATACAAGGTGGTGGTGGCTGGATTGGTTACGGCGTTGCTACGCCTCTAGTTGCATTAGTTACATCAATTCTGGCAATCCCAATTCTTTTTATTATTCTCTTCTTCTCTTTACTCATTGTTACAGCGACTCCCGTTTCTGATGTATTCGGTAAAATTGCTGCTCTCTTCCGAGGAACGCGTGCTTTTGCAAGCAAAGCAAGGAAGCCAACAGTTACTGATGACTTTGAAATTAGCGATACGCCCCCCTTTGAAACTCCTTTGGTTCAAGAGTTCCATGATGACGAGGAAGAGCCTGAAGAAGATATTGAGGAAGAGTATGACTCTGAAGGAACAGTAGCTCTGAAGCGAGAGCCGACCTTTGTCACTAAAACTACGCAATCGCATCCTGCGCATCAGATGATTTTGACTGCAGATACCCCATACATCTTGCCTTCGATGGATTTACTCCGAGCAGGACCTGCTACAAAAGCTAAATCAAAGGCAAATGAAATTGTTGTCGCAGCCCTAGGTCAGGTATTCGAGCAATTTGGGGTTGACGCCACTGTTACTGGATTTATGCGTGGGCCAACTGTTACTCGTTATGAAGTTGAACTTGCAGCAGGCGTGAAGGTTGAAGCCATCTCTGCTCTTTCAAAGAATATTTCATACGCAGTTGCAAGTGGGGACGTGAGAATTCTTTCTCCTATTCCTGGTAAATCTGCGGTAGGTATTGAAATACCAAATACAGATCGTGAAATAGTTGCGTTAGGTGATGTCTTGCGTTCTGCTGTTGCCACAAATGAAGCACACCCCATGGTGATTGCATTAGGTAAAGATGTCGAAGGTAATTTTATTTGCGCCAACCTTGCCAAGATGCCTCACTTGCTTGTTGCTGGAGCAACCGGTGCAGGTAAATCTTCGATGATTAATTCACTGGTTGTCTCGATATTAATGAGGGCAACTCCAGATGAAGTTCGTCTGGTGATGATCGACCCTAAGCGAGTAGAGCTCACAAGCTATGAAGGTATTCCACACTTAATTGCGCCAATTATTACTAACCCTAAGAAAGCGGCAGATGTTCTTGCATGGGTAGTTCGAGAGATGGACCAGCGTTACGATGATCTTTCACACTTTGGTTTCCGCCACATTGATGACTTTAATAAAGCAGTGCGCGCCGGGAAGATCACCCCACCAGATGGCAGTGAGAGAGTTCTAGAGCCATATCCGTATCTACTTGTGATTATCGATGAGTTAGCAGACCTCATGATGGTTGCAGCCCGAGAGGTTGAAGAAAGTATTGTGCGTATTACGCAACTGGCACGCGCCGCAGGCATTCATCTAGTCATTGCAACTCAGCGTCCGAGTGTGGACATTGTTACAGGACTTATTAAAGCGAACGTCCCTTCTCGCCTTTCATTTGCTACATCAAGCCTTGCTGATTCCAGAGTTATCTTGGATACGCCGGGAGCAGAAAAGCTAGTTGGACAAGGAGATGGGCTCTTCTTACCAATGGGGGCAAGTAAGGCAGTTCGTATTCAAGGCGCATATGTTTCAGAGCGAGAAACTGAAGCAATTGTTAACCATGTAAAGGCTCAGCTTCAACCGGTTTATCGCATCGACATTAATGCGCCAGCGGTAAGTAAAGTTATAGAAAATGATATTGGTGATGATTTAGACCTTCTTGTCCAAGCAATTCAATTAGTTGTTTCTACTCAGTTTGGTTCAACTTCAATGTTGCAACGCAAACTACGTGTTGGGTTTGCTAAAGCAGGTCGCTTGATGGATCTTATGGAGAGCCGCGGGATTGTTGGCCCATCTGAAGGCTCAAAGGCCAGAACAGTTTTGATCACCGCCGAGCAGATGCCAGATGTGCTGGAGTCGATCCAAGGCAACATCTAGGCGAGTGGCCCCCATTCGGGGGTGAAGTTATGGGTGGTTAATCCGATATTCATCTGCCCGGCTTGTTTGCAAGCCATGCCCTGCCTTATTATTAAGCCCTGAAAGTTTGTTCCCCTAAGTTTTATTGAGGTATGAATGTCAATAGGAATTCTTCTCCGCCAAGCCCGCGAATCTGCTGGCTTGTCTATTGACGATGTTGCAAAACGCACAAATATTCGTAGCCGTGTGCTTCAAGATTTAGAAGCTGAAAATTTCATTTCATCTGGTGGAAACGCTTATGCACGTGGTCATATCCGTAGTATTGCGCGAGTCATCAAGGCAAACCCAGAACTTTTGATCGAGGAATTCAATCAAACAGTTGGCGAAGAAGATCGCCCGATGATTGATCTACTCCAAGAAAACAACGTCACGCAGATCAAGCGTGAGAAGATGAGTATTTCTTACAAGACTATGGCTTATGTAGCGGCTGCAATTGTTGCTCTTTTTGTTCTTGTTCCAACTGGAATGTCATTTATGCACACATCTAATTCGGTCAAGAAGTCTGCAGGGGCTGCTAGCCAGGCGCCAGTTGTCACACCTAACACTGCAGTGGCGACCAAGACTTCAGCGACATCTGTTGTAGTGACAGCAGTCAATGGAAAGACGTGGGTCGGTGTGACAGATAGCAATGGGAATCAAGTTTTCAGTGGTCAGCTCACTCAAGGTCAGACACAAAGTTTTAACGACAGTCAACAGCTCAATGTCGTTGTCGGTAATGCTGGAGCAGTGAATTTGAACGTCAATGGAAAAGATGCAGGATCTCCAGGGGCGCTAGGTGAAGTTGTTCACCTACAGTTCGGTCCTGGCAGTTCATCCCAAGGATAAGTTCACACTTTTCTCTTCTTGGCAGGTATTTCAAATCTAAGCGCGTATCATGGTGTGAATGAGCACCGGTCCTAGAACAGTAAATCTTCCAAACTCGCTGACAGTTCTCAGACTCCTTGCTCTTCCATTTTGTGCCTACGCATTATTTAAAAACGGTGGCAATGACTCAACGTGGCGAATCATCGCTTGGTGCGGATTTTTCTGTGTTGGTCTGACCGACCTTATGGATGGCAAGCTGGCTCGTGCCCGTAATCAAGTAACAAGCTTTGGCACCTTCCTTGATCCTGTCGCAGATAAAGCAGCAATCGGAACAGCCATGATTGGCCTTTCGATTCAGGGTCGGCTCTGGTGGTGGGTAACAATTGTGATCTTGTTCCGTGAGGTTGCAGTGACAGTTCTGCGCCTTGCTGTTATTCGTGGGGGAGTGATCCCGGCTAGTAAAGGCGGCAAGCTCAAGACACTCATGCAGGGATTTGGTATTGGCTTTTATGTATTGCCGCTGCCACATTGGTTGGAATTGCCCCGCAATATCTTCATGGCAGCCACAGTCATCATCACACTTATTACAGGTTATGACTATTTCAGCAAAGCGATCAAAAAATGAGCAATTTTCCACTAGCCGAAGATGTTGTTAAGCGTTTAAAGCGCAAGAAGATGACTCTTGTTACAGCTGAATCAATTACTGGTGGGGGACTCGGGGCGGCAATAACAAGTGTTCCTGGTTCATCCCTCGTCTTTCTTGGCGGGCTCATTACATATAGTGATCAATCAAAAACAAAGTTTCTAGATATTGCCAAGCGAATACTGACAAAGCACACCGCTGTATCAGAGGAAGTTGCAATTGCCATGGCGCAGAGCGTTCGTAAGCAATTTGGTAGTGATTACGCGATTGCTACAACGGGGGTCGCAGGACCAGGCAAGGCCTACGGGCAGAAGGCAGGAACGGTCTGGGTGGCCATAGATAGTAAAAAAGGGCCGGTTACCCTCTGCTTGGCACTATCTGGCACGCGTGAAGATATTCGCCACGCAACAATTCAAAGCGCATTAGCCGCATTTACGCGTATCCTTATCCCGTGATTCTTCTTCGTACCCACATTGGCGCAACCTTGCGTGCTTCTCGTATTGCACAAGGTCGCACACTTCGCGATGTCGCAAAAAGTGCGCGAGTGTCTTTGGGTTATCTTTCAGAAGTAGAACGTGGTCAAAAAGAAGCATCATCTGAACTTCTTCACGCGATTACCGCTGCTCTTGATATTTCTCTCGGTGAAGTTCTTTCATCAGTTGCTCATCAGGTAATGAGCCAAGAGGCGCCAACTTTGAGCGTGGTGGACGACGCTGCATAAGGCAGATTCGACCACACCGCAGATATACGCCCGCCAAATGGCAACCCATCAAAGATCACGTAGTTCAATTCTTTCTGGCGCGAAAGTTGTTATAGCCCAAGTTGGCTCATACGAATCAAACATGCTCGACATAGCCGAAAAGGCTGAAGTCTCCCGGGCAACTGTCTATAACCACTTCAGCGATAAAGAAGAGATGATGCTCTGTCTTGTTGAATCTGAAATTCAACGGTTAGCCGAACTTGCGATGCATGCGCCAACAAAGCGCGATGCACTTTATGTCTTATCTACTGAGATCTCTAAAGATCCTGCACTTGCCAAGATGATTCAGAGCGACCCCCTTGATATTGCTAAGTTTGTAACAGTCACAGAACACCCGCTATGGAAGTTGGCGCAGAGCTCACTGGAGTCATTATTTGGTGAGTCACATGGCGTTGTCTTGCATTGGCTCATCGGCCAAATTGCTTCACCCCTTGCGCCAACAGAAAGTGCCAAGCAGGCAGATCAGATGGCGCGCACGCTTTAATTATTTTTAATGCTTTATTGTAAATCTCTTGAGTGCCTTAGGTGCCCACCAGTTAAGATCTCCAAATAGACGCATCAGAGCAGGAACAAGTAGCGCTCTAACAATTGTTGCATCAATGAGAACAGCAAAGGCAACGCCAAGACCCAAGATCTTGATGTTAGTTACTCCACTTGTCAGGAATGCTGCGAAGACAACTGCAAGAAGTAGCGCAGCTGCAGTGATGATTCTTGCCGAGCGCTGCAAGCCAATAGCTACTGAATCCTGATTATCTTTACCATTTTCATACTCTTCGCGAATACGAGAGAGCAAGAAGACTTCATAATCCATAGATAAAGCGAAGGTCACTACAGCGGTCAAAATCACCATTCCGGTATCAAGTGAGCCGACGTTGGTGAACTTTCCAACCAGCCACCCCAGATGCCCTCCGATGAAGATCCATGAAATAAAGCCAATAGTTGCCGATAATGAAAGGACATTGAGTAAGACCGCTTTGATCGGCAAAATAATTGAGCCGGTGAAGAGGAAGAGAAGTAAAAGAACGCTTATGACAATCCAGCCAAGCGCCCAAGGAAGAGCATGCTGGATTCCAGATTGTGTATCGGTATAGGAGGCTGCTTCACCGCCAATTAATGTGCCAGTAGGCGCAGGCAATGCGCGAAGCCTTGTGATCAGATCTTGGGCAGCATTGCTGCGCGCGCCAAGTGATGTTGTTGCTTGAAATTCTGCTGAATCAGATGCTATTTCTGGTTGGGTCACACTTGCAATTCCCTGAAGGTGACTGACTGCCTTCACATAGCTTGGCAATTGACTCAGCGCGTTAGATGCGTGTGGTATCACAATATAAATTGGATTTTCTGCTTGTCCAGAGAACCTGTCAAGGCTTACTGCAGATGCAACTGCTGCCTTATTGCTTGCTGGAAGGACTCTGCTATCTACTTGAGAGAAGACAATGTCTTTGAGTGGGACGGCAAGGGTTCCCAGAATGAGCAGGGATACAACAACAATTCCAACCGGTCTGCGCATAACAAAGCGTGCGGTCTGTGCCCAGCGACCCTCTTGTTTAGGAGTTATGGCACTTTTTCTTACAACAAAGGAATCAATGCGCCTACCCAGAAGGGCCAAGATTGCGGGAAGTGGAATCAATGCGCCAAGAACTGCCATAGCAACTACTGCAATACCGGCATATCCAAATGACTTAAGGAACATCAGGGGAAAGAACATCATCGATGCAAGGGTGACAAATACAGTGATACCAGAGAAGAAGACGGTGCGACCAGCGGTGGCAACTGTTTTCACTATTGAATCTTCAACGCTATTGCCAGCGTGGAGCTCTTCACGAAATCTATTAACAATCAGAAGTGAATAATCGATACCGAGTCCAAGGCCCATACCTGTGGTGAGGTTCAAGGCAAAGATGCTGACACCTGTAAAGAGGCTGATGATGTAGAGAACGAGGAAGGTGCCAAGAATCGAGCTCACACCAACAACTAGCGGCATGGCAGAGGAGATCAGCCCTCCAAAAATAAAGAGGAGCAGCAGAAATGTCAGAGGAATGGAGATACCTTCAGCAAGAGCGAGGTCCTTGCTGATCTTGTTGTTAATTGCGAAGTAGACCGTTGAACTTCCACCCACATAGACCTTGAGTGATTTATATGAACCATCAAATTCTGCTTGGACGTTCTTTGCTAAATCAGTTGAACTCGTTGGGTCGGCAGGTGATGTATAGACGAAGAGATAACCAGCATGGTGGTCTGTGCTCTCAAGTGAGGCGGCACCGCCTGTATTCCAGTACGAGAGCACCTTGGTCACTGTTGGCTTTGCGGCTAAGGCACTTTCAAGTGATTGCACATCTGCCACAACAGTGGGGTCCATGAGACCTTGAGCGCCGGCATCTACGACAATTGCAATCGCGGGATCTTTAATGTGGAAAGTATCGGTGAGATATTTTTGGGCTTGGGATGATGCGCTGGCTGGGTTGTTATAGCCACCGCTACTTAGGCGAGGAAAAACTAGTGAGCCGACAGAGCCAGCAATGACAAGCACCAGAATAAATCCTGCGAGGACCGCCTTACGGCGACGGACTACGAAGTGGCCTAATCTCTCAAACATGCATTTCCCCTTTTAACATCAAATAAAACCTTCATAGGTAATACTTGACCTATGCGAATCACCGAACTGCGCTCGCGGATGGCTGAGTATTTCAGTGATTCTGATACCTATGCACGTGACATCGTTCACGCAGAGCTAGGGGGCAAGACCGTTAACCAGGCCCTGGAGAGCGACATGGAGATAGGACAGATCTGGAGGGCGATCGTGGCCCACAATCCAGAGATGCCTGAGCGCCTGCGTTAGATCCTGGCGTGTCGGAGCCTCAATATGGCTCTTCGAACAGATGTTCGGTAAACTAGTTATGCCCAACCAGAGCGGTTCCACAGTTCCGCGTCAGTTCACCTGCCGCCGTCAGTGGTATTCCGTACCTTCTGGACCGTACTGAACTCATCTGAGTTATGAAATGAAAGGTAGTAAAAAATATGGCTTCAGAAAAAGCTGATAAAGCTTCTGAAAAACAGTCATTAGATCGCGACAAAGCCCTAGATACAGCCCTAGCCCAGATCGAGCGTCAGTTCGGAAAGGGATCAATTATGAAGATGGGCGAACGTGGCCCACAAGTAATGGAAATTATTCCAACTGGTTCAATCGCACTAGATATCGCACTTGGTATTGGTGGATTACCACGAGGCCGTATCGTTGAAATTTATGGACCTGAATCATCAGGTAAAACAACCGTTGCACTCCATGCAATTGCAAATGCTCAGAAGAATGGCGGCATTGCCGCATTCATCGATGCCGAGCATGCACTTGATCCAGAGTATGCAAAGAAGCTTGGCGTTGATATTGATGCGCTTCTTGTTTCTCAGCCTGATACTGGCGAGCAAGCACTTGAGATCATGGATATGTTGATTCGCTCCGGCGCTCTAGACATTATCGTCGTTGACTCAGTTGCAGCACTTGTTCCAAGGGCTGAAATTGAAGGTGAAATGGGAGATTCTCACATGGGCTTGCAAGCTCGTTTGATGTCTCAAGCGCTTCGTAAAATCACAGGCGCACTTCACCAATCAAATACAACAGCGATCTTTATTAACCAGCTTCGCGAGAAGATCGGTGTCTTCTTTGGAACACCAGAGACAACAACCGGTGGTAAGGCGCTCAAGTTCTATGCATCTATCCGTTTAGATGTGCGCAGAATTGAAACCCTTAAAGATGGCCAAGATGCCGTTGGAAACCGTACTCGAGTCAAAGTTGTGAAGAACAAGATGGCTCCACCTTTCAAGCAAGCAGAATTCGACATCATTTATGGCACAGGAATTTCACGCGAAGGTTCTCTTATTGACCTTGGCGTTGAAGTCGGTGTCGTGAAGAAGTCAGGCGCTTGGTATACCTATGAAGGTGACCAACTTGGCCAAGGTAAAGAGAACTCACGTTCGTTCTTGATCGATAATCCTGATCTTGCAAATGAGATCGAGACAAAGATCCGCGAACATTATGTTCCAGTAGCAATCGATCCTGAACTTGTAGCAGCGATTGATGAAGCAACTGCCGAGGTTGATTTCTAAACATTGAAAAAGAATCAAGATGTAGCCGCTGATCCCTACTCTGATGCGATGACCATTGCGCTTTACGCACTGGCCCCCCGCGCAAAGAGTAGGGCTGAGCTGCACGCACATCTACTTAAGCGAGGCTGCGAGAGTGAAATCGCAGCCTCTGTTTTAGATAGTTTGGAATTACAGGGACTACTCAATGATCTTGAGTTCGCAAAGATTTGGACAGAGTCTCGGCAAAGACAGAAGAAACTCAGCAAGCGCACAATCGCACAGGAGCTGCGCACTAAAGGCGTCTCCCAAGACATCATTGATGAAGTCATTGATGAGGTCGATGAGGATCTTGAATATCAGATGGCTTTTGAATTAGCTGAGCGCAAATTCCGCTCATGCTCTCACCTTGATTCAGAGGTCGTTTATCGCAGGGTTCACTCTGTTTTGGCCCGCAAAGGCTTTAGTCATTCAATAACCCAGCAGATTATGCGCGAACTTCTCGCTTCCTAAAGTCTTCTAAGATTGGGCAATGACCCAGCGCACCTTTGTCGTAGAGACCTACGGCTGCCAGATGAATGTGCATGATTCAGAGAGAATCACTGGGCTCTTACTCAATGCCGGTTATGTTCCAGCACTTGAAGATTCACAGCCTGACCTCGTCGTCTTTAATACCTGCGCCGTTCGAGAGAATGCAGATAACAAGCTCTATGGAAATCTTTCTTTCTTAGCACCTTTGAAAAAATCTCACCCTGGTTTTCAAATCGCTGTGGGCGGGTGCATGGCTCAAAAAGATCAAGATTCAATTATCAAAAGAGCCCCGTATGTTGATGTTGTATTTGGTACACACAATCTTGGATCACTTCCTGCCCTCTTGGAACGTGCCCGCATAGAAGAAGAGTCACAAGTAGAGATTAAAGAGTCACTGGAGCATTTTCCATCAACTCTGCCTGTGCGTAGACATTCAGCGTTTAGTGCTTGGGTTTCAGTCTCTGTTGGTTGCAATAACACCTGCACATTTTGCATAGTTCCTTCTCTTCGCGGAATTGAAAAAGACCGCCCGGCAGATGAGATATTAAATGAAGTGAGAGCGGTAGCTGCTCAGGGAGTTATTGAAATTACTTTGCTTGGGCAGAACGTGAATGCATATGGTGTTGATTTTGGCGATCGTGGAGCATTTGCCAAATTACTCCAAGAATGCGGGAAGGTAGATGGCTTAGAGCGCATTCGCTTTATGTCTCCTCACCCACGTGATTTCACAGATGATGTCATTGAAGTGATGGCTCATACTCCACATGTCATGCCACATTTACATATGCCACTTCAATCAGGTTCTGATCGGATTTTGCAAGCGATGCGCCGCTCATATCGCCGTGATCGTTATATGGGAATTATTGAGAAAGTACGCGCCGCAATGCCAGATGCAGGAATAACAACCGACATCATCGTGGGATTTCCTGGAGAAACGGATCAAGACTTCCAAGATACTTTAGATATTGTTCGACAAGCACGTTTCACCGCTGCCTATACATTCCAATATTCCAAGCGACCTGGAACACCGGCAGCAACGATGCCAGATCAGATTCCAGATGATGTCATGGCCGAGCGTTATAAAGCGCTGCATGCACTGCAGCAAGATATATCTGGAGAAATTAATACTGCATCAATCGGAAAGAGTTATGAAGTGCTTGTGAGTGATCATGAAGGCCGACATGATTCAAAGCGAGCAAGACTCAATGGTCGCACACCTGACTTCAGGCTTGTTCATTTTGAGAGTGATGATGCAAGACCAGGAGATATTGCAACGGTGAAAATTGATTCAGCAACACCGAATTTCATGGTGGGCACTGTTCAAAGCATGAGGAAGACTAGGGGCGGAGATGCGCACGAACTCAGAGTTAAAGAAGTCGGGCCAGAACCGATCATGGTGGGTATGCCTTCATTGAAATTACTTAAAACCCTATGACGCTTATTGTTATTGCAGGAGCAACAGCAACAGGTAAGAGTGAGATTGCCGTTGATTTAGCACAGAAGCTTGGCGGGCAGATTATTAACGCCGACTCTATGCAAGTCTATAAAGGGATGGATATTGGCACTGCAAAGTTGCCTATGGATGAACGCAAAGGAATTAGCCACCATCTTCTTGATGTAGTGGATGTAAAAACAGATGTGACTGTTGCTTGGTATCAAGAGATTGCGCGAGCAAAGATTGATGAGCTATTAGAAGCTGGCATTCCAACAATTATTGTTGGAGGAACTGGTTTTTATATTAAGGCGATACTCGATGATCTTAATTTTCCAGAGACAGATCCTGATGTAAGACTAAAGCTAACTGAACAAGCCGAGAGAATTGGCGCAGATGCTATGCATAAACGCCTTGCCTCACTTGATCCTGCAGCAGCTGCCGCAATACCCAAAGAGAATGTTCGTAGGGTTGTCAGAGCGCTAGAAGTTATTGAAATTACAGGAAGACCATTTACCGCAAATTTGCCACGGGAGAATTCAACGAAATACCCACAAGCCCAGCAATTTGGATTAGTTCTAGACCGGGAAAAACTTGATGTGCGCATTGATAGCCGCGTTGAAGGAATGTGGAGTAAAGGTTTTGTTGATGAAGTGGAATCTTTAATTGATCAAGGGCTCATGGAAGGCAAGACTGCAAGGGCTGCTCTTGGTTATTCTCAGATCATTGCCATGAAAGAAGGTTTGATTTCTGAGGAAGAAGCCAAAGAAGAGACCAAGAGGGCAACGCGCCAATATGCCCGCAGACAAGAGACATGGTTCTCACGAGACCCGCGTATTACATGGGTGGCTGTGAATTCAGACCGCCTGGCTGTTATTGAAAGCAGTATCCTCAAAGCATGATTGGGACATATGGCCACGGCACAGAGAATGATTTTGTGCTGATTTATGATCCAGAGAACACAATTGAGATCTCAGCCCAGCAGGTAGCAAGAATTTGTGACAGAGTAAATGGAATCGGCTCTGATGGTTTGATTCGGATCGGAAAGCGTGATGGAAAATGGTTTATGGATTACAGAAACCAAGATGGCTCCATCGCTGAAATGTGTGGCAACGGCATTCGCCTTATGGCTAGATACCTAGTCACAAATGGTTATGAGAATGAAGGAATTTTTCCGATTAACACGCGCGCAGGTATGAAATATCTAGCAGTTCCTGCCACAGAAGACATCTCAGTCAACATGGGAAGTGTCCAAGAAGTTTACGATGATGTCACAGTCACAATCGGTGAGCAGAGTTGGAAAGCTTTACATATCGATGTTGGTAATCCTCATGCGGTTGTCTTTGTTGATGATTTAGAAGTAATCGGTGATCTCAAGCAAGCACCCGTAGTAGACGGAGACTACCCAGATGGCGTGAATGTTGAATTCGTAAAGTTTTTAGATAATGGAGAGCTAGCAATGCGTGTTCACGAACGTGGGGTAGGGGAGACCCGCTCATGTGGAACAGGAACATGCGCAGTTGCACTTGCAGCAACGATCAAAAAAGGTGGCAAGCTTCCATCTCGCTGGGTTATTCACCCTCCTGGAGGCAGACTCGTTGTTGAAACAGATGGTCATAACAATGCAACATTGATAGGCCCAGCAGTGCTTATTGGGGATCATGAATTGGACAAATATCTGTGAGCGATCAAGATCCACTAAATATTGATATCGAGCAACTGCTACGCGAAACTGCTAAAGCTGCAGCTGATTACGATGCAGCTGAATTTGATGAATCTGGTCAACAAGATCTACAAGATCGCCAAGCCCTGCGCCGAGTCTCTGGTCTGTCCACAGAACTTCAAGACGTCAGTGACGCTGAATATCGCCAGTTACGTTTGGAGAAAGTTATCTTGGTAGGCGTTTGGATCGATGGAACATCCCTAGATGTTGAAAACTCAATGAAGGAGTTAGCAGCCCTTGCTGAAACAGCGGGTTCAGAAGTGATGGATGGTTTTGTGCAGCGAAGAGATAAGCCAGACCCATCAACATATATTGGCTCTGGAAAAGTTGCAGATGTAAAGCAGGCAGTTATATCAACGGGGGCAGATACCGTTATTTGCGATGGTGAGCTCTCACCAGCCCAATTGCGCACACTTGAATCAAAACTTAAAGTAAAAGTTATTGATCGTACTGCCTTAATTTTGGACATATTTGCCCAGCATGCAAAATCTCGTGAAGGTAAAGCACAAGTTGAATTGGCGCAGATGAGGTACATGTTGCCGCGCCTTCGTGGTTGGGGTGATTCTCTTTCGCGCCAAGCGGGTGGAATTGGCGGACGTGGCCCAGGTGAAACAAAGATAGAAACAGATCGTCGCCGCATTAATGACAAGATGGCAAAGCTTCGCAATGAAATTAAAGAGATGAAAGTTGCCAGAGATACAAAGCGCCAAGAGCGCAACCGGCACAACGTTCCCTCTGTTGCAATCGCAGGCTATACAAATGCCGGTAAGTCATCGCTGATGAATAAACTCACAGGTGCGGGTGTCCTTGTTGAGAACGCACTCTTTGCCACACTTGATCCCACTGTCCGCAGAGTTACGGCATCTGATGGACGCATTTACACACTTTCAGACACCGTGGGCTTTGTTAGGCACTTACCGCATCAACTTGTTGAAGCGTTTAAATCAACTCTGGAAGAAGTATCTGGAGCTGATCTGATCGTTCATGTAGTTGATGGTTCACACCCAGATCCGCGAGAGCAGATCCGCGCCGTGCGTGAAGTAATTAACGATATTGGCGGCGGAGATATCCCAGAGATTATTGCAATCAACAAAGCAGATATTGCCTTGCCTGAAGTGCTGATGCAGCTACTCAGAGAAGAGAGCAACTCATTCGCCTTCTCTGCTCGAACAGGCTTTGGACTCGACACTTTAGTTAAAGCAATTGAAACCTCCCTGCCAAGACCTCGCATAGAGATAAAGGCAGTGATTCCTTTCAACAGGGGAGATCTTGTCTCTGCTATTCATGAACGTGGAGAGGTACTTTCGGAAACGTATTCAGAGTTTGGTACTTCTATCCACGCGATGGTTGATGCTCCCATTGCCCAGCAAGTAGAGGTAGTCACTCAGAAAGAAGTAACGCTGTAATGGGTGAGAAGATTGTTCTAGATTCACAAAATTTTGCAGCGAGCATTGACCGAGCCCTTATCTCAATTTTGCGTGGTGGAATTATTGTTTTGGCTGCTGAGCATGGATATATGTATGCATGCGATGCTTTTAATCAGAGTTCAGTTGCCAAGATTCATCAGCTCAGAGGCGATCACCCCCGCACTTCCTGCCAAGTAATGGTTGGCAGTACTTCAGCAGTCTCTGGAATCGCACAAGACTTTGATGAGCAATGGCAGGGGTTGGCAGAAAAGTTTTGGCCTGGTTTATTGACCATGCAATTAATGCAGCAACCTGCGCTGAGTTGGGATTTGGGGGATGAGGGTTCACTTGCGGAATTCGCGCTTCGGATTCCTTCAAGGCAGTTCTTATTAAAACTGTTAGAGCAAAGTGGTCCTCTGGCTGTGGCTAGCGTTGCGCCCGCAGGAGCGGGCGTAATAGCTTCACTCAATAACTTTGTTGCTGGAAGCGATGTTGCACTTGAGATTGATGAAGGCCCTCTTCCTGCTGGAGCGCTATCCACAGTTGTTCGAAGGTCTGTAATCGGCACCAAGAGCGCCCTGGAGGTTTCCAGGGTGGGAGCAATCTCACTTGCCCAACTCCAATCTGTCATTCCTGATATTTCTACATCCAGCACATAGGCTTAGGCCATGTCCACATCAGATACTTTCTTTGGCCCAGATTTTCCAGCGCTGCAAGCACAAGATCCAGATATTGCTGCAGTACTTCTTTCAGAGTTAGAGCGCCAGCGCCATAATCTGCAATTGATTGCAAGTGAAAACTTCACATCACCTGCAGTACTAGCAACTCTTGGATCGACACTGTCAAACAAATATGCAGAGGGTTATCCAGGCAAGCGTTACTACGGTGGATGTGAAGAAGTAGATAAAGTTGAAGTAATAGGCATCGAGCGGGCAAAGTCACTTTTCGGAGCAGAGCATGCAAACCTGCAACCTCACTCAGGTGCAAGTGCAAACGTAGCTGTGTATCAAGCGTTTACTAAGCCCGGTGATACCGTGCTTGCAATGTCTTTACCGCATGGCGGGCATTTGACTCATGGATCAAAAGTTAACTTTTCAGGTAAATGGTTCAACATAGTCTCTTATGGTGTGCGCCAAGATAATGAGCTCATTGATTATGACGAGCTACGTGATTTAGCTCTAAAGAATGCACCACGAATGATTTGCACAGGAGCGACTGCTTATCCAAGCTTGATTGATTTTGAAAAGGTTCGCTCGATCTGCGATGAAGTCGGGGCGATCATGTGGGTCGATGCTGCGCACTTCATTGGCTTAGTTGCCGGTAAAGCAATCCCGTCACCTGTTCCATATGCAGATGTTGTTTCATTTACTACCCACAAAGTCCTGCGTGGCCCACGTGGTGGAATGATCCTTTCAAAGGCTGAGCACGCTGCGGCAATTGATAAAGCAGTCTTTCCTGGCATGCAAGGTGGTCCAATTATGAGCGCTGTTGCAGGTAAGGCAGTTGCTTTGAAGGAGTGTGCAACGCCTGCCTATCAAAAGTATGCAAAGGATGTTATTTCTAATTGTCAGGTACTTGCCAAAAGCCTTGAAGAAGAAGGAATGCGCGCTGTTTCAGGCGGCACGCAGACACATCTAGCTCTTATTGATATCCGCTCCACTGGCATTAATGGAAAAGTGGCAGATGAGCGTTGTGGGCTATCTGGAATCACGTTAAACAAGAATGCAATTCCATATGATCCAGAATCACCAGCAGTGACAAGCGGAATTCGCGTTGGATCAGCTGCAACTACAACCCAGGGAATGGGTGCACCTGAGATGAAAGAAATTGGATCACTGATTGCCAGAGCTATTAAAGATGGCGGAGAGCCTTCAAAGGCCCAGGCTATTTCGCAAGATGTGCGTGTACTGACTGCAAAATTCCCTGTTTACCCTCGCTAGAATTACCCACGAGGTGATGGGACTATGCGCGAGTATTTAATTTCTGCAGCACTTGCTGCAGCGCTTTGCTTTCTTATCACTCCACTGATTCGTAATTTATCTATGCACTCTGGCGCTTTTGGACAACTTCGAGAGCGTGACATTCACACAACCATTACGCCTCGTTGGGGTGGAATTGGGATGTGGGCATCAATGGCAATTACATTTTTGATTGTTGATCATCTTCCATTAGCCGGAGCTGCATTTGGGCGTGAGCTAACAGGAATTTTTGAAGCAGCAACATTTGTGATGCTACTTGGCGCACTCGATGATCGTTTTGATTTAGATGCGCTCACAAAGTTTGCAGGGCAAGCACTTGCAGGAGGAATTTTACTTCTCCACGGTGTTCAGATTCTTTGGCTGCCAATCAACGGTATTTATACACTTCCTTCAAATATTGGCCAGGTACTTTCAGTTGTATTTGTCATGCTTGTGATTAATGCTGTGAACTTCATTGATGGGTTAGACGGGCTTGCCACTGGAATCGTTGCAATATGTGCAACTGCATTCTTTGCTTTCTCCTATATTTTGGCAATAAATAATGGTTTCAACCGTGCTGGCGCTCCTTCACTTGTGACGGCAGTAGTTATCGGAATGTGCGTCGGCTTCCTACCCTTTAATTATTACCCTGCAAAGATCTTTATGGGAGATTCAGGTGCCATGCTCCTTGGGCTCTTGCTATCTGCCGCCGCAATTACATTAACGGGGCAGATTGATATCAATGCAATTTCAGGTCAGGATTCCCGTTCGACATTAGTTCCTTTGCTCTTGCCGTTTACGATTCTTGCCATCCCTTTCATTGATTTGCTAATGGCAATAACCCGAAGACTTCGAGCGGGGCGCTCACCATTTGCCGCTGACCGTGAGCATCTGCACCATCGTTTACTTGATATGGGCTGCACGCAGCGCGAAGCAGTTATCATTCTTTATCTTTGGACCGCAATGTTTGCTCTTCCAACAGTTGTGGCAGGTTTTGAGCCACTGTGGGTTGCATTACTTTTAGCACTTGCAACTGGCGGCATCTCTCTTTATTTGATCCAAAAAACCCGCATGAATAGGCGCATGGAGAGGGTTGAAGTATCCTCTTATCTCTAGTTGAGATTGATATGAGCGATAGGAGATCGGATGCCACGAAATAACGAGCGAGCACTCTGGTCTATTTTGGCCTACTTAGTAACTGGCCTTGTTGTATGGGGCCTCATTGGACTTGGTATTGACCACTGGGTTGGCAAGCATCATTACTTTTTCATTATTGGTTGCGTCTTAGGCTTGGGGTCATCTATCTATTTAGCCTGGCTTCGATTTGGGCGTGAATAAGCATGAGCAATACGGTTGAAGCAAAGTTAGGTAAAGCTGCGCTTATCGCATCTATTGCAATCGGCCTTATAGGGTTAGTTTTTTCAACTCTAGCGAAAGGCAAACCAGGTTTTTATGGTGCTTTGCTGGCTCAAGCAGTCGTGGTTATCTTCTTTGCCGTTCACCTATTAGTCTCAAAGTACTCAAAGACCATGGATCCAATTGCTGTGATGGTTTTTGCAATGCTTTCCTTTTTCATCAAAGTTGTAATCCTCGGGGTTGTTTTCTTAGTCGTCTTGGCAAATGTTGGCACCGAAACACTTAATCGCACTTGCTTTGGCATCGTTGCGATTGCTGTCATTGTGGCCTGGTTAACAGGTGAAGTGCGAGCCTTCTTTTCTATTCGCATGCAGATGCCACTTCCGAAAAACTCTCAAGAGTAATTTGTAACTATGGCTACAACTGACGATGGAGCTTTCTGGACGATAATTGCTTATCTCATCGCTGGATTAGGTTTTTGGGGCGGCATGGGCTTTTTAGCGGACCACTTTTTGAAGACTAATTTCCTTACTGTCCTTGGAATGTTTTTAGGGATGGCTACCGGCCTCTATTTGATCTGGATCCGCTTCATCAAAGAGTCGCCTAAGTAACATTCCTCACTCAGGGCCCCAGCCCCGATCGGCTTGCCTTGCCTGCCAGATTGCCCTTAGGGTAAGGCGTTCCTGAAGCCCCCTCTTCGGACAACTGTTTTTGTCGTTCATCAGGTCAGAGGAGTTAAAACTTGTCGCTCGCCTTGCATATGGCACAGCCGGGTTTCGTGCCCCCTGATAGCAACGATTTTATATTTAAACCAATCTTCGGTAGCTCAATTTTTATGACAAAACCTGCCTTGATGATCTTTTTCTCAGTAATTTTAATTGTCGTATTTTTTACGATATCTGCACGTAAGGCGGCAGTCGTACCTTCACGTCTGCAATTTGCTGGTGAATCTGTCTATGGGTTCGTGAGGACAACAATTGGCCAGGATGTCATTGGGCCAGAGTTTGAGCGGTTTACACCCTTCCTCTTTGCAATATTTACCTTTGTCTTAACTAACAACCTCTTCGGTGTAATTCCATTCATGCAATTTCCAACAATGTCGCGCATTGGTTTTCCAGTATCAATCACAATCTTTGTTTATCTTGTCTATCACTATGTTGCGATTAAGAAAAAAGGCTTAGGTAGATATCTCAAAGAGATGTGTTTCATGCCAGGTGTTCCGAAGCCAATTTATATAATTTTGGCTCCAGTTGAATTCCTTACATACTTTGCAGTCCGCCCGCTCACACTTGCGATGCGTTTATTTGGAAATATGTTCGCGGGTCACTTGCTCCTTTTACTATTTACTCTGGGCGGGGAGTACATGCTCAAGAGCGCTCTGTTTGTAAAATTTTTCAGTGTTCTCTCTTTTGGTATGGCAATTGGACTGAGCTTCTTTGAGATGGGTATTGAGTGCCTACAGGCATATATCTTTACCTTGCTTGCCGCTCTCTATATTGCCGGCGCATTGGCGGATGAACACTAGTTTTAATGAATAACAAAGAGATTTGGCTAAGCACCGGCTTAGTCAATAGTTGAAGGGAAGTAACATGAAAGGCACACTTAGCATCGTGGGCTTTGGTCTCTCGACCATTGGTCCCGGCACAGCGACAGGATTGATCTTCGCTGCTTATATCAATGGTGTAGCTCGCCAACCAGAAGCTCGCAGCATCTTGCAGCCAATTGCGTTTCTTGGATTCGCACTTGCTGAAGCACTTGCGATCTTTGGTCTCGTTCTAGCTTTCGTACTCAAGTAAGGGCAAGCAAGTACTATGCAATTGAACTCACTGCATGCAACTGCAGCCTTATTGAGGGGTACTACTGAAGCGGCGCCGAGCCCAGTCGTTCCTAAAATTTCGGAAATTATCGTTGGTTTAGTTGCGTTCTCAATTCTCTTTATCTTGCTTCGCATTAAGGCTGTGCCTGCTTTTGAAAAAGCATATAAGGCACGCACTACTGCGATCGAGGGTGGAATTGAAAAAGCTGAAGCCGCACAACGTGAAGCAGAGTTAGCGCTTAAGCAATACACCGCGCAACTCAGCGAAGCACGTGGTGAAGCTCAAGCTATTCGAGAAGAAGCACGCGTTCAAGGTGCTGCGATTATTGAAGACCTTCGTGGCAAGGCTCAAGAAGAAGCGAACCGCATTACTGCCTCAGCTCGTGCTTCTATTGAAGCCGAACGCCAACAAGCTGTTGCATCACTTCGTCATGAAGTCGGCGCACTTGCAACCGAATTAGCTTCAAAAATAGTCGGCGAAGCTTTGGATGACCAAGTTCGACAGTCTCGTATTGTTGATCGCTTCCTCACCGATTTGGAGAAGAGCGAAAAGTGATCATATTAGGTGGCACTAGCCGTCAATCTTTGGCGGCGTTGCGCAGTACATTAGACGACAAGCTCAAAGGCTTATCTTCTGCTGAATGTGTTGCCATTTCCACCGACCTATTTTCTGCCCTCAAAACAATATCTACATCAGTCGGACTGCGCCGTGCCATCATCGATCCAGCACGTGATGCCGCAGCAAAAGCCGATTTGATTAATGATTTATTTGGTAAAAGTATTTCAAAGCCGACTTTAGCGATCTTGGAAAGTGCTGCCTCACTGCGTTGGTCATCACCGGTAGATATAGCCAATGCTGTTGAACAGCTGGCGATCGAAGCTGAGGCAACCGCTGCAAATGCTGAAAACCAGTTAGATCGAGTCCAGGATGAGTTATTTGCATTCTCTCGAATCCTCATTGAGCATTCAGACCTTCGACAAGCTCTTAATTTGAGCGGTGTGGAAGCTGAGCATAAAACTTCATTGGTTCAATCACTCTTGGGTAAGCAGACCGCCCCATCAACGGTGCGACTGCTCGTTCAGCTTGTGAACGGCCTTGGGGGACGTAGTATTGAAATTATTCAGGATCTTTATATCCAAGCGGTTGCAGCACGTCGTAACCGTCTCATTGCAATAGTTCGCACCCGTGCTGCACTTACTGCAGCGCAGTCAGAAAAGTTGTCCACCACCCTTTCAAAGCAGGTTGGACAGCCAATTCATCTGAATATACAAATTGATCCAACTGTTATTGGCGGCATATCTATTCGATTTGCTGACGAGTTAGTAGATGGAACGATCAGCACTCGTTTGGCTGAAGCAGGAAGAGCGTTAGCGGTTTAATACGGTTTCTAGAGTCAGCGAATGTCTGGCTTTAGATTTAGTTAGAGGAGAAGATGATGGCCGAACTTACGATCCGTCCCGAAGAGATTCGTGATGCGCTGGCAAAGTATGTTGCGGCATACAAACCAGGCGCAGCAGCTCGCGATGAAGTCGGAACAGTTATCGAGGCAGGCGATGGTATTGCTCGCGTAGCAGGTTTGCCATCCACAATGACCAACGAACTCTTGAAGTTCGAAAATGGCACATTGGGACTAGCGCTGAACTTAGACGTCCGCGAAATTGGTGTTGTTATTCTCGGTGAGTTCACCGGTATTGAAGAAGGAACATCAGTACGTCGTACTGGTGAAATTCTTTCTGTTCCAGTTGGCGATGGTTTCTTGGGCCGAGTTGTTGACCCACTAGGTCGACCAATTGATGGCAAGGGTGAGATCAAGGCAGAAGCAATGCGTGCACTTGAGTTGCAGGCACCTTCAGTAGTTGAGCGCCAGCCAGTTAAAGAACCAATGCAGACTGGTATTAAAGCTATTGATGCGATGACAGCTATTGGCCGTGGACAACGCCAGCTGATCATTGGAGATCGCCAGACAGGTAAGACTGCGATTGCAATCGACACCATCATTAACCAGAAGGAAAACTGGAAGACCGGGGATCCAAAGAAACAAGTTAAATGTATTTATGTTGCTATTGGTCAAAAAGGTTCAACGATTGCATCCGTTAAGGGAGCGCTCGAAGAAGCTGGCGCAATGGAGTACACAACGATTGTTGCTTCTCCTGCATCTGATCCAGCTGGTTTCAAATACCTAGCTCCATACACAGGTTCTGCCATTGGTCAGCACTGGATGTATGCAGGCCAACATGTGCTCATTATTTTTGATGATCTTTCTAAGCAGGCTGAGGCCTATCGTTCAGTCTCATTGCTTCTTCGCCGTCCACCAGGCCGCGAAGCGTATCCAGGAGACGTTTTCTATTTACACTCACGTTTGCTTGAGCGTTGTGCAAAGCTCTCAGATGAACTTGGTGGCGGTTCAATGACTGGACTGCCAATCATTGAAACAAAGGGAAATGACGTATCTGCCTTCATTCCTACAAACGTAATTTCTATTACCGATGGTCAGTGTTTCCTTGAGACAGACCTCTTCAACGCAGGTGTTCGCCCAGCTATTAACGTAGGTATTTCAGTATCTCGTGTGGGTGGTTCTGCTCAGACAAAGGCTATTAAGAAGATTGCTGGTCGTCTGCGTCTTGATCTAGCTCAATACCGTGAACTTGAAGCTTTCGCAGCGTTTGGTTCAGATCTTGATGCCGCATCAAAGGCGCAGCTTGAACGTGGCGCACGAATGGTTGAGCTCTTGAAGCAAGGTCAGTACTCACCTTATTCAGTGGAACGCCAAGTAGTTTCAATTTGGGCAGGAACAACCGGCAAGATGGATTCAATTCCAGTTGCTGATATCCGCCGTTTTGAAGGTGAATTCTTGGATTACATCCAACACTCACATTCATCAATATTCGAAGTAATTTCTTCGACTCGTGAACTCAGCGATGACACAGTTGCTGCGTTGGAGAAAGCCATCGAGACTTTCAAGTCTCAATTCTCAGCGACTGCGAGTAAGTAACTAAAAAATGGGTGCTCAACTTCGTATTTATCGCCGCCGAATGCGTTCGGTTAAAGCGACTAAAAAGATCACCCGTGCCATGGAGTTGATCTCTGCATCGCGTATCGTCAAGGCGCAACAGCGAGTAGCGGCTTCATCGCCATACTCAAATGAGCTGACTAACGCCGTGTCCGCAGTTGCAAATCACTCAAATACAGTTCACCCGCTCACCTTTGCCGCGATTAATCCAAAGCGAGCTGCCGTACTTATTATTACTGCAGATCGTGGAATGGCCGGGGCTTATTCAAATGCCGCAATTAAAGAAGGCGATTTACTGATTTCTAATTTGCGAGGCCGTGGGCTAGAAGTAGATGCCTATTTAGTAGGGCGCAAAGCGATTAACTTTTATCGTTTTAGGAATCGTGAAATTGCTAATTCCTGGAGTGGTTTCTCAGATAATCCAACATTTGAAAATGCTCGAGAGGTATCAGAAAATTTAATCACAGCATTTCTCACTGACTCAGGGGAAAATAAAAATGGGGTCGATGAACTCCATATTATTTATACCCAATTCAAATCAATGATTACTCAGTTGCCAGTTGGTGATCAGCTCTTGCCACTTGCAAAGAGTGAGAACCATGATGCAGAGCAGGCTGCTGGAGATCATAAAGTAATGGCGATGTATGAATTTGAATCAAGTGCAGAGGGAGTGCTTAACGCCTTACTTCCTCGTTATGTAGAGGCACGAGTTTTCAATGCGATGTTGCAGTCAGCAGCTTCCGAGCATGCTGCCCGTCGACGCGCAATGAAGTCAGCAACTGACAATGCTGATGAGTTAATCAAGTCACTTACCCGACTTGCGAATGCGGCTCGTCAAGCCGAAATCACACAAGAGATCAGTGAAATTGTTGGCGGCGCAGATGCGCTTGCCTCAGCTAGCGCAGGGAGCGAATGATGTCAGAGACAACTACCAAAGTAGCGAGTAAGAACGGTCGCGTGGCCCGAGTAATCGGCCCAGTGGTGGATATTGAATTCCCCGCCGACTCAATGCCCGCCATCTTCAATGCGTTGCATGTAGATGTGACGCTCTCTGGTGAAAAGCGCATGCTTACGATGGAAGTTGCCCAGCACATTGGTGACAACGTCGTGCGCGCAATCTCCATGCAACCAACTGATGGAATGGTCCGAGGGGCTTCAGTCACAGATACCGGAGCACCTATAAGTGTTCCAGTGGGCGATGTAACAAAGGGACATGTATTTAACACATTGGGTGAGTCACTCGATGTCCCAACATCATCACTTGATATCAAAGAGCGTTGGCCAATTCACCGTACGGCCCCCGCCTTCGACCAACTTGAGTCAAAGACCGAGATGTTTGAAACTGGAATTAAAGTTATCGATCTTCTTACACCTTATGTGCGTGGTGGAAAGATTGGTCTTTTCGGTGGCGCTGGTGTGGGAAAGACAGTATTGATTCAAGAAATGATTTACCGTGTAGCTGAAAACTTCGGTGGCGTATCAGTATTCGCTGGTGTTGGTGAGCGTACCCGTGAAGGTAATGACTTGTTCTTGGAAATGACCGAGACCGGCGTTATCAATAAGACTGCCTTGGTCTTTGGTCAGATGGATGAACCACCTGGAACTCGTCTACGTGTTGCGCTATCAGCCCTGACAATGGCTGAATACTTCCGCGATGTTCAAAAGCAAGACGTGCTCTTGTTCATTGATAATATTTTCCGTTTCACACAAGCAGGTTCTGAAGTATCAACGCTGCTTGGCCGTATGCCATCAGCTGTGGGATACCAGCCAACACTTGCTGACGAAATGGGACAACTACAGGAGCGCATCACATCAACACGTGGTCACTCGATTACATCAATGCAGGCAATTTATGTTCCTGCCGATGACATTACCGACCCAGCTCCTCACACCACATTCGCCCACTTGGATGCGACAACAGTATTGTCTCGTCCAATTTCAGAACTTGGTATTTATCCTGCTGTGGATCCTCTTGACTCAACATCACGTATCTTGGATCCTCGCTATATTGGCGAGCACCACTTCCGTGTTGCTAACCGTGTGAAGCAGATTTTGCAGCGTTATAAGGATCTCCAAGACATCATTGCAATCTTGGGTATTGATGAACTTTCTGAAGAAGATCGCATCTTGGTTGGCCGTGCCCGCCGTATTCAGCGCTTCTTATCTCAGAACACATTCGTTGCGAAGGTTTTCACAGGTCTTGATGGATCATTCGTACCGCTTTCTGAAACAATTGAGGCGTTCGAAGCACTTGCTGATGGAAAGTATGACCATGTTCCAGAGCAAGCATTCTTCATGTGTGGTGGCCTAGCTGACGTTGAGCGCAGGGCTGCAGAATTGGCGAAGGCATAAAGATGGCAACACTCACCGTTGAAGTAGTCTCACCTGAGAAGCGTGTCTTCTCAGGTGAGGCCACAATGGTCTCTGCGCGGACTCTTGATGGTGATATTGGTATCTTGCCTGATCACATTTCATTGCTCGGCGTGCTCGTTCCTGGCGTTGTCACAGTGAAAGCAGCAGATGGCACAACATCTGATTTTGATATGACAGGCGGGTTTATTTCGGTTAATAAGAACCGAGTATCAATTTTGGGCGAGCAAGCCCAAGCTTAAATTCGGGTCACATCTGCGCCTAAAGCGCGCAAATCCTCTACAAAATTTGGGTAACCCCGATCAATATGGAATGCATCTTCAACAATTGTGATGCCTTCACTCACAAGCCCCGCTAGGACTAATCCAGCACCTGCGCGGATATCTGTTGCGACAACCGGAGCTCCGGATAGCTGCTTAATTCCAGCAATGGCAGCGTGATGGCCATCAACAGTAATGCGGGCACCTAAACGCTTAAGCTCATTAACAAACATAAATCTTGCCTCAAATACATTCTCAGTCACTATGGCGCTTCCGTTAGCAATTGCGTTTAAGGCGATTGCCATAGGCTGTAAATCGGTTGGAAATCCTGGATAGGGAAGTGTTGCAACATCAATTGCAGTGGGTCTTTTATCCATTTTCACACGAATACCATCAGGAGTTGATGTAATAACTGCGCCGCTTGCAACAAGTTTATCTAAAGGCAATTCAAGGTGATCAGCTCTCCCGCCATGAATTGTTATATCTCCACCTGTCATAGCAGCGGCAAAGGCCCATGTACCAGTAACAATGCGGTCTGGAAGAGTTGAATGATCAGCTGCTTTAAGTGAATCCACACCTTCGATAACAAGAGTTTGACTACCTAAGCCCTGAATTTTCGCACCCATAGAGATGAGATATTCACCCAGGTCACTAATATCTGGTTCACGGGCAACGTTATTAATTGTTGTAGTACCTTTTGCCAAAACGGCTGCTGTCATTAAATTCTCAGTTGCGCCAACACTTGGGAAAACCAAGTCGATAGTTGCCCCTTTTAATCTTCCATCTACCTTTGCAATGATAAAGCCGTGTTCAAATGAGATAGTTGCACCCAGTGCTTCCAAACCACTTATGTGAAAATCAAGTCCCCTTGATCCGATTGCATCTCCACCAGGAAGAGAAATTTCAGCAATTCCAACACGAGTAAGGATCGGTCCAAGCACGTTAATAGAAGCGCGCATTTTGCGTACTAAGTCATATTCAGCCTTGTGACCAGGTATTGCTGGAACATTAATGGTGAGCACATCATTATTTAATGTAACCGTACATCCCAAGCGCTCTAAGAGTTCAGACATAATGTGAACGTCGGCAATATCTGGGACATTGCGCAGGGTGTGAGTTCCTTCAGCAAGTAGCGATGCTGCCATAAGTTTGAGGGCTGAGTTCTTTGCCCCTGTTATTTTGACCTCACCAGATAGGCGAGCTGGACCAAGGATGCGAAAACTTGATGAACTTTCGGGCATAACTCACCTCCAATCAAAACTTGAGTGGTCACATCGTACTTGCTCTAATAGGCTCACCCCATGGTTAATCTGACTCGTATCTATACAAAAACTGGTGATGACGGCACTACCTCCCTTGGAGATATGAGCCGCACATCAAAAAATGACCCTCGCTTGGAAGCATATGCCGACGTTGATGAAGCAAATTCATCTATCGGCGTTGTTCTTGCTCTAGCTCCTAGTGATGATCCATCTGTGACCAAGGTCCTTATCCGCATTCAAAACGATCTCTTTGATGTTGGAGCCGATCTCTGCACACCAGTAATCGATAATCCAAAGATCGAACCACTTCGGGTTGTTGAATCTCAGGTTGCCTTCTTAGAAGAACAGATTGATTTTTATAACAAAGATTTAGAAGAGTTACGCTCATTCGTATTGCCATCTGGAACTGCTGGAGCTGCGCTCTTGCATGTTGCGCGCACCGTTACGCGCCGGGCCGAACGTTCGACATGGCATGCGATCCACTCATTTGGCGGGGGAGTAAACCCACTCACAGCAAAGTACTTAAACCGACTTTCTGATCTCCTCTTTGTTCTTGCGCGTCACGCTAATAAAAAAACAGGAGATACGCTCTGGATTCCTGGAGCAAACCGCTAAATACTTTTAACCCTGTGATGGCGATGGTGAGGCTGTTGCTGGGGTAAAGGTATTACTTGGCACATGCTCAGTAGTCGGCGTAGGCCAACATTTCACAGTGATATTAGTGAACTTAACGCCAGTGATAAGCGGGACATCACTGATTAAAATAATTGTTGAAACCGAGTGAGCTGGAGTTCCGCCTGATAGCGTCCGCAAATTTCCAAGAATGATTTGTCCATTTGGGTTGTTTGGATCAACTCCATTTACTACTGAGTTAACTTCCCACCACGAACATCCATCCTGTGCGGCAGCTAATACTGCTCCACAGGATTTTGCAACAGTTGCAGGATTCTTAGGGTCTTGTGAGCATTGTTTTACAGAATCACTCGGTGACTTAAGTGCCGACAAGATTCCAACAAGTTCTGCCCCTGTTGGGACTTTCGCATACACCCCGTTATTGGAAACAAATCCAGCAGGAGGCCAATTCGCAGCTGGTGAAGGAGTTATGACCACCCGCTTACGAGGCTTGTACTTCCGATAGACCTTCTTCACTACTTTTTTCTTAGGAGTAGTTACTTTTGTACCAGTTTTAACACTTGGTTTTGCGGTTGCCTTCACAGTCGGTTTCGGTGTTGGCTTTGCAGTTACCGAATGCGATGCAGGCGCCGATGTGGCCAATAAACTAAGTGCAATGAGAAGCGCAAACCCTCTCGATACTTTACTCATTATTGGTCAGACCATTTAAATGAGCGAGCTGCCATTACCGTTCCAAGTACTAGCCATACAACTAGAACGAGTGCTGTTCGCCCGATTTCCCAGGAGTGGGCAACTTCTTGAGAAGCAAAGCTCTCTGGCAAGAAGACTGATCGCATACCTTGGGTGAGCCACTTCAAAGGAAATATAGAAGCAAACTTTTGCATCCATGAAGGCAAGCTTGAGAAGACAAAGAAGACGCCACTTAAAAACTGCAAGATGATCACGATAGGAGAGACGACTGCCGCTGCACCACGGCCACTTTTAATAACGGTTGCAAAGGCAATGCCAAGCACGGTCGAGGAAGCGCTACCCAGGACAACTAGCCATGCAAATCGGAGCCAGAGTGCTGGGCTATGTGGCATGTGTAGATGAAAGAAGAGCACGCCAAAGAGTAAAAGTAGAAATACTTGAATGATCATGGCAGTAAAGACCAATATGGCCTTTCCGATAAAGAATGAAATTGGCGACATAGGAGTTCCACGCAGCCGCTTAAGTGTTCCAAAGTCTCGCTCCATTGGAATATTGATAGCAAGCTGCTGGAAGCCTGTGTTTACAAGTCCTGATGCCACCATGCCTGAAATAAAGTACTGACTAAAAGTAACTCCTGGAGCAATCGTATTTTTGAACACTGAACCAAAGATAAATAGCAAGAGCACGGGGAACATCAAGGTGAAGACAACAGATTCTCGCCTGCGCATAAACTGCTTTATTTCTAGTGCACCGCGAAGAGCGCCAATGCGAAGTATGTTCACTTGTTGCCCCCAATCATCGTGATGTAAATATCTTCCAATGTTGGCCGAGTAACTGTTAGCTCTGGGATATCGCCATTAAAAATCTTAGATAACTCTTGGATATCGGCTGTGGGATTAGCAGAAAGTTTAGTTTGTATCTGACCTTTTTCTTTCCAAGAGATCGTTGCTTTCGCCAAATGGCGACCACCAAGTGTTGCTGGGGTTGCAATCTCAATAATCTTACCGTTGTTTATTACAGCTACTCGGTCGGCAAGTTCTTCTGCTTCATCTAGATAATGTGTGGTTAAAAGTATTGTCGTTCCTTCGGCTTTTAACGTGCGTATTAGCCCCCAGAATGCCCTTCGTGCTTCTGGATCAAAGCCGGTTGTTGGTTCATCGAGAAAGAGAATTTCAGGAGAGCCGATAATTCCTAGTGCCACATCTAATCTACGACGTTGCCCCCCTGAGAGGTTATGCACTCTGTCATCACGCTTCTCATCAAGTCCTACCAAGGTAATGACATCATCTGGATTCTTGGGATTTGTGTAGTAATGAGAGAAGTGGTGAATAGTTTCAGAGACGCTTAAATCACCCGCATCACTTGTTGATTGCAATACTATGCCAATTCTATTTCGCCAGCTACTACTGTGGCTTCCAAGATGTTCTGGATCCAGTTCAAGAACCGCAACATCTCCTGAATCTCGATCGCGATAACCTTCTAAAATCTCAACCGTTGTAGTCTTACCAGCTCCATTTGGGCCCAAAATGGCAAATATCTCACCTTGCACAACTTCAAGATCAATTCCATTGACTGCAATTTTTCCGCCATAGCTCTTCTTTAAGCCGCGTACTTTAATTGCGTGGTTCATGTTCGTATCTTGCCGTATTCCTCAAGCAACTCGCTAATTTAATCTCAATATGAGGCAGCGAATTTGCTGTGAATAGGAAAGAATAGAGGGGTGAGCCCACGTAGAAATCACCCTAAAGGTAAAGGCCCTAAAGAGCCTGATCGCGATATCTCACACTCATTTGAAACGGTTGAAGAACATCTAGAAGGTATATATACGGTTAGAAAAGTTACAGGTTCTAGTTCTACAAAGCCTTATCGCTGTCCTGGGTGTGATCAATTAATACCAACTGCTACTCCACATATCGTTGCATGGGTCGATGATGATCTGGATAATCGCAGACATTGGCATAGCGCATGCTGGCAGAAGAAAGATCAGCGGCAGCCTAAGACACTACGCTCTCGCAACGCTCCTAAATACTAAAGAAACGGTTTAGCGATTACGAAGTTCGGCAAGCTTTTTAATCAACGCATCAGTTGATGCTTTGCGTGTAAATGACATTGTCGCAAGAGGAATGCTAAATCGCTTTTTAGCTACTGAGCGAAGATAGGTAAATTCTCGAAGTCCCTCTCGTCCATGTATGCGTCCATACCCGCTCTCTTTAACTCCTCCAAATGGAAGTGTCGCAATACCGGCATATGCAATCACCGAGTTCACAGAAACCATTCCACATTGCAACTGAGAGGTAATGTAGTCAGCGTTCTTCTTTGACCAGACTGAGGCTGCAAGGCCATATCTCACTCCGTTGGAAAGGCGTATTGCCTCATCAACATCACTGACCCTGTTAATCACAAGGGTTGGCCCAAATGTTTCCTCGGCAACAGCGAGTGAATCTTCTGGGACATTGAGCATGATTGTTGGATTCACATATGGGGCTTGAACTGAATCAACGCTTCCTACAACAAACTCTGCGCCTCTACTTGCAGCGTCGCGGATATGGCTATCGATCACTTTGAGTTGAGAAGGCATTGTGATCGCGCCGTATTCTTTGCCGGGCTTAATCTTTTCAGCGCCTCTTTTGATTTCAGCAATAAATTTATCTGCCACTTTATCCATCACATAAACACGCTCGGTGCCAATGCAGGTCTGTCCAGAATTAGACATTGCTCCCCATAGAACGGCGTCAGCTGCTGCTGAAATATCTGCATCAACATCGATGATTGCCGCATCTGATCCACCGCACTCAAGCACAACTGGCACCATGCGCTCAGCACAACTTGCTGCAACTTTCTTTGCAGTTCTAGTTGATCCTGTGAAAGCAACTTTATCGACCGCGCTTTGCGTGAGCGCAACACCTGTCGCAGGCCCACCGGTGACAGCAAAAAATACATTGGCATCTTTGGCAACTTCATTAAATGTTTCACCCAGCCAGTAGCCAACTCCAGGAGTGAATTCACTTGGCTTGAAAACAACAGAGTTGCCTGCAGCAAGAGAATAGGCAATTGATCCCATAGGTGTGTAGACGGGGTAATTCCAAGGCCCGATTACTCCAATAACACCAAATGGAACATATTGAACCTTCGCTGACATGTTAGCCATGATGAGTCCAGGTGCACGATTGCTCGTACGAAGAAAACGAGGGGCGTTATTTGCTGCCCAAGAGAGATGACCGATTGCAAGTGTGACTTCAAGAGTTGCATCACTCTTTGGTTTACCAGTCTCATCCATAACAATCTTTGCCAGTTCATCAATACGAGTTGCCATGAGCGCAGCCCACTTTTTAAGAATTACTTTTCTTCCCTTAAAGCCAAGTGCTCGCCAAGCAAGGGATCCAGCGCGGGCCCTGGCGACAAGCTCATGCACAACTTCTGCGCTGCTGTCTGGATATCTGCCTACTTCTTCTCCAGTGGCAGGTGAGTAGCTAATCAATGTGTCTGTAGGAGTCATGGGGTAAGACTAAACTTATTTTGTGTCAGAGTTAATAAGGCCGAGCACAATTCTTCCGGCCAATCGTAGGGCGATCACGATCACTACCGCCGATTCCCTCACATTAGTTGGGGAGGTCGCTAGCCCACTTGAGGGCCACACCGCATCCCTGCTCTGCCTTCACCCCAACCCAAGTGGCGGGGGGATGATGGATAGCCACATTTATAAAAAAGCAGCAGGAAGACTTCCCTTTATGGCTGGTATCGAAGTTATTCGTTTCAATACTCGCGGCACAACAAGTGAGGCAGGAACTTCAGAGGGTCTGTTTGATAATGGCGAGAGTGAAAAGATGGATGTTGAAGCTGCAATAAATTATTGCTTTGATGCACTTCAAGTAGAAAAACTTTGGGTAACCGGATGGTCATTTGGAACTGATCTCGCCCTTCGCTATGCAAAAGACGCACGAATTGCGGGATTAATTTTGCTGAGCCCTCCCTTGCAGCGCACGCAGCAGGAAGATTTAGATTTTTGGCAGAAAGACTCGCGCCCAGTGAGCGCATATATTCCTGAACATGATGAGTACTTAAATCCAGAACAGGCGAAGGAGAGATTTAAAAGTTTTCCTCGCCTGAACTTAATTCCCGTTGATGGCGCTAAACACTTGTGGGTTGGAGAACCATTTGTTTATCGCATCTTGAGTGAAATCACAGGGATTATCGCTCCAAACAGATTGCCTTTACCTACAGAGATTTAGCTCTTCTGTAGTTTTGAAGGCCACCAGATCTTTGGTCCGATACTGTGGACTAAAGCCGGAACAAGTATTGAGCGAACAATAAATGTGTCGAGCAATACTCCAAATGCAACAGAGAAACCGATTTCTGCCAAGAAGACAATCGGCAAGATGCCAAGCACGGTAAATGTTGCTGCAAGAACAATTCCTGCAGAAGTAATTACCCCGCCCGTAACTGTTACACCCTTGATCATTCCCGCTCTGGTACCAATCTGCATTGCTTCCTCGCGAACACGAGTCATCAAGAAGATGTTGTAGTCAATGCCCAGTGCAACTAAGAAAATAAAGGCGAAGAGTGGGAAGCCTGAATCCTCTCCAGCAAAGTGGAAGATGTGATGGAAGACCAGCGCACAGGCACCTAGGGTTGCAAGATATGAGAGCACTACTGTGAAAAGCAGCATCAGTGATGCGAGAACGCTTCGAAGCAGCAGTCCCAAAATGATTGCAATCACAAGGAGCACGACTGGAATAATTAGACGCTGATCACGCGCTGCAGCCTGGTGTGAGTCATAAAAGACGGCAGAGGTTCCTCCAACAAGTGACTGTGGATCAATTGCATGTGCGGCGCTTCGGATAGCAGGAATCATGTTTGTTGCTTCATTTGAATCAGCTGTAGCAACCAATGTTGCATTGAGGATCACGTGCCCATCAACAACTCTTGGAGTTCCACCAGGGGCTTGAACTCCATCAGGTACAACAGATGTGATACCAGAAGTGCTTGATAATTTGGCTGTGATTGCAGCAGCACTAGATTCTGTGGTCCAAATTTGAGTTGGCTGGCCTTGACCACCAGAGAAGTACTTCAAGAGAACATCTTGTGACTTCACTGAATCAGGAGTCTTTGTAAAGGACTGGGAAGTAGATATTCCAGATGCATGCAGCGTTGATGCGAATGCTGCAAATATAAGAAGTACTAAGCCAGTAGCCACCCAGTAAGTGCGAGGCTTTTTAGCTGTTGCGTTTGCAAGCTTTGCCCAAATTCCTTTGAGTTTTTCATCTTCACTACCAAACTTTGGGATACGTGGCCAGAAAATCCAACGCCCAAAGAGAACGAGGGCAGCTGGAAGAAGGGTGAGAATAGTTATCACGGCACACAAGATTCCAATTGCTCCAACTGGTCCAAGACCTCGGTTATTAGAAAGGCTTGCTAAAAGTAGGAGAATTAAACTGACTGCAACGGTAGATCCAGAGGCAACAATTGGTTCAACAACTCCGCGCAGGGCATTTTGCATTGCTTCAAATCGAGATTCAACATGGTGGAGTTCTTCTCTATAGCGCGCAATAAGCAAGAGGGCATAATCTGTTGCCCCGCCAAGAACTAGCACCGAGAGAATTCCCTGCGATTGCCCATCGAGAGTAATGATGTTGTGCTTTGCTAATTCATAAATTACTGATCCAGCAAATGTCAGAGCAATGCCTGCTGAGAACAGTGGAAGTATCCACAAGATTGGTGATCGGTACACGATAATCAAGATGATGGCTACGACAAGACCTGTTGTGAGCAGCAGGCTTGAATCTAGAGAGCCAAAAGCGCCAAATAGATCAGAGAGTATTGCTGCTATTCCTGTGACATGAGCTTGCAATCCATGAGACGTGGCGTATTGCGCTGAGTAATAGCGGATTGATGAGGTAAAGACTGGCAGTGCTGGTTTCTTATTGGCAAGGACTGTGTCTGATTTTCCAGAGCTATAAGGAACGCTGGCCAAAATTGCATCAGCATTTTTAGATGGGAATGCAACCAGAGGCGCAGAGGTATCTAAGAAGTCGCCAATCGTTTTATTGACAAGCGCAATCGCCTTGCCATTTATATCAACTAGTGGCTTTGAAGGAAGTGTTTGAAGAAATGCATTTGCAGAGGCAATTGCAGCAGGATCTGCCTTTCCTACGAATAGGACGAGCTCAGGAAAAGAGTTATTTGACCCAGAGGTAAATGCCTTAGCGGCTACATTGAACTTTTCTGCCTCAGCAGAGGATGGAAGAAATTTTGAGTTGTCATTTTTTTGTACTGTTGAAAGGTTGCCGAAGAGAGGTCCTGTCACACTTGAAATACCTAGCCATACAACCGTTAATCCAATTGCAATAAAAAGCGGTTTGCGGTGTGGTCTTTTGTTCTTTGTTGCCTTTGACAAGTTAGCCCCTTTCGGCCTTTGGAAATACGACTTCATCAACGATTAAGAGTATTGCTGCTGCGATTGGTACCGCCAAAAGCCCACCTATAACTCCAAGCAAGCTCACGCCAACCAATGCAGCAATAATAGTGACAAGTCCAGGCATCGAAAGTGAGCGGCGCATGATGCGTGGCAATATGAAGTAGTTCTCTAGCTGTATGTATATGACATAACACACAAAGACGATGATGGCATCAGTCGGTGATTTAGTTAGTGCCACGATGGTGAATGCTGCGCAACCCAGAATGTGCCCAATAAGTGGAATAAGCCCACAAAGAAAAACAAGCAGACTAATTGCAGATGCATATGGCAGGCCAAGGGCTAATGAAAGAACAAGGGCAAAGATTCCAGCAATAACTGCCACAGATGCTTGTCCACTCACAAAGGCTCCTACCCGCTTAATGATGGCATCACTAATTCTGCTGACGCGGTCGCGGCGTGAAAGTGGAACGAAGCGGTATGCAGCTTGAGTAACGGACGGCAAAGAAGCAAGAAAGTAGAGAGTCAAGATAAGAATGGTGAGAGTAGCAACCGCTCCAGATAAAACTGCTTTTCCGACTCCAATAACTCCGCCAAATGCACCAACAACAAACTGGCCATCATGCACACCTGCATTTACCTTCTTCTGGATAGTGTCAATGATGCCGTACTTAACATTAAGACTATCTAGTGTGGGATTGTTCTTTAAATTCGCTATGAGGGTGGGAGCATCTTTAAGAAGAAGATTGAGTTGATGAACAACCGGCGGGATGACAACTGCAGAGAAAACACCGACAAAGGCGAGAACTATTCCTACGACGCACGCAACTGCTCCAGTGCGCTTAAGCCCACGACGTTGAAAGAATTCAACAGCGGGATTTAACCCTGCAGCAAAGAAGAGGGAAATAATAATGAGGACAAATACTTGGCTGGCATTAGCAAAAGCACGCAAGAGCGTGATTGCGATAACCGCTCCGGTCGCAGCAAGGAAGCCAAAGTAGAAGGGGTGGGCACGGTCTAGAGGCACACCTTGTTCTCCAAGGTTTTTCGGGGCAGCCTCTGCCTTAGAACGTGACTTAGAACCAAAGTGGATGCTGGTTTTTTTGAGTGCCATTGCTTGATAATAGGGAAAGATAGCCCTGTGGGCGAGCTAAGAATCACTGGTTTGAGTGAAGATATGGTGACTCTTTCCAACCTGTCGTGGCGCAAGCCCGTTGAAGAGTGGCCTGAAGAAGATGGCCTCGCGTCGATGCGTGGTATCTCTCGCCACATTGTTCGCCTTGTGCGTACTGGCCCAGGGGAGCGCGAAGTATTTGCTGTTAAAGAGACTGTCCCAGAATTTGCGCAAAAAGAATATGCACTATTGAGGGAGCTCAACAATAGAAATGCGCCATGTGTTGAACCCGTTGCGATTGTGGAAGACAGACTTTCAAAAAGAGGCGAAGCACTTCCATGTGCTTTAGTAACACGTTATCTCCCATACTCACTTCCATATCGAGTAATTATGAGTGGTAATCCAACTCCACATGAAATTACAACAATGGCTAATGGGCTTGCGCTGCTTCTTGTTAGATTGCACTTACTTGGTTTCTGGTGGGGCGATTGTTCGCTCTCTAATACTTTATTCCGCAGAGATGCAAATGAATATGCCGCCTACTTAGTAGATGCAGAAACTGGTGAATTTCAAACTCAACTCAGCAATGGTCAGCGTGAGCACGACCTTGATATCGCGCAATTCAATGTTGCTGCAGAGTTGGAAGATCTTGCATCCTCTGGTGTATTACACCCTGGAATGGATCCCATAAAAGCTGCTGAAGCAGTTATTAAGCGCTATAGACGACTATGGGCGATGCTCAAGGAGCCACAGATATTAGATCCAACTGACCGCCACGCAGTTGAAAAGGCTATGCGCGCGGTTCAAGATCTTGGTTTTGCTGTTGAAGAGGTAGAAGTCACTCTTGATGGTGAAAAAGGTGCTCTTAAGTTCACGCCTAAGCTCGTTGCTGCCGGGTATCACCAAAATCGTTTATGGGAACTTATGGGAATTCACGCGGAAGAGTTGCAGGCAAAAAGATTACTTGCATCTTTTGACAGATTCAGAGGCCGCGAGAAGAAACCACTTCCTCCGATTCAAGACAGTGCTCGGCGTTGGATGAGTGAGACATATCAACGAGTAATGAATATGATTCCAAGTGAACTACGTGGTTTCGTTGAGCCTGCGCAGATGTTTCACGAGATCTTGGAGCACCGGTGGTATTTAGGTGAACAACAAGGGAAAGATCCTGGCCTTACCTTTGCTGCAGAGGATTACATTCGTTCTATATTGCCCCATCGAACAGGAACTGGAGTGCGGCCATGAGTATGCCACCGCTTCCTAAGAACTTTGGACGAGCATTTGACCTGAGCTCGCTGAAAAATCCAGCAGCCCAAGTTAGTAATATTGGTATCGCGATTAATCAGACAAATTTGATGCAAGAGATAATTCCAGAATCAAATAATCAGGTAGTCATCATGATTTGCTGGTCACCTAGAAGCCCTGAATCGCAGAAGGTTCTAGATTCACTTGGCAAGATGCACGAAGAAGATTCTGCGCAGGAAGCTGGCCCAGGGTGGGTATTGGGTAGCGTCAACGTAGATCAAGAACCTTCTGTTGCCACGGCGCTGCAAGTGCAATCTGTGCCGCTTGCAATTGCTTTGATCCAAGAGCAACTAGTACCTCTCTTTGAGACTGTCCCAACAGATGAACAACTACGTATGGTTGTTACTAAAGTTCTTGCTCTTGCATCTGAGCGTGGCATCGGTAAGGCACCTGGTGAAATTGCTGAGCAAGTACCAGGCAGTGAAGATGTAGAAGAAAAATTAGAGCCGGAAGAACAAGCAGCACTTGCCGCACTTGAAGAGGGCGACTTTGCAGCTGCGGCTGCTTCTTACAAACAGTGGCTTGCCCGTTCTCCAGGAAATTCACTAGCAGCAGCTGGCCTTGCTCAAGTTGAACTGATACTTCGCCTCCAAGGAGTCGATTTTATTTCAGCTATTTCTTCTGCTGATTCATCACCTGAAAACATTGAAGCCCAGTTACTTGCAGCAGATGTGCAAATATCTCAAGGTGACTTAGATGCATCGTTTAATAGACTCATTGCACTTGTGAAGAAGACCTCGGCTGATGAGCGCAAGAAAGTGCGCGAACATTTACTCTCACTCTTTGAACTCGTAGATCCAGAGGACACACGTTTGGTCCATGCACGACAAGCTTTGGCGAGTGCGTTATTTTGAGAGAGCTCACAGGGAAAATAGAACAGAGATATCAGTGGATGCTTTTCATCCTCTTTGGTATCGGAATTATGTGTTTACCTCCGCGAGCTCCTGAAATACAACATAATCTTGGAGTTAATAACGGAACATTTGGCGCGCTAGTTAGCCTTGGAGCGATTGGATGCTTCTTCAGTAATTTATGGGGCGCTCAACTTGCCCATAGATTTGGTGTTCGCCCCATGATCATTTCAAGTGCAACATTGATGTACTTATCAACTGCTCTGATTCCCCACATCCACACCCCTTGGGTATATGTCTTAGCAACCATGGGTATTGGTTTTGCATGGCCAAGCTATCAAATTGGAATCAATCAACAAGTTTTGAAAAGGCAAAATGATTCGGCCACCTTGCTGCTTCCTAAACTCCATGGTGCATGGAGCCTAGGCGCACTCACAACAGTGATTACAGCTTTTCTGCTTACTTCAAAAGTTTCACTTGCCTGGCATATCGATATTCTCGCTCTGCTTGTGTGGTCGCTAACTATGTTCTCCATCTACCGACTTAGCCCAGTTCTCATGACTGCGGCTGATCTTGCTGATGAACCCGCAGTAAAGATCAGGGAATTATTTACGAGTATGAAAGAGATCAAACCAGTAATTATTGCGCTCTTACTTGGCATCTCTATTGAGAGTTCAACAAATGACTGGGCAACACTTTCATCTCACCAGGAAATTCATGCAAGCAATACGCTGAGTATTATCCCTTACCTATCATTTATGGTTTCGATGATTATCGGGCGTGTATCTATTCATCGTCTCGTGAAATATCGTCCTGAGCGTTATTGGATTCGCTTTGGTGCACTCCTTGGAGGATTAGGTTTTGGAATATGTGTTCTTCTAGCCAAGCTCTTCTCATCACATAGTTTTGCTCTAGCGTTCTCCATAGAGATATTGGGATTTTTCCTTGGAGGCTTAGGAAGTTCCTTCATGGCAGGGCTCTTTATGACTCTTGCAAATCGAAGGTCTCATCTATCTGCGGGGATGGTCGCAGCGCAATTAGGTTTAGCGGTAAACACGATTGGTTTTGTTGTGCGACTGGCCACAGCGTGGATTGTTCAACTCACATCCATCACTATTGGTTTAATGCTTCCAACAGCGCTAATGCTCTGCTTGCTGTTTTATAAAACTCTAGGCAATGCAGGAGTAACTAGGGATTAACCAGAACCTTCTGTATTGCCGGGATCTGCTGCCTTCACATCGTTGATTTGATACTTCTCGATCGCCTCTTTAACGAGCTTGCTCTTGATCTCACCAAGGTCAGCAAGTTGAGAAAGTGCAGCGACAACGATGGATGGACCATCGACTTTAAAGTGACGACGGAGGGCTCCGCGTGTATCTGAAAGTCCAAAGCCATCTGTTCCGAGTGAATAGAAAGGCTGGCTGACCCAAGGAGCAATTTGGTCTTGAACTGCGCGCATGAAATCACTGACCGCAATCACAGGGCCTTCATAACCCTTAAGTTTTTCTGTGATGTAAGCACTCTGTTTGTCATCTGGATTTAATAGGTTATGTCGATCAACAGCAAGACCATCACGGCGCAATTCATTCCATGAAGTCACAGACCAGACATTTGCTGCAATATCCCAATCTTCAGCCAACAATTTTTGAGCAGCAAGTGCCCAATTCATTCCCACACCTGAAGCAAGAAGCTGAACAGTTTTCTTACTTCGCTTTGGAGCAGGGGAGTAGAGATAAATTCCTTTGAGTAAGCCTTCTACATCAAGTTTCTCTGGCTCCTCGGGCTGCATATATGGCTCGTTATAGACGGTGAGGTAGTAGTAAACGTTCTCACTATTTTCACCATACATCCGGCGCAGACCGTCTTTAACGATATGGCCGACTTCATATGCAAATGCAGGGTCATAAGAAACAACAGCAGGGTTAGTTGAAGCAAGAAGAAGGGAATGGCCATCTTCGTGCTGCAAACCTTCACCATTAAGTGTTGTGCGGCCAGCCGTTGCACCTAATACAAAGCCTCGCACTAATTGATCAGATGCTGCCCAGAAGGCATCTCCTGTGCGCTGGAAACCAAACATCGAGTAGAAGATATAGATAGGAATCATTGGTTCGTTATGTGTTGAATATGAAGACCCAACGGCAGTAAAGGAAGCGACAGATCCTGCTTCATTAATTCCTTCATGCAAGATCACACCAGAAGTTGATTCCTTATATGAAAGCATCAGCTCACGGTCAACAGAGGCATATTTCTGCCCATGTGGTGAATAGATCTTCAGAGTTGGGAACAAACTATCCATTCCAAAAGTTCTAGCTTCATCAGGGATGATTGGAACAAAACGTGTGCCGATATTTGGATCTTTGACCAAATCTTTAAGTAAGCGCACAAAGGCCATAGTCGTTGCGACTTCTTGTTGACCAGAGCCACGTCTTACTGATTCATAGGTGCTCTCTGGTGGCAAAACAAAAGGCTTTGAAACCTTGCGGCGAGTGGGAATTGAACCACCAAGAGTTGCTCGGCGCTCCATCATGTATTTGTACTCTGGTGAATCCACACCTGGGTGGTAATAAGAAGGAAGCTTTGCATCAATTGCTGAATCAGGTAGCGGAATCTGCAATGTGTCACGGAATTGGATGAGATCTTCGATCGTCATCTTCTTCATCTGATGAGTGGAGTTACGAGCCTCAAAGTGTGAGCCAAGTGTCCAGCCCTTAATTGTCTTTGCAAGAATTACCGTTGGCTTGCCATTCTTTTCACTTGCTTGCTTATATGCAGCAAAGAGTTTGCGGTAATCATGGCCGCCACGCTTGAGCGCCCAGATTTTTTCATCACTCCAATTGGCAACCATTGCGGCTGTGCGAGGATCGCGGCCAAAGAAGTGCTCACGGACATATGCTCCGCTTTCTGCTTTAAATGTTTGGTAATCACCATCTGTGGTGTTATTCATGAGATCAACCAGGGCGCCTTCACGGTCCATAGCAAGTAACTCATCCCACTCACGGCCCCAGACAACTTTGATGACATTCCAGCCAGCGCCACCAAAAATTGATTCAAGTTCTTGAATTATCTTTCCGTTACCGCGCACAGGACCATCAAGTCTCTGCAAATTACAGTTAACAACAAATGTGAGGTTATCAAGACCATCACGAGCAGCAAGGCTGATTGCTCCAAGTGTCTCTGGCTCATCGCACTCACCATCGCCTAAAAATGCCCACACGTTTTGATCTGATGTGTCTTTAATTCCGCGGCCTTGTAAGTAACGATTAAAGCGCGCTTGGTAAATTGCATTAATTGGACCAAGTCCCATTGAAACTGTTGGGAACTGCCAAAACTCTGGCATTAAGCGAGGATGAGGATAAGAAGATAATCCGCCGCCATCATGTGAAAGCTCTTGCCGGAATCCATCCATCTGCTTTTCAGTCAGACGACCTTCCATGAATGCACGTGCATACATTCCAGGGCTCGCATGGCCTTGGAAGAAAATTTGATCTCCGCCGCCTGCATGATCTTGTCCACGGAAGAAATGGTTAAAGCCGACTTCATATAAAGATGCAGAAGATGCATAAGTAGAGATGTGTCCACCTACTCCAACGCCTGGACGCTGAGCACGGTGCACCATGATTGCTGCGTTCCATCTAATGAATGCACGAATACGACGTTCCATTGCTTCATCTCCAGGGAACTGTGGTTCAAGTGCTGGAGGAATACTGTTGATGTAATCAGTTGCGCGAAGCGCAGAGACTCCAAGATTTTTTTCTTGTGCACGGTTTAACATCGACAACATGAGATACCGTGCGCGAACTGGACCTGCTGCTTTAAGAACTGCGTCTAAGGACTCTCTCCACTCCGCTGTTTCAGCAGGGTCGGTATCGACTAGCTGATCGATGAAGTGGGCAGGGTTTTGGGAGTTCTCGCTCATGGGAAGAGTTTATTCACCTTCTGGGAGTTGCTTTCTCACCTCAAGGGGAGTGGACTACTCCCGTCGGGGAGATCCCCGCCACTACCTATCCCAGGAGGTACTTGCTTGAACTCCCCACAGGGGCCTGCACTAACAGTTGAGCGCATGGGAATTACTTCTAGTGAATTAATTCTTGAGGTCGGCTTTGATGAAGACTGTGACGTTGCCCTGCGTGATCAGATAATTGCAAAATCAGGACAGGCATTTCTTGGAAGTGATTCCAATGAAGTCGTTGATGCTGTTGTTTTGTGGTGGAGGGATGGTGATGGTGATCTAGTCGATGATCTAGTCGATGCCCTCACATTCTTAAGTGAGAGTGGCCCAATCTGGCTTATGACACCAAAAGTTGGAATAGATGGCCACGTTGAACCAAGTGATATTCAAGATGCAGCCCCAACAGCTGGACTTTCTCAGACCGTCTCATTTCTTGCTGCGCCAAATTGGACAGCTACTAAACTAGTTCCACGCAAGGCACAGTCAAACAATAAAAAATAGGAGAATAAAAGATGGCATTAACCATTGGTCAGGCTGCACCAGATTTCACTCTCATGAACCAGCATGGAGAGAGTGTTTCCCTCTCATCATTTAAAGGCAAAAAGAACGTTGTCGTCATCTTCTATCCATTTGCTTTCTCAGGTATCTGCACAGGAGAGCTATGCGCACTCCGTGATGATCTTGCTTCATTTGAAAATGATAATTCAGAGCTACTGGCAATCTCATGTGACCCAATGTATGCACAGAAAGCATTTGCTGAACAAGAAGGTTATAAGTTCGGCGTACTTGCAGATTTCTGGCCACATGGCGCAGCAGCAAAGGCGTATGGCGTCTTTAATGAAGAGCGTGGATGCGCAACCCGCGGGACATTTATTATTGATAAGAGCGGAATCTTGCGCTGGCAGGTTGTTAACGGCCTAGGCGATGCGCGTAATATCGCCGATTACAAGGCAGCGATAGCTACTCTTTAATCAATTTTGTGACTCCCCGCTCTCACAAGGTAGAGTGGGGCACTCACATACCGGGCGGTTAGCTCAGCGGTAGAGCGCTTCGTTTACACCGAAGATGTCGGGGGTTCGAAACCCTCACTGCCCACCACAACAACTACATGATTTAGATTTAATAGAAGTAAGGAGACTTTGGTGAAGGCTAGTCCTGAACACCAGAATCTCTTGATTGAGTTGCAACTCATTGATACTGCGATCTCTCACCTAAAAATAAAACTAGCCAATCTGCCTGAACACGAGCAAATCACAGCAATTCACACCCGCCTTGAGAACACGGCAGTTGAACTTGCTGTTGTTGAAACAGAGTTAGCCGATGTTGCCATTGATCTTCGTAGGGTAGAAGTAGATGTCGAGCAAGTAGCTGATCGGATTTCCAAGGATGAATCCAGACTCTCTTCCGGCACGGGATCCCCAAAAGAGTTAGAGCAACTTCAACACGAATTAGCCACTCTGGCCAAGCGAAAGTCAGAACTTGAAGATGGCGAGCTTGAAGTCATGCTCAAGCACGACGGTGTTAAAGCACGCGTGGATGAACTTCTCAATGATCAAGTTGGTTTAAAGCAGCTTGAACTAGAACTCAATATCCGCCTTGAAAATGCAACGACAGAGATCCAAAGTGAAATTGGTACTCGGCAAACAGAGCGAGCTCAACTTGCCCCAAAGATTGAAGTGAGTCTTATTGAGCTCTATGAGAAGGTCCGCGCATCTAACGATGGCGTGGGAGCAGCGCTGCTAGTTGGCAATAAATGTGAAGGCTGTCATTTATCCATCAACGCCATTGAGATTGAAAGAATCAAATCTTTACCTGCTGATGAGATAATTCGTTGTGAGGAATGCCGCCGAATCTTGGTAAGGATCTAAATGTCTCGCATATTTCACGTCACAGCAGATGGTGGATCTCGCGGCAACCCAGGCCCTGCAGCATACGGAGCGGTTGTCTCTGAAAATGGAAAAGTCCTTGCAGAACTCTTTGACACAATCGGCATTGCATCTAATAACGTTGCTGAATATCGAGGGCTCATTG
>Ga0118677_10000257_pt1 | contig 114030 bp, 84 predicted proteins | sample AliMusrvi5mmetaG_FD_86154 | JGI IMG/M metagenome (GOLD analysis project Ga0118677, IMG submission 86154)
GAACACAACGTCAGGGTGCTGACAACGGAATCGAAACTGGCGTCGGCGAATGGCAGCGCCTCGGCCACGGCCTGCCGGAAGTCGAACTCGTGCCCTGAACGCAGCGCGGCTTCCCGGACGTAGGACAGCGAATGCCGGTTCGGATCGACTCCGGTCCAGTGCACTCCAGCCGGTATAAAGTCCAGATTCACCGCCGTTCCGGCGCCGATCTCCAGCATTTTGCCGCGGGCTCCGGCGAAAAGACTCAGTTTGCGCTGACGAGTCAACTGCTCGTACCTCCTGGAAAAAATGGAGAGGAAGAGGCACTGCACAGCGTCGAGCATTTCTCCTAGAATACGGGTAGTTGGGATTCTGCATCTTTTCCGCAAGGATGGGCGAACCAAGTGAATGGCTCCCAGACGATTGCTCGCGTTAGCCGTGGATGCGGGTGGAATGGGTCTGAACTTCCCAGGGTCGCGCTGCTGCTCGCCCTGCTGGCCCTGGCCGCTGGTGCGAGTGCCGCCGGGCACGGCGCGGAGCCGCCGCGAGCGGGTCACCCGGAGATCGCGCAATGGATGCGGGAGCAGCGCGGCGCATATCCCACTCGCAGCAACGTCCTGCACATGGCCGTTCAGCTCTCCGGCCCCGTGGACGCGCAAGCCTCGGCGGGGTTGAGTCAGGCCGGAATCCGCTTGATCGCCACGCTGGCCGCGGGCAGATATCTGGCCGCTGTGGACCTGGCGGGGAGCGCTGCACGTGCGCTAGAGGCTGGCACGCCGCTGCGCGTCAACGGTGTCAGTGCGGTCGAGCCTGTCGCGCCCGGCTTAAAACTCAGCCCCGACCTCAGGGCACAGAGCCCTTACAGTTGGGCGACCCGCGAGGTCTCCGGCGAGATGCTGGTCGAGTTCAATCTGAAGTACGCCGATTCGACCGATGACGCGGCCGCGGAGGCTCTGGTGATCCAGGCGGGAGGCACGGTGGTCGGACGCACGCCCGAGTTCAACCGGATTCGCTGCCAGGCCCCGCCCGGGAAATTGCTCTCCCTGGCGCTGCCACACTGGGTTCTGGCCGTCCAGAGCGTCGATCCCCCGCCAGTTGCCGCAACCGTCAATTACAGCAATCAGATCTCGGGTCAGATGATGAGCGTGGACACGGCTCAGGCGGCCCCGTACTCGCTGACCGGGCAGGGCGTGAAGGTGATGGAATTTGACCTGGGCGATATCGATCAGCACCCCGAGTTACAGGGCCGCATATTCCAAGTGGACACCCAGCCCGTCTCCTCCCACTCGACCCACGTCGCAGGCACCATTGCGGCAGCCGGACTGGATCCAAGGCTCAAAGGGATGGCGCCCGCCGCCGAGATCTATGCCTACTCGTTCCAGTCGGATTCCGGCACGAACCGCTACCTGGAGGCCATATTCAAGAGCGGCGCCGACCTGTCCAATAACTCCTGGGGCAGCTATCTGCAGGTCTACGCCACCTCCGCCGAATGCAATTGGACCGGCACCTATGGGATGAGCGAGAGCGAAATCGACCAGGTGGTCCACCAGTTCTATCTTCCGATTGTCTTTGCCATGGGCAACGACCGCGACCTGGGGCTGTGCAGCGTGCAGGAGCAGGGCGGCTTCTACTCCACGGGCAAGCCGGCAGCAGCCAAGAACACCATCGCGGTCGCCGCATTGGAAGGCAACCGGGCGATCACTCCGTTTTCGAACTACGGGCCCACCGCTGATGGACGCTTGAAGCCAGATATCTCCGCTCTGGGGCGGAACGTGCTTTCGCTTGACCTAAACGGCGGCAGCGCCGTAATGAGCGGAACCTCGATGGCGGCGCCGGCGGTCACGGGCCTGCTGGCGCTCATGATCCAGCGTTACCGCAGCCAGCATCCCGACTCGCCGTCACCCGCCTTGTTGAAGTCCATCCTGCTGAACACGGCAACCGATCTGGGGAATCCGGGCCCGGACTTCACCTATGGGTACGGACTTCCCGATGCAACGGAGGCCGTTGACTGCATCGATCAAGGCCGCTACTCCACGGGCTCCATCAGTGCGGGAGACTCGAAGGTTTACCACATAGCGGTTCCGGGCAGCGCCTCGGCCTTGCGCGTCATGATGGCTTACTCTGACGCTGAGGGTGTGGCAGGCTCCACGCTTGCGCTAGTGAACGATCTGGACCTGAAGGTCACCGCACCGAATGGGCAGGAGTGGCTGCCCCTTACACTCGATCCCATGAACCCGGCAGCCAACGCCGTGAACGGCAGGAACAGCCGGGATCCGGCGGAGCAAGTCGTCATTCAGAACCCCGTGGCGGGAACCTGGACCGTCACCGTTAGGGGCACTTCGGTGCCGGTCGGACACCAGGATTTCGCGCTCTCCTGGAGCTTCGCGGCAGTGGCGATTGCGCCGCCCTGCGCGCGTTCGGTGGCCGTGGAGCCGGCGGGTTTAACGGCGGATGCCGCGGGCGGCGTCAAAACGCTGGCGATCACGCAATCCTCCAGTTGCCCGCCGCTGCGGGTCACCTACCCCGATGGCTGGGTGCAGGGAACTGCCGAGCCTATCAAGGGCACGCAGGCGATCAAGCTGACTATCGACCCGAATTCCTCTGGCGGACAGCGGAGCACTACGCTGCAATTCCGCGACGGTGTCGCTGACCCGCTGAGCGTGCAGGTGGTCCAAGCCGCGCCGTGCTTCGTGGGACCTGTAACGCCGGGCACCCCATTGAACGGCACTCTCAGCGCAAATGATTGCGTGGGCGCCGTTGGAACCTACCAGCGCAAATACACATTCGACGGCAAGGCGGGCCAGGTAATCGCAGCCACGCTCGACTCGACGGACTTCGATCAGATGCTGGTTCTGCAACTGCCGGACGGCACGCAGATCATGGAGAGCGACGACGCCTACGATTCGAACGTGCGGATTCCCAAGGGCAATCAGGGCTTTGTGCTTCCGTTCGACGGCCAGTACGCCCTGCTGGTCGCCTCGTACTTCACGGGTGAAACGGGTTCCTTCACTTTGGGTCTCACGTTCCCCGATCCGGCCACGCTCGCCGGTTTGATCAGGTGGGTCTTCATAGACTCATGTCCGGCCCGGGTGAGCGGAACGCTCGGGCCCGGCTCGGAGCACAATGGACACCGGGGCGTGCTCTTCCCGGTCGATTCCTATATCTTGTACGGGCGTTTGGGCGACACGATCACTGCCAGCGTGCTGGCTTCCGGTTTCGACCCGGTGCTGTATGCGATGCCGCTGGCTACAGAGAACATACTAGCCACGGCAGACAGCGCCCAGCCCGGCAAACCGGAATCGCTCAGCTATTCGATCCTGGCGCACGGCTTCTACACCGTGCAGGTTTCACCCTACCTGTTCGGACAATCCGGCAGCTACGAACTGTTGCTGTCTGGCTGTCGCACACCGACCTTCCTGACCGGGATTCTGTCCGGCCCCAGGCCTCCCCGCGTGCGGTGACAAGTCGGAATGCCCCTGTTGTCAAGTGCGGTCGAGGCCAGCGCCGGCGAGTAATATGCTGTTCGCTCCAGCGGGATTTAGCGGTAGAATGTGGTCTTAATGTCCGGTAAGTTACAAGGGCAAACGGCCGTTATTACCGGCTCAACGCGCGGCATTGGGCGCGCGATGGCGCTCCGTTTTGCAGCGGAAGGCGCGAATGTGGTGGTCCATGGGACGGACACGGTCCGGGCCCAAGCCACGGCGCAGGCGATCGAGGAGCGCGGCGGACAGGCCGGCATCTGTCTCGGCGACGTCGCCGTGGACAGCTTCGGGGAAGTTCTGGCAGACTACGCGGTCCAGCGCTTCGGCTCCGTTGACATTTTCGTGGCCAACGCCGGCATGGTTTCCTTTGACCCCCTTTTGGAAATGAGCGCCGCGAAGTTCCGGCGTTTTCTCGACGTACACGTGACCGGCGCATTCACGACCTCGCAGGCCGCTGCGCGGCGGATGGTGGAGGCTGGCAACGGCGGGTGCATCCTGCACATGGCCAGCGTTGGCGGCTTGAATGCGATGTTCGGCTTGGCGGCTTATTCCGCTGCGAAGAACGCGGTTATGGCTTTGACCCGTGTGTCCTCGCTTGAATTGGCTGTATATGGGATCAGGGTGAACGCCATCGCTCCCGGTCCGGTTCGAAACGAAATGATGGAGCAGTTGTTGGGTCCGGAGCGGATCCAGGAACGCTGCCGGACAATCCCGGCCGGACGTCTGGCGGAACCGGACGAAGTGGCCGAATTGGCGGTGTTTTTAGCCTCGCCCGCGGCTTCCTATATCACGGGGCAAACGCTCGTCGTCGATGGCGGTTCGTCGGCTGCAGGATTGTACACCCACGAAGTTTTCACGCGTTCCGAGCCACCGGCGAAGTAGCGCCATTGCTGCGCCTCCGCCCGGGAACATGCGAATCTCAAATTAGTTGCCGAGTGCGGTTTGGCTTCATGAGCGGGCGGGTAAGGGCTTGTTCGTGCGCTGAAATGGCTCCATGGAAAGTCCGTCCAGGATTGCACATCGCAGGTACATCCCGCCCTCTCATGCTCGCGGCTCCGACCCGGAGCCGCGAGCGTGAGGGAGTTGTGTGTAATACCAGACTTGACCGCTCTTTCGTTCGCGGCTCTGTGCTGGCGGGCCGGTGCGATCGAAATGACCAGATTGAAGTAGCCGCGCAAAGATACAAAAGACCACCGAGTAGTTCCCTCAATCCATGACACGAGCAAACAGGCAAACCGGAATCCTGCTGATCGATTGTGACGACCGTAAGGGGTTGGTCGCGGCGATCGCCGAATTCCTGTATTCCCACGACGCCAATATTCTGCATGCGGACCAGCACCAGGATGAGGAGCACGGGCTGTTCCTCATGCGGGTGGAGTGGGACTTGCAAGGTTTCGCGCTCGACGACGCCGAGTTTCGGCGCGAGTTTGCCCCCATTGCAGAGCGTTTCGGCATGCGCTGGAGGTTGGAGTACTCGCTCCAACCCTCGCGTGTGGCGATCCTGGTTTCCCAGTACACGCACTGCCTGGTGGATCTGCTGTATATGCACCAGACCGGCGAGCTTGCCTGCGAGTTGCCGCTGGTGATCAGCAACCACCTGGAGGCGCAGCCCATCACGGGCTTCTACGGGGTGAACTTCCACCACATCCCGGTCACTCAGGCCAGCAAACGAGAAGCGGAAAGCGAGCAGATTCGGCTGCTCGAAACGAGCGGTGCCGACGTGATCGTGCTGGCTCGGTATATGCAGGTTCTGTCGCCCGAATTCGTGCAGCGCTTCCCGGGCCGGATCATCAACGTGCACCACTCGTTCCTACCGGCCTTCAGCGGGGCGCGGCCCTACCAGGCGGCGTTCCAACGCGGCGTGAAGCTGATCGGCGCAACCAGCCACTATGTGACCGAAGTGCTGGATGACGGTCCGATCATCGAGCAGGACGTGACCCGCGTCTCGCACCGCGATCAACTGGCGGACCTGGTGCAAAAGGGGCGGGACCTGGAGCGAGTGGTGCTGTCGCGCGCGGTCCGTTGGCACCTGGAGCACCGTATCCTGCGCTACGCCAACAAGACGGTCGTGTTCGACTAGCCCTGATCCCGGCGTGAGCACGCCGGGATTGCTCCGACGCCACTTTACTATGCGCGAGGCAGATCGATGCTGCTTCTGGCACGGCGTGTGGCTTACTGATCGCGGCGCCAGTCGCGGTCGCGCTCGTAGAACCCATCGCGCTGATAGCGGCGATCGCGCCGGTCGTCATAGCGGGCATAGCGCTCAGCCTCGCGTAGGCGTATTTCCACTTTGTCCAGTTCACGGTTGAGACGCTCCCACTCGTGGGGCGTGAGCCGGCCACGGTGCTCCCGCCGTTCCTGGTCGATGTGCCGCGCGACCTTGTCCATTTCCCGCTCCAGGCGGGCGGCGTCGCGCGGTGAGATGCGATTGTGCTCGATGGCCTCGGCGATGCGGCGTTGCATGGAATACTCCCGCTGCTCGACGCTTTGGGCCGAAGCGGCGGTGATTGTCAACGCGAACCCGACTACGGCAAGTGCAGCGAATTTGTGCATGCTCGTGCTCCTTTTAGCAGTTCCTTGACTGGCGGTCTTAGCCGCTGGCGGAGGGCCGCTACCCTCCGCCGCTTGCACTGCTCTGGACGCTGCCTCGCGTGGGTTCATTTCAAGGAAGCTAGGCATCCCGTGAATTCGGGCAGTCCCGTAGTGGACTGGCGGGGGGCTGAAGCGGGGAGTCAACGGTGGATCGTTGCCGCTGATGCGGACTCTGCTCGCCCACAGTCGTTCGCCGGGCACAGAGCCGCGAACGACAGAGAGCGGCTGAGTCCACGATTGGCATTGGCTCGTCGGGGTCGTAGCACTGAAGTGGATCTTCCCGGGGTATTCCCGAACTATCGAGAGCGGCGCCGGTTAGCTGACTTGACAGCGCTCTGTCGTTTGCTGATCGGTGCTGGGGAGGGGCGGATGCAAGCGGCCCTAGTGTTTCAGGATTGAGGCGCGGTAGTTCTGGTTTAAGACTACTACCCAGATCGACTACAGGTGCAAGAGAATAACCGCCGGCCAGATTTCTGATGTGCATCATAGAAATCCGGTCAGCGGCTATCAATTTGCGATTGAGCTTTTGGGGCGCTGGCGAAATTATCTGCAGCTTATTGGTTTAAGGTGAATATCACCTCGATCGGCGCGATAACCTCAACCGGATCGCCGTTCAGCAAAGTCGGGCGATAGCGCCACTGTTTGACGGCTTCAGTGGCCGCCGCCACCAGCATCGGGTGGCCGGAAACGAGGGTCAGGTTCTGGATGGTTCCGTCACGGGCGATGATGGCCGTGAAGCGTACAGTCCCGGAGGTGCGCGTCTGCCGGGCCAACGGAGGATACAGCGGGATCACCTTGTGGATGATCATCGCCTCCTGAACACGCCCGCCAACGCTCAGTCGAGGGATCGGCGCTGTCACCTCAGGCGCTCTGACCGCGACTACAAGCACCGGCGGCGCTTCCAAGAGACGTGGGGACGGTGTGTTGACGCCGCCGGGGACTCCGTTCTCCAGGCCGCCGGGGACGCCCGAACCGTTGCCGCCGATAGGTGGCAACTCTTCGCCGTCCAGCACCATGATTTTGTCCGGTGTCCGCGCCGGCTGCGAAAGGTGAAAGCCGTCAAAAACCCGGCGCGCAACAGGTTGCGACTGCGGGATTCGCTCCGCGGGAGGGGCCGGCGGCGGGGGTGCCGGCGGCGGAGTCGGAGCAACCATCATTAACTGCAGTGTCGTTTTCGGCAGCAGGTCCGTATTTAACAACGGAACAACGCTGAGAACGGCCACCAAGCCGAGCTGCATACCCGAGGAAACAAGCACTGTCCAGCCCTTGTTAGCCCGACCCGCTCCTTCAAGTAATACTTGTTCAAACATTGCCGGATCCTCCTTTGTATCTGCTGCGGTACTGCCCGTCTTCTGCCTGCATTCACTTGGACACTATTCGCAAAAACTAGTTCCCGGGAGTTGTAAAAAGGCTTCTGGCTCTGTCTGACGCGAATTGACTCGGGCCGCGACGGAGGAGCGTGCCGGTTCGCAACGGTCAGGCCGCGCGTGAAACGCCGGGACTGACGGCCCCCGCTGCTTGTGTAGACTGATTGGGAGTTTGCCGTCGTGAAGGCGGTTTCAGCAGGAGGTATTCCGTCCCATGGCTCTCCGATCCCGCCCTCGTGCTGCGAAGCTGCTCGGCGCGTTGAGCGTTTTCGCCGCTTGTATCGCCTTCGCCCAAACCAAGTCGAGCAGTGCGCCGTTCACGGGATTCACCTGGCCGTCGGAACATCCCCGCGACGTGCCGTTCCAGCGGTCGCGCGATATCACGGGAATCGAATTCACCGGCCGCAACATCCGCTACGCCAACGCCGACACGTGGTATCCGTCCTGGGCCTCGGATGGCAATCTCTATTCGCCCTGGACCGATGGCGAAGTCAACGGCGTGAACTCGACCTCTAATGGGCCCAAAGCGACGACTGGCTACGCCACCATCTCGGGCGACGACCCGCTGCACCTCACGTTCAGTAACCCCGGACTCGTCTCCGCCGCGCCCCAACCATATCAGGGCCGCTATCCCTGTGGCAGCCTGCTGCACAACGGCATCTGGTATTACGGCACGTATTGCCTGATGGACACCGATGGCGACCCGGGCAAAGGCCTCAACTGGGACATCCTCGGACCTTTCGTCGGCTTCCGCGTCTCAACCGACTACGGCAAGACCTGGACGGAGACGCCGCGCACGCCGGCCCGCCCGCTCTTCAGCGAACCGGCGAAGGTCGGCGGCACGGTCCGGTTTGGCGTGCCGCATTTCGTGGACTTCGGCCGCAACATGGAGCATTCGCCCGACGGCAAAGCTTATCTGGTCGCGCACGGCTCGCGGGAGCCAGATCCGCAACCGCGTCCAGCCAATGCGAGTTGGATCACCGGCGACCAGATCTATCTGGCCCGTGTGACGCCTTCCATCGAGAACATCAACGACGCCGCGAAATACGAATTTTATGCCGGCCGGGACAAGGCGGGCAGGGCCATGTGGACACGCGATTTCGCCGCGATGCAGCCGCTGGTCGATTGGAACAACAACTGCGGTAACGTGACCATCACCTACAACGCGCCCCTGCGCAAGTATCTGATGTCGGTCACGGACGGCGGCACGACGATCTCGAAATTCAATACCTATGTTCTGGAGGCCGACGGGATTGCGGGACCGTGGCGGCTGGTGGTCTACATGCGGAACTTTGGAGAGCAAGGGTACTTCGTCAACATCCCGTCGAAGTTCATCAGCAGCGATGGCAAGACCGCGTGGCTATGCTACGCCGCGAATTTCACAAACGGCTACCTGCACACCAACTATCGCGAGAATCCCCGGGGCAGCGGCTATGGGATGACGCTTCAGGAGATCAAGCTGCAGGTACAGCCGCAACGGCGCTGAATGCGCTGGATGGTGATTGCGGGGCGCTTGGCCTGACTCGACCGGACGATCCTGAGGGTTGGGTCGAAAGCACAGCCCGCGCCGCTGCTAGCGGTCGCTCGCCGCGACCGACGACTCTTATCAGACTCGACTGCCCGATGTCTTTCGCGGCTACGGTGCGCTGATGTCGTCGCGCGAGGTGGATGTGCACTGCCGCTGCGACATCACCCCTCGTCTTTCCAGTTCAGCTTCGCATCGTTGCGGCGGACGTAGTTGGCGTCGAGCGCGACCGGATCCTGCAACTCGGTAAGTGCGAGCCGGCCAATCACACCGGCCAGCGCGCGAGGAGTTGCGGTGACGCTTCGGCCACCGAGTGCTTCGAGGTACGAGGCGGGATTGGGCGTCAACAATTCGGCTTCTGCGGGCAGGCCGGCGAGCCAGTCCGGCAGGGTCTGGGCCGTCGAGGTTCCGACTTCCGCGAGGCCGGAATCGTACAGCGCACCGAAGATTTCGTCTCGGCGGGCGTCGAAGAATGGAGCGCGCCAGTCCGCGGTTCCGAACGACGCCATAGCCTTCAGATTGGAGACGGCCGCCGCCTGAACGCCAGCCGACTCGGCCATGCCCTTCGCCGCAGCCAGTCCGACGCGCACCCCGGTAAACGAGCCCGGCCCGGAGCCGGCGGCGAAGCCCGCCACCTGATCGAAGCGCCAGCCGTGACGCTCCATCAGTTCGGCGATACTCGAGAAGAGCACGCGGCCGAAGCCGTCCGTACTGACCAGGGCCACCTCCTCAACGACCTCGCCGTCCTCGACCAGCGCGATGCTTCCAAACTCGCCGGTCGTGTCCATCGCGACAATACGCTGGCCCTGGCTCACTTCGCCGCCTTCCTGATCGGGAACACTACGTCGAGCGCATACAGTTTGCCGGCGGCGTTCAGCGCCTCGATGCGCACGTTGAGCACACCACTTTCATTGACCAGCATTTCAGCTGGAATGTGCCAAGTGCCGGAGCTGCCGGTGCCAATGACTCGCGCCCCCGCCCCGTCGAGCACCACCTCACCCGTCGCCATGTAGAGCATACGCCGCGTGCCCTTGGTCTCGCGCCTCAGCTTGATCTCGAAGGGAACGTTCTCACCGGCCGTGAGAGCGGTCTCGTCGGGCTTTGGGCTGACCAGGGTGAAGGGCATTTTGGCGATGCTCGTCTCCACTTGCTGCAGTTGGTTGGGAACATCCTCGTCCCGCGAGTCGAACTTGTAGCTCTTCAACATGCCGGCCTTGTGGCCGTCGCGTGAGAGGTGCAGGATCCAGTCGTGCGAGGGGTCGGGCGGCTGGCCCGTGAACTCCTCGCCTTTCCAGTCCTTCTTCTCCTTGGTTCGTTCGCCGGTGGCCGGATCGATCCAGTACACGTCGTAGTTGTGCTTCTCGACGACAACGCTGAGCGGGCCGGGCTTGTCGATGTAGACCAGGTATTCTACGTCCGGCAGCGCCACCGCGCGCCCGCCGTCGATCTCGAAATACGGCTCCAGTTCCCAATAGCGCGTGTTAGCCAGGGTCTCGGCCCAGGTCTGCATGGCTTTCGTTTCCGCGGAGTTTTCGGCGAGGATTCGAGAGACGGGCCACTGGCCGTTCATGGTTGAATCCCACAGAGCCTTGCGGAATGCCGCTCCCGTCGCTCCAGCCGGGGCGATGCCGACGTTGACCAGCGGCAGCGCGTATTTCTGGTGCTCGATGGAACCGACCGCGGGGTCGGGCGAGTTCTCGACGATGTGCGAAACCCACTTGTCGCCCAGCAGCGCGGACGAAGTGGTCTGCGCGCCCGAGGTCCCCGGGTGCTTGTACGGATCGAACCGGCGCAACGCCATGCCGAGCTCCTTGACGATGTTGCGGCCGGCAGCGGAGCCTTCGAACTCGCCGGCGATCTCCCAACTCACATTGAAGGCGTCGTAGCGTGCAATCACGTAGCGCAGGTAGCGCTCGCGCTCGGCCCAACTGGGGAAGACGCGGGCCAGCGTTGCGGCGTCGGGCGCGAGCACGAGGTCGGTGGCCAGACCGCTTTTGTAGATCGCGCTCAGGCGTGCGTCCATCGCCGCGAAGTACTGCAGGTTCGGTTTGTCCGGAGCCGTGAAGGGCTGGGCACCGGGCGGCATAACCATTGCGCGGAGGTGCGTGAATTTCTGACTCGCCCGGGCTGCCAGCAGACGATCGAATTCTCCAGCGCCCAACGTGAACAGGTCCGCGTGATCATCCCCCATCCAGAGGTGCGGCTTGAGAGTCTCCGGATGAACCCAGAAGTGCAGATTGGCAGGTCGAATGAAGCCGTTTTGTGCGTTTTCGGAGACTGTGAACTTGCCCTCCCTGCCTTCGGCCTCCGACACGTTTCCGGTGATGCGATAGGTCCAAACGCCGGCGTCGTCCGGTGTGAAACGGATGACCATGCGGTTGCCGCCGTCCCAATATGCGGGCAGCCTGCGGGTATGATACCTGGGAGCCGGCGAGCGGAACTCGCCCCATAATTCCACGCTGGCGACGGGGTTGGGGTGAGCCTTCAGCGCCTGGTCGCTCAATTCGAGCGTCACCTCGCACGGTGTCCACTCCTGCACCGCCTGGCAGGAGCCCTGCGCACGCGCCAAAGCGGCCAGGAGCATCAACAGAAATGGAGCGGTGAAGCGCATACGACCAGTGTACAGTCGGCCCAAGTTGAGGCCGACGGCGACGGCGCGCCGAGGTGCTGCACGAAGCAAGCCGCCGGGATTGCGCCTTTGAAGACAGAGCTGAAGCGGCACCTGGCGCGCGCCACGCCGGCAGGCGATCAGGCCGCTTCTTCCGCTACCTTGGCGGACTCCTCACCGCGCTCGCTGCCCAGGCGCCTGCGGCGGGCCACCGTACCGGCCAGAGCTATCAGCAGGACGCCGCCACCGAACCAGAGCTGCCAGTGGATTAGTACGCCGGTCTTGATCACGAAGGGTAGTGGGAGACCGAGGTCCGCCGCAATCCGCCAAGCCGCCATGACCATCGCGCCAAACCCCAAGCGGACGAGGTTCAGGGCCAGAGAGCGCAGCATCCGCTTGTGCGAACGAGAGCGGGAATCTGCAGCAGGCTGGTCCGTGGGCGGTGCCGGTTCCGACTGGATGGAGGGGCGCAAATCAGGAGCGGCGGAGTGGGCGACCGTCATCCGCGGATACGACGGACGGTAGATAATGCGAACGACCATTGCCGCGGGAAACCCTCCGATTCCCATTCCGCCAGGACAAGCAGACCCCAGGAGACGTCTCCATTCTATCTGGTTTAGTTCATAAAGAGATCGGGCGTACCGATACTGATTCCAGCGCTCGGTCGGAGTCAGTAGAGCGAGTTTCGACGAGCATCCCGCCTGGCTAGTGCAGTTTCGAGAGCAACCACTTGACGACCTTTCCCTTGTAAGCCCATTGGTCCATGTGCTGCTCCCACACCCCCATGCCGTGGATTCCATTTGTGACGGTGATCAGTTCGCACTTGCCGCCTGCCGCTTTCAGTGCGTCGCAGAAGCGCGTCGATTGCTCGTACGGGACCAACTGGTCTTTGTCGCCGTGCACCAATAGGAACGGCGGCAGTCCCTTGCGAAGCATGTAGTAAGGCGAGACCTTGCGCAGTTTCTCGATGCCGTCGGAGTCCATCTTGCGTACCCCCGTGAGCCCCGCGACTCCGGTGTTGACGGTCTCTCCGGAGTGCTCAAAGGTCAGGTCGTGCGGTCCGTAAAACGACACGACAGCCACCGGCGCGAGTTCTTTGGGCGCGACGATCGCGGCGTAGTCAACCAGATATGCGCCGGCCGACTCGCCCAGCAGTGCGATGTGCTTGCGATCCACTTTGTACTCAGGGGCGTGGCTGTGAACCCAGGCCAGGGCGCTGATTATGTCGTCCACTGGGGCAGGCAGTTGAGACGCTGGCGCGAGCCGGTAGTCGATGGTGAACCAGACGAACTTCGCGTCCGTCAGCGGCGCGAAGATCGGCGTGATGTAGGTGGTCTTATTGCCCGCCGTGAACCCGCCGCCGTGGACCAGAATCACCGCTGGGAATGGACCGGGGCCTTCCGGAATCGAGGCGTCGAGAAGCAGCGCCTGGCCGTCCCGGTTGACGTACTCGACATTCTTCTTCATTTCCGCCGCCTGGAGGGCGAAGACCGATAGAGCTAGAGCCAGAATCCATCGCATAACGCGAGTCTACCCGCATCCGCAACCTGGTGCCGGGGAGGCGGCACGAGCCGTCGACTTCGCCTCTACGAGCATCCGGAATTGCGAGCCCGAGTGTCCGCGTCAGGTCGGAGCAACAGGTTGGTATATCCTGAACACGGGAGGACGATCTGATGCCGCGAGCGACGTGTTTTATGTTGATCCTGATCTGTTTTGGCGCCTCCGCGCAAGTGCAGGACTACGAGGGCTACAAAGACCCCGCGCTGTTCACGCGCATGCCCCATTACTTCCTCACTACCAAGGACTCGGTCGTCGAAACTCCGTTTGACTCTTTCGAATTCAGGGTGAAGAACGGGACACAGAAAGTGGAGGGACGCCACCTGCACTACACCTACGATTTCGACGAGTCGGCTGGGACTGCGGCTGGATTCCTGCAGATCGTTCGCAACTACCAGGCCGCCGCGAAGCGCATCGGCGGCGAGGTTCTGATGGAGGACGTGCGCGCGACCACCATCCGTGTGGCCAAGAACGGGCAGGAAACCTGGGTGGCCGTAGAAGCGTTCAATGAGGGCCGGGAATACGAACTGAACATCATCGAGCGGCAGTTGATGAAGCAGGACGTGGTGGCCGATGCGGCGGCCCTGAAAAGCGGTTTGAAGGAAAACGGTCACGTCGAAGTGCCAGGCATCTTCTTTGATTTTGGGAAGTCGGAAGTCAAGCCGGAATCAGAACCCGCGTTGAACGAACTGACCGCGCTGCTGCAGGCCAATGCGGCCATGCGAGTCTGGGTGGTCGGGCACACGGACAACGTCGGAGCCGTGGAAAGCAACATGGCGCTTTCGGGTGCCCGGGCCGCCGCAGTGGTGAAAGCGCTGGTGCAGCGCGGAATCGCTCCGAACCGGTTGGCGCCGCATGGTGCGGGGCCTTACGCGCCAGTAGCCTCGAACGCAGCGGACGAGGGTCGCGCCCGGAATCGCCGTGTGGAACTGGTGGCGCAGCCGTAGCGTCACGCTGAGAAATCCCGCGAGCGGGGATCTGCTTTGATTGGGATCTGACCGTGCTGCAGTGAGTCATGCCGCACTCGCTGGCCCCGCGGCAACAGCCATGTTCAGGTCCCGATATTCTGGTATGTTCCGAAGGCTTCGAAAGCTGGTGTCCCAGGTGAAACTCATCTCTGTCATTGTTCCCGCGGCTCTGATCGGGTTGGCGGGTGCGCTTTGCGCGCAACCCGCTCCGGGTGGCAAACCCTCCCGCGTAATCGCCGTTGATTTTTCGAAAGTGCGCGGACCGCACAGCACGGTCTGGAAGGAGTGCATCGGGGCTGGCCGCGCCAATGAAGGTTTGCGAGCCGACTGGCAGGAGCAACTCGCTCTGGTGCAGCGCGAGATTGGTTTCCGCTACATCCGCATGCACGGTCTGCTGCACGACGATATGGGGGTCTACAAAGAGGACGCCAAAGGTACTCCGATTTACAACTGGCAGTACATCGACAAGCTCTACGACTACCTGCTGAAGGCCGGTCTAAAGCCGTTCGTCGAACTCGCCTTCATGCCGCGCGACCTGGCGAGCGCGGAGAAGACGATCTTCTGGTGGCGAGGCAACATCACACCGCCCAAGTCCTACGACAAATGGAGCGCACTAGTCTCGAATCTGGTGCGTCATTTCCGCGAACGCTACGGCGATGCCGAAGTGAAGACCTGGTATTTCGAAGTTTGGAACGAACCCGACATCGCGCCGTTTTGGAGCTCCGATCTGGCTGAGTATTTAAAGCTCTATAAATCGGCGGCCGAGGCGGTGAAGAGCGTTTCGAGAGAGTATCGCGTGGGCGGACCGGCGTCCGCCGTACCCTATCGATTCGAAGAAGAGCTACTGAAATACTGTGTACGCGAGCACTTGCCGCTCGACTTCATTGCCACGCACGCATACGGCGTAAAGGAAGGCTACTTCGACGAAACGGGCAACCGCGGCACAGTGCTCGACACAGACCGCACGGCAGTGCGGGCGCGCATGGTGCATTCCCGCGAGTTGATTCGCAAGTCTCCTCTGCCGGATCTGGAGCTGCACTTTACCGAGTGGAGTTCGGCCTACACGCCCACCGACTACGTGCACGACCAGTATCATCAGGCCGCCTTCATACTCGACAAGATCAAGGGTGCGCAGGAGTCAGTCGATTCGATGTCGTACTGGGTGTTCACGGACATCTTCGAGGAGAACGGCCCGCGCATGACGCCGTTCCACGGCGGCTTTGGGCTGCTGAATTACCAGGGGATCCGCAAGCCTGCCTACTTCGCCTACGAGTTTCTAAGCAAGCTGGGGCCGGATGAGTTGGTCAACGCCGACGAGTCATCGTGGGTCTGCCGCAACACCGCCGGCGACGTCCAGGCGCTGCTGTGGGACTTCACGCCGATCGCCCCGCCCGCGAATGTGAACGACCAGTTGTTTTACAAGCAGGAGCAACCTGCGAGACCGGCCGCAGCGGCGTCCTTGCATATCGCCAATCTGCCCGCCGGTATTTACATGCTGCAAGTGGACCAGACCGGCTACCGCGCGAACGATGCGTACACGTTGTATCTGGACATGGGCGCACCGAGTCAGCTTACGCCGGCGCAGGTGGATGCGATCCAGCAGGGGGCGAGTGGGGCTCCGGTTGCGCAGCGTGTGCTCAAACACCCCGGCGGGGCATTCAGTAAAGAGATCCCACTGCGCGAGAACGACGTCGTGCTGGTTCAACTCAAGAGACTGTGATCGGTTTGAACCGTGTCAACCTGTTCCACCGGAAGTGAAAGCGTGAAAGAAGGATCAGTATGATTTGCCGGCCAACTCTCTGCCTGCTGCCGCTGTTTATCGCGGCGACGCAACTCGCAAGCGGAGCTCCCGTCACCTCGCCTTCGACGTCCAAGAGCGTCGAACTCAAGCTTGAGCCCGGCGAATACTGGTGGGGCGGAATGAGCGTGGACGGCCCGCAGATGCCCTATGGGGCGGGCAACTTCTCTCGCGACTTGGATGGAAACGATGGCACGAATCAGGCCCAGCCGCTGCTGATCTCGAGCCATGGGCGTTACGTCTGGAGCGAGCAGCCATTCGCGTACAAGTTTGGCGGCGGCGCACTGACCGTCACATCGAAGTACGGACCCGTCGCGACCGGCCGGCAGGGCCGCACGCTCAGGGAAGCCTTTGCTTTCGTCAGCAAGAAGTACTTCCCCGCTAACGGGAAGCACCCCGATCCGCTCATGTTCACGCATCCGCAATACAATACGTGGATCGAGTTGATGTACGACCAGAACGAAGCCGACGTGTTGAAGTATGCGCAGGCCATCGTCGATCAGGGCTACCCGCCAGGAGTGTTGATGATCGACGACAACTGGCAGGAGGATTACGGCACCTGGGAATTCTCCGCGCGCCGCTTCAAGGATCCCACAGCCATGATGGCGCGACTGCATCAGTTGGGGTTCAAAGTGATGCTATGGGTGGTGCCGTTCGTAAGCCCGGATTCGGCGGTCTATCGTGACCTGTCCAAACGCGGACTGCTGCTGCGCGAGTCGACCGGGACTGCTCAGGAGCCCGCACTCATCCGCTGGTGGAATGGCGCGAGTGCCGTGCTCGACCTCAGCAATCCGAAAAGCGAGGAGTGGTTCGATGGCCGGCTCAGGCACCTCTCCGAGACCTATGGGGTGGACGGCTACAAGTTCGACGCGGGTGACGCTAGTTTCTACACCGGCAGGATTGCGTCTTTCAAATCCGAATTGTCCAACGATCACACGTCGCTCTGGGCAGGAGTTGGGCTGCGATATCCGCTGAATGAGTTTCGCGCTACCTGGAAAATGGCCGGACTCCCGCTGGCGCAGCGCCTGCGCGACAAACGCCACAGTTGGGAAGACCTGCAGCAACTGATTCCGGGCATCCTGGCGCAGGGCCTGATGGGCTACGCGTTCACGTGTCCCGACATGATTGGCGGAGGCGAGTTCGATTCGTTTCTGAATCATGCAACGGTTGACCAGGAACTGGTCGTCCGCTCCGCACAGGTCAGTGCGTTGATGCCGATGATGCAGTTCTCCGTGGCGCCCTGGCGCGTGCTTGACGAACGCCATGCGGCGATTGCCAAACGTATGGCCCTGCTGCACGCGCAATTCGGACCGGAAATCCTGCGTCTGGCCGAGGTGTCCGCCCACTCGGGTGAGCCAATCGTGCGGCCGCTCGCCTACGCCTACCCTGGCACCGGATACGAGCGGATCGAGGACGAATTCCTGCTCGGCTCAGATGTCCTGGTCGCTCCCGTACTCACGAAGAATGCACACTCGCGGAGAATCGTATTTCCAAAGGGGACATGGAAGGGCGACGACGAGTCCACGGTTGTGGGTCCTAAGACCGTCGAGGTCGCGGTACCGCTCGAGCGGCTGCCCTGGTACCGCAGGGTCCAGTAGAGCGGCTGTTCGCAGGATCGGCTCGTTCAGCCCGAAGCTGCTCACTTCTGAATCAGCGGGAACTGCGGGCTCCGGATCTCACAAGAACCTCGCTCCAGCCTGAGGGCCGTGGTCAGGTCTTGGTAGATCGGCACGCCGTTAAGAGAGTCTACGCACACCGCTTGTCCCAGCGCTAACGCGGTTCGGGAGAAAACGGGTAGGCCGTGCGCACGGCAAGCACCATGTCGTGAGGCTCGCCTTCGTGCGATCCGCTATAGAAGCCGACCGTGGCGTTCAGACGGATGAAAAAGGCGTCACCCGCGCGGGCCGGGTATCGACCCTCGTTGCCGTCAACACCGCCTCCCGCGACCATATCCCCGTGCCCCTGGAGGATGAAGTAGATCTCCTCCTCCATGTCGTGGTGGTGCGGAATGTTGGTGCCGCCGGGTGCGAAGTCCATGATGAACAGGCTGACCATTTTCTGTGCCGCGGCCAGCTTGTCGCGTTTGCTTTCGGTGGTGCCCATCAATAGCTTGAACTGCACGGTGTCTCCATGGTGGGCGAGCGGCTGCGATGACACGTCTTCGACATTCGCCAATTGGAGTGAAGGCAATTGCCCGGCCAAGCGCTCGTTCCCAAGACTGCAGCCTACGACGAGGAGCCGGAGAGCGTGCGTGGAAGAGTTCGCCACACCGTGCCTGACGTCGGGCGGAAGGTACATGAAATCGTTCTTCTTCAACGGCTCCTGGCGCTCGCCGTAGATCAGGGTTCCACTTCCTTCCAGGACGAAGTAGATCTGCTCTTCCATTGGGTGACTGACGAGCGCGCTGGCGCCGCCGGGTTCCACCGTCAACTCGCCGTAGCGGACGAAACCTTTCAGCTGCTTCGCCTGTGCGTCGCCGGGGCCGAAAAGGGGTTTGTACGAAGCCAGACGCGCGTTGACGGTCAGGTCGTCCGGTTGTGCCTGGACATCGGCGAGCCGCCGTCGCAGAAAGGTCGGATCGGCGGCGAATAGCGGTACTGCCATGAGCAGCTCAAGCGCGAGTCTATTCATAGGTGACACAGTCGCACCACTTGCCTTCCTCGTCGTAATGCGGCCAGGGTCCGCCGGTGCGGAAGCCCGACACGATGAAGTCGTCGAACATGGGCGTGGGTTCGAAATAGCCCGGGCGGCGCAGGTGCGCCTTCACGACATCGTCGTTCAGTTCCAAGCCGAGCCCTGGAGACTCGGGCACTGTGACATAGCCCGCGTCGATGATCGGCTTTGCAACGCCGGTTACCATGTCCTGCCACCACGGCATGTCCAGTGCGTGGTTCTCCATGGCCAGCAAATTCTGAAACGTCGCCGCGCAGTGATAGCCGGCGAATGCGCCAACCGGCGAACCCGCGTGGTGCATAGCAACTTGCACCCCCGCCGTAGCGGCTGCATCGGCGATGCGCTTGGTCTCGAGCAACCCGCCCGAGGTTTCGATGTCGGGGTGGATGGCGTCCACTGCGGCGTTGTCGATCAGGCGGTCGAAGCCGTCCTTCAGGCCGAAGATGTCCTCGCCGGTGAGCACGGGCGTGGTCGTGTTGTTTCGGATCTCTTTGAGACTCTGCCAGTTGGTCCAGGTCACCAGGTCCTCGGCCCAGGCGAGCTGATACTTCTCGAAAGCGCGCGCGTAGCGGATGCCGTCCTTCACGTTGAGCGGGCCGAAGTGGTCCGCGGCGAGCGGCGTGCCCGCGCCAATCACGTCGCGAATGGCCTGGATGTACTCGCACAGGTAACCGAGGCCCTTCTCGGTGGCGACGCCCCGTTCGTTCACCGCGCCCGGCCGGTCGGCAACCAGGCTGGTGTGGAGGTCCATCTTAAAGAACGTCAGCCCCATCTGCTTGCGCTTCAACATGCGTTCAGCGTAGATCTTCGGATCTTTGTGATCGGTCGTGTCGGCATAGATGCGGATCTTGTCGCGGACTTTCGATCCCACCAATCGGTACGCCGGCACGCCGTAGACCTTTCCGGCGATATCGTGCAACGCCATATCCACCGCGCTGAATCCGCCTCCCATGCGGGCGTGGCCGGCGAACTGGCGGATGCGCTGCAGGTTGGTCTCGATGTCCAGCGGATTATGGCCGACCAGATGCGCCTTGAGGATCAGCGCGATGCCCTCCACGCCAGCATCGCGGACTTCGCCCAGTCCGTAGACGCCTTGGTTTGTGTAGAGCTTGATGATCGGATAGTCGTAGTTGGTGGCGACACGGCAGGCGCGCATGTCGGTGATCTTGAGCGTGCTCGGGGACGAGAGCTTGTTGACCGGCGCCTGCGAGTTGGTCGAACACGCCGTCGCCTTAAACAAAGGCCCGAGCATCGCTGTGGCAGCGGCTCTGCGGAAGGCGGAGCGCCGCGTGAGGGCGGCACGGGGGAACAGGCCGGAGTTGGAATCATCGGATCGGGACATGCTGCTGAGCCTCCTGCGCTCGGACAAAGGGTTCCGGGTAGAGTCTATGCCATTTCAGACCCGCAGGCATCAACCGGACGTGGGGACGCCGGGGTCATACTTCGGCGGCAATCGCATCGCTTGATCAGAAAACTCAGGAGGAGATAGCTTGAATCATGAGAAGTTTTGTAGCCGTAACTCTGCTGCTAGCGACCGTGTCAATTCCCCAGTTTGCCGCGAAGCGATCGCGGCCGATTGAGAGCATCTACATCGGCTCGGTCGTGGACGGTCTGGACAACGCCCGCTTCCGGAGTTTGCTGAAGGCTGAACTGGAGCGCACTGGATTGCGGGTGACGGAGACCCGCGAAACGGCGGACGCGGAACTCAGCGGCAAGGTCATCGGTTGGTCCGAAACTGGGGGCGTTTTTCACGCGCTTCTCGCAGACCGGGACGGCAAGCGTTTGTGGGAGGCGAGCGTGCCTCGCGCTATCCGCACACACAAGATAAGCTGTGAACCCCGGGATACTGCCACCGCGCTCGCTCAGAAACTGGCGAAAGCCGTCCACTCGGCCAGGTTGCGCTCCGAAACAGGAGAGTAGTGCTGCCACCAATCTGAAACTTGGCGGTCACGAGTTACAGATTGCGCAAAACGAACGACACGACGTGGTAGCCGTCGATGTACTTGAAGGGCGTCTCGCCCAGCGTGTAGTGCCCGCACGGCAGCACGACTTCTTTGTGGTCGAGCCCGTGCTCGCGCGCGAGTCGCATGGTTTCCAGCGACAGGTCGGCCGGAAAGGTCGTGTCGTACTTCGTGTAAAGAAACAGCGACTTCTTTGGATGCTGGGCGAACTTGTCGAAGTATGCCGTAGGGCTGATGCACATCCACAGGTTGCGTAGGGTGGGCAGGTCGATGACGTCTTCCAGCCCCTGCCGAACATGGATGGTGGACAGGCCGCGCCAGGCAACGTCGGCGAAATACGTGGAGCAATGATTGAACGCGTTCACGCGAAAGCGCGGATCGTGCGCGCTGGCCAGGAACGCATAGCAGGAGCCCAGGGAGGTGCCGACAATCGCGATTTCCTCCGCCCCCTGCTGCTCCAGCCAATCCGCCGTGCAGCGGATGTCGAGCACCGCCTGACGCGTGGCGTCGATCGTGCGGCCGATGTTGGAACTGACAGCGTAGTCGGCGCGTTCGAGTTCGGCGGGCATGCGGAAATCGTGGTATGGCAGGCTTAGGCGGATGGCCGAGTGGCCGAACTTTTGGAACAGACGAGCCAGCGCGTTGTGGGCATTGCCAGGCGCGTTCCAATGCGGTAGCACGATCACGCTCTTCTTGGTGCTCTTACCGCGGAACCACTGCCCGTGGACCACGTTGTTCTCGGAGAACGGGCTCCGTACCTGCGACGAGAAACGCAGCATGTCTCCCCGCAGAACGAAGTCCCTCGGCGTGGTGTGCTGGTAGAACTCCGCGCTGTGTTGGATGGCCTGCTCACTGAGTTGGAGCAGGTACTCCTGCGCTCCGTGTCCATTGCGCGAACCGACGCCCGAGAGCGGCCACGCGGAGGACCATTCATCGCCCCATTCGAAAGGCCGGACCACGCGATTCGTCGATCGGAAGCAGAGGCTTTTTTCCCAGTGGTTCATCCACCGGCTGTAGATAGTTTCAAGCAGCATCAATCAGGACTGTACTTCCAGGGTATCATCGCCTCGTTGCGCTGCCGTGAATACGTTGTTACGACTAACCAAGGAACTGGCTGTGGCGGGCGCCCCGGGGCACCACCTCCAGGCCGTATAGGTTGACGTGATCGAAGGCCCACAGCGTGACGGCCCGGTAACCTCGTTCGCGCGCGGAGTCGGCTTCATTCCTCCAGGCATAGCTAGGGCGGAATACCGGCGTTATGCAACTGACGCGATCCATCGGCCAACCCAGCGCCGCAGGCAGTTTCTGGCACTGCCGGACGAGGTTCAGATCCTTGTTCCAGGCGCCAAAGTCCAATTCCTCCAGCTTGAACCGGTCGAAGCCTGATCCGCCGGGCCGGGACCATTCCGGCGGCAGGTTGACGAAGCGATTCAGTCTGCCGCCGAGACTGTGGATGCCCTCCGGCACCGGGTAGTTCACGTCGTCCGCGAACAGAATCTCGAACTGCGTGCCAGCTACCGCGGACTTCACCTCCGCAGTGATCGATCCACAATAGTCGCGTAAGCGGTTGCGCAGAAAAGTGGCGTCGGTTGAGGCGTTGAGCGCGGGGTCGTCACTGGGCGTCATGAAGGCTGCCAGCGGCCGTTTCAGCAAGGCTTCCGCGGCGTGTTTCGTCCCGGCATCGTAGTAGCCCATTCCGCCGGTGTAAAGCAGGCTCGAGGTGCCATTGTCCGAGACGATCAGGATTGGCGTAGGGCTGGCGGCCGACGGCGTCAATCGCACACAATACGGCGACGATCCGATCGCAGCCCCCACGTATGCGTTAGGCCCTGCATTCACTGCCGCCACCAGCGCATTCGCGACGTCGGCGCTCGACTCGCCCTGCGGATTGTTCTCGACGTGCGCGTAGCTGACGCCGTTCACCGTGATGATGTGGATCTGGCCATTGCCTGCGGCGTAGAATGCGAACTCCGCGGTCGGCGGGGGCTGCACGAAGTACCACCAGGTGAACTCCCCGCACTGCAACACCGGCGCCAGCCCGGCGTTTGACATCGCCTGCGCCAGCCAGGTATAGACGCGCGTTTGGTAGTCCAGCATCGGCTCGGAGAACGCACAGTGCGTCGAATGCAGGCTGGCGAAACCCACGTCGGTCGCCACCGCTTGCCCGTCCGCGAACTGCGCCGCGAAGCCGTCTGGCGGGTTCACGAGTTCCATCGAGCACGCGGTCGTCGACTCCAACCCCGCATTCGCGCAGCAGCGGTAAAAGTCTTCATGCCAGGCGCGCGCGCCCGCATTCAACGGCGGCTCTTGCGCAGGGTCCACCTGCCAGTCCCCGAGGGTCCCAATCTGCAGCGAGCCGATGACCGTCGCGCCCCCCGTCGAACCTGCGGCGACATTCACTCTGACCGCCAGTGCATAACTCTTCGACGGGTCCGTCGTCGCGTTCTGGATGGTTACCGAATCCACGGAAGCCGAAGCCGAAAGCACGCCGGCGGTGTTCGCGTTTATTGTGATCGCCAGAGCTTGCGCAGCCGTCGCGAGCGTTGCGCCAGCCCCCACCGTGACGCTGTAAGGCACGCTGCCCGCGGTCAGCACGATTTGGTCGCCCACCGCAAAATCACCGCTCAATTGGACCAGCGCCGCGCCGAGTGAAGCGTCCTCGACCGCGGTTCCCGTCGAACCCGGTTTGCCCGCCACCCACGCCCGAAGCGTGTAGCGATAGGCCTGGCCGGAGGAGCGATTGTAGATCCGGATCTGATCGTCATCAGACTCGGCCCACACCCCGACGTACAGCGCATTGATGGAGTTCGCGAAGTGCAGCGCCATTGTCTGCGCGGTGTCCGGCGCCAGCACCGTCTTGCCGCACACCTGCCCGCCAATACTCAGAAAGATCTGGTCGCCTTCGACGAACGAGCCCGCGAAACGTACCCCAGCTGTTTTCGTCTGGCCGCCCACGCACACGCGCTGGTTCCACCAGAAGACACCGATGTACTGGTTGATCGGGCCGCGCAGTCCCAGCTTGTCAAACAGCCACAGAATACGCGCCGGGGGTAGCTTGTAGGTGTGGTCGGTGGAGTAGTCGAGAGCCGCCGACAGGTCCGATTGTGCGGGCAGCGTGGGGATATCGGTGACCGGCACGCAGACGATCAGATGGTCGAAGAGCAGCGTGCCGCTGGCGACCGTCAACGTCAGCGTGTGCTGGCCCGCCGCGAGTCCGCCGAAAAGCAGTTTGCGCACCGTCACGGCGCCTCCGCCACCGCTTGTAATGACGGCAGAGGTGCGAGCGCCCGCGTCGAGCTCCGCATTCACCGTCCCACCCGTTGCATTCAATTCGGTCGCCAGCCAAAGATCATGCGGGTAGGCGCTGCTGTATCGGACACTTAGCTTCGCGCCCACCTGCCCGGCCCTTCCCAACCCTCCCAGATAGAAGCCGTCAACCAGGCTCCAGGCACCTTCGAATTGGCACCCGCTGTCGGTCGCCCCGATCCAGTAACTGCACGGCCCGGGCACTTGGAGTTGCCGCACCGCCTCAGCTCCCGTCACGGTCCAGTTCGTGAATGCGGCGTGCCACTCCTGACTCGTATAAGCCTGCGCATCGGCGAGCCGCGGCGCGAAAGTCAGCCACATTTTGCGGATCTGCCGGGCTCGCGCCTCGCCCAGTTTCGCCGCGAAGTCGTAGTTCACCCGCAGCGTCGCGGTTGAGTCGCCGCCGCTCAGGTGCAGAACCTGTTGCGACGTCTTCAGCGTGTCCGTCTTGTGCACCGCCAGCAGTCGCACGAAGTTGGCGTCGAAACCGCCGCGCGTGGTCGTAATCGTCAGCTTCGCGCCGTCGCTCACGGCCCGCAGGCCAAACGGCGCCTGGACCGCGTCGTAGTCCGCCGCATTGATTTGTCGGGCCAATTCGCGAGCCACGGTGGACGCCTTGACGGGAAACAGATGCAGTGTGGCGTTATCGCTGGCCGAGACAGCCACGGCCGGCCCCAGGTCGGTCCTCGCCGTCAGGGTCACCTCGCCCGCGCTCCCCCCGGCGGAGGCCACGATATCCGGGTCGCCGCCGCCCGCGTTGATCGCGTCCAGCAGGTGCCGGACCAGCGTCGCCGCCGTGTCCGTGTCTCCAAGCGTGTAGCTGTAGCTGCGCTCTGCAATCGTCACTGTGTAGGTCTTGTGCGGAGCGTCGATGTAGAACTGCAGCGTGCCCTGGGCTGAACCGGGGACCGTGTAGTCGAAGTTGATGTTCAGGTACCACAGCGTCAGGCGGTCCCAGGCCTGGAGCGCGGGGGCGACGATCTCGAACGTCCCGCTGGCCGGGGCATCGGGATTGGCGATCACTTGGGAATAGTCGTTGAGCCGCACCTGCTTCGATGTCCCGTCGCTGAATTGAACGTCGAGATACGGCCAGTCGATGGTGGCGTACTTCGTCGAATTCAGCGGCATCAGGTTCTGATAGCTCGCATCGAATTGCAGCGTCAGACCGGAGAAATTCGTATCGGGCAGGTACTTCAGCGACGGGTGGTTGAAGTAGTCGTCGGCGTCCCACAGCACGAGCACAGTGAAGTCCGATGGGTCGCGGAATACACCAGTGACTTCAAACCCGTCGGGACGCGCGTTGTGCAGGGCCGCGCCCGCGCCCAGGTGGTCGAAGCCACGCAGGTACATGGTCCGGTCGGGTTGAAGTTTGTATAGGACATCAGGCATAAGCGGGCTGTGCTCCAGGGCTGGGGACGGATTCTGCGGCATCCGGCGGACGTCCCCGCTGCGAGTCCCAGCCTAAGCTCGAGCGCAAGGCCTTTAAGACGGCAAGAGCGCCTAACTCATTGCAAAGCGGTGGTTTATTTTTTCATTCCGCGTGTCACCGGCACTTGGATCAGCCTGCCGTTTGGCCGCTTTACGTGCCTTGCGCCCCACCGGGCCGCCTGCGTGCGGGATTTTGGCCCGCCGGTTTTCTTGTAAACTCAATACGCTGTGCGAGACCGTTTCAGCGTATTCATCCAAGTTCTCCCGGCAGGAATTTCGTCAATGCTCCCCAACACCCCAACCCGCTTATCCCTTCTCTCCACTACGACCCTGCTGGCGCTGCTGCTCTCCGGCGCGAGTTGCACATCCGACAAAGCACCGCGCACGATTCGCGCAGCCCAAAGCGGTGCCGCCGATGTCCTCGGCAGCGACAACGTCGCGCTGCAGAAGGCGGCCAATCTGCTGCGCCCAGGTGACACGCTACTGATCGGCGAAGGCGTTTACACGATGAACGACAGCCTCCTGATCCCCTCCGGCATCACCGTTCGCGGCATTGCCGGCAAGACGATTCTACGCAAGAGCGCCGGAGTTGAAAGCGCGCTTGCCGACGACGGCGACTACGGCGAGACCGGCCTGCGCGTCGTGGAGCCGGAGAAGTTCAAGCCCGGCATGGGCATCGCCATCAAGGACGACAAGCTCGCCAGCGGCTGGGACATCAGCATCGCCAGCGTGACCGGGGTCGAGGGCAATCTGCTGCGCGTCACCCCCATGACCGCGCGCGATTACGACCACGAATTGCAGCACGCCCGCGTGAACAACAACTTCCCGATCCTGTGCGTGATTGAAGGTCACGACGTGGTGCTCGAAGATCTCACCGTGGACGGAAACAAGGCGCAGAACACCTACCTCGACGGATGCCGGGGCGGCGCCATTTATCTGTACCGGGTGAAGGACATCACGGTACGCAATTGCGTAGCCCACGACTACAACGGCGACGGCATCTCGTTCCAGATCACGTCCAACGTGAAGGTGCTCAACTGCGAGTCCTACGGCCACACGGGTTACGGCGTCCACCCGGGCACGGGTAGCGAGCGGCCCACCATCGAGAACTGCCGTCTGCACGACAACGGGCAGGTGGGTTTGTTCCTGTGCTGGCGCGTGCGCCACGGCAGGATCGCGCACAACACCATCGAATCCAACGGCAAGTACGGCATCTCCATCGGGCACAAGGACACCGACAACGAGTTTGAGGACAACACCGTGACGCACAACGGATTCACGGGCGTGCTGTTCCGCAACGAGACCTTTGCGAACAGCGGCCACCGCAACACCTTCCGCTCCAACCGCATCCTCGACAACGGCGACGCCAAGGAAGGCTACGGCTTCTACATCGCCCCGCACGTGGGCGACATCGTGATCGAGGGCAACAAGATCGCCGAGACGCGCGACAAGGACAAAACGCAGCGCTTTGGGGTCTACAAACTGGCCGGTGCCGGCAACGTCACCCTGAAGGACAACGAGACCCACGGGCACGAGGCCGACTATCGCGAAGCCGCTGTGCCGGCGCGTTAAACCGCGCTATTTGCTTTCGGCAGTCCAGTATCCGCGCTTGGCCTTGACGGTCAGCTTGCGGCCCTTTACCTCGACTCCGATGGCGCGGTACTTGCCGTCCATCGCGGAGTTCCTGGGAACGTACGCCAGGGTGTAATACTCGCGCCCTTCCGCGACCGCTTTCTGGATGCCCTCCAGGATGTCGTTGCTGTTGAAGTAGGCGCTTCCGCCGGTCGCGGCCGCGATTTCCATCAAGGCCGCCCCCGCTTCGGACTGCAGGCTCGACATGACGCTCATCACGCGGGGCGCGACGTTCGCGCCGACGCTGCCCATCGAGGCGTCGAAGAACGAAGGCGTGTACAGGCCGCGCGAGTCGATTGTGTTGATGATGACGTTGTGCCGCGCGGCCACCTTGACCACGCCGTCGAACTCCGAAGACAGGCGGTCCTGGGTTCGTAGCGCGTACCGGCTCAGTTCTGGGAAGTACACCAGCAGCAGTTCCCAGATTTCCCGCCCGGCCGAGATTTGAAATCCGTCCGAAAACAGCAGCACCGTGCGGTGCTCGTTGCCCTTGGATAACTGCGTTACCAAAGACCGCAATTGCCCTAGCAACGTCACGCTGCGCATGCGGTCCTCTGAGGCCAGAGCTTCGGCTTCAACCGGCAGGCCGCGCATCCGGATGAGTCCCATGTCGCGTTCGATTGGGACGGGAGAATCGACCTGCGCGCGGACCTCGTTCAGCTCGTTCATATAGCGTCTGAGCGTGCTCTCCCAACTGGAGGTCTGGCTGCCCAGGGCCATTCTCGAGAAGTTCTTGTCATCGAGCGATGAGATCACCTCCGCGGGGTTCTGCGTCAGGTTCCGCACCACGCTCATCGACTGCCCGATAGCCATCACCGCGTACTGGGAGTCCCCGGCGCGCTGTGATTGGAAGAACTTCTGCAGCGCCTCGCGCACCGCGTGCAGATTGCCAAACTGCGCGTGCACCGTGTCGATGCAGATCAGGTAAGTGTGCCGGACGGCAGGGAAGCCCGGGTTCGCCAGTGCAGCCTCGGGATGATCCGCTGGAATCGGCGCGCCCGGCTTGGACTCCACCTCGGCCGCGGCATCGCCCGAACTCTCGACTTGAAACGCGGTGATCGTCTGCTCCGCGCCGTCCTCCAGCACGCGAAAATCGGCTTGCTTCAGCCCGCGCACGTGGTGGCCTTCCATGTCCAGGACCATCACGGGAACCACCACCTGCCGGACGTCCACGCGGATCGTCGCCACCTCCTCGCCCCCGCGCTGAGAGGCCTCCACCGACGCCTTGGTCAGTTGCTCGAGTTTGCCCTTCAGAACGGCATTCCCGGGATCCAGTCGCAGAGCCGTGCGAAGCTCATCCAGTGCCCCTTTTGCGTCGCCTAGTTTCCCCAGCGCCATGGCCAGGTTTCCATGACCCTGGGGGTCTTGCGGGGACAGCCGGACCGCCTCCCGGAATTCGACCGCAGCTTCTGCCGCCAGGCCGCGATGATACAGCACGACCCCCAGCGCATAGTGCGGGGAAGCCGTCCCACCGGGTAGCTTCACGGCCTCGCGCAGTTGTGTTTCGGCGCCGACGGAATCGCCCGTCGCATCCAGAGCCAGCCCCAGATGCAGCCGCGCGGCTGGCAATCCCGGGTCGAGCCGCACCGCCTCACTCAGCGGAGCCACCGCGGCCGCGTCCTTCCTTTCCAAGCGCAGGCTCACCCCCTGCGCCAACAGTTCGTAAGCGTCGCGGCTCGCAGGCTGGGCCGCCACGACGCCCGCGTTGCGCCGCTCGGATTCCGGGTCGCCGCCGGCATCGACACCGTACAGCCTGTACCCGGTCAGACGGTGCGCCGCCTGGGAAAAGACCGTTGACTTGCGGACGTGCGTGGTCACCAGTACGGGCAGCAGCAACGTCGCGTCGATGGTGGCGAAGCTAACCGGCGCCGTGACCAGTTCGATCCTCAATTCGCCCAAGCCCGCCTCGATCAGGCTGCCGAGGGGTTCCACGATGACCTTCGCCGGCCAGCCGGTCTTCGCATCTACCCAGACCACGCCCTGCATCGGCTCCGGCGTGCCACCCTCCTTCGCTACCAGGCCGCTGTCGAGCGCGCTGCCGGGGAGATTGGCGTAGACCAGCACGACGAGCTCCGCCGCGCTGCTGCCCTGCCTGCCAACCGCGCGGAACTTGCTCGCCCCCCTGTTTTCGGGCAGCAGAAACTCGAGCAGATTCATGAAACGGCGCAGCACGAAATAGCCGGTTCCGCCGGGCGGCGCGATCTTGTTCTCGTTCGCAGCGAGCCTGGTTTCGTGCAGCCTCCGCAGCTCTGAACCGGTGGCCTGGCCCGTAGGTAAGTGGATTACGTGACGGAACTCTTCGTGCCGGGCATCCGCATCCGTGCCGTCGTGTTCCAACCGCAGCAAGGAGATTTCTTCTTGCGCGAACACGTCCACGAAACTGCTCATGGATGTATCCAGAGCCTGTCCCATCGAGTCCAGCGTCGATTTGAGCAGCTGCGGACTGCGATCAAACCGCACGCCCCGCAGGCTGGGGAGACGCTGCAGCAATTGTTCGTCGGTGCAATCGATCAGCGGCTGCGGTGGCGGCTGGCTCTGCTCCGCGCCGGGAAACGAGGCGGACGAGGCCAGCAACACCGTGGCGGCGAACAGAAAGCTAAGGGTACCGCGCATGGCCGGGCTTCGCGGTCATCCTACCATGCGGCTCCCCGCGGCGGCCTCGACCGCAGAGCGCCGGGGCGCTAAGTGAAGCTCCCGTCGTAGGAGAAAATCGGGGCAAAGGGGAGCGTGATCGCGCCGATCACCGCCGCCTCTCCCGCGAGTGAGGACGGACGCAGCACCAGATTTCGGAAATTCAGGAACAGCGGCCCTTCCGGGAACTGGTCGCGGATGGCTGCGGAAACCAGGGGCCAGGCCTCCGTAACCGGTCCGTCGATCACCACGGCGTCGGCGTCGAGCGCCCACACCGCATTGGCAATCCCGACGCCAAGGTAGCGCGCGGTAGTGGTCACCGCGGCGCGCGCGGCGGCATCGCCCTCCATGGCGAACTGGCAGATTTGCCGCATCTGCTGCGCGCAATTGGTCACGTTGGGTGGACGCGGCTTGGCGCCAGCCAGGCTGTTGTAGCGATCGCAGGTGGCCAGATCGGAAGCAAGCACCTCCAGGCAGCCCGAACGGTTGTGCCGCTCCGGCCCGTTCTGGTCCGCAATGACCATCTGGCCGATTTCACCGGCTGCCATGTGCGGGCCGCGGTGCACCTTGCCGTCCAGGACTATCGCCATGCCCACGCCTTCGCCGACCAGCAGGAACAGCAGGCAATGCGCGCCCTGGACATCGGTGTTGCCATGGGCGTACTCCGCCACGGCGGCGGCGCGCACGTTGTTCTCCACGAAGACTGGCAAGCCGGTGAGACGGGCCAGATAGTCGCCGATTTCGATGTGAACCCAAATCGGATTGCTGCCGAGTTCGGCGACGCCGCGCCGGCTGTCCACCAGTCCGCGCGTACTGACGCCGATCCCTACGGGAGGCTCGCTGAGACCCGCCGTGAGCACCGCCACGGCGGCGGCGATCCGATCCATCGTTTCCGGGGGACTTTGCGGTGTTTTGAACCGCTCCGTGCGGAGAATGCGCCCGCTGACCGTGCCGAGGGCGACTTGAGTTTCCCAGTTCTGAATGTCGACGCCGATGGCGTGAAAACGCTCCTCGTTCAGTTCCAGCCGGGCGCCGGGGCGGCCGCCGGTGCCGGGGCCGCTGCCCAGGTCCACCAGCAGTCCCTGCTCCATGAGTTCGGCGATGATGCGGGAGACCGAGGCTTCGGAGAGGCTGGTGCGGCGGGCGAGTTCAGCACGGGAAAGCTGGCGGTGACGCCGCAACAGCCGCAGCACCGCGGCTCGGTTGGCAGCCCGGACCTGGCCAACGCGCAGCACACGGCGCGAGTGAGGGACACGTTCCATTGCCGGACTTTCTTACAACCTACAAGAAAGAAATCCCAGCTTAGGACGTTTGTGGTGCATCTTCAACAGAAAACGGCTTGACTTCACACCAAAAAGACCGAATAATCCATTTCACGGGGTAGTCGCAGTGGACTTGGGGATTGTGTGGTCTGTCACGATTCCTTTCAGGTTGTTATAAAGTCCTGGCCGGCTTCCTCGATCCGCAGGGTCCGGAGGTTTTACGGTCGTGATGCCCAGATTCCAGCCTGCTTTCTCTCAGTTAGTTAGAAAGTGCCTCGTTGTCCTGATCGCGCTCGCCTGTGCGCTGCCGCTGGCGGCACAATCGGGTCTCGGTGCCGTCCATGGCACCGTCACCGACCAGAGCCACGCGATCATACCGGGCGCAAAAGTCACACTCCTGAACACGGCGACCGGAGTCGCGCAGAGCGTTAAATCGACCGAGGTTGGCGCGTTTTATTTTGGTTCCGTCCGTCAGGGTTCCTACACGGTCACGGTTGAGCTCGCGAACTTCAAGAAGTGGACGGGTTCGCTGTTGCTGGAGGTTGGGCAATCCGCGGTCGTGGATGTGGCGATGGAAGTCGGCAGCGTCGCGAACACGGTTGAAGTCCACGACGCGGCGCCGATCATCGAGACGGAAAAGGGTTCCCTGGCCGACGTCAAGGACGCGACGAGAATCCACGATCTTCCGCTGAATGGACGGCAGGTCACGAACCTGTTCAACCTGACGGCCGGCGTGGAAGGCGGAGGCGCTCCGCACACGAACGGCATGAAGGTGGGCTCCACGGACATGTCGCTCGACGGCATCTCGCTGGTCGACCGGTTCGGAGGCGGCATTTCACGCGTGCAGCCGGGCCTCGACATCATCCAGGAATTCCGCTTTGAGACGGCCGGATCGGACGCGGCGTTCTCGCGGCCTTCCACGGTTTCGATGGTCACCAAGAGCGGCACCAACCAGTGGCACGGCAACGCATTCGAGACGTTCCGCAACAACTACGGCGGACTGGTAGCGAGGGCGCGTCAGGACAGCTTCACCACCCCGCCCAAGTACATCCGCAACGAGTATGGCGGCACGGCGAGTGGTCCCGTCATCAAGAACAAGATCTTCTGGTTGTATTCCTATGAGGCAATGAAGCTGCGGCAGCAGGTCTACTCCCAGACACAAGTGCCTGGCGACGCGCTGTGGAATGGCGACTTTAGCGGCTTCACGGACACGAGCGGCGCTCAATATACAATTTACGACCCGCTATCGACCGCGGCTGACGGCACCCGTACCCCCTTTGTGGGCAACAAGATTCAGGGCAGCCGCATCGCGCCCATCACCGGAGTGATGCGCAGCATTACGCCGCACCCGACCGACACTTCGGTGAACCCGTATCTGACCCCCAACTACAAGGTCTACTATCCGAGCACGCAGGACACCAATACCCAGACGATGAAGTATGACGAGGTGTTTTCGGAGAAAGACAATCTCTCGGTCCGGTATACGCACTCGAATCAGAACATCGTGCAGGCCGGCGGCCGGTACGGCTTCCCGCCGCTCGGCTGCTCCAACTGCTACGGCACCCGTTTGACGAAGGCTGGACTCACATCGGGCGTGATCCGGGAAGTCCATGTTTTCAAACCGACCTTCCTGAATGAATTCACCGCCTCCGTCAACCGCTCGCCGAACCACCAGGGCGGGCTCTCGGACGGTACCGACTGGGCAGACAAACTCGGCTTGCCGAATCCCTTCGGCGCGAAGGGCTGGCCGAGCATCTATACCAGTGACTCGCAGTTCATGTATTACGGCGGCTGGGACGCCGACAACTTCAAAGATCAGAACATGACCCAGTTCCAGTTGGAAGACAACGTCACCTGGATCAAGGGCAAGCACACGATGCAGTTCGGCTTCCGCGGCCGCACCGAGCAGAACAACGTCCGCGAGATGCAGCAGGCGCAGGGAAGCCACAGTTTCTACGGCGATTGGACTCAGTTGTACGATCCCACCAGCCAGTCGGCCGTCCCGTTCACCGGCAGCGGATTCGCGAGTTTGGAACTCGGACTCCCCACCTACCTGAGCAACCAATACAATCGCGGCTACTTCTACTTCCAGCAGAAGGAGTTCGGCCTGTACTTCCAGGACAGCTGGAAAGTAAACAGCCGCTTGACGCTGAATTACGGGCTGCGCTGGGACAAGTGGACGCCGTACAAGGAGAAATACGACCGGCTGGTCAACCTGGACCTGAACAGCATAACCGCGACGAACATGCAGGTGGTCACGCCGTACGACACCACCATGGAGTCGATCCCTGGAATCCCGCCGGCGGTGCTGGGCGCATGGGCCGCCCGCGGCACCACGTGGACCACGGCCAATAAGGCCGGCATCCCGGGCGGACTAACCCCCAGCGTAAACAGTAACTTCGGGCCCCGGCTAGGCGCTGCCTACCGGCTCAGCGATAAGTTCGTATTACGCGCGTCATATGGCATGTACTACTGGACGATGCCGCTATCTCAGATTCTGCAGAGTTCGCGCACCAACCCGCCCTTGAACCTGGCCTTCGAGAACAATGTGGCAACGAAGATGAACACGAATTACGTGTACGCCATGTCCAGCGCTCCGGCGGCGACCGATTTCGTTGGCAAAGCGACGGTGACGGCTTCCAGCGCCCCAACGGGAGCGCGGCTGTTCACCCCGTTCGACTTCCGGAACTGGGGCGACGACAGGATGCAGCAGTACACCGTCGTCATCGAGCGTTCGGTCGGAAAGAACTCGTCCGTGCGGGCCAGCTACATTGGCAACCATGGCAGCGGCCTGGAGCAGCGTTGGGCCTACAACGACCCGATCTCGTTGTTCAACTACCGGGCGAGCACGGGGCTGATCGGCAGTTCCAACGCGGATACACGGCGCTTCAATCCGAATTGGAGCGGCCAGGCGGTCCGTCACAACGGCTATTCCAACACTCAATCCGTCCAGTTCGAGTTCGACCACCGCTACTCGAATGGCCTGACGTTCCAGGGTTTCTACACCTGGGCGCACGCTATGAGTACGACGGATGCAGGCGGAAGCAGTTCCGGGGACGGCAGCATCGCCGCGAACGGATCCGGCTATTCGTTCCTGGTTCCGCAAAATGGTGAAATCCTGGGCAATCCCAGCCTGACCGACACGCAGCGCCTGGCGCTCGGTTATACCAATTCCGGCGACGTTCCGCCGCAGCACATTCGCTGGAACGGCGTCTACGAATTGCCGGTCGGCAAAGGCAAGAAGTTCGCCAACAGCGCAAACAGCGTGTTGAACCAGATAATCGGCGGCTGGTCGATAGGGTTCATCGGTGAATGGCACAGCGGCACCTGGATGGGTGTAAACTCCGGCTACTACCTCTTCGGCGATCCGACACTCAGCAAGGATCAGCGCGTCATCACCAACATCTTCGGCCAACAGCAGGAGGTGTACTTCAAGGGCTACTTCGACTCTTCGCAAGCACAGGGTTCCAATGCAGCCGCAGTGCAGGCACTGGTGCCGGTGAACTTCTCCCAGCGGGTCCTCACGAGGGTTGGGAACAACAACAATCTGATCCCACAGACTCTGGCGAATGGGACCGTCGTGAATACCAACGTAAACTCCGGGATGATCAACTGGAACGCCCGCAACTTCTACCAGGGGCCGGGCGGATGGAACGAAGACCTCTCCATCTACAAGACCTTCGCGTACAGGGAGAGGTACAAGCTCCGTCTGACGGGCGACTTCTTCAACGCGTTTAACCATCCCAACAACAACAACCCGAACACGACCACGGGTCTGATCAATCTTGGCGTGCAGTCCAACGCTGCCAGGATCATCCAGCTTTCCGCGAAGTTCGAGTTCTGACCTTCCATTTCGGCGGCCCGGCTCAAGCGAGCCGGGCCGCCGGTCTTTGTTACCATCGGTTCCACAGTGCTCCCGTCCAACCCGTTTCAGTTCTCCATAAAATCACTAGCTAGTTCATTGGCAGTAGTGGTCGCGCTTTGCTCACTTGCGTGCCGCTCAGGCGCACCCACAGCGAAGGAGCCCGCCGGTAAGGCATCTACGCCGTATCGCCTGACCGACCATTTCAATCCGGCAAGCGTGACCACGAAATCCTCCGCCCCGTCATCGGTACTCGCGGCCCAGCCCGTGATCTGGCGCTTCACGGAGCAGAAAGTCACGTGGCAGCCGTTGCGCGGCCGCATGGGTTTCAAGAAGCCGGGGCTGCTGGTGGTTAAAGGCGACGGCAATACCCCCGTGATCGCCGCCCCGAACAGCCCGGCGATCGACTGGAGCAAGTACGAGGCGATCCGGATCCGCATGATCTCCGAGGGGGGCACCGAGATCAAGGTCAAGCTGGGCGCCGATGAAATGCGCCAGAAACTCGCTCCGGCCATGGAGTGGATGGTCTACCAATTCGCCATACCGAGCGTGCCGTCGGGGTTCATTCGACCGCTGGCGATCATGCCCACCGACGATCTGTTTGCCGCTGCGGCGTTCGACTTCATCGAGCTGGTTCCTCGCAAGGAGACGCTGGGAGCGGCGGCAGGCGTGACGACCATCGGCAAGCTCGACGAATACCGCAGCACACTGTTCGCACGCGCACCAGCCTCCATCGCCTTCGACATCCCCGTGCCAGCGGGCAGCCCCGTACTGCATTTCGGCCTGGGTATTTCGGGCAAAACTCCGGTCACGTTCCGGGTGCTGGCGGGAGCGGTGAAGACCGAGCTGTTCTCAAGGCAGGTCAGCGACCCGGATCGCTGGGACGACGCGGAAGCCGACCTTTCGGCGTATGCCGGCACCACCGCGCACATCGTCCTGGAGAGCGCTTCGGACTCCGGCGGCGCAGTCGGATTCTGGGCGAATCCGCTGGTCGCCAGCCGCACGCTGCCCCGCCCGCCCAACGTCGTGCTGTACGTGGTTTGCACACTTCGCCCGGACCACACCACGCTGTACGGCTACGGACGCGATACGACGCCCTACCTGAAGCAGCTTGGCGCTTCGTCGGTGGTGTTCGACGACGCCGTCGCGCAGGGTTAGTGGACCAAAGTCTCGGTCCCGTCGATCCTGACCTCGTTGCAAGCCTTTACGCACGGCATGGTGAACGAGTCCGACACGATTCCGCGCGGAGCAGCCACGATGGCGGAACAGTTGCGGGCCGCAGGCTACGTCACGGCGAGCATCGTAGCGAACCCCTTCGCGGGTCGCGCCAGCGGTCTCGAACGGGGCTTCGACTACGTGATGGAATACCCGGTGGTCCAGCGCCAAAGGACCGACGCAGTCGATCGCGGGACCGATTCGGCCGCCATCAACCGCGCCATCATGCCTTGGCTGGAAAGGCACCGCGACGAGCCGCTGTTCCTGTTCGTTCTGTCCACCGATCCACACGCGCCCTACCGGCCGCCGGCCGAGTTCGAGCAGCGTTTCGCCAACCCGGACGAGACCGAGCAGTTCAACCGGGACTATGCGAAGCTGCGCGACATTCGCGCCTACGGCGGCGGCGCCACAGTCAACCGCGCGGAGATTCGCGCCAAGGGTGTCGATCCCGATCAGTTCCTGAGACGCGCGGTGGACCGCTACGACGGCGAGGTCGCGCACAACGATCGCAGCCTCGCAACGCTCACCGGTAAGCTGAAAGACTTGGGGGTGCTCGACAACACTCTGGTGGTCGTCGCTTCCGATCACGGCGAGGAGTTCTGGGAGCACGGCCTGGGAGCGCACGGCCATTCGCTTTACAGCGAGCTGATCCACGTCGTGCTGATGATGTGGAATCCCAAGCTGATTCCGCACGGCCGGCGCGTGCCCGACACGGTTCAGCTGATCGACATTTTCCCGACTGTCCTGGATGTGCTGGGGTTGAAACCGCCGGAAGGAATCGAGGGGCGCAGCCTGGCGCCGTTACTAGCGGGAGCAAAGCTAGGGGCTTTGCCGGCGATGTCAACGAAACTCGCTCTGCCGGCGGCGAAGCCGGGCGGCGCAGTGCCTGAAAACCTGACCGACACCATCGCCCGAGTGGAGCCGGAGTGGAAGCTGATCTATCGGGTGCAGCCCGCGCGCGCCCATCTGAAGCAGCTTGAACTGTACGACCGCCGCACAGATCGCGCGGATCGCAGCGACGTCGTCGCGCAGCATCCGGAGGTGGCCGAGCGAATGAAATCGGAAGTCCTGAAGTGGATGGAGCGGGAGAACGCGGTGAAGCTGCGGATCGGGCCGGGTGGGGCCAAGCCGCTCGACAACGCAACGCTGGAACGGCTGCGCAGCCTGGGCTATCTAGGCGGCAAGCCGGAGCAAAAGCATTAACAAGAGCCATCGGCAGGTCCCGGGCCTTCAATTCCAGGCGGCTGAATTCATGGTCGCCGCTGTCGAGGAAGGCTGGCTGACGACCCGACCAATTTGCCGGACTCCGCCATCAATTCGACTGTTCGATCAGCGTGCCGAAGCGTTTGCCGATGGCCAGCGCCGGATCGAGCGGGACGTCTACAGGCTTGCATCCGGCGGGAATGTGAATTATCGGTTTAGGCGTGATGCTCTTCCCTGCGAAGTTCGGCAGCCACGCGCGCTCGGCTTCCAACATCTCCGCGCACATCTCGCGAATCTCGCCCAGCGTGCAGACTGCGCTGGTGAGCGGATCGAGGGCAACCGCTTGAACCAGCAACTCAGGATCCGAACGTAGCGCCGCTTCGGCGGCGAGCAGCTGCGAGTTGATGTTGGTCATGCAGAGCGCCGCGCACTGGATGGGCAGCTCGCCTACAAAGGTCGGATGCAGACCCGTGTCTGCGGCGAAGGTGGGCACTTCGACGCAAGCCCCGGCGGGCAGGTTGGTGATGTAACCGTCGTTGCGGACGTTGCCCATGAAGCGGAAGGGCCGACCGGTGGCGACCGCCTCCACGATGTAGGAGCAATACTCGACGCTGCGATGCTCTACCAGCGTGCTTTCGAAGGCCAGCGGGTCGTGCCGCTCGTACTTGCCTGCAATGGCCCGGCACCAGTTGTAATAGGCGCCGCTTTCGCCGCCGAAGCTTGGTTCGTCGCAATACATGCCGAGCGACCTTGCGTTCTTGCGGAACCACGGCACGTACTCACTCAGATGCCCTGTGCTCTCGGTCATGAAGTAACCGAAGTGGCGGAACACCTCGCCACGCACCTTCTCGTTCTTGTAATACTCCGGACGTTCGAAAAGCTCGCGCAGTTGGGGATAGAGATCGCGCCCTGCGTGTTCCAGCCGCAGGAACCAGTCCATGTGGTTGATGCCGCCGCAGGTGTAGGTGATCTCGTCCTTCGGCACGTCGCAGTAGCGTGAAATCAAGTCGAGCGTGGTCTGTACGCCGTGGCACAGTCCGACGAATGGCACACGGCTGGCCTTGCCGAGCGCGAGGCCATTGGCCGCCATCGGGTTGGCATACTGCAGCAGAATCGCGCCCGGTTTGGCTAACTCTTCCATGTCGCGTGCCATATCGACCAGCACGGGAATGGTGCGCAGTCCGCGGAAGATTCCCCCCGGGCCCAGCGAATCGGCGATACACTGATCCACGCCGTACTTGAGCGGAAGCTTGTAGTCCTGCTCGAAGGCGTCCACGCCGCCAATCTGAATCATGCTGACCACGAAATCGGCGTCGCGGATGGCCTCACGCCGATCGGTGGTGGCCCAGGCCGAGCCGCGCAGCCCGTTGTCGGCGAGCATCCGCCGCGCGAAGGCTTCCATGCGACGCAGCTTGGGTTCGGTCGGACTCATCAGCGCGAACTCGGTGCCGGCCAGCGCCGGGGTGGCAAGCAAGTCGTTGAGCAGCGTCTTGCAGAACACGATGCTGCCCGCGCCAATCATTGCGATCTTCATGGCTTACCTCGCGTGTTTGCTCTTGGTCAAGTTCTCGAACAGAAACAACCCGAGTTTCGTGGAAACGACGAAATCGAGGTCGCCGTCAGCGTCGATGTCGGCCACTGGGATGTGCATGCCGGCTCCGGCGCGGGTGCCGTAGTCGATCACGTGGCGAGTCCATTCGACGTCTTTGCCATTCGCCGCCTTGTTGTACTCGTACCAGTAGATGCCCAGCGGCTCCCGCGCGCCAGGGTCATGGTCATGCGCCATGTAGCGTTTGCCGGTGAGCAGTTCCGGCTTGCCGTCGCCATTCAGATCTACGAGTTCAAGCGCGTGCGACTGCGACCAGGTGTCGTCGATCAGGTGCTTGATCCATTTGCCGTCGGCCGTCTGCTCCTGCCAGAAGATGCCGTAGTCGTGCGCCATGGGATAGACGAGATCGGGGCGGCCGTCGCCGTTGACGTCCAGCACGTGAACGAACCCAACCGAACCCAGATTGAAGTCGGGGTGCCATTTCCACTCGCCGTTGCGCGGATCCGGCGGCGCTTCGAACCAGCCTTCGGGCGTGATGATGTCGGGGCGTCCATCGCGGTTGACATCGCCCGCGCCGATCCCGTGGCCGATCGCCTTTGGGCTGACCACGTGCTTCACGAAGCCACCGTTAACGTGCTCGTACCAGGCGATGGGAGCGTTGGCGCCGCCGAACTGCGGCAGGATCGCGTCCTGCTTGCCCGTGCCCAGGATATCGACCAGGAAAGCGAACTCGATGAAGTAGCCCTGCTCGATCTCGTGCTCTTTCCACATCGCGCCGGTCTTGCCCGGGTTCTCCATCCACACCAGCCGCCCGGAGAAGCCCTTGGCGGTGACGATGTCCACCTTACCGTCGCCGTTCACGTCGAGTGCCAGATCGGACAAGTCATCTATATACGGAGGCCGGTTCTCGATTTCCCGGAAGCGGTGCGGCGTCCAGCGCGGCGCCTCGTACCAGTACTCCCCGGCGACGATGTCGAGCTTGCCGTCTCCGTTGATGTCGGCGAGGGCACAGGTCTCACTGGCCCCCAGGTCGATGGTGTGTTTCTCAAATGGAATCTCGGGCGGGCGACTGGCCGCGATGAGCGCCAGTCCATTCAGAGCGAGAACGAAGGGATACGTCTGCATGGGAATCCTAGAGTTTCGGCAGCTCCCAGCCCTTGCGGCGCGGGCGGTTGGTCGCGAGCATGTTCGCTTCCCTGTCGCCGACCACCTGCTCTTTCTTGGGGTCCCAATGGAGCTTGCGGTTCAGGCGCCGTGCCAGATTCGCCAGGTGGCACACCGTCACCGAGCGGTGCCCGATCTCGACGTCGGCGTTGGGCCGCTTGCGGGTCGGGATGCACTCCAGCCAGTAGCCCATGTGGTACTGCGCCTGCCACAGCGCCCGCTCGTCGTGCCACTTCTGAATCTCTTCGGCCGGCGGCAGGTCAAGCGCCACGCCGGGAGCGTCGATCTTGAAGTTGTTGCGCCAGATGTCGATCTTGCCCTGCTCGCCGACGAAGCGCGCGCCGCCCTGCAGGTCTTCGTTCTGCTTGCCGTAGGGCAGTTCCAGCCGCACCTCGACGCCGTTGGCGTAACGGAAGGCAACACCGCCGGCGGGCTCGCTCAGCGGCCAGATTTCAACCGGGCCGGTGCCGTCCATCCCCAGAGCCATCTGCACGATGTCCAGACCATGCGCGCCCCAGTTGGTGGTCTCGCCGCCGCCGTAGTCCTGAAAGCCGCCCCAGCCCTTGTGCAGTTTGGCGTTGTAGGGCCGCATCGGTGCCTGACCAGTCCAGACCTCCCAGTCGAGCTTCTCTGGCGTAGGTTCTTCAGGAAACGCGGTGAACGGTTTCGAATCGGGGTAATTGAGGCACTGCACGAGCTTGATCTTGCCGAGCCCGCCGGTCCGCACCAGCTTGCAGGCGATCTGGTCCATCTCCATGGAACGCTGCTGGGTACCGACCTGAAAGACGGTCTTGTGCTTGCGCGCGAACTTCACCAGCGCGGTTCCCTCCCCGGGGTAGAGCGTCAGCGGCTTCTCCGCGTACACATCCTTGCCCGCCTGACAGGCGTGGATGCTGGGGATGACGCGATCGAAGTCCTGCGTCGCGATGATGACGGCGTCGATGTCCTTGCGGTCCAGGATCCGGCGGTAGTCCTGGTACACGTCCCAGGTGGTCTTGCGCTTCGCCACGGCCGCTTCGGCGAGCGGCAGGTTGCAGTCGCAGAGCGCCACAATCTGGCCTGGCTTGGGCAACTGGTCGATCAACAGATTGGCCCGGAACCCGACGCCGATCACACCGACCGTGATGCGGTCGTTGGCGCCTAGTATGCCCGGAGTCAGGATCAACGGCAGTGCGCTGGTCTTCAGGAAAGTGCGTCGGGTTGGGTTCATGATGCTCGTTATTCTATCGGGGTCCGGCTTCCAGGGTTCCATGGAGAGACGGATCGACGAAGCTGACAGTCTTGATGGCCGTTAAAGACATCGCTTCGCTTTTAGCTTGATTGGTCATGCGAATCTTAACACCAGGGATGGCGTCTACGCTCAGCTTGTGCGCTTGCCGCTTTCCGGGCGAGTCGAAGGATGCGGCAGCGAGGCTGGAAACGAAAAGAGATCCCCCGGCACCACCAGGGGATCTCGCTTGTTTGACCGCTCTTGGCTGACGTCTACCGATTGTCTTGGAGCGACGCGAGCGTGGGGGCGGACGCAATGCGGCGATAGACCCTGATTTCGAAGTTCTCTTCCCGCAGTTCGGCTACGAGTTTCTTGAGCAGAGTCGGAGGGGCGGGAGCAGACAGGACGATTTCGGTGGCGACCCACTGGCCGCCGAGTTCTTTCCGGGCACTCGCGACATCCTCCGGACGCAGCAGCAGCGTTTCAACCGATTCCCGTTCGGCGGCCGTCAGAGCGTGAAGGTACGTTGGCAGCAGCGGGCGTATGCCGGCCGAGCGCAGGGCATAGTACGTCTTGAAGTCGGCGACGACGGTGGTGTTTTGCGGCACGGCCTGACGAACGAATGCCTCGACTCGCGCGGGGTCCCGTTGCGAGAAGTTGGACACCGCTCCGAGCATTCTGAGCGGCAGCCCAGCCAATGCCGCAAGTACGATCAAAGCGCCGACCGAGTAGCGAGCTACGGGCAGCCGTTCCGCGCTGTGGGCCAGTGCGATGACCAGCGGTATGAAGACCATCCAACCGTAGTAGATCGGGAACTTGCCGGCCATATGCAACGCGGCGGGAAGCAGGATCAGTGCCGCGATGGCGAATCCGGCGATGCGGCGCGTGGCGCTCTGTAACATGGAGCGTCCCGACCAAAGCAGGATCAGCAGTGCGATCGCCACAAGCACCCGGCTCTTGTCTGTGACGTAGTCCGAAGGCAGGGAGAGCAACTTCTCAACGATGGACTGCCGCATCTGGCCGATGGCTGAAGTCGAGGCGCGGAAGCCCTCCCAGGCCCCGTTCAGCATGTAGAAAGAGCGCAGGCACACGGCCCCGATCCCGATTCCCGCAGTCAGGGTTGCCGCGCGGATCGCGGCGGGGCGGCCGCCGAACACACTCACGATGACACCCAGGACAAGCCCGGCCGGGATGAGCTGAAGGCCGGCGAACGGAATCAGCAGTCCGACGGGTACCAGCCACAGCGGACGCTGCCAGAGGTTGAGCACCAGCGCCGCGAGCACCATGCCCAGGGCGTCGTAGCGGCCGGAGCGGTAAGAGAACACCATCGCGTGGCCGCACAACAGCAGCGTGACGGCGATCAGGCGCCACGTAAGACTTGTGACCGTTTGAGAGTTGCGCATCCAACGCCAGATCAGCAGTACGACGGCGGCGAAGATCACCAGGTTGAGTGAACGCTCGGCCAGGATGCTGATGCCGAAGACTCGCAGCCACACGCTGAGCAATCCCGAGTAAAGGGGCACGTTGCCAGCCCAGAATTGCGTGGAGTCCTGGGCGAACCAGGCGGTGGAGGTGAAGCCCTCGCCGCTGGCCAGGCTCACGGCGGGATCGGCAAACTGAACTTCGTCCACCCACACGGACGGGTATCTCGAGAGAGTCAGCCCGTTGACGAGCAGAAAGGCGGCTAGGAGAAGCAGCAGGATGCGGATCTCGCGTGTCATTGGGCCACCCCCGGGATGGTGACTCCGCCGTGGGTGGCGAGGAACAGTGCGACTGCGGCAACCGCGCCGCAGATGTAGGTGACGCGATCTCCGAAGGCAAACATAATCGGGTCCTCATTCATCGCTCCGCGGTGCGAGAGGATCCAGGCCCGGCTCATCCAGTAGAGGTGTAGCGGCACCAGGATCCACAACCAGGCGGGCTGCTGGTACAAAACCCGAACGCGGTCACCAGTGACGTAAAGGCCCAGCACCAGGCTCGACATGTACGCCGCGGTGACGCCGAACACGTTCACTTGAACCAGATCCCAGGTGAAGTAGCCGCGCCCGGACGTCGCTTGAACCTGACGGCGTGCAAGGTTCGACAGTTCGGCTGAGCGCTTCAGGAAGGCCAGGCTGAGGAACTGGAAAACGGAGAAGGCCAGCAGCCACATGGAGCAGAGGACACTCGTGGCCGCGCCGCCCGCCAGCATGCGCAGCGTATAGAGGATGGCCAGCGCGAAGACGTCTGTCAGCAACTTGCGCTTCAGGTAGAAGGTGTAGACGAAAGTGAGAGCGAGGTAGCCGAGCACCACTCCAAACGTCGCTTGGCCCAGGAAGAAGGCCAGGCTGAGCCCGGCGAGCAGCACAGCCGGGGCAACCCACAGCCCGACCTGCACCGGCAGGTCGCCGGCGGCGAAAGGACGCTTACGCTTGATGGGGTGCTTGCGGTCCGAGGCGAGGTCCGCCAGATCGTTGATGATGTAGACCGACGAGGCAGTCAGGCTGAAGGCTGCGAAGGCGATGCAGGCGCGCAGAACCAGGCTCACGTCGAAAAATTTGTGCCCGGCGAACAGAGGCACGAAGACGAGCACGTTCTTGACCCAATGCTTCGGGCGAAGGGCACGGATCAGAGCGTGGAGCTTGCTAGCCCGTTCCGCGAAGACGAGTTCGAACGACTGCGGGTGGTTGGCAGCGGCGCCCGTGGCGATCTTACCCCGGGCGTGTTTCCAAACGGCTTCGTCGGCGGAACTGTCGCCGGCGTAGTCGAAGCCGCCTTCACCGAACTCGCCGATCAGCCTGTGTGCCTTGACCCGTCCGGTCAGGCTGACCGTGGCATCGCTGGCCATCACTTCGTCGAACAATTGAAGGTGCTCCGCCACGTCTCCGGCGAGCTTGCCGTTGGCGCCCGTGGTCAGGATCATGCGGCGTCCTTCCGCACGCTGCTGGCGCAGCCAGGCCAGCAGGTCGGGACGGTAGGGGAGGATGGCGGGATCGAGCTCCGCGCACTCGGCCACGCGCTGCTTCAGGTAAGCGCGGCCTTGCAGCAGCCAAAGAGGCAGCAGGAAGACGATCCACCAGCGGCGCTTCACCGCATCGAGGAGCGATTCGAACAACAGATCGGTCCGGATGAGGGTACCGTCGAGGTCCACACAGAGAGGTACTTGCCGCAGGGTCGTAGCACTTGTCATTGAGAGTTCCTTAGGGGTCTAACGCTGCCAGAACGAGAGGGTTTGTTTCCGGACCAGGCTGCCGGCGACGTGCGGCTCCGTGATTCTCACTTCTGCGCCGATTCGGACGTTGTGAATCGAATCCTGAGCAACGTAGGAGTCTGAAATCTCTAACTCCGGCCCGAGGTAAGTGGCTTCCGCGATCACGCTGCGCGTTACCTCAGTTCCGCCGGCGATCACGCAGCGGGGTCCAATCACCGCGTGGGGGCCCAGGTTGCAGTTCGCGCCAAGCCAGGATTCCTCGCCGATGTAGCACGGGGCTTGGAGTTTGACCGAGGCGGGTAACTTCGCGGCGCGAGCTACCCAGATACCGGGACGAATCTCCTTGCCGGTGAAGAACAGTCCTGGGAACGCGCCCTCCAGCGCAGCGCGGTTGGATTGGAGGATGGCGTCCGGGGTGGAGCAGGAGAGCGAAGGATGTTCGAGAAACACCTTGCTCGCCTGGACATTGGACTTGCGCAGCGCCTCGCGCCACTCGCAGCCTTCGTCGATCCGGCTGGAGAATGCATGCAAGTCACTCGGGTTGACTAGAATCCAGCCCGTCCATTGAGCCAGCCCTTCGTTTTCTTCGAAGTACACCGTTGCACACGCGCCATCCAGGCTTCCCTCGTTTCCAGGGAACGGGAGAAACGGCAGGCGGCACGCGTCGCCCACTAGCACGAGACCAGCGGAATCAGGTTCGTCGCAGGCTACCACATGGTGCCAGGATGGCTCCGTTTCGGTGAACATGTATTCCACCTGGACGCCCCAGCGCGAGCCATCGCCCAGCAGTTTGCCCACTTCGTAATTCTGTTCTTGAACCAGCAGCTTCAGGCTGGTCACCCCGCGGCCGACGAGTTGTTCTACGGCGTGCTGCATGTAGGGGCGGTCAAGCACCTGCCCCAGTTGCAGGGCCGGGGATCCGGAGACGATCAGGATGCACTTCATTGGGAAATCACCTCTGAAATTTTGCCGGTCAACGGGAGTGCGCGCGTGGCGCGTTCCCGCATGACCCGGGCGAGGAAAATCACGTTGCCAACCAGGTAGCGTCGCCACATGCGGCCCGGTTCCTGGTAGAGACGGTAGGCCCACTCCAGTCCCATCTCACGCAGCCACTGCGGGGCGCGGGGGATACGACCGGAGTAAAAGTCGAACAGGCCGCCCACACCGGCCGCCGCTTTCACGGTCAGTTCGCCGGCATGAGCGTGAATCCACTTCTCTTGTCTGGGTGCGCCGAGGGCGACCAGCACCACGGCAACGCCGGAGGCGTTGATCGTCTCCACGATCCCCGCTTCCTCGGATGCGTTGAAGTAGCCATGCCGTGCGCCTGCCACGCGAAGGCCAGGATGATTCGCGCCGATCCACGCAGCGACTTGCTCGGGAACGCCGGGTCTTCCACCCAGCAGGAAGAGGCTCTCACCGGTCTGTTCCAACTTCGCGCAGAGCCTGGGAAACAGATCGGTGCCGTTCACGTTTTCACGAATCTCCGACTTCAGGATTCTGCCTGCGATGCGCAGTCCGATGCCATCGCCGAGCCGCAGATCGCTGCCGGAGAGCACGCTGCAGTAGTCAGTGTCCACCGCCGCCTTGTTCACGCAATCCACGTTCAGGAAGGAGACCTGACGGGCTCGGCCGTCCGCTCGCGGAGTGAGCATCAGGCGGATCGCCTCGTCCATCTTGACGTTGTCCACAGGCAGGCCGAGGATGTGGGCGACGCGCGGGCACTCCCCGGAGGGCGCTCCGTAGAAGGAAGCCAGCAGCGCGCGAATCAGAACACCGAGGGACACACGGGCCGAGCGCTGCGCTACAAACTCGAGATCGGATCCGGTCTGATCTCCGTAGGCGATGTTGGTGCGCTGCCGCACCCACCAGGGACTCACCAGTCCGGGCTGCGCGGAAGCCAGGCGGCGGTGCGATTCCTGTCTCAGGTCCAGATCCTGCGCTTTGCGGGGTTCAGGACCAACCCAGGCGCATTCGCCGCGGGCTATGGCGATCAACCTCGGCAGCCCGCCGATCACGCGCACGGGGTGCCCGCAGCGATCGACGAACACGAGATCCTCAAATGTCTCGCCATTGCGTCCAGCCTTCACGCTGCGCCGGACGCGGGCTCCCAGTAAAAAGGCGAGGGCGAACAACGGGGCGCAGATGCCGATGACGGCGAAAGCGGCGATGCGGCCAGCTTCGCAGGATCCAAACTGCGCGAACGAGTGCTGCCACCTTAGGTACCGGGCTTGGAGTGTCGCAAATGCGGGGCGTTCGATGCAGGAACTGACCATGGCTGTTAGTAGGCTCCCTTTCCTGTAAGCACGGCAGGGACCGTTGCGGCGAGCAGCTTCACGTCGAGAGCGATGCTGCGCTGTTCGATGTACTCGATATCCATGGAGCACTGCCTGGGGAAGGCGATGTTGCTCCTGCCGGCCACCTGCCAGATGCAGGTCAGGCCGGGGACCACGTCCAGGCGGCGGCGATCGGCCACGCTATAGCGCTGCACTTCCTTGGGTAGTGGCGGGCGGGGTCCCACCAGGGACATCTGGCCGACGAAGACGCACCACAGTTGCGGGAGCTCATCCACGCTGAAGCGGCGCATGAAACGGCCGACTCGCGTGATCCGTGGGTCGTTCTTCATTTTGAATGTGATGCCGTCGCCGTGCTGATTCTGACGTTCGATGGCGGCGCGGACTTGCTCGGCGTTCACCACCATCGAGCGGAATTTGGGGAAGCGGAACGTCCGGCCATATTGCCCGACGCGCCACTGCCAAAACAGTACCGGGCCGCGATCCTCAAGCGTGATGAGTGCTGCGAGCACTGCGAAGAGCGGGGCCAGCAGCAGCATGGCCGCACCTGAAACCAGAACGTCCATCGCCCGCTTGATGCCGGGGAAGGCGCTGCGGTTCAGTCTCCAGCGGAAACGCATCCAATAGTCGCCGATACGGAGGATGGCTGGTTTGTTCCAGGCGGGTCGTCGTGAGGGAGTCATAGATTCGTCGTAATTCCTTGTTCGATTGAGTGAATGCAACAGGCGTGCCAATCTGCGGAAACGCGGAGAATCTTCGCTCTATCAATGGGTTACAGGAGCAGGCGGGGACGCGGGGAGGAACGGGACCGGAGCGTGGAACAGAACAGGAGCCACACCGTGTTGCATGAAACGGAACACCCGGGACAACCGGCATAGTTTGAGACAGCAGTGTGCGGTGCCGCCGGATTAGCGGGTACCCGGCAACAGGGCGTCCAGGGGATCTGCCTTGCCCGCCCGCGGCGGCTCAGCCGGGATTCGGTTTTGTGGGTTGTGTGTGCCCGGCAGAAACGCAAGAAACGGCTGAGGTTCAGCCGTCTCTTTTTTCAAGATTATGAAAAATATGGGGTTATTTTCGCAAACGGCTGAGCTCAGCGGTTTATGGCCATCTCGGCAGGCTGTCGAACCGGACGCAACTCAGCACCGCGGCAACGGCATTGGGCCAGGGCCAGTGCCTATCGGAACGGACAATTGATTTGTGCCTGTCCATCCCAATTGATGAACTCCTAACCGGGCGCAGCAGCGCCGAGCCGCGAGTGACAGACAAGAACCAATGCACTCGGGTGCGTCCGGGGCTGGTCCGATCGGAACGGAGGGAATTCAACTGCTCAGGGATTAGCGGCGCCTGGCCTTGCGGAGGAGGTTCACCGCATTGCGAAGGACCGGCATCCGGTCGTACCACTGCCCATTGATGTCGCTGCGCGAGCTGCGCTGCGTAGCCAGAGTCGGCGCGGCGATGAAGTTCCGCACGTCTGGATTCTGGGCACGGAACATACACAGCGCGCCGTCGTAGTGCTGGGGCCCACCGTCGGGATGCCCGTTGGGGCGCGACATGACGAGTTCTAGGAACTCAACCAGGCGCTTCAGGATCGTATGGTTCACGGCGTAAAGGTGCGTGGTCATTAGTGGCTCGTCCCAAGGCACCAAAAGTGATTCCGTAGGCTCAAGCGGCTGGACGTGGCCGAGGTGCGCGATGTCCCAGTCCTCGCCTGCCAGTCGCTCCGCGACTTCGGCCTGACGCTCGATCAGTGCTGGCGTGAAACAGCAGTCGTCCTCAATGAAGAGTACTGACCGCTGGCCGCGCGCCAGGGCATCCTTCAGAACCGTGTAGTGGCTCAGGAAGCAGCCCCGGGCGCCGATGCCGGGCCAATCGCCGATCTCCGCCGGCCGCACGGCCGGGAAGAACTCAGTGTGCCCCGGCTTCAGCGCGAGGCCGAGGCGTGACAGTTCGGCCCGCATTTCGCGGCGCCGGTCCGCGCGCGAGGGGAGGTTGATGATGGCGATGCGTTCGAAACAGCTCGCCAGGGTGGCAGGTGAGGAGACGGTTGCGCTCATATGGATGCTCCTTCGAAGGTGGCGGACTGGGGCAGCGGCAGGACCACCTGAGTTCTGGGCCGGCCCAGTTTGCGACCCAGTGCGATGAGCGGCTTCTCCACCCAACGGTAGCTGCAGTAGGCGGCCACAAAGGCGAGCAGCACGTTCACCGGGAAGTGGTGGAAGGCGTAGACCGGCTTCGGCGCCAGGAACAACTGCTGCCAGATGTACAGGCTATAGGAGAGCACCCCGATCCATCGCATCGGCGCGGTTTCGAGGAAGCGCCCCCATATGGTGGACGGGGCGAGCGTTGTGGAGGCCACCATAGCGGCAATCAGAACCCTGACCAGCACGGTGGACATCGGCGGATTGCCGTACAGGCACGCCAGCATCAGCATGGCGATCACGGTGATGGTCAGACCGGAGACGGCGCGGGTAGCGGCGGCGCGGATCTGCGGTACGTGCAACAGCAGCGCGGCCATGCAGCCGTAAGCGATGCCGCTCACCCGCACGTCGGTCCGGTAGGGTGTCACGCAGCCGGGGAAGACGGCGTCGAACAGCTGGAAGCGATGGTCAAGCATGCGCCAGGCTTCGAGTGCGACCAGCACGAAGGGCAGCACGACGCGCAGGCGCTTCGGGCCCAGGAAGGCGAACATGACGGGGAAGATCAGGTAGAAGTGCTCTTCCACCGCCAGTGACCAGAAGTGGCCGGTCTTCCACGACCAGTAGTCCTTGGCCAGGTAGTTCCTGTAGAACAGGAGGCAGGCGGTCCAGTCCTGCCGGGACACTGTGACCAGGCCCACCGCAGCCAGCAGGGCCAGGGCGGAGAGGTAGGTCATGTAAGGCGGCAGAATGCGGAACGCGCGCCGGCGGTAGAACCCTTTCCAATCGATTCCTCCCTTCTTGTCATGCTCGGCCAGCAGGCGCGAGCAAATCAGAAAGCCGCTTAAGGCGAAGAAGACATCGACGCCCGCGGCGCCTTGTTCCATCCAGCGCAGCCAGGGGTGCGCGGCGGCGAATGGAATGATCGCGTGGCTGGACATTACGGCGAGGATCGCAATGGCGCGCCAGCCGTCGAGAGTGGGGATGTAGTCTTTTTTCGGTTTCATAATCATGCTTTGACGAGGCGAATCAGGGCGATTTCGGGTTCCGCCCCAATGCGAATGGGGGCGCCGACCGTGCCCAGGCCGGTGTTGACGTAAGCGGAAGTGCGGCCGTGGGTATAGAGCCCACGGACAAAAGGTGTGTAAAATCGCGCCGGTGTGATGGATTGATGGAGGATCTCCACCGTAACCTGGCCGCCATGCGTGTGACCGGAGAGCATCACATCAAAGCCCAGTTCGGCTGCGACGGGCAAAACGTCCGGGCTGTGCGAGAGCAGCAGGTTCGGCGTCTCCGGGTTCACCAACGCCCCGACGCCGCGCAAGTACGGGAAACCCTTGCGCTGGTAGTCTACGCCGGCGATGTTGAACGCCGCCCGGCCGAAGCGGAGTTGGCGGGCGGAGCCGCGTAAGAACTCGATGCCGGCCTTCCGGCCTAACAGCTCGGCCAGGTCTTCGGCCTTCGCGTAGACTTCATGGTTGCCCAGACAGCCCAGCGTTCCAGCGACGCTGCGCAGACGGCGGAGTTCCTGGATGCAGTCCTCCAGCGGATCGGCGGCCGAGGAGATCAAGTCGCCCGTCACCACGGCAATGTGCGCCCGGGTCTCGTTGGCCAGGCTGACCGCCCGCGACAGATCGCCGCGGCTGAAGAACGGGCTTAGGTGAATGTCGCTCAACTGGACGATCCGCAGCCCTTCCAGATCGGGGTGGAGTTCCGCCACCGGAATGCTCATTTCAGTGACTTTCGGGGTTCTGTTGGCGACGTACATGCCGTAGCCGGTCGCTGCCAGTGGAGCCGCCAGCGCCGTCGCTCCCGCGCCCGTCAGAAGCCTCCGCCGGCTGGGGTCGAAGGCGCGGGCAGGAGCGCGGAAGCGTAGAAACACCGCTATTCCCGCCGAGATTCCTACCCAGAAGAGGGCGATGGCGCTGCTCCAGACGGAGACGGTTGAAGGCGAATGCTGGTGCAGCTCGGCGGGCAGGCCCAGGTCGAGCGAGACGGCGAGCCATGCGAGTGTGCCCAGCGAGAGCAGCCGCTCCAACCACCGGGGTTGGAAGAAGTGCCGGGCCGCGGCTCGTGTTGCGAGGGTGCCTACGGCCAGTAAAACACTGCCCAGTGCGGCCTGCGGAAGATTGACGTAGAACGGCATCGCCCAAACACATTGCAGTTGCCGTGCCGAACGACAAGCCGTTCAATTGCAGACAGTTGCGGAGTCTTCGCGCGGCGCAGGGGTGTTCCGCTTCGTGTGTCCCGCGTGCGGCAGGTGTTCCGCAACGTGACGGTGGTTCCGAACTGTTCTGTTTGGAATTCCTTGTCGCGCCAACGGTTTAGAGAATGGCGAGCCGTTTGCAATCTAAAGCGCGTGACTCGACTGCTACTTTTACTGCTGTTGGTTCTGCCGCTGGCCGCCGCGGACTTCCAACCCAGCCGCACATCGGCACCTATTACGCCTACCGACGCCCTGCGCGCCTTCGAAGGCGACCCGGAGACCGATTACCGTCTGGGCGAAGGCGACGAGATCTCGATCGATGTTTGGGGCCGGGAGGATCTGACCTCGCGCCACATCGTGGGGCCCGACGGGCAGATCACGCTGCCGCTGGTCGGGGCCGTGAAGGCGGCAGGCCTGACCCGCTCGGAACTGGGCAAACTGGCTGGCGAGCGCTGGTCTCCTTACTACGAGGCGCTGGCGGTAACCGTTAAAGTACTGAAGTACGACTCGAACAAGATCCTGGTCCTGGGGCGTGTCGCCCGGCCGGGCGTGCTGCCGTATGAAGGCGGAATCACAGTATTGGAGGCAGTGGCCCGCGCTGGCGGCCTGCCGGTAGGCGGACAGGGCGTGGACAAAGCAGCCCTAAACCGCTGCGTGGTGTTCCGGGACAAAGACAAGATTGCCTGGATCGACCTGCGCAGCGTCATCAACGGGAGCAACATGGCCAACAACATCCGTCTGCGGCGCAACGATACGCTCTACATACCCGATGCGGACGACCAGGTGGTTTACGTGATGGGTGAAGTGCTGCGGCCCGGCACCGTGCGCCTGACTCCGGAGATGACCTTCCTGGACGCGCTGGCCCAGGCGGGCGGGCCGACTCAGGATGCCAAGGCCTCGAAGATCCATCTGGTCCGTCAATCCGAGGGGATCGAGACGGAATACGCGATGAACGACCTGCTGCTGCTCGGCCGCAAACCAAACGTCGGCCTCCAAAACGGGGACATCGTCTTTGTGCCGCGCAGCGGCATGGCAAAGGTCGGCTACGTGCTACAGAAGCTCAGCCCGGCAACTTCTTACGGTCTCTTCGGAAAGGCCATGGCGAACTGATTATGGTTACCGACATCAGAACTCGAACCAACGACGCGGAAACGGAATCCTCAGGTTCCGGGCGGGCGCCCGATCCAATCGGTGCGCTCCGCCGATGGTGGATCTGGAGCCTGCTGGTGTTCGTGCTGGTGGCCGGCGGCGGCATCGCGTGGGCCTGGAACAAGGGCAAGCCGAAATACCGGACCGAGGGTGTCCTATATGTCTCGCCGCGCTTCGTACGCAATCTCGATCTCGATTCGGAAAACGACTTCCAGTCCAATTCTCAATACCGTGAGTTCGTGCAACAGCAGGTGCGCACTATAAACCGTCACGACATCATGCTCGACGTTGTATCGGAACCGACGCCTGCGGCTGCGGCTTGGCGCAAGCCCAAAGAGACGCTGCGCCGCGCGGCACAGCGCTTGGGCGAGTCCTTGCAGATTTCCCCGGTACCCGACACATACCAGGTGACCATCGGCCTGGAGTCCGAAGAGCGGAACGGCTTGGCCGAGATGATCAACTCCACGATGGAGCACTTCGTGGCAACCATGCGCAAGGAGATGATTTACGACCGCGAGAATCGCCTGAAAAACCTGGAAGCCGAACGGGAGCGGGTGAAGCAGGCCACCGACGAACTGATCGAGCAGCGCACCCAGATCGCCCAACTTCTCGGTACCACGATGTTCGCGGGCGGCGCCAAAAACAGCTTCGAGTCTCAGGCTGGCGACAGCAACACCGCGTTGATGGAAGCCCGGCGGCAGCGCATCATGGCCGAGGCAGTGATTGGAAAGGGCGACACCACGGGCGCCACGGACGCCGGCTTGCGCGCCGCCGCACTGGACCAGGCCCTGAAGGAATCCGGCCTCAGTGGACTCCGTTCCGCGCTCAGCCAGAAGAAGGCCGACCTGGTCTTGCGCATGGGCGGACTCTCCGCTCAGCACCCGGGCCGGATTGCCCTGGAGCGGGACATCGCGGCCATCGACCGTGAAATTGAGGCCGCCACCGGACAGGCGCAAGAGAAGAGCCTCGAGGCGATTCAGGCCGTCCAGCGCGGGAAACTGGCCCAGAGCACGCTGCTCGAGAGCAAACTGGAAGCGGAGCAACAGAAGTTGCAGAAGAACGCCGCTACCTACTCCAGGGCCTATTCGCGCAGCATCGAACTGGGCGACGAGATCGACCGGCAGCGCAAGCGCCTGAATGCAACCGAAGACCGTATCGCGTTCCTTCAACTCGAGAACAAAGCCCCTGGCTTCGTCCGGGTATTCTCAACGGCCTTGCCCCCCGATATGCCCTTCGGCGGTGGCCGCAAGAAGCTGTTCCTGATGGTGCTGGGCGCCGCCTTTGTCCTCGGCCTGGCCGTCGCCATCGGGCTGGACATGCTGGACCCGCGGGTTCGCTCCACGAAGGAAATGACGGCCATCCTGAAGCTCCCCGTCACCCACTGGACTCCGCAATGCAAGGGATTGCTGGAAGATGAGGATTCTCCGCAGGTCATTCGCCTGGCCGTGACGCTGCGGCGTCATCTCGACGAATTCAAGGGGCGCTGTATCGTGATCACGGGATTGCGCCACGGTGCGGGATCGAGCAGCATGGCCCTGGCGCTGGCCCGCGCGCTCGATTCGCTGGGCGTCAGGACGCTGGTGGCCGAGGCGAACGTCATCACACCCGACGAACGCTATCTCGGCATGAAGAAGCGCCCTGGGTTGTGCGACCTGGTGAGCGGCGACGCCCGATTTGAGGATTGCGTCGAGCCTGGAAACAGCTCAATGCCCGACCGCATCGGCGTGGGAGTTGGAGCGACGGAGAAGGCGATGCTGGCCGGACGCTCGTTGACTGAAGCGCTGGCGCAGTCTACACACGATCTCATTCTGGTCGATGCACCGCCTCTGTCGCTGTCCCTGGCCGCGGAAGAGATGGTACGGCAGATCGGCGCAACGCTGCTGGTGGTCAGTGCGGGTGAGGATAAGCGCGGCGAGGTCAAGGACGCCATGGCTATTATCGACAGGCTGCAGCCGCGCACCTTTGGCGCGGTCCTGAACCGGGCGGCGGCGTAGGAACAACCCCCCATGCAGGCCATCGCAATCCTTCCGATGATCGCCGGGCTGATCTGGCTCATCCGGCGCAATCACCGCGATGCCTTTTTCGATATCTACGTTTTCGCGTTGCTGCTGCTGCCCGCCTGGTGCCGTTGGAGCATCCCCGGTCTGCCGGATCCTACGCTCTATGAAGCGGCGGTGCTGCCAGTAGCCGGCGCCTTCGTGCTGCGCGGGCTCAAACTGCGAGGCCCCAAGAAGTGGCCGTTTTCGCCGATGGACGGACTAGTGGGCGGACTGATCCTGCTGATCTGCTTTTCGGAGTATCAGAACTCCGGGTACAACGAGGCGCAGAACCTCATGTTCGACATGTTCTCGGCGGGATTCTTCCCCTACATGCTCGGTAAAGGAATCCTCGACTCGCCCGAGATGCGCGTGAAGTTCTTGCGCCGCTTCACTGGCTACCTGGCCATCGTCGTCTTTTTCTTCTTCTACGAATTCCGGTTCTGGTACAACCCCTACCGCGTGATCTTCGATCCGTTCTTCCCCGGACAAGGCTGGATCACCACGGAGCGGTTTGGCTTGGCACGCTGCGCCGGTCCTTACAGCCACGCCCTGCTGGCCGGCGCGATCTTCATGATCGGGGCCCATTTCCAGGTCTGGCTGCACAGAAGCGATTCGTGGGAACCCTACTTCCAACGGCTGAGGAGCAAACAGTTCAGCAAGGCCCGCATCATGAGTTTCTTCGTGGGACTCGGACTGCTGCTCACTCTGGCACGCGGACCGCAGATCGGTGCGGTGATCGCATTCGGCTTCGTATGGATCGGAATGGGCAAACAGCCTGCCAAACGCCTGCTGATTGCCGCGGTACTGGTGGTGGTGATCGGCGTTCCGCTGGTGATTCAGGGGATCTCCTACGCCTCGGTCGGACGGGCCAACGCGGCGGATGCGTCCCAGGAGACTGCCGCCTATCGCAAGGAATTGCTCGACCACTACGTGGACGTCGCGCTGCAGCACGCCTTGCTCGGATGGGGACGCAACGGCTGGCCTAAAGACGCTGGGATGCCGTCCATCGACAACTACTACCTGCTGCTGGCACTGATGCACGGAGTGTTGGCGTCCGGCCTGTTCATCCTGATTCTGGTCCTGATGATGGTCCGGTCGCTGCGGGATGGCCTGCGCAAACGGCGGGCGCTGGGTAAGCTGCCGTCGTTGAGTTTCACGCTTGCCGGGATCTTCGCCGGGCTTCTCTTCGCCTGGTTTACGGTGTTTCTGGGAGAGACGGCGATGCCGATCGTATTCCTTTTGATTGGTTTTGCCGAGCGCTATCTCAACGATGGCGGTGACGGCACGCTCATTGCCGCGGAACCCGCGGCAAAAACGGCCGAACTGAAGCCGCAGCGCTTCGAGGTAGTTCTTACATGAAGATTTTGCTCGTTCCGGCGGCATTGCTCGGACTGCTCCTACTTGGTTTAAGTTCATCCGCCGTCAGCGGACCGTCTTTTGCGGTGTCGCCGGCGCCCGCACGCCAACAGGTGCGCGGCATCGGGGTGAACCTGGGATCGCCGACTTCCTGGGGCGCGGAGCAGTTGCTGGCCAACGTCCTGCCCAATCCGGGTTTCGAGGGCAATCTGGACGGCGCATTGATCCGCGTCGCCTCGGTGCAGGGCCGGTTCATTACAGACGACGCCCAGTACCTTGGGCGGGCCGCTGGATTTTGGAATGGCGGCCGCTACTCCGTGCGTTCCGGCGCATTGGCCGGCGTCGAAGGCCGGATTGTCACCTCGGACGCACCGGGCAGCTACCAGCGGCTCGAATTGGACATCGACGCCGCCCGTATCGTGCCGGGCGATATCATCGCCATCCACCGCACGGGCACCGATGGGTTGCCGGCAGAGTGGTGGTATCAGAATGCCGTATCCGGTCAGGTGCAATCCGACCCCGCCTCGCGCAGACCGGGAGGCGGCGGGCGACAGTCGTTGCGGCTCGCGCCGGCCACGGACAATCCGGCTGGGGTGATCTCCTATCTGGACGCACTCCCCGGACGCGCGGGAAAGCTCCTCCCGTTGACGGGCAAATGGAGGATCGGCGTCTGGGCGCGCGCCACCGGGCCCACCCCCTCGCTGCGCGTTTCCGTCCTGCGCCAGGGCAGCCCGATGCTCTTCCAAGCCAGCGTCCAGCCCACTTCCACCTGGACGTTCTACGAATGGGACTTCTCCCCGGCTGACAACGGACCCGCGGGACTGCTGGAGTTTCACTTGGACACGGCTGGTGCGGGGAATCAGGTTTGGGTCGACGACGTGAGTCTGAGCCCGGCCAGCGCCGACGATACGGGCTTCCGCCCCGAGGTGGTGGATACGCTGCAAGCCCTGCGACCCGGCTATCTGCGCGACTGGCAGGGGCAACTCGGCGATACCTTCGACAACAGGATCGCCACTCCCGATGCGAGGCTGTGCGCACGCTACCGTCCCGGCGTGAACACGGAGCTGTACTACGCCTATTCTCTGCCCGAATTCCTGGCGCTGTGCAATAAGGTTGGCGCTTCGCCCTGGGTTCTCGCACCCACAACCTGGAGCGATGACGAGTGGACCCGGGCGGGCCGCCTGCTGGGCGATGCCGCCCGCCGCTACGGCTTCCCGGAGATCGTTGTCGAGTTTGGCAACGAGAACTGGAACCAACTCTTCCGCGCGGCGGGGATTCTCGATCCTACGGCGCTGGCCGCGGTTTCCCGTCGCGCCTTCGAACTGATGCGCTCGGCCTCGGGCGGCGCGCCGCTGTCTTTTGCCGTCGGCGGCTGGTACGGCAATAACTCATTCCTGGCGCAAGCCGCGCCGGGCCTGCCCGCCGGCACGGTCCAGGCGGTTGCACCGTACTACGCGTTCACGCTACCCGCTGGGAAGACCCCGCTCGCCCTGCTTCCGCAGCTGTTCCCGGACGACCGCCCGGCGTTCGCCCAGATCGCCAAACAGGCGGCGACCTACGGCGGCGAACCCGCAACTTACGAGATGAACGCCCACTCGCTAGGCGGCGACGCGACACCTGCGGACGTGAACACGGTGGTGACCAGCGCAGCCTCCGGGACTGCCTTGATTTACAGAGTCCTGCACTCGCTCGACGCAGGCTTCTCGCGCCAGTGCATGTTCTCGCTGGCAGGTTTTGACACCTTCCGCTGGACGGATGGACAACCGGTGCGGCTTTTCGGCCTGACCCGGGACCTGGCGACGGCCCGCCGATTCCGCCCGACCGGACTGGCGGTTTCCCTCGCCAACGAAGCCCTGGTAGGCGAGTATCACCGCGTGATGGCGAGTTCCGCCGCATCCCAGGGGATTATGGCGGCGGCTTTCCGTGACGGGGCGCGCTGGTCGGTCGTGGTCGCCTCGGCGCTGCCCCAGGAATCGCAGATCACGGTTACGCTCCCTCCAGGCAGCAAACTCCCGTCGGTCGTCAAGACGATCATGTCGCCATCCCCGCTCTCAAACAATGAGGATGCGCCGGCTCTGACCGTGGACCAGTCCATGGCCGTGCCGCGACTGGGCGCGCTCGTCATCCGCGTTCCGGCATACGGGCTCGTCGTGGCCTTACCCTGATGTTTCGTTTGAAGCGCATGCTCCGTCACGATACGGAACAGGTGTGCGTATAGGCCCGCACGGAGTGCTTTGTTTGCAGACGTTTACAAAGGTTCTGAAAGTGCATTATCAGTGGCGATCAATATGAACACCTCAGACAACGCACTCCGTGCCCGACTCTTCCGGAACGTTGGCGCCGAAGCCAGCGCCCGTGTCCTTTACCTGGCCACGCGCTTCTTTATCCCGCCCTTTGTACTGGCCCACATCGGGATGGAAGCCTACGGCCTCTACAGCACCATGTTCATCCTGGTGGCTTACGCCGGCGTCTCGACCATCGGATTCTCCAACGCCTACATCAAGTACGTCGCCGAGTTCTCAGCTTCCGGCGAGCACCAGCGCGTCAACCGGCTGTTGTCTGCGGGACTGTTCATCACCGCTCCGCTTTGCACCATCGTATTCGCCGGATTGATGGGCGTCTGGCCGGCCGTTTCAGGCTGGCTGCGAGTCCCCCCGCGGATGGCGAATGATGCCCGCTTCCTGGCCATCACCATCGTCGGATCCTTCCTGCTTTGCCTGGCGGTCTCCGTGTTTCGCGATGCCCTGTGCGGACTGCAGAAAATCGCCGCCGTCCAGAAGATCTGGATCACGTCTTTCGTCGTCGAGACACTTGTCATCGTCTACCTGGTGACTGCGGGTTGGGGCGTGCGCGGCATGGGCGTAGCCTTCCTGGTGCGGACCGTCGTGGACATCGGCGGCAGCGCGCTGCTGGCACGCCGGGAGATCCGCTGGCTCAGCATCCGCCCGAGCTTTGTGGACCGCGCGTCGCTCAAGCTGCTCTTCGGCTTCGGGGGCATCGTGCAATTCAATAGTCTGCTTTCGATCTTCCTGAATTCCGTGGAACGGGCCTTGGCCGCACCGCTGGCTGGACTGGGTGCGGCTGGCCTGATGGACATCGCCAAGAAGCTGCCCGGAACGGCCACGGCCATCCCGAGCTCGTTCGCTTCGTCTCTGCTGCCGTCGATCTCCGATCTCTCAGGACGCTTGCCCGAGGGTAAGGAGCGCCGCGATCGCATCGCCACGCTTTACCTGTGCGGCGCGCGCTACATGAACGTAGTCTCCGGGACCCTGTTCGCCTTCATCGTCTGCGCCGCCCTGCCGCTGCTGGTCTTCTGGGTTAAGGAAGTGCCTGCGGAAGCTCCCCTGCTGATGATCATCTTCGCCGTGGCCAGCCAGGTCCACCTGCTCACCGGACCTGGTACTTCGGTACTGAAGGGCATCGGCAGGCCGTACAGCGATTTCCACTACACCCTGGCCAATTTCGCAGCCCTGGCGATCACCGTGCCGCTGGCCCGCGTCATCGTCGGCCACTGGAACGTGCTGGGGATCGCCTCGGCCGTGGCCGCCGCCACACTACTGTCCGCCTCCTGGTACCTGATCTTCGCCAACCGGACCATGGGAGTAAACCTGCGGTCCTACTGGAACGAGGTCCTGCTTCCCGGCTTGGTGCCTTATGCGGTTGCGGCCGCCATCTCCGCCCCGCTCTACTGGATCGCTCCGCAGGGCCGCTGGTTCGCCGGCTTCTGCGACGCGCTGGCCGGCATCGCGTATCTCGCCGCCCTGGCCCCCGTCTGGCTATGGTTCTGCGGCAAACGCGAGGAAAAAGACTTCGCTTTGTCGCTCTGGAGCCGCCTGATGAAATCGTGGCCGATGGAAATCGTCAATCCTTGGGGGTTACGCCGGATTCAATCAGTGGAAGAATAGCTGTAAACCATGCCGAGTTCCAACGCTGATCTCATCCTGCTTGTTGACGACGACGAAAACGTCCGCGTGCTGGTGGAGCGTTGGTTACAAAAAGACGGCTACGATGTTCTGCCTCTGGAGGACGGTGAGAGTTGCCTGCGCGCCCTATCTGAAGAAGAACCGGCCGCCGTCTGCCTGGACTTGAATTTGCCCGGCCTGAGCGGTCTGGAGACGCTGGAGCAGATTCGCGAACGCCACCCGGTGCTCCCCGTGATCGTCCTGACCGCGGACGACACGGCGGAGACCGCGGTGCGAGCCATGAAACTGGGGGCGCACGACTATCTCACCAAGCCGCTGAATTCCACGAAGCTGCTCACCACGCTGCGCAACTCCGTGGAACACGGCAGGCTTTCGATGAAAGTCTCGCAACTGGAACGCGAAGTGGACGGGCGCGGCTACCCCGGCATCGTCGGCTCTTCGCCCGCGATGAAGACGGTATTTCGCCAGTTGGACCGGCTCAGCGTGAGCGACGTGACGGTCCTGATCCACGGCGAAAGCGGGACGGGCAAGGAGTTGATCGCCAAAGCGATCCACCAGTTCAGCGGGCGGCAGCGCGGCCCGTTCGTCGCGGTGAACTCCGCCGCGATTCCCGAGAGCCTGCTGGAATCCGAACTGTTCGGCCACGAAAAAGGGTCCTTCACCGGCGCCGTCAACCGGCGCATCGGCAAGTTCGAAGAAGCCAACAGGGGCACCATTTTCCTGGACGAGATCGGCGAACTCGCTCCGGCAGTACAGGCCAAGCTGCTGCGAGTACTCCAGGAGCACCGCTTTCAACGCGTCGGTGGCGCGATGCTGATCGAGTCGGATTTCCGCCTGGTCAGCGCGACGCACCGCAATCTCGCCGAGGAAGTGAAGGTCGGGCGGTTCCGCGAGGATCTGTTCTTCCGGCTGGCCGTGTTCGAACTGGACTTGCCCCCGTTGCGGCGGCGCAAAGAAGATATTCCGGCCTTGGTACACACATTCATACGACAGAATCGCGAATCCTCCGGTGGACGCGTAGCCGGCATCTCGCCGCAGGCCTTGGGGATCCTGCTGCAGCACGGCTGGCCGGGAAATATTCGCGAACTGCAGAACGTAGTTCAGCGCGCGATGGTGGTGGCCGACGGCGAGGAGATTACGCCAAAGGACCTGCCGCAGAGGCTTCTGGATGGCGTCGCAGCGTCCCCGAACGTGGAGTTGGAAGTAGCCGCTGATGCGGGCGGCACGCTGGAGGACGTATCCCGGCGGTTGCTGGTGGCGGCATTGCAAAAACACGACGGCAACGCCTCGGCCACGATGCGGGAACTGAAGATCGGCCGTACGCGGTTCTACCGCATGTTGAGGAAGTTCGACCTGGAAGGCCGGATTGACGAGATCCGCCATACCGGGAAACCGCCGGCGTAAGTCGCCCAGGCTTGCCACAAGGAGACACCAAGCAGTATGTACGGGATGGTGAACAGGTCCATTGAGCGGATGGTCGTGGCTGATCACGGTGAAGATTTCTGGGAGCGCGTCAAGCGCGATGCCGGAGTCGATGTGGAGGTCTTCATCAGCCACGAAGGGTATTCGGATCAGCTGACCTACGCCCTGCTGGGTGCGTTGAGTGAGATCGAAGGCACGCCTTTGTCCGAGGTCCTGGTGCGATTTGGAATCCACTGGGCGGTGGTTACCGCTCAGGAGGGATACCCGGACCTGATGGCGGCGGGAGGCAGGGACTTGCGCGAGTTCCTGATCAACCTACCGGAGTTCCACTCGCGGGTCAGCATGGTGCTGCCGCACCTCCAGCCGCCGGAGTTCGCCTGCAGCGATGTGGCGGAGCGGTCCCTGCGGCTGCACTACCGTTCAGGCCGCGCAGGCCTGGCTCCGTTTGTATTGGGCCTCGTCAAAGGACTCGGGCAGATCTACGAGACGGCAGTGGAAGTGGAGCCTGTCGCCAGCAAGGCCGCCGGAGCAGATCATGATGAATTCCTCGTCCGCTGGTGAACCAGGAATGTTGCCTGGGGCGCCTGTCACGCTGTTCCTGAGCCCGGAGCAGATTGCCGGCCTGTTCCCGTTTCACATCCTACTGGATCGCGAACTTGCCGTGGTGCAAGCAGGAGCTTCGATTCAGAAACTGCTGCCGGATCTGGAGCCGGGCGTGCGCCTGGAGGATTTCTTCCAGATCGACCGGCCCATGGTCGGGTTCAAATTCGAGGCAATCAGCAGCCATCCAAACACCGTATTCATCCTGCGCGGCAAGTCCAGGGAACTTCGGCTGCGAGGACAGATGGTGCCGATCGCAAGCGCGAACCAACTCGCGTTCCTGTGCTCGCCCTGGCTTCCCGACACCGGCTCGCTCAAGACGACCGGTCTGACCCTCGCCGACTTCGCGCCGCACGATCCAATCCCCGAATTGATTCAGGTAGTGCAGACGCACCGTCTGGGCATGGAAGATCTGAAGCGTCTGGCCGAACGACTGTCGGCTCGCGGCGAAGCGCTTAAGCAAGCCAACCTGCAGCAAGCCGTCCAGGCCGAGGATCTTCGCAAGTTGGCGCTGATCGCGGCGCACACGGACAACGCTGTCGTGATTGCCGATGCCAATCAGAAGATCGAGTGGGTGAACGAGGCCTTCACGCGAATGACGGGGTACTCGCTGGAAGAGGTCCAGGGCAAGAAGCCCGGGTCGTTTCTGCGCGGCTCCGAAAGCGACTCCGGGCAGATGCAGAATATGGACGAACTCCTGGCCGAAGGCGAGGCTTTCCATTGCGAGATGTTGAACTATCGCAAAGACGGCCAGAAGTACTGGGCGTCCATTGAGATGCACTGCGTTCGTGATGATGCGGGAGAGATCACGAATTACATCGCGATCGAGAGTGACATCACGGAGCGCAGGGAGATCGCACTGCGTCAGAAGTTGGGATACGAAGTCGCCGGAATCCTCGCCCAAGCCACGGATGCCGACAATGCACTGCACCTGACTCTGCAAACGATCTGCAGGACGCTGAACTTCCCCTTCGGTTCAGTTTGGTGGCTGAACGCCGGCGACCGGAGACTCCACGCCAGAAAAGTCTGGTCGGTACCGGAGCGCAGGAATGGCCCGCTCGAGACCCTCTCACGTTCCATCAGCTACCCTCCCGGGCTGGGTCTTCCCGGCAAGGTCTGGGAGAATCGGAAAGCAATCTGGGTGTCGGCCAGCCAGGGCGATCCCTCCTACCCCCGCTCGGACGCGGCGGTCGCGGAAGGGCTGGAAAGCGCATTTGCCTTCCCCCTCTATGTCTCGGGCGAGATTCGCGGAGTGGTGGAGTTCTTCAGCAAGAGCCACGACGCCCCCGTGAGCGGCCTGCTTAGCTTCCTTACGGCCCTGGGCAGCACGATCGGGGAGTTTGTGGATCGGGCGGAGTCCGAAAAGGCGCGTGAACACCTGGTTGGCCTGCTCAACTCGACGATCGAATCCACGACCGATGGGATCCTCGTCGCCCGGCTCGACCAATCGATTGAGATCTTCAATACCCGCTTCCTCGAGATGTGGCGCCTTAGACCCGATGCTCCACTCGGGAACGCCATTGGGATGAGGAACGCCGTACAGGACCAGCTGTGCGATCCGGAAGCATTCCTCGCCCAGATCCAGTGGATGTACGGCCATCCCGAGGAATCCGGGCATGACGTGCTCCACTTCCGCGACGGGCGCGTTTACGAACGCTACACGCAGCCACAGCGGATGGGCGACAAGATCATCGGGCGAGTCTGGAGCCACCGCGATGTCACGGAGGAGTGGAAGAGCGACGAGGCGCTGCGACTGAGCGAGGAGCGTTACCGGGTGATCTCCGCCACGGCTTCGGACGGTATCCTCAGCGTGGACCGCTACAACAGAATCGTCGTCGCCAATCACGCCGCCGAGCAGATCTTCGGGTTCGAACCCGGGGGGCTGCTCAACTCTCCGCTGCGCGGGCTCATGGGGGACAAATACAGGGCCATGGGACCGATGCAGTTGGCCCGCCTGGTGCGGGATTCCACCGCGCGCAAGAGCCGGCGGGCGAGCGAGGTTACCGGTAGACGCAAGGATGGCAGCGAGTTCCCGCTGGAGGCGTCATTCGGTCAGACGCGACTCGGCTCCGAGCGGCTGCTGACGGGCGTAGTGCGCGACGTGACCGAGAGAAGACGGGCTGAGCAGCAGTTGCAGGCGGCCATGCTCGCGGCGGAGGAAGCCAACCAGGCGAAGTCCGACTTCCTGGCGAATATGAGCCACGAGATCCGCACCCCGCTCAATTCCATCATCGGTTTGGTGGAGTTGCTCAAGTCCTCTTCGGTCAACCCCGAGCAGCGGGAAATGCTGCAGACCGTCTGGGCCAGCTCCGAGTCCCTGCTCTACCTGCTGAACGACATCCTGGACATGTCGAAGATCGAGGCCGGCCAGATCCTGATCGATCGATCCGACTTCGATCCGGTGAACCTCTGCGAGCAGGTGCTGGAGATCAAGCGACTGGCGGCATCGCGCAAGAACCTGAGGCTTTACCTGATGGTGGATCCGCCCGTGGTTCCGACGGTGCTGGGTGACGCGAATCGGATCCGGCAAATCCTGTTGAACCTGGTGAGCAACGCCCTCAAGTTCACTGAAGCCGGCCATGTCATTGTGCGGCTGCGGCATGCGGCCCGTCCGGACGGAGAAATCAATCTGGTGTTTGAGGTCGAGGACACGGGCATCGGGATTCCGCTCTCGGAGCGCGAACGGATCTTCGAGAAGTTCTATCGCGTGGATACGGCCACCAGCAGCCGGGTCGGTGGCGCGGGTCTCGGATTGCCGATCTCCCGGCTGTTGGCACAGGCCATGGGTGGAACCCTCACCGTCGACGGGGAGTACGCTCCGGGCTCCCGTTTGCAGCTCGAGCTGAACCTGGCCGTCGCGACAGGCCGGGCGTTGCGCACGGCGAGCACGCAGCGCGCGCCCGGGCTGCTGATTTGCAGGCCGGACCTCTCCCGGATTGTCGGAGCAGTCGTGCTCGGGGCGGGGCTGGACGCACGTATCTTCAGCGGCGCCGCCGAAGCGACCAGCGCTGTTGACGACGACGCCCCACTCGATGCGGTGGTTGTCGATGGGCGGCTCTGCTGGGGCGCCGACGAGGTCACTCGCTTCTTCCGCCTGTTGTCCTTGCGCCGGAATGTCAAGAAGGTTCTGCTGCGCCCGGTGGAGGACGGCGGCGACGATGTGTGGAAAGACCGTCCGTTCACCTCGACGCTGGACTTCCCGTTGACCCCCTCCAGGATCCGGACTGCAATCGGCTTGGATCAGGGCGCGAAGGTTGACGCGGCCCAGGAGTTGGTGGCTGCGTCCTGCCGGGCTTCCGTGCTGCTGGTGGAAGACAACCCGGACAGCCAGATTTACGCCCGCCGGGTCCTGGAAAGGGCGGGCCACAGCGTGGTGCTTGCCTCTACCGGAGGCGAGGCCGTGCGGTTCGCCGCCGCACAGACGTTCGACGTGATCCTGATGGACGTGCTGCTGCCCGACCTGAATGGATTCGAGGCCACACGCCAGATCCGCGCAGCCGAGAGCCAGGCCGGACTTCCCCGTACGCCCATCGTCGCCCTGACCGCACATGCCCTGCAGGAGTACCGGCAGCAGGCCTTCGCCGCTGACATGGACGACTACGTCACCAAGCCGGTCCGGATGCAGTCGCTGCTGGAGGCTGTGAGCCGCTGGGCCAAGCCGCCGGAATCCATGCAGCCGGCGGCGATTCTGGTGGACGAGGACCTTGCGGACCTGGTGCCATCCTACCTGGAGCGGGTGCGGCAGATGCTCGACGCCGTCCCCCAACTAGTCTCGGTCGGCAACTACAAGGAGATCGCATCCATCGGCCACAACCTGAAGGGCTCGGGGGGAGCCTATGGCTTTGATGAAATTACCCGCTCGGGCAAGGTGATCGAATTCGCCGCCAAAGCAGGCGACCTGGCGACCTCGGCCGGCGCGGCAGCCGAACTTGCCCGACACGTTGCGGCAGTGCGGTGGGAGATCAGGCGCTAACGGTCCCCTCGGGAACCGTGTCAAACAGAGAGTTGGTCCATTCGGCGCGCAGGCGATACCATTCAGAGCGCGTGTTCAGCGTCGCGCGCTGGCGCGCGGCCCAAGCCGCGTTGGCAAGTTTGTTGCGGTCGGCGTGCAGCATGCCGATGCGCTCCGCCAGCGCGGCCACGTCGTCGAGCGGGATCAGGAAGCCGTCTTCACCGTCAACCACCGTGCCCTGGCTCGCCGGTGTGCGGAAGGCCAGCACCGGCAGACCCGCAGCCATCCCGTCGAAAAATGCGCGGCCGAAATCGGTGGTGCGGTGAGGCATCGCCAGCAGGTCGCCCTGGCGCAGCGCCGCATCCAGCTCGGGGCCCGCCGGAAGAGCGCCGGGGAAAGCTACGCGGTCGGCCACGCCAAGAGCGACCGCCAACGCCAGCAGTTGACTCGTTTCAGGCCCGCTTCCGTAGAGCGTTGCGCGCACGTGCGCACTGCGCCGGGCCAGCAGTGCGATCGCGCGAATCAGAAAATCCAGTCCCTTCAGGTGCGAGTGCCGGCAGGCGGCAACCAGGTGCAGCGGGCGGCCGGCTCGCAGCGAGTCTAGGCGCAGTTCCAGATCCTCGCTGGAGATCACCTGATCGAGTTCGTGGCCGGGCTGGCGGATCGCGAAGGACCGGTTGGCGCTGAGGCGGTAACGCTCGACCGCCGCCGGAGTATGGAGGAAAGTGAGCGAGGCGGTGGTGGCGCAATCCCGCACGTGCCGGTCGATCGAGCGCAGTCCGCGTTCACGGCGCCAGCGCTCAAAGCCTTTCGAAGGCCGGACCCATTCCCAGCTGAGCATGTCGTAGAAGTCCTCGGCGATGACGAAAAGCGTCTTCTTGCCCAGGCGGTTGGCCAGGTGGTGCGCATAGGACAGGCCGGCATATGGGGGAAAAAAGTTGGAGGTGTGGACGACGTCGGCCTGCTGCACTTCGTCGCGCAGCACCGCCCGGATCTTCAGCCAGCGATAGGCATGCAGCCGGGAGGTGACCGGTGGAAAGCCGCGGAATGTGATCCCGGAGGACTCCGGCAGTTCCACCGTGTTCGGTCCCCAGGTCTTGAAACCCTCGCCAGCCGGCAGTTCCGGCGCCACCACGCGGACAGGACCGTTGGCCTGTACCAGCCCGATCAGGTCGCGCGCCCACAGGCCGTCCACCACGGCGCTGCCTTGCGCGTTGCGGGTGAACGGGATGTGCGTGACCAACAGATAGCGGTTTGAGCTCTTCATGCGGCGTTCTTCCAGGCGGTCGGTGGAACAAGGCTCCGATACACGGCCAGCCCCTCCTGTACTCGGCTCTCCCAGGTGTGCGACTGCATTACGTGACGGCGGGCATTGCTACCCCGGCGGCGCCATTCCTCGGGGTTTTCAAACATATCCAGCAACGCATTCTCGATGCCGCGGATCACCGCCTCGGGACCGGTCGCGGGCACCAGACGGCCGGTTTCGCCGGTAACGATGCCAGCGGGACCGCCGTGATCCACCGCAATCACCGGGCGTCCCGAACTCATCGCTTCGAATAGTACCGCACCGCCGGACTCGCGAACGCAAGGCAGACAGAGGACGTGCGACCATTTCATCGCCTCAGCCACGCGATCGGCGGGCTGGGCGCCGACGAAGCGGACGCAATCCGGGATGTCGGCGGCCGCTTTTTGCCATTCTTCCCGCATGGGACCGTCGCCCACCACGCTGAGTTCCACCGGTTTCTTGCCGCGGATGCGGCGCAGCGCCTCGAACAGCAGCGGCAGGGCCTTGGCGGGAATCAGGCGGCCGACAAAGAGCACCCGCAGCGGATGGGCGTCGTCAGGATTCTGCGGCCAGGCGGCCGGCTCAAACAGGCTGGGATCCGCGGCGATCTCCTGCATGCGCCGCGTGGAGGACTGTTCGCGCCGGGTGAGTTGCCCCTCGGTGGCGGCGTTCGCGGTAAGCGTGACGTCCGGGGCGCGGCGGGGAGCGAACAGCGCCCGCAGGGGACGGCCGAGTTCGCGGGCCTTGTAGACCCAGGCGCTGTCGGCGCGCATGAATTCGGGGAAGCCGGCGGGAGTTTGAAGACCACCGTTGAGCGGGCCGCGCACGACCGGTATCGGCAGCTTGGTTAGCACGGTAAAGGCCGAGGGGGAGACCGGGGTGACTACGTGGGCGACATCCCATTCGGCATGGCGGTGGCGTACGGTGCGCAGCACCTGGCGGTCGTAGACGAAGAAGTCGAGGGACGAGAGCAGGAACACCGAGTGCTCGCTGCGCGGGAAGATCCGCCGCGCTAGCGAGTACAGCTTGCCGGCGAACCACTCCGTGTCGATGTAGATGATCTCGGTATTGGCGAACGGCGCGCCCGCGCTCTCCAGCGCCGGACGGTTCCGGATGTGGGTGACCAGCGTGACCTTGGCCTCGCGAGCCAGCCGCGAGTACCACTCCCAGCCGATCTGCGAGACGCTGCCCGCTCCGGGTGCACACTGATAGGCGCTCAGCAGGACGCGCATCATGCGGCACTCCTGACCGGTAGGGGCCGCGCGGGCACGCCCGCCACGACCGCACCGTTCGGGACATCGCGCGTGACCACCGCATTGGCTCCCACGACGGCATTGTCTCCGATGGTTACGCCCGAAAGCACGGTGACTCCGCGGCCGATCCAGACATTCCGGCCGATGCGGACCGGAGCGGCCGTGTGGCCCGCGTCGCGTAGCGCCAGGTGCGAATTGAAGTTGTGATTCGCATCCCGGATGCTGGTGTACTCGCCAATCATCGAGCCCGGGCCGATTTCGATGGAATCGAAGGCTACCAGGTGGACCCCGCGCGAGATGACGGCCCGGTCGCCGATGTGGATGGTTCCCTCTCCGCGCGTCTCCAGGTAGAGGTCGCGGTATAGGTACAAACCATCGCCGATGTGGATGTTGCCCGTCCCGTGCAGTTCCGGAGCGCCCAGCACTACGGTCGAGCGGGGTACCGGGTGGCACACGCCGGCTTGAAGTTGGGCGAAAGCCAGCAAGCGGCGCAGTCCCGAGAGGGACCGGGCGATGCGCGACGCGGCGAGGAATGGGATTAGCAGCAGGGTTTTCATTTGTACTCGATCAACTCCCTTTGCCGGTTTCGGGACAGGTCCCACCAGAAGCAGATCTGGCCCGCCAGGATCGGCAGCTGTTGGAGGTGAGAATGGAATCCGTAGAGGATCAGCGTGGCGCGGTCGGTGGACTTCCAGCGGGAACGATAGGCGCTGCGCAGCGCCAGTGCGGCCAGCAAGAGCAGATTCCAGGGGAACGCGGCGGGAACGGCCAGGGGCAGCGCCAGCAGAGCTAGCAGCACTGCGGAACGCACCGCATTGCCGCGCGCTTCGCCAGCCCACAGACGGACGGCTGCGTGCCGTGTCTTCCAGGCCATTTGAGCGTAGGCGTAGCCGGCGCGGGAGGCACGGCTCCAGTATTGCTTCCAGTGGGAGATGGCCAGATCGTGCTGCGTCATGGGTGCGTCTACATGCAGGATCAGTCGTCCCGCGGCTCTCAGCCGGGCGCACAACTCGGGCTCCTCGCCAGCGATCAAGGATTCGTCGAAACCGCCACATTGCTCGAGCGAGGAGCGGCGCATCAGCGCATCACCACCGCAGAATTCGGTCAGGCCGGGTGCGTACACCCAGTCGAGATCCAGTACGCGGTGAAAGAAATTGGCCGTGGGACGGAGTTCGCGGCGGTGGCCCCAGACGGCAGCGATGCGCTCGTCGGAGCTGGCCTGGCGTATTGCTTCGGAGGCGAAACCGGGGTGCAGGATCGTGTCGCCGTCGAGGAACAGAATCCACTCGCCAGCGGCCGCGCGCCAACCGGTGTTCCGGCCTTGCGCCGCAGTCGGCTTGCGCGAGTTCACGCTGAGGGTTCTGGCCCCCATGTCACTAGCCACTTGCAGGCTATTGTCGGTGGAATCCGAGTCCACGTAAATCACTTCGTGGCCGCCTTGCACCGGCTGCATGGCCCGGACGGAAGCGAGGCAACGCACCAGGCGCTCACCTTCGTTGCGCCCGATGACCACAACGGTCAGAGCCGGTTTTATGCCAGACATTCCTGGATCAACCTCCGGTACTCGGCCACGCCGCACTCGGGGGAGTAGCGCGTGCGGAGCGCCCGCGAGCCCTCGGCAACGACTTTCTGGATTACGTTTGACGGCATTCGCTGTATGTCTTGCAACTTGTGGGCCAAGTCCAGCGCGTCGTTGGCGCGGAACCGGAACCCGTTACGGCCATCGCGGACAATGTCGCCAGCCCCGCCCGAATCCGGCACGAGCACTGGCAGGCCCGCGGCCATTGCTTCCAGGATCACGAGTCCGAAGGGCTCTTCCGGGCACAAATGCAGGAACAGGTCGGACTGCGCCATGCGCGCGGGAACATCGCTGCGGAAGCCCATAAAGGTGACGTTGGGGTGCGTGGCCATTCCGCGTGCGCGCAGCAGGCCCTCTTCCTGGCCGGTCCCGTAGATTTCGAACTGCAGCGAACGGAGCGTAGGTTGGAGGTCCAGCGCGTCAAACAGCAGATCCAGGCGCTTGATCGGATCGAGGCGCGAGACGATGACCACCTTACGAATCTCGCCGCCTCTGGACGCGGGACGGCAAGGAACCTCCCGCAGACGCTCGGCCGAGAGGAAGTTCTCGATTACGGTGATTTCCTGGGGTAGGCAGCCGTTGGCGACCAGGCGTGATTTGACATAGTCCGAGATAGCTACCTGTTTCGCATTGAGACGGGTGAGCCAGCGCTTGCGCCCGTAACTGAGGCGTTCGTCGGCGCCGCCGTGTACGATCTGGAGGTTGGCGCAGTCCGTTCTGTAGACGCCCGCCCAGAATGAGGCGGCCAGCGTATGCAGCACGCGTGTGCCGACCATGGCGAGCCTACGGTTCTCCGCAAAGAACGGGCGGATCTGGCGCAGGAAGGGGAGCGGACCCTGGAAGATCATGGTCTTGAAACCGCGCCGCTGCGCTTCCTCGTGGATCGGGCCGGGCGGGGCGATGAGCACGGAGTCGAACTCGTCCCGCAAGCCTTCCACCGTGGCGAGAGCCATACGTTCGGTGCCGTAGAGATTGCCGCTGTGCAGGCAGTAAAGCAAGGTTGTCATGTCAGTCCTCCCCCGGAGTTGTCGTTAGCGGGCCACGGCTAGGAAATTGGCCGTGGTGAAGGTTTCGTGAAACTCGCTGTATTCGGGAATCGAGGTCAATCCCCGATGCACGATGCGGTAGATGGTGTAATTCGGCGAGAGCAGGTGATAAAGGTCTTTGAAGAAGGTGCGCGATTCGACGTCAGGAGCGCCGAACTCGAACTGAATAAATCGGATCTTGCGGGCGTTGAGCATGCGCTCGGCCCCGCGCAAGGCCGGCATTTCGTGGCCTTCGACGTCGAGCTTCAGGAAGTCGATCCGGTCGAGTCCTTCGCTTTCACAGAAGTCGTCGAGGCGGCGCAACTGCACGCGGTCCACTTCATTCTGAGTGATGCCCCAGTGGGACATGTCGCGGCGTGCCAGGGAAGCTTCGGCCGAACCGCCGGCGTGGCTGTAAAGTTCGGCCTCGAAATCGTGGTCGCTGAGCCCGAAGGGCAGCAGCCGCGCGCGATGGTCGTCGCCGACGTTCTTGGCGAGTTTGGCGAAGGTGCGCGGAGAGGGTTCAAAGCAGAAGATCCGCAGACGGTTGCCGAGCAGGCGCAGGGCACTGGTGGCGTATTGACCGACGTTAGCGCCACCGTCCAGCAGCACGAACGGCTGACTCGCATCGGTCTTGGAGGCGCACCAGTTCAGGACCCATTCCTCGCCGCTCTTCTCGACAGAGCCGCCGGGTCCGATGTTCATGCCCCAGAGAGCGAGGCGATGGATGTTCTTCCAGACTGGTTGGAACAGGGGGGTGCGCAGCGCGGGCTGCAGGAAAACGGAACGGAGCAGGTTAGAGGCAGTTGAGTGGGTTTGCATGGCACTGTTACTAGTGCACTCCTGATGCCAACCCTGCGGGTCACTTTAAGCTATTGATTCTAAATGGATAATTGCAAAGCAACCAACAACTCGGCTGTTTCGCTCGCTGAATTCGGAATGACTGCGGGCTGCGGGGCGTCTTGGAACGAAACACCCTGTGTGTATCCCTTTCGTGCAATGATCCGGGCGGGGATTCCGACGGCGATAGAACCGGCGGGAACGTCGCGGATCACCACGGCATTCGCGCCGATGACGACGTCGTCGCCGATGTGGATCGGACCGAGCACTTTGGCGCCGGTGCCAATGTCCACGCGATTGCCGATGACCGGCGAACCGGGCTCGTCGCGCCGCCGCAATCCGATGGTGACGCCATTGCGGATGACGCAGTCGTCGCCGAACACGGCATCGCCGCTGACGATGACTCCCCCGAAATGGTCGATGCGAAAGCGGCGCCCGACCACCGCTTCGCACGGTAGATCGATGCCCGCCATCACCTGCGTCACGGTCTTCAGAAGGCGGTAGGCGAACGACAGCGGCTTGCGGAGCAGAGCGGGCCGCACACCGTAGCGCCAGCGGCCGAAACGGTAAGTCACCATGGCCCAGAACCCCTGGGCGCTCAGCTTGCCTTCGTAAGTCCGCAGATCTTCTCGAATGTTCTCAAACATGCTCTTCTCGCTTACCAGGGCCGCGCGGGGCACTCGCGGCCTCCATCTGTTTCGTTCCAGGCACGCCGGAACAGTTCTACCACGGCGTGCGATTCAGCGGCCTTGGCCTGGGCATCCTCTCCGCCGCGGAGGCGGTTGCGGAGCATACGCAGGCGGTGCCAGAGAGTCTCGGCCAACATCACCGGCCGCGCCTGCAGGGGGTGATGCTTCCTGTAGTAGATTAGCGCGCTGCGCATGCGCCAGAGGGTGAGTTGCGAGCCGCTGGAGGAGAGGCTCAGGCGACGCAAAGTCTTAGAGGACTCGCCGCCGATGTGGGTCACGACAAGTTCCGGCCAGTAGGCGACGCGATATCCCGCCGCCTTCATCCTGTAGCACAGGTCAACCTCCTCGTAGTAGAGGAAGAAGCGCTCGTCGAAGTAACCCACTGCTTCGAGTGCGGCGCGGCGGATCATCGAGAATGCGCCGGGAACCCAGTCGGTATCGACCTCTTCCTGCGGATCGGCCCAGCTGCGGTCCACCCGGCCAAACAGGCGCGACCCGGGGAAGCGCGAGGCCAGGCCAGTCAGGTTGATGAGGTCGTTCAGCAGCGAGGGGAATAGCCTGGCGGAAGGCTGCCAACTGCCGTCCCGGCCTACGAGCAAAGCGCCCGACAGTCCGACCTCGGGTTCGCGGTCCATCCGCTCCACCGCCCGAGCCAGCGTACCGGGGCGCAGGAAAGCGTCGGAATTCAGCAGCGCCACGTAGCGGCCCCGGGCCTGCGCGAATGCGGCATTGTTGGCCGCCGCGAAGCCGAGATTGGTGGTGCTGGCGATAACGCGAACGCAGGGGAAGTCCTGCCGCACCATCTCCACCGAGCCGTCCCGCGACGCGTTGTCTACGACAATCGTCTCAAGGGACACGCCGCCCTGCGACAGAACGGTCTGGAGACACTCGCGCAGCAGCTCGCGCGTATTGAAAGACACGATGACGACGGTCACTTGCGGGTTAGTCGCGTTCATGCGGCAGATTCCTCCTGGGAACGGGCAGTGCGGACCCACGAGGCCGACTTCGCCGAAGCGGCGATCGTGCGCGGCAGCAGGGCCAGCTTCCATATCACGTAGGCGGGCGCTTGCAGCAGCGTCCGCAGGTCGCGGCCCGGCGTATGGCCGGCGCCGATAATTACAGCCAGATGGATGGCCAGGGTAAACAAGCCCGCCAAGCCGGCTAAGCGCGAATAGGGGATGGCGGCGGCGGCCAGAATGAGCAGGATGTGGAACGCCAGGGGCAGCAGCAGTAGGTCGCCCAGGACCTCTGCGAAGCGCCATTCGCCGCGCAGGGCTCGGGAAAAGAGCCATTGCCAACGGTCGCGCAGCACTCTCAGCCGGCCGCCTTCCCAGCGTGCGCGTTGCGTGGCGCGTCCCTGGCCGCCTGCGGGCATGATGCCGAAGACGCCCGTAGTTTCGAGGAAATGGACGTTCACGCCTGCGCGCTGGAGTTCGATGTGGTATTCGAGGTCCTCAACCACGGAGTGGGCGGTGTAGGGCACTCGCTGTACCACTTCGCGGCTCAGGGCGAAACCGTTGCCGAGAATCCCGGAGGAAAGCCCGAGCCGGCCGCGTCCCCGGGGACGAACGAAGTTGAAGCCGCGCAGGGCCAGAGCCATCAGGCGCGTACTGGACGAGTCGCCCGGGTTCGAAACCAGGTAGGGGCACTGCAAGGCCTGGAGGCCGTCGGCGAAGGCGCCACAGACCTCGACGATCAGATTCGGCTCGGCAGTCGTATCGGCGTCCACAATCAGGAAACCGGCAAAGTCCAAAGGCAGCAGCAGGCTCAGCGCGTGTTGCAGCGCGTAGCCTTTGCCGCGCTTGGAATCGTCATGGCGCACGATCACTAGCGCGCGGAGGTCCGACGCTACCAGTGCCGTGCCGTCCGTGCAGTTGTCGGCGACAACGTAGAGCGTGGCCAATTCCTCGAAGCGCTCACAGGCCGACAGGCATTGAATCGTCCTCGCGATGCTGTGCTCTTCGTTGTGCGCCGGGACGATGACGGCGATGCGCTGCAACGGTTTGCCTGATTGGATGCGCGTCCGGCGAGGAAGCATGGCGCCCGCTGTCAACAGGGCCAGTTCCAGTGTCCCTGGAAGGGAAGCGACTGCGGCCAGAGCGCCTGCGGTAGAAATGACGTGTTCGAGAATCATGGCATTACCTCTGGTTGAGTTCCACTTGCAGGCGGCGCGTGAACACCTCGGCCAACCGGCGCACGTTGTCGTGCAGGTTGTACTTCAGGCGGATCTTCTCGCGGGCAGCTAGTGTCACTGCCGAGCGGAGTTCCGATCCATCCAACAGCAATTCGATTGCCGCGCTGAGGGCTTGCGCGTCGGAGGGCGGGACCAACAGTCCTTCCCTACCCGACTCGATCAGTTCGGGGATTCCGTTTACCGTGGTGCTGATGCAAGGGACTCCCATCGCCATGGCCTCCATCAGCACTACCGGGATTCCTTCGGCGAAGCTCGGCAGCACGAACAGGCTCGACTCCGCCATGAGCGTCCGGACCTTGGCCGGATCAACAGCCCCGATGAAGCGGCAGGACTCGCCCAGCGCCAGGTCGCTCGCGAGCTGTTCCAAACGTGGGCGATCCGGTCCGTCGCCCGCAATGACGAGAGACGCCGCGCGATTCCGTCCGCGCAACAGCGCGAGAGCCTGCAGGAGAATTGCCTGGCCCTTGGCCGGAACCAGCCGTCCCAGGCACAGGATTGTCGAACCGGCGGCAGCCGCGGACGTTCCTCCTTGCGAGTAGTCAGAATCCACGCCTAGAGGGGCAATCTCCAATTTGGACCATTCGTTGACCGGGCTCAGCTTCATCAACTGGCTGCGGCAGTAACTGCCGATACAGCAGAGGAAGGACGCCTCGACGATCTTCTCGGCCAAATGGTATTCACCTACCTCGTAGAACTCGTCTGGACCGTGGACGGTGAGCGAGAACGGCAAGTGGAAGATGCGCTTGACGAACAGTGCCACTGTCGCCGCAGGGGTCGCGAAGTGGACGTGCAGGTGGTCGAGCGAATTGCGCCTCATCCAGTCCCCGACGACGATCGATTCCAGAAGGTAGAAAACTCGCCGAATCCAGGATTTCGCGTCCCAGCCGGCCAGGCGGAAGGTCAAAGCGACCGCGGAAAGCAGCCCGAGCGGATGTCTCAAGGCGGCGCGGGAAACCGCTAAGAGAATAGCGAACGCGGGTTGGCGCTTGACGCAAAACGTGCGAAGCGCCTCCTCGCGCTCCTCCTCGTTGAGCGCATCCGGGCCACGGTCGGGAGCATTGATCGAAGCTGTTTCGATTTCCAGTCCCAAGCTCCGCAGTCCCCGCACTTCCCGCAGGATGAAGGTGTGCGAGATCGAGGGGTAGCGGCTGATGAGGTAGGCGAGTCTGGGCATTCTGGAGTCGGTAGTGCACGTCGAGAGCCAGTCTAAGGCATTGAAAACACGTAGGCCGGTCGTCTCGGTTCAGGAGGAGAACAATACAGGTGTTTCGTTCCGTGCCGGCGGCGCGAAACAAGATCCCTGGTCAGCCTCGGCTCGGGCCGCGCCCGGTAGCCGTCCGGCAGCATGAACGCGGCTTTCGGGGCGGGTACCCTCCACCCCATCCGCATTAGGGACTGGGAACGCAGGATGGCCATCGCAGAATCGGCGCTACCGGTGACGCGACAGGTAAACGCGTGCTGTGTGCCCGCTCAGATACCTGCGTACCAGTGATAGCCGGCTTCTGGCGATCCGGAGCCCAGGCCCTTGCCAAAGCGCTTCAGGTCATCCGTCACAGTCAGGTGAGTAATGAATTTCACGTTTTTGTAGCCGAGTTGACGCGGAACCCGCATACGGAGGGGACCGCCATTTCCCACAGCTAGCTCACTGCCATTCAACCCGTAGGCGAGGAGCGTTTGCGGGTGCAGCGCGTCGGCCATGTCGATGCTGTCCCACCAGTCGGGTTCGATGGAGAAGTAGACCACGTAGCGGCCCTGCGGCAGGACGCCTACGACGTCCAGGACGTGGGCCAGGGGCACGCCGGTCCACTCGGCGATGTAGGACCAGCCCTCCTCGCACGCGAGGTGCGTGATCTGGCTGCGGGAGGGATAGCGCTTGAGCTCGGCTAGCGACAACGTTGCAGGACGGGCGACCTGGCCGTCCACGGCGAGCCGCCAATCGGCGAACCCTCCGGCTTGCAGGCGCTTGAAGGTCTCGCTCAGCGGGGCCGTAGGGTTTGCAAACGGCGGTTTCGAGATCTGGCTGCTAGGGAACTCCCGGGCCAGCGAATGTCTCGTCAGCAGCCGCTGCGAAGCATAGGTCAGCGTCTCGCCCGGGCCGTACATGCCGCCGTGATCCGGCGGGATCAGTCCGTAGCGATCCGCGAGGCGCGCGGCCACCGCCAGACCGGATGCTCCCGCCGTGGCGGCAAGCCCGGTGCGGATCAATTTACGGCGCGAGAGATTGCTCATAGGTCCCCCTTGCTTTCGCCCGCGCGTCCCGTGACCATGGCGCGCATGCGGTTCCTGAATCCGGTCAGATAAACCATCGCGACGTGAACCAGGAGGAAGAGCAGGAGCAGCAGAGTGCCGAAGAAATGAATCGTGCGCGCGGATTGCTGCCCTCCGAAGATCTTGACGGCGGCGGGAAAAGCCGAGGCGAAAGCGGGCGACATGTCGAGTCCGGTCCAGATCATCAAGGGGAAAAGAACGAAGATCACGCCCAGGTAAGCGAGCCGCTGGAGCACGTTGTACGACCGGGCTTCGGATTCGGGGGGTGTTTTGAAGCACAGGTGGCCGGCGATCGCTTTCGAGAGCGCTCCCCAAGTCAGGTCGGAGCCCGCCGGGAAAAGATGCTTACTGAAGTGCCGGGTGAACAGCCCTACCAGGAAGTACAGCAGTCCGGTGAATACCGCGGCCCAGGCAGATTGGAAATGCAGCGAGCGGCTCCAGCCATTCTGGTCCGGCAGCACGTAGCCGTAGCCGGTAGGAACAGCGGCTCTGGATGCGGGAATCGGCAGATGGAACAAGGCTGGAGTTAACGCGTTCCCCGCTTCTCCCCAATAGAAGCGCGGATGCGAGATGAGGATCTCCACACCGCTGACGAGCAGGGCGAAGCAGCACGCGGCAGTAAGCCAGTGTGTAACGCGTACGAGCGCCGTGTGGCGGGGAGCGTCCGTGGCGGTCGAGGCGGAAGCGGCGAGACTCGGAACCCAGGTGGAATCTGCCATTCAGGAATAGTAGCGCAAACGCCGCCAGGCTTTGCGTTCCTCCGCTTCTGCACTGGGCCGCGGGGCGAGGGGGAACACCGGCTCTTCGATGTGGAAGCTGGTGCGGGTAGGAGTTCCACCACTCGGTGCGCCGTCACCTGCTAGCGATTTGCCAGCCCAGCCCAGTCGCTTGGCCGCAGGCCTCAGCAGAGCGCGATGGGAGCGCCAAACGGCTGATTTTCAGCGGATTATTTTTTCAAGTTATTGAATCTAAAGGCGCGCTTATTGCAATATGGCTGATTTAAGCGCAAAGGCAGTTCTGGCACGGGCCACTCGCGCCTCATGCCAAGATATAGGGATGCTCAAATTCATTGGCCTTGCGCTGCTTAGCTTAATCGCGCTCAGCGCCGTCTCGCTGCTGCCGCCCGAACAGGATCGGAACCTGGCGCGGGAGATCTACCAGCAGATGGTTGAGAGCAAGTCGGGATATTCCACCGGAGAGACCAGCAGTATCGCGAGGGTCATGGCGGAGCGGCTCAAGTCCGCCGGCTTCCCCGACTCCGACTTCAGGGTGGGCGGCGCCAAGGACACCAAGTACAACCTGGTGGTGCGCTATCACGGGACTGGGAAGCGCAAGCCGATTCTGCTGCTGGCGCACACCGATGTGGTGGAAGCGAAGCGCGAGGACTGGAGCATGGATCCGTTCCAGTTCATCGAGAAAGAGGGTTATTTCTACGGGCGCGGAACCGCGGACGACAAGGCACAGGCGGCGATCTGGGTCGCCAACCTGATCCGCTACAAGCGCGAGGGCTTCAACCCGGATCGCGATCTGATTGTCGCCCTGACTGCAGACGAAGAGGGTGGCGGCCCCTACAACGGCGTTGACTGGCTGTTGAAGAACAAACGCGGGTTGATCGAAGCCGAGTACGCCCTAAACGAAGGCGGGCGCGGGGAGAGCCTCGACGGCAAGCGCATTGCCAACGACATCGGGCTGGCGGAGAAGACGTACGCCGATTTCCGGCTGGAAGTGCGCAACAAGGGCGGCCACAGTTCGCGACCCGTGGCGGACAATGCCATCTACCACCTGGCCGGCGCGCTCTACCGGCTATCGAGTTTCGCCTTCCCGATGCAGTTGAACGAGGCCACACGAGCCTATTTCGGCCAAATGGCGAAGATCGAGAAGGGCCAGCTTGCCGCCGACCTGGCGCAGGCCGCCGAGGGCTCGCAGGAAGCGATGAAGCGCATCGCCGCGCAGTCGCCGGGCATGAACTCGATGCTGCGGACCACCTGCGTCGCCACGCAATTGGAAGGCGGTCATGCGCCCAACGCCCTGCCGCAACTAGCCGCCGCCAACGTCAACTGCCGCATCTTTCCGGACGACACGGTGGAGCAGGTGCTCGCCGCACTCAAGCAGGTGGTGGCTGACGAACAGGTTGCCGTGACCGTCAAGGTGAACGAAGGCAAAGCCCCGCCCTCGCCCATGCGGCCGGACATCATGAAGGCGTTCAGCCAGATTACTGACTCCATGTGGCCGGGAGTGATTGCACTGCCGAGCATGGCGACCGGCGCATCGGATGGCCGGTACCTGCGCGCCGCGGGCATCCCGACCTATGGTGTGCAGGGGTTCTTCCTGGACCGCAACGACGTCCGTGCACACGGCCGCGACGAGCGGATGGGGGTCGAAGCGTTCTACGAGGGGCAGACGTTCCTGTACGAACTCGTGAAGAAGTTATCCACGCCGGGCGAGTAGTACAGAACCGATCCGCCGCGGCCGTGTTTGGTTCCGTCTGCGCGGTTCAGGGATGCAGGGCGGCGCGAAACTGGGCCAGCATCCGCTCACGGTCCGGTTCCACACCGGTGAACAAGCGGAAGGCTTCTGCCGCTTGAAAGACCGCCATGCCTCCGCCATCCAGAGTCAAGCAACCGCGTTGCCGCGCGGCGAGCAGCAATTCCGTTTCCAACGGGAAATACACGAGCTCGGCCACCCATAACTCCGAGCGCAGGAGCTCCGGCGCAAGCGCCATGCCGGGGTGGCCGATCATGCCGACCGGCGTGGCGTGGATGACGCCGTTTACTTCGTGAATTACGCTGGCGGGGTCGGCAACGGCGGAGATACTCGCACCGCCGAATTGCGCGGTGTACTGCCGGGATAGTCGTTCCGCGCGCCCGTAATCCTGATCGAATATAGAGATGCACTGCGCACCCATCCGCAGCGCCGCGTAGCACACGGCACTGCCGCCTCCGCCCGCACCCAGCAACAGTACGTTGTCCGCGCAAACGCCCGGCAATTCCCGGTGAAAGTTCTCGCTGAAACCGAGCCAGTCGGTGTTGTGGCCTGTGCGCTTGCCTGCCCGGAACGTAACTGCATTCACGGCCCCAATGGCCTCCGCTTCAGGCGACAGTGTGTTCAGCAGCGGGACTACTGCCTGCTTGCAGGGATGAGTGATGTTCACGCCCGCGAATCCCAGCATCTCGGCCGCATCCAGGAGCTTCGGCAACTGACTGGCGGACCTGCCGTTGATCTGCAGGTCCACCAGTTGGTAATGGAGGTGGATGCCGAGTTCACGGGCCTCCCGTTCGTGGATCGCAGGAGATCCGGACGAAGCAATTCAGCTGCCGATCAGCCCAACTAGCATGCGCATGGGAGATTTTAGAGTTTAGCATCCGGTGCGAATGAGATAATCGGCGGGATGCGTTGGGTTGTGCTGGCCTTGCTGCTGGCAGTCACGTCGATCAACTACCTGGACCGCCTGTTGATGAGCGTGCTGGCACCGGTGTTGCGGGATCAGTTCCACTTCACCACGCGCCTTTACGGGAACGTCAGCGCAGCATTTCAGATCTGCTACGCGCTCGGCTTCCTCGTCTCGGGGGCGCTGATCGACCGCTACGGCGTGAAACGAGGCCTTGCTGTGGGCGCGGCCATCTGGTCCGTCGTATCCGCGATGCACGCAACGGTTTCGGGCGCTGCTGAGTTTGGAGCGTGGCGCGCCTTATTGGGGCTCTCAGAGGCGGTGAATTTTCCGGCCTGCAACAAGACCGTGGCGGAGTGGTTCCCGCCGGAGCAGCGTGCGCTGGCGACGGGTCTCTTCAATGCGGGACCAAACGTCGCGTCCGTCGTCGGCCCGCCTCTGTTCGTCGGTTTGGCGGCCTGGCTGGGCTGGCGCGTCTGCTTCGTATCTGTATCGGGGTTGGGGTTCGTCTGGGTAGTGGTTTGGTTGAAGTGCTACCGCACGCCGCAGAGTCCCGATGTGATCCGCAATTCAGCCGGTACGATCGGCATCGTCCAGATGCTTCGCTTTCGCCAGACGCGCGGCTATGCACTCTCGAAGGTGCTGGTTGATCCAGTATGGTATTTCCTCTTGTTCTGGCTGCCGCTGTACCTCAGAGACCGTCGCGGTTTGGAGATGAGCCAGATCGGATGGGCGCTCCCCTGCATATACTTTGCCTCCGGGGTAGGTAGCGTTTCTGCCGGCTGGCTCTCCGGCTTCCTCCTGAAGCGGGGTAGGAGTCTGCAAACCGCGCGGATGACGACATTGCTGATCTGTGCCGTGGTCTCACCCGTGGCGTTGGCCAGCGCGCTGCAAGGAACACTCAACCAGACGATCTGTCTGCTCAGTACTGCGGCGGCCGCGCACCAGGCCTTCAGCTCCATCTCGTTTACCATCCCCGGAGATGTCTTTCCTTCGGCGGCGCTCGGCACGGTCCTGGGGTTGGCGGCTTCGCGGGAGCGATCAGTAGCGTGCTGTTCTCCGCACTGGCCCCCGGATACCTGATCCCGATTCTGGGTTACGCTCCAGTGCTGATTGTGTTGAGTTTTGGCTACCTCGCGGCTGTGGGCGTCATCCACCTGCACTTCAGGGACTTCCAGCCCGCCGCAGGGGTTCACGCCTTCCCGGCATGATCCGGATTTCACGAAGCCAGGCAGGCACCTATTCACTACTCGCTTCAACGCAGTCTTAACTGAGGCCATCACAATGTTCGCGCTTGTTCACACGCATCGCGCACTTACTGACGTGCTTTCCTCTATGTTTCCGCTCTCAAGACACAGTGCAACCCCGAAACGAGGTCAAGGTTACCCGGAGGTTAGCTCGCCCCGAGGGGAGCAAGATGGTGCCACCGCCCGCATCGCCGCGAGTGTCGATGGTCTGCGGCTGAGCTGAACGGTCTTGTCCCGGTTGCGCCTGTTTGCACTGTATTGCCTCTCGCTGTTGTCGGGATGCGGGTACAACAATGAGGCGCAGAACGCGAGTGAGAGCGAGAGGTTCATGCAGCGGTCCTGCACTCAACTAGGGATCGCCCTAGGACGCTGACTGCAAAACGGGGTGAGTGCTGGAGGGGGGAAATGCAGGTCTTAGAGGAGCATGTGATGCTCTATGCCCTGCAGTTCGATGATGTCTTGAACGCGGTCCAGGGGCCGCGTTCAAGAGCACAATCTAGAGGACCTGAGGTGAAGCTCGATTAGGACGAGTCATTGGAGGGTGTTCGCCCTCACCCCCCATGCAGTCCACCGCAACGACCGCCGACGCGATCCGAGCACGTCTGAACCCGCCTCGGATGCTATTCGTTCGCGACCTTCGCTGCCTTCTTGCCGGCGGCTTTCTTAGTCGCTGCTTTCTTTCCGGTTGACTTCTTCGAAACCGCGGAAACCGGAGCCGGCTTAGCCGCCTTTGTCGCCGCCCAGCGTTTCCTCGCGGCTTCGGCGATCGCCTGCCTACCAGCTTCGCTAAGCTGCCGCTTTGGTTTGGAGCCTTCTGCCGCTGGCGTGGAAGGGGCGGAGTCGCCCTTGATTTTCGCCCACCGGCGCAGCTGAGCTGCCTTCATCTTGAGCTTGGTCGCCTCGGAGAACTTCCCGCGCTTACCCGTGCGTGCTGGTTCGGCAGCGATCTCCGTGGGGTTTCCCGTGAGGAAACTCCGAAGCTCGGCAATCTGCCCGTCCAGCCGATTCTTTTGCGCCTCGAATCCCTCGATAGCTGCAATGATGATCTCGTTTGTCAGTCGTTGTGTCGTCATGAAATGGTTGTCTTACTATCCAAGGTAACTCATTTAGGGTATTGAAACCAGTTACTGCCATTTGACGTTCGCCAACCATCTCGAAGCTCAACTCGAGCAAGCAAGCAGTTGTGAGTACGCCGACAGGTCGCTATTCAATGTTTTAAGGGGGTGTCCGAGAGAGGCGTGTTAGCCTTGTGTCTCATGCGAATTCTCATAGCTCTTCTTCTCTGCGGCGGCAGCATGCTCGCCTCCGAGCCAAAGGTTGAAACCGGCGACCTCAACGGCGCCAGGTTCCGCATTGACATCCCGGCGAACTGGACCGGCGGGCTAGTCATGTACTGTCACGGCTACTCCACAGAGCCCACGACCTATAAGTCCGAAGGGACGCTGGGCGAGCGCCTGCTACCTTTCCTCAATGCCGGGTACGCGGTCGCACAATCCGGCTACTCGGCTCACGGTTGGGCGGTCCAGGAAGCTATCGATGACACACAGGCGCTGCGTCGCTACTTCGTAGCCAGGTGCGGCCGGCCCAAGGAGACGTTCATCACCGGCCACTCCATGGGCGGTTTCACCACCATGGCTCTCATCGAAAAGTACCCCAAAGACTACGACGCCGCGTTGCCACTTTGCGGGGCTCTCGCCCCGGCGACCTGGTACAAACTGCGCACCACATTCGATGGGCGGGTGCTGTTTGACTACTACTACCCGGGTGTCCTGCCTTCGCCCGTCGATGTGCCCAAGGGGTTTGAGCGGTCGAAAGAACTGGAGTCGAAGGTTCTCGTCGCGTTGGAGTCTAAACCGGTTCAAGCTGACGCATTGCGTCGATATACTCTCGTGCATACCAACCAGGAACTGGCCAGCAACCTCGTTTTTTGGACCTATCAGTTGATGGACATCCAACAGCGCTCTGGTGGAAATCCCTTCGACAACCGGAACACGATCTACACAAATCTCCCGGAGAGTAACGCGGTGAACGACGGCGTGGCGCGCTACGCCGCGGACCGCCGAGCCGCAGAATACCAGAAGACCTTCTATGTTCCCACCGGCAGGCTTACGCGACCGATGTTGGCCGTGCACACGACCTATGACCCATTGGTACCGGCCTGGATTCCTAGCATGTACGGCGTGCTCGCTCAGGATGCGGGCAGCGCGGAGATGTTCGTTCTGCAGTATGTAAAGCATGATGGACATTGCCAGATCATGCCTGACGAGATAGACCGGGCATTCCATCAACTCAAGCGCTGGAAGGACGTCGGAGAGAGGCCATCGAACGGACTGCAACAGTGATCATCAGCCCCAGCCGGGTTCGATCAAATTGTCATTCCAACGGTCCGGCGAGGTTGGGCAACCTGCCGGGTTGAAGTGGAGTAGAGGTCTCAAACACTTCGAGGGTCCTCCGGCAGTGACGAGTACTAGGCTGTCGCATGGCACCCGCTTTGGCACAAGCCCCACCCACGTTGGCGTGGTTCGTCTCAGCAGTAACTCGAATCGATAAGACGGCTTACAGAAGTAGACTTGCTCAACTGATTACCAGCCAGGCGAGTTTGATACTGTGGAGCCGGAGAGTGAAGATGCAGCCGTTCCGGATCCACGTATTCTTGTGCGATCAACAGAAGCCCGAGGGTGTGCCGTGTTGTTCCGCGCGGGGCTCGGTCCAGACCTTGGAAGCACTGAGGCGCGAGGTTCATGCGTGCGGATTGGACAATGAGGTACAGGTCACGTCGTGCGGTTCGCTAGGACTGTGCGAGCACGGGCCGAACATGGTGGTTTACCCCGAAGGCACTTGGTACTCCGGCGTGACTGCGGCTGACGTTCCCGAGATCGTCCGTTCGCACTTTCAGCAGGGCGCGCCAGTTCAGAGACTGGTACGGACCGATGTCGATGGGTTGAGCGCCGAGATACAGGCTAGTCGCGAGAAGATGCTGGCGGCGCGCCGCGCGAGGGATGCCGCCGGTGTTCTGCCTGACGATTTGAACGATCGCATCCGCGGTTTTCAGGAGAGCCGCACTGTCGTTACCGCGCTGGAACTCGACCTCTTTACCGCAGTGGGAGTTGGCGCCAGCGCTGCCGAGGTGGCCGGGCGCATCCACACCGACCCGCGCGCCACTGAGATGCTGCTTCATGCGCTGAGTGCGCTGCGTCTGCTGGTCAAACGTGAGGGCATCTTCCATAACTCGCCTGAGGCCGCGCGCTACCTTACCGACGGCTCGCGCGACAACGCCCGCCCTGCTCTGCTGCATACCGCGCACCTGTGGCACCGCTGGTCCACGCTCACAGATTGCGTCCGCACCGGCACGTCGGTTACCCGTGATGAGACAGCACCGGGGAGCGAAGACTGGACCGAAGCGTTCATCGCCGCCATGCACCGCAACGCCAGCGAACGCGCACCACTTGTCGTGCGCACAGTGGGCACATCGAACGTCACCCGCATGTTGGACGTGGGCGGCGGATCGGGAGCCTACTCCATAGCATTCGCCCTGGCTAACTCGGAGCTGCACGCGGACATCTTGGATCAGGCCAGCGTTGAGCCGATCACGATGCGCCACATACGCGCTGCCGGGGTCGAGGACCGCGTCCGGGTTCGTGCAGGTGACCTGCGTTCAGACCCACTTGGCAAAGGCTACGACCTGGTGTTTATCTCCGCAATCTGCCACATGCTGAGCGTCGAGGAAAATCTCGATCTGCTGCGGCGCTGCCACGCTGCGGTTGCCCCGAGCGGCCGGGTGGTCATTCAGGACTTTATCCTGGAATCGGACAAAACTGCTCCGCGCTTCGCCGCACTTTTCGCGCTCAACATGCTGGTGGGCACGCCAGGGGGCAGCAATTACAGCGCATTGGAATATACGTCCTGGCTCGGCGAGTCGGGATTCCGCGAAGTCCGCCACGTCAAACTGCCGGGTGTTACCGGGCTGATGATCGGGTCACGGCAGTAAGCTGCCTCGCAGTCTTCGCTCTGGCATGGCGATGGGGTGAGACCGGTTGCGTCCTCACACCAACGTCCGCGCCGGCAGATCAGTCGCCTTGCGGGCTGCTCCGCCTGCCAGCGCCGGCACCGAGTCACGCATCGCGATATCCTGCTGTAACCGATGAAATCGATCCTCACCCCACTCGACTTCCTGGCGCGCAGCGCATTGGTCTACCCGGACCGCGTCGCCGTCGTTGATGGCGAACGACGACTGACCTACGACGAATTCAACCAGCGTGTGCACCAACTGGCGTCGGCGCTTCGGCGCCAAGGTGTGCAGCCAGGCGACCGGGTGGCCGTGCTTGCGCCGAACAGCCTGGCGGCACTGGAACCGCACTTCGGGGTGCTGCTGGCCGGTGCGGTCCTGGTGATGTTGAACACCCGCCTGCAAGCGCGCGAGTTGGAGTGGCTATTGAACCACTGCGAGGCCAAAGTGCTGATCGTCGATCCGCAGTTGCTGCCAGTGGTAAGCCAGGCGCTGAGCAACGTCCCGGCCCTCAAGGTCGTCACGAGCGATTACGAAGGACTGCTTACCCAAGGGGAGTTTCCGTTCACCGATCCATCCCCAATCACCGATGAAGACGCCGTGATCGCCATCAATTACACCAGCGGAACCACCGGGGTTCCCAAGGGGGTGATGTACACTCACCGGGGCGGCTACATAAATGCGCTGGGCGAGTTGATGGAGCACGGTCTCGGGCCTGATTCGGTGTACTTGTGGACACTGCCTCTGTTTCACTGCAACGGCTGGTGCTTCCCCTGGGCAGTAACCGCCGTTGGCGCGAGGCATGTCTGTTTGCGCCAGGTGGAGCCGGCCAGAATTGTCGAGTTGATCCGCCAGGAAGGCGTGACGCATCTGTGCGGCGCTCCTGTGGTGGTTAGCACGCTGACCCAGTACTGTGCGGCAAACGGCATTTGCTTCGAGAACGGGCTGAAGATCGTGACCGCGGGCGCCCCGCCTTCGCCCGCCGTGCTGCGCGCCGCCGAAGAGATCGGCATCGAAATCGCACATGCTTATGGGCTCACGGAGACCTACGGCCCCCACACGGTGTGCGCCTGGCGCAGGGAATGGAACGCGCTTCCGCCGTACGATCGCGCCCAGATCAAGGCGCGCCAGGGGGTCCCCTACCTGATCGCTGGCACGGACTTGCGCGTTGTCGATTCGTCCATGCGCGATGTGCCTTGCGACGGGTTGACCATGGGAGAAGTGATCATGCGTGGCAACAACGTGATGCTGGGCTATTACAACAACCCCGAGGCCACGGCGAAGGCCTTCGAAGGCGGCTGGTTCCATTCCGGGGATCTGGCGGTGAGACATGGTGACGGTTATATCGAGCTACGCGACCGCGCTAAGGACATCGTCATCTCCGGCGGCGAGAACATCTCCTCCATTGAAGTGGAGAAGGTGCTGCACGAGCATCCCGCAGTATTGGAGGCCGCGGTGGTCGCGGCTCCGGATGAAAAGTGGGGCGAGGTACCCCAGGCCTGGGTCTCTTTGAAGCCTGGAGAACACGCCACCGCCGAAGAGCTAATCGAGTTCTGCCGCGCCCGCCTCGCGCATTTCAAGTGTCCGAAATACGTGGAGTTCGGGCCGCTGCCGCACACGGCCACCGGCAAACTTCGCAAAAATGAGTTGCGGGCCAGGATGGCTGCGCAGAATAACAGTTCAAACGCTTAGGAGGAAGGCATGGGCGTTCAGCACATAGGCTTCGCTTTGGAGAGCAATGTCGCGGTGGTCACGCTGAATCGGCCCGAGCGGCGCAATGCGCTCTCGCTCGCACTGATGCAGGAGCTGATTACCTGCCTGCGGGAGACGGGCGCTCGTCGCGATGTGCGCGTCGTCATTCTAGCTGCGGCCGGCAAAGTGTTCTGCTCCGGACACGATCTGTCCGAGATGCCGGGCCGGGATATCGACGAGTACCGACGGCTGTTCGCGGTGTGCACGGAACTCATGGGTTTGATTCAGTCCATCCGGCAACCGGTGATCGCGGAAGTGCAGGGCACCGCTACCGCGGCGGGGTGCCAGCTGGTGGCGACCTGCGATCTCGCCATCGCATCGGAAGAGAGCTCATTCGCCACTCCCGGCGTGAAGATCGGCCTGTTCTGTACGACGCCGATGGTGGCCCTCAGCCGCGCCGTTGGCCGCAAGCGCGCGCTCGAGATGCTACTAACTGGCGCGCCGGTGGATGCGAGCACCGCCGCTGATTGGGGTCTCATAAACCGCGTCGTCCCGGCATCCCGCTTGCGGGAGGAGACTCGCAAGCTGGCCGCGCAGATCGCCCAGGCTAGCGAGCTGGTCGTGGCTCTCGGCAAGCAGGCTTACTACACCCAAATTGATCTGGATCAGACCAAGGCGTATGCCTACGCCAAGGATGTCATGAGTATGAATGCGCTGGCCGCCGATGCGCAGGAGGGCATCGCCGCGTTCCTTGGGAAGCGGCCGCCCTGTTGGGTAGGTAAGTGAGGAACGATCTGGCGATCACCCGCCGCTCCAGTTTCACCTGTCGAACGGATGCGCGAGAAGCAAGATACCGCCACGGACCTGCCTTGGTTCAAAGGCGAGTGTCCGGACAAGGCGCGAAGCTGCCCGATCCCGACGATCCGGACCAGCAGTTCCGCGAGTCGCTCTTGGCGAGGCGCGGACGCCTGAGCGGCCAGAAACGGGTCTACCGCAGGCCAGCCAGATAGCGCAGGCTCTGCCGGATTTGCGGCACAGCATCCACCGCCTCCTCCTCCAGGTAATAGTGCTTTACTCCGCAGTTCTGCGCGGCTAGCAAGGCCGAGCTGACATCCACGAGGCCGGTGCCGAGCGGCACACTGTCGTCTTCCTGGACGTCAGCCGGTGATCCGCCCAGCTCGGTGCCCTTGCGAATGTCCTTGATGTGCATCAGCGGGAAGCGGCCTGGATAGCGCTGGAGCAGCTTCACGGGATCCTGGTAGCCGTAAACGATCCAGAAGATGTCCATCTCGAAATTGATGTATTTCGGATTGGTCAGCTTGACGAGCGTGTCGAAGATAGTGCCATCCGGCGAGCGGTCGAACTCGGTGCCATGCGTGTGGTAGCAGAGCCGAAGATCCGCCGCAACAAGGCGCTCGCCCCAGCCGTTTAGGGTGGCTGCAGCGGACTCGCAGTCCTTGGGGGTCACATGCTTGGCGCTGTGCGGGATGGTGGAGCAAACGATGTACTCCGCGCCCAGCGTATGCGCTTGCCCGGCCACGGCATCGAGGTCCTTACCAAGCGCATCGTAGGCCGCTCCAAATGAAGTGGCGCGCAGGCCAGCCTCCTTCAGCAGGGCTTGGAACTGGCCGGCACTGCGCCCGTAAAGCTCGCCCACCTCGACTTCACGGAAGCCGAGTTCCCGGATTAGTTTCAAAGTTCCGGGCAGGTCCTTCTCAGCTAGATAGCGCAGGCTGTATATGTTGGTGCCGATCGGCGCACGAAAGGCCGGCTTGGCGAGTGCGGGCAGCGCCGCAGCCGCCGTGGCGAGAAACACGCGGCGCGGGATCATGCCTGCAGCTTCCAGGGACTGCGATACTCGCGATTGAGCAGCGGGCGCACGGCCTCCTGCTCAACAGTCTTGCGCTTGTCGTCCCAATCCAGTCGCAGTTTGGTGCGCAGGGAGAGGTTGCCCAGAATCGAAGTGATCGAAGAGCGGACACAAGTCTCGATGTCACTGTTGGGCCGCTTACGTGTGCGGACACAATCAACGAAGTTCGCCCAGTGCAGAGGATGTGGATCCGCGACACGCTGCATCTCAAACGGGGCGAGGTCCGAGCCCTTTTCGGGAGCGACGCGGATCAGTGCACGATCCACGTAGAGCGTGCCGCGCGAGCCGAAGAAGTTAATGCCCATCAGGCGGCTGGTGGTCTGTTCGGTGTTGTTCGAGCGATGCTCCCAGGATCCCAGGAAGCCGGGGTACTCGTAGCCGACCTGCATGGTGTCAGGCGTTTCAGTGTCGTCCTCGAACCAAAACTTACCGCCGAGCGCGGCGACCCCGCGGGGCATCGGATCACCGAAGGCCATTTGAACAATGTCCAGCATGTGGATTCCGGAATCGGTGATCTGACCGCCTGCGTAATCCCAGAAGTAGCGGAAGTAGGAATAGGCATCTGGATAGACGCCGAAGCGGTTGGGGTTGAAAGGCCGCGCGGGGGCAGGACCCAGCCATAGGTCCCAATCGAGACCAGGCGGTGGGGCTTGTTCCGGTGGGTTGCCGATGCCTTTGGGAGATTGGTTACTGTAGATCCAGCTGCGCACGAATGCTATTTTGCCTAGTTCTCCGCTGCGGACCAACTCGCACGCCTTCTGGAAATGCGCGCCCGAGCGCTGCCACGTCCCGGCCTGGACAACGCGATTGTACTTCCTGGCGGCTTCGACCATCACCAGGCCCTCGCTGATAGCGACGCAGGCCGGCTTCTCGACGTACACGTCCTTGCCCGCCTTGCAGGCTTCGACCGTGATGTAGGGGTGCCAGTGGTCGGGGGTGGAGATGCACACCGCATCGATCGACGGATCGGCCAGAATCTGGCGGAAATCGCGAACTTCCTTGGGCTGGTGGCCGGCACGGCGGGCTTGAGCGACGGCCCTTTCCAGATTTGGTTGAAAGACGTCGCAGATCGCGCTGACCGCCACGCCGGGCTGGTTCATAGCAGCCTTGAGATTCTCCGATCCCATGACGCCGACTCCGATGAAGGCGGTCGAGATGCGGTCGCTGGCCGCAGTCGAGGAGGCGGCAAAGGCAGAGGCGGCTGTCGCTGCGGTTGCGGAGCGCAGGAAAGCACGGCGCGCGAGATGGCTGGTTGGCATTACCGAGATGCTATCGCACACAGCAGGTGAACAGGTTTGTCAGGGCGCTGGAGACCGGCGTATTGGGGTGTAAGAGCGCTATGAGCGGGCTTCTGGCCCGGCCGCGAAAACCGGCCGCCTTGCGTTGACGCAAAGCGATATGCTGCCTATGGACGAGAAAATGGAGCTAAAGAAAACACTCATCGCCGCCGCCGTTCTTGCAACGCTGGCAACACTTGGCCCCGCGGCTGAGCGTATGGGGAAGACCGACGTTCGAGTTCAACGCCACGAGGCTGTTGCGAGCTTGCATGAGCGGGAATCGCGCATCGCGTGGTGGCGCGAGTCGAAGTTCGGCATGTTCATTCATTGGGGCATCTACTCCCTGCCGGCGGGCGAATGGAACGGCCGTTCCTACCCGGGTATTGGCGAGTGGATCATGTACAAGGCGCGCATCCCACTCGCGGATTACGAGCAGCTTGCCCGGCAGTTCAATCCGGTGAAGTTCGACGCCGAAGCCTGGGCGCAACTCGCTCAGGACGCCGGCATGAAGTACCTCGTCATCACCTCAAAACACCACGATGGTTTCGCCATGTTTGGCTCCAAGGCAGACGCATTCAACATTGTGGATGCGACCCCGTTCCGGCGGGACCCGATGAAGGAACTGGCTACCGCCTGTGCGAAACGCGGCATCAGGTTCGGGTTCTACTACTCCCAGGCGCAGGACTGGCACTCGCCGGGCGGCGCCATTTGGGAAGGTCCGCACGAAACCGATCCTGTGTGGAAGCAGCCGCAATGGGACCCCAGGCAGGAAGGCAGCTTCGAGACGTATTTCAACTCCAAAGCGATTCCACAGGTCCGGGAGATTCTCAGTAACTACGGTCCGATCTCGATCGTCTGGTTCGACACGCCATTAGACGTGATGAATGCGGAGCGCGCCGCCCGGCTTGAGAAAGTCGTCCACGAACTGCAGCCCGGCTGTCTGGTCAGCGGACGCCTCGGTGGGACAAGCCAAAGCGATTACGATTCCGAAGGCGACAACGTAATTCCCGACCTGGCGCGCGCCGGTGCCTGGGAAACCCCGGCCACACTCAACGACACCTGGGGCTTCAAGAAAGACGATCACAACTGGAAGAAGCCGGAGGACCTCACTTTCAAGCTCGTGGACATCGTCAGCAAGGGCGGCAACTACTTGTTAAACGTCGGCCCGGACGGTGACGGCGTCATCCCCCAACCCAGCCAGGACATGCTGCGCGTGGTGGGACGATGGCTGAAAGTGAATGGCGAGGCCATCTACGGCGCGGGCCGCAGCCCATTTGGCGAAGAATTTGGTGCGTTCAGCAAGACACAAAAAGGGGATGACGGCAAACCCTTATTCAAGCCCAGCATGGCGTGGCGCTGCACTACCAAACCCGGTCGGATCTACATCCACGTATTTCAGTGGCCGGCCGGCCCCCTCGCATTGCCGGGCCTCAAGCACAAAGTTCTCAAGGCGGCGTTTTTGGCCGATCCTGAAAGAACGGTCTCATTCAAGCAGACCGCCTCCGGAGTCGTCGTATCGCTGCCCGGGCCCGCACCGGACCCGATCGCTTCGGTGGTGCGGATCGACATCTCGAACGACATCTTGAAGTCGAAGTAAAGTGCCTCGGCGCCCTTGGCGATAGGTTCGTTTCAGCAGCCCGTTCTCCGTCCGCTACGAGGACTCCATGCCTGCGCGACGAAACCTGGTACTTTCCGTTTAGGTGGGTGCGGCCGAACGTATGGACGTGCGTTACGTCTCGCCCGGTGAAGGACGATCCGCTAATTCTCAGCGGGCCGTCGTTGCAACTTACTGAATCCAAGAACGCGAAGTGCGTGAATTGGCCAAATTGCAGGGGGTATTGCGTCTCTGGACAACAGGTGAGGGCATCGGCATTGAACCGATTGAAACGAATGGTGAGCCCGGATGGAATCGAACCATCAACCTACTGATTAAGAGTCAGTTGCTCTGCCAGTTGAGCTACGGGCCCGAACGCGGTGGGACGATCACCAGTCTAGCAAACGCGACCCTCTAGCGGCAATGCGATGCCACGCCGCGATGGCGCAGGGATTGCGCAGCGGTGTCCTGCCTGGCAAAGTTGCCAAAACCCAAAGTGTTGGCCCAGGCGATTGTCTGGTTGCGCATCCACTGCGGCGTCCTAGCCAAGAACACCGGCTGAACTGGGACTTTTGGCTCTTCCCAGATTCCTGAATTCAGGGTAAAGTATGCTAAACCGATTGCCGCTAACGATAGAAGCGGTGACAGCCGATGACGGAATGATGGGAGATCCGCAATGCCGATGTGTCCCGTTTGCCAGGACTCCAGGATGGTGGAAAGGCGCCGCACGCTCCGCCAAAGGTTTCGATATGCCCGCATCCACGAATGTCCGGCGTGTGAGGGCCGGCGCGTACAAGCCCATACTGACGTTCACCCGCTCCTGTCCCTAACTGCGCGCTGCCCAAAATGCAGCACTCAGGAACTGCGCGTTCGCAAACGGCTCGACCCTTACGACCCTGTGTATCGCAATCCGATCAGTCTCATGCAGCGGTACCTGGGGGCGAGGCTGATGTACTGCGTGGACTGCCGCCTGCAGTTCTACGATCTCCGCCCACGGCGAAAGATAAGGCGGGGCTGAGCGCTGTTTCCCAGCCTGTTGCAGACTCAAGGCCCGGTTTCGCTGATCCCCGGGTTGGGAACCTGCTCTCGCCCGGGCTAGTATCCCGTCCCGGCCTCGCCCACTCTCGATGGCGGAGGAATGCGCGCCGCGGCCAACTGCGCGATATCGATCAGCCGCGGAGTGACTTCGGAACCAACGGTAGCCAGTGCGTCGCTCAACATGCTGTTGCAAAACGGGCACGCAGCGACAATCGCGCCGGCTCCGGTGGCCATCAGTTGACTCACCCGCTCGTGGCTGATCCGGGTGCCCTTCTCTTCGCCTAGGAACGTCAGGCCTCCGCCGGCGCCGCAACAGAATCCGCGTTCTCTGGACTTGGGAGACTCGACTAGCTGGCCGGAAGCGCTGGCGACTGCACGCGGTTCATCGTAGACGCCCTGGTAGCGGCCGAGGTAGCAGGGATCGTGGTAAACCAGCGTATCGTCACTGGCACAATCCGGTAGCGCGGAGTTGTGACGGGCCAGGAACACGGAGTGGTGTTCGATCTCATATGCCGTTCCGAACTCCTTCCACTCCTGGCCGATGGTGCGGACGCAGTGGGGGCAGATGGAGATTAGTTTCTTCGCCTGCACTGCTCTCAGTTGGCCGATATTGAACTCGGCGAGTTGCTGAAAGGCAAGATCGTTGCCCAGCCTGCGGGCCGCGTCGCCCGCGCACTTTTCCTTCTTCAACACGCCAAAGGTCACTCCGCGATATCGCATCACCTGCGCCAGCGCGATGACGATCTCGCGGCCCGTCGGATCGTACGCGCCCATGCAGCCGAGCCACAGCAGGTACTCCTGGCTCCCGTCATACAGCGGCAATTCAGCCTTCCTGATGAATTTGTCGCGCTCGAACTGCGACATGCCCAACGGATTGCCGCTACGCTCCAGCCTCAGGAACAGCTCCCCGCCGTACTCGTCCTCCCAGGCTCCCGTATTCACGGCTCCGCGCCGCAGACCGACGATCAGTGGCAGGTGCTCGACCCCAACCGGACATTGGTACTCGCAGGCTCCGCAGGTGGTGCATTGGAACACGGCCTCTTCCGCCAGGTGAATTCCAAGCAGCGGCTGCGCGGAGTTGTCGCTGTTCGCATTCAGGTAAGATCTGAACCCCAAAGCGATCTCTTTAGGATTCAAGAGCTTACCTGTGTTGTAGGCCGGGCAGTGCTCCTGGCAGCGTCCGCATTCTACGCACGAGTACGCCTGCAAAGCGGTCAGGCGCGTGATGTCTTTCCCCGTCACCAGCCCGAAGTCCTCCTCCCCGATCAGGCGCGGGATGCGGGAAAAGCCTCCACGCGAAAGGAACACGGATGCGGGGCTCAGAACAAGGTGCAGGTGCTTGGTGTGCGGAACCAGAGGCAGGAAGATCAGCAGAGCCAGAGTGTGCGTCCACCATACGATGCGGCCCGCGGTCCCGTCGGTAGCCAGGCTCAGGTGATAGTCGCCCAGGTAGGTGAGCATCAGCGTGAGAATGAGCAGCGCGATGAATCCCGACTCCAGACTGACCTTCTCCCCCAGCCACTTGGGCCGCAGAACCAATCGCCGGTAGGCCAGCAGAACAATGGAAGCCGCGACAACCCAGGCGAACAGGCTGGCGCAGAAGAAATACAGCGGGCCGAAACTGCCGGAGCGCGGATCGATCCAGTGGATGCCTAAGCCGAGCAAAACGTGGTTCAGGGAGACGATCGAGAACGCGCAAAATCCCCAGAAGACAAGAGCGTGCGCGAGGCCGGGAATCGGCCGCTGGCTGATGACTTTCGACTGACCGGCGACCTGCCAGAAGAACTCGAGCACACGCGGCAGGAGGGGAGCGAGTTGGAAATCCGCGTCTGGCTTCGAGCGCCAGATGGTGCGGAGAACGCGCAGAAAGCGCCACAGGAAGAGGCCCGCCGATAGGACGAGCAGTCCTGCGAAAAGGGCGATTTCCCATGCGGGGCGCTCCACAAGTGGCATGACGCACTCAATGTATCACGCGCCCTCCTGGAATCTCAGTGACGCTAACGAGTTCATCCCGTTTGCCCCGTACGGCTCAGGCTTCACCAGGTCGGGCGCATCCAGACCGTCTGAGTGCGTCGCGAACGGCGGCGTTCCAGAGCCAGTTGAATCCGCCACCCCGATAGCACCGCCAGCACAGCGAACAGCAGTACCGACGTCCAGACCACGACTTCGGCGCGTCTGGGAACCGATCGCTGAACTGGCACGTTGATGCCCTCGCCTGAAACGAGCCGCACCCGCAGGCGGACCACCGCGTTGTCGCGTCCGTCCATGCGATTGTCGAGCACGATGGAGTAGGCGCCGGGCTCCGTGACCAGCCAGGAGAAGCCTCCCGAATAAGCGTAGCCGGTCGAAGCCAGAATGCTGTGCGGACGCTCGTCCAGCCAGAGTCGGACATCACCGCGCTTCAGCAGCACGGCCCGCACGCCCGAGCGGCCCTGCTCGACGTGGTACGAGCAGAGCACTCGGGTGCCCTTCACGCTAACGTCGAACTCCAGCGGGCGCACCTTGGCCGGGCTGATTTCGACATCCTCATCGATCAGCAGGTCGGAGCGGCCCGCGGCGGGAATGGTTGCGATGGATGCCGCCAGCGCGAAGGCCGCGAGCGTCCTGTATAGCGTCATTTGATCTCGTGCACGAGCCTGCCGCCGAGGAACGTCTTGAGGACGCGCGTCTTTGGGATTTGCAGCTCCGGGATCTCCATGATATCGCGGTCGAGTACGATAAAATCCGCCAGCTTGCCGGGCTCCAGCGAGCCCTTCGCCTGCTCCTCGAAGGCCGCGTGTGCCCCGGAAAGAGTCCAACTTTCCAGTGCCTCGGCCCGCGTCATGCGCTGGGATGGGGTCCAGCCGCCGGGTGGGTTGCCCTCCACATCCTGGCGGGTGATTGCCGCGTACAAGCCCAGCATCGGGTTGGGTTCCTCCACGGGGAAGTCGCTGCCGTTCGCCACCGGGATGCCGAGTTTCAGGAACGTCTGCCAGGCGTAGGCGCCGGCCACGCGGTCGGGACCGACGCGCTGGGCTATCCATCGCATGTCCGAGGTCGCGTGGGTGGACTGCATCGACGGCAGGATCGAGTAGTCCTTGAATCTTTGAAAGTCGAGGAGCGAGATCACCTGCGCGTGCTCGATCCGGAACCGCTTGTCGTTCGGCCCGCCCAGCGCTGCGGCGTAGCCGTCGAGCACAGTGCGATTGGCGCGGTCCCCGATGGCGTGCGTGCACACCTGGAAGCCGTGCGCGGCCGCGTCGCGAGCGACTTTCTCGATCTCTTCTTTCGTTGTAAAGAGCAGGCCGGAATTGCCGGGATCGTCGCTATAGGGCTGCCACAGCGCCGCGCCGCGCGAGCCTAGCGCCCCATCGGCGAAAAGCTTGATGGATCGCACCGTCAACTGATCGCCGGTCTCGGGTCCCTGCTTCAAGTACTCGCGCCACAGCGGGCCGACACCCCCGATCATGGCGTACACCCGGATCGGCAACTGCTTGCCCGCGATCAGGGCGCGATAGGCGTCGACGTCCAACTGGGAGACTCCCGCGTCGTGCACGGTCGTCAATCCCAATCGCGCGCACTCCCGTGTGGCGAGTTCCAGCCGGCGCTGCACCTGAGCGGCGGTTGGCGCGGGGATCTTCGAGGCCACCAGTGACATTGCCTTGTCGACGAAGACTCCGGTCGGCTCCCCACGCTCATCCTTCACGATCCGGCCGCCCGCCGGTTCGGGCGTCTGTGCGGTAACTCCGGCGAGTTTCAATGCAACCGAATTGGCCCAGCCCGCATGGCCGTCCACACGGCGCAGGAAGACCGGATTTGCCGGCGCTGCCGCGTCCAAATCGCGGGCAAATGGGAACGGCCCTCCCCAGTTGGTCTGGTCCCAGTTCCTTCCTACGACCCACTCGCCGGGCTTGCTTTGCGCAACTTGTTTGCGGACATACTCCGCCACTTCGGCGACGGTTTTCACATGCCGCAGATCGGACGATTCGAGCAGCGCGCCAAGACCCTCCAGGTGTCCATGCGAGTCGATCAGGCCCGGCACAACGGTCGCTCCGTGCAGATCGAGCCGCTGGGTGGACGGTCCCGCATAGGCCGATACATCGTCTCGAGCCGCGAGAATCCGGCCTGCTTTCACGGCCAGCGCGCGCACCTTCGGTTGAGCCTTGTTAACTGTGTAAATTGTTGCGTTTTCAATGACCAGATCCGCGTGCTGCTCCGGCGGCAAACTTGCTGACATGCAGAGAACAAACAGGCCGGGCAAGGCTACAATAGGCAGCATGGATGACAGTATGGCACAAGGGTACGGCGCGCCCGTTCCCGTAGGGCGGGTGAGCGGAAGTCCTGTATGGCAGACCGTCGCGGCAACGCTTGCCGCGCTTGCGCTGTCGCTGCTGTTCCTCTCTTCAGGCTTGTGGAAACTGATCGATCCAATCTCCTGGTCCGAGCGTCTGGTGCAGGCTTTGGTCCCCCGCCAACTGGCGCTCGCTGGCGCACTGGCCGTGGGCATGGCCGAGACGCTGGGCGCCATTCTGGTCATCGTGCCGCGCTGGCGGCGCTGTGGCGCCTGGATCTGCGGCGGTTTGCTGCTCGTCTTCATGGCCTACTTCGCCATCAACTACAAGGCCTTGATCGGCAGCGATTGCAGTTGCTTTCCTTGGTTAAAGCGTGTGGTCGGACCGGGTTTCTTCCTCAGTGACGCCGGCATGCTGCTCTTGGCTTTGGTGGCCGGACTCTGGGCCAAGCCATCCCAGAGCTTGAAGCAGGCGTCGGCGATTCTCGCCGCCATCGCGGTCTTCGCCGGAGCACTCTACGCCTACCAGGCAACGCGCGGCGGTGGCGTGGTCGCACCGCCCACCGTGACCGTCGACGGCAAGCCGTTCCCGCTGCGCGAAGGCAAGCTGTTCGTTTTCTTCTTCGATCCCGAGTGCGCGCACTGCTACGCGGCATCCAAGGACTTCGCTACCTATCACTGGAAGGACGGCATTCAAAGGGTAGCCGCGCCGACTGTCAATCCGCAGTGGGGCGCGATCTTCCTGAAGCGCACCGGGTTCAATGCGAACCTGACCAAGGACCAGCAGATCCTGCGGGAAGCGTTTAAGTTCACCGATCCCCCGTATGCCGTCACGCTGGACAACGGCAGGCTGGTGAAAGCCCTGCGCTTCTTCGACGAGACGGAGCCCCGCGCAACCCTCAAAGCCATGGGCTGGATCGAATAGCGCGCCCCGCACAAGTCGCGCTTTCCCCTCGCGGTTCAGTTTGAGATCTGAGTCCAAGCCCAATTCCTGCTGAAGTCGTTTCGACCTGCTCTTCCCGGAACAAGAACCGGGGGACTTGCGTACTCCTGTGTGACGGGGAATTGGTTCGGCGAGCGGATCAACTAACAAGGGAGGCGGCTATGTTCTGCACAATCTGCGGCAAAGAGATGAAGAGTGGAGACCGGTTCTGCCCCAGTTGCGGGGGAGCCGCTCCGGACGCCCCGCAGCACGGCCCCTACACCCGGTCCCGGCTCGTGCGGGTAAACCAAGGCAAGAAGATCGCTGGCGTTTGCGCCGGTATCGCCAGGCACAACGAGTGGGACGTGACCATGGTTCGGGTGGCGTTCCTGGCGGCCATCGTGCTGCATGGACTGGGCCTGTTGGCCTACCTGATCGCCTGGATCGCGATGCCGCGCGAAGAGTACGTGTACTACCCTGCCTCGCGCTGACCCGCGGCATGATTTCCTTTTCTGACTCATCACCATTGCTAGACCTTTCGCCGATCCGCCCGGGATGTTTGTCAGCGACCGGCAAACTTCCGCTGAGACGGTCATAGCGTAAGGCTGGGGGCGCCGCGGCCGGCGCGCGGCTCGCCCCCATTTTTTGGAGCACCGCTGTGGGGCCGACTTCAGTCTGCGCGGGACTTCAGTCCCGCTTGTTCGGCGTGCGCAGCAGGGACCGACTGAAGTCTGCCCCACCACTCGGCTTCAACTCGTTTCACCGCATGACTCCGAAGCGTACCCGGGAGGCTACGCCGGGTACTCTTGTGGTGGAGATCCTGCCGGCAAGCTTGGTATCGTGTAGTTTCTCTAGTCTGGCCGGACCATGCACGCGATCCACATCCTCGATTCGCATACCGCGGGTGAACCGACGCGCCTGGTTCTGGATGGCGGGCCCGATCTGGGCAGCGGCTCGATTGCGGAGCGATTGGCCGTTTTCCGCTCCCTTCACGACCGTTTCCGGTCCGCAGTGGTGAATGAGCCGCGCGGTTCGGACGCCCTGGTCGGTGCCCTGCTCTGCAGGCCCGTCGATCCAACTTGCATCGCTGGCGTAATCTACTTCAACAACGTCGGCTACCTCGGCATGTGCGGTCACGGGACCATCGGTCTGGTCGCCAGTCTGGCGTGGTTGGGACGAATTCAACCCGGCCATCATCGCATCGAAACGCCCGCCGGTATCGTTACGGCGCAACTGCACGCTGACGGCGAGGTCACGGTCGGCAACGTTCCCAGCTATCGCCTGACTCGCAATGCGCAAGTGGACGTTCCCGGCTACGGCCAGGTGCGCGGCGACGTGGCCTGGGGCGGAAACTGGTTCTTCCTGACGCACGACCACCGTTTCCCGATTGACATGGCCCACCTGGATGAGTTGACCGCCTACGCCTGGGCGATCAGAACCGCCTTGCCTGGACAGGGTATCTGCGGGCGGGATGGAGCCGAGATCGACCATATCGAGCTATTCTCGCCGGTGCTTGAGGCCGGCGGCGCGACGGCTTCGGTGGACCGGATCGATGGAAGCAATTTCGTACTCTGCCCCGGCAAGGCCTACGACCGCTCGCCCTGCGGCACCGGCACCAGCGCCAATATGGCCTGCCTGTGGGCCGACGGCGTGCTAAAGCCGGGAGCGTTGTGGCGACAGGCGAGCGTGACCGGCGGCGTCTTCACCAGCCACATCGAGGAGCGCGACCGGCAACTCTGGCCGTTCATTCGTGGCTCTGCCTACGTCACCTCCGAGGCCCGACTGCATCTCGACGAGCGGGATCCATTGTGCTGGGGGATTCGGCTTTGAGTGGTTCGGGTGCCGCCCCGGCCTGCTTCGATGTCGTCATCGCAGGCGCCGGGATCGTGGGAGTCGCGTGCGCCTGGCAGCTGACCAGGGCCGGTTTGCGTGTAGCGATCGCCGACTCGGCATTCGTGGGCGGCGGGGCCACGGCAGCGGGGATGGGCCACATCGTGGTGCTCGACGATTCGGACGCGCAATTCCGCCTGACGGCCTGGTCCCGGCAGTTGTGGCGGGATCTGCGGCCCGAATTGCCGGCGAGCGCGGAGTACGTCGAATGCGGAACGCTGTGGGTGGCGTCCGGCGGGGAGGAGATGGCCGAAGCGAGCCGTAAACGGGAATACGCCGCCAGTCGCGGGGTGGCAGCCACGCTGCTGGACGCCGGGGAGTTGGCGGCCCTGGAGCCGCACCTGCGCCCCGGGTTGGCCGGCGCACTGCTGGTGCCCCACGACGGCGTGGTTTACGCGCCCGCAGCGGCGCGCTGGATGCTGGCTCAGGCAACCGCGCACGGGGCCACCTACCGGCAGGGGCAGCGAGTCGAGTCCTTCGGTGCGGGCAGCGCTCGATTGAGCGACGGAACGCGCTGGAGCGCGGCGGCGTTGGTGAACGCGGCGGGGGTAGACGCCCCGCGCTTGACGCCGGGACTGCCGGTCCAGTCGCGCAAAGGCCATCTCGCCATCACGGACCGGGAGCCCGGATTCATCGCGCACCAGATCGTTGAGCTCGGCTACTCTAAGAGCGCCCATTCCAGCACCGCCGACAGCGTGGCTTTCAACCTGTGCCCCCGGCCGACCGGTCAGATTCTGGTGGGCTCTTCGCGCCAGTTCGGCGTCACCAATGCCGTCGTGGAGCGGCCCGTTCTGGAAGCGATGTTGAAACGCGCCTTGGCCTACATGCCGGACCTGGGCAATTTGAGTGCCGTCCGCTGCTGGACCGGGTTTCGAGCCGCGACGCCCGACAATCTGCCGCTGATTGGACCCCATCCCAGCCTGCCCGGCGTGTGGATCGCGGCCGGGCACGAAGGCTTAGGCATTACGACCTCACTCGGCACCGCGCACCTGCTGACCGCGCTGATTCTGGGAAATTCGTGCGCGATCCCCGCCCATCCGTATCTGCCCGCGCGTCTCTCAACGGAGGTGGGCCGGGCGTGAACAAGACCGTCCGCATCGTCTTGAACGGTCAGGAGCGGGAAGTGGCCGCCGGTTCCATGCTCGCCTCCGCCCTGCTCACCCTGGGTGTGCGCGGATTCCGGCGTTCGGTGAAAGGTGAACTGCGCGGGCCGCTGTGCGGCATGGGTGTCTGCCAGGAGTGCCGGGTGACCGTGGATGGGCGCCCGCACAGCAAGTGCTGTATGATCGTCTGCCGCGATCACATGAAGGTTGAAACGGAATGACCCGGCGCGACTGCGAGGTGCTGGTGCTGGGCGCTGGACCGGCCGGTATCGCGGCCGCCTGCTGTGCCGGCGAATCGGGGCGTCAAGTCATCCTGACGGATGAGAACCCGGCCTGTGGCGGACAGATCTGGCGGGCGCAGCGGGGCGCAATGCACACTCGCGCGGACGTTCAGCACGCAGCCGATCTCTGGCTGACCCGATTGGGGCGCTGCGGGGCATCCGTCCTGTCAGGAGCCACCGCTTTCGATGCAGACGCGGCGCTGCATTTCGTTCGTTTCGAGACGGATCGGGGCGTGGAGGAGATCCACTATAGCGCGCTGATCCTCGCCACTGGAGCGCGCGAACGCCTGTTGCCCTTTCCCGGGTGGACGCGTTCCGGAGTCTACGCGGCGGGCGGCCTGCAGGCGCTGGTGAAGGGCGGATTCCGTATCGATGGGCAGCGGATTCTCGTCGCCGGAACGGGGCCACTCCTGTTGGCCGCCGCCGGAATGCTCGGCGCGCATGGCGGCGAGGTGCTGATGATCCTGGAGCAGGCTGGCTGGCGCAGCCTGACCCGCTTCGGCCTCCATCTGGCTGGCTTCCCGGACAAACTCCTGCAGGCGGCGACGCTGATGGTGCAGGCAGGCGTCGTGCCGTATCGCCCCGGCTGGTGGGTTTGTGAGGCCGGCGGAAACGGCCCGTTGGAATGGGTGGCCATCACGGACGGGAAGCGCACGGTGCGGGTCGATTGCGACATGCTGGCGCTCGGTTATGGGCTGGTCCCGAACTCCGAGTTGGCGCGCTTGATGGGTTGCCGCACCACTGGCAGTTCCGCAGCGCCGGGTGCGCACTTCGTCGATGTGGATGCCCGGCAGAAGACGAGTTTGGATGGCGTTTTCGCCTGCGGCGAGATCACGGGCATCGGCGGCGCGGAACTGAGTCTCGCCGAGGGGAGCGTCGCCGGGTACGCCGCCTGCGGCCACTGGCACGAGGTCGACCGGGTCGCGCCACTGCGCAATTGCTTGGCGCGGCAGGTGCACGCGATGGACTCCGCGTTCGCACTGCGGGATGAGTTAAGAGCGGCGGTCACCCCGGACACATTGGTTTGCCGCTGCGAGGACGTGCCCGCCGCCGAGTTGGCGGGATTCGGTTCTTGGCGGGAGGCTAAGCTGGGCTCCCGCTGCGGCATGGGCCCTTGCCAGGGACGGACTTGCGGCCCGGCGGTGGAGTTCGTGTGGGGCTGGAGCGCGGAGAGTGTCAGGCCGCCCATTACGCCCGTTCGGCTCGGGTCGATGTCGGATCAGCCATAGTCCCGCCGGCGCGGCACAGGCCGTGAGCCGGGGCGAATGCGGCCGGGGTTTGAATGCGATCTAATGATCCTGGGCATGGCGCCTGGCGTAGCTGATCGTGAAACGAGGGGAATGAAGATGAATTGGCAAGGCGTTATTCCGGCGATTACAACGCCGTTCAAAGCCGACTTGAGTGTCGATCACGAGTTTCTGGCCCGCCACGCCGGGTGGCTGGTCGAGAACGGTTGTACGGGAGTGGTGGCGTTGGGCTCATTGGGAGAGGGCGCGGCGCTCCGTGTCGAGGAACGGCGGGCGGTCCTCGACACCTGCGTAGCCACGCTCTCCGGCCGGGCCAGCGTCGTTTCGGGCGTGGCCGCAACCTCGACGCGCGAAGCGGTGGAACAGGCCCTTGCCGCAGAAGCCGCCGGTTGCGACGCCTTGATGGTGCTGCCGCCCTATGTGTACTGTGGCGATTGGCGCGAGATGCGGGCGCACGTGGGCGCCGTAATCGAGGCCACTCCCCTGCCCTGCATCTTGTACAACAATCCCATCGCCTACAAAGTCGACTTCCTGCCGGGGCAGGTCGCGGAGTTGTGCCGGAAGTACGCCAATCTGGAGGCCATCAAGGAATCCAGCGCCGACGTACGGCGAGTAATGGCGTTGCGCGCCATCCTGGGCGAGCGACTGCGGATTCTGTGCGGCGTGGACGACCTGATTGTCGAGGCCGTCTCCGCGGGCGCGTGCGGCTGGATCGCCGGGTTGGTGAACGCCTTTCCCAAAGAGTCGGTAGAACTGTTTGAGTCGGCGCTTGGCGGCGACTGCGCCCGCGCTTTTGAGATCTATCGCTGGTTTCTTCCGCTTTTAAGGCTTGATACCGTCCCGAAATTCGTGCAACTTATAAAACAGGTACAGGAAGAAATCGGCATGGGGAGTGGGCGCGTTCGTCCTCCCCGGCTCAGTCTGGAAGGCTCGGAGTTGGTAGCGCTGCGAGTGGAACTCCAATCAGCGCTCGCTACACGAATCTGACAGCGCGTAGGATAGGCTGTTGCTGCGTCTGGATGCGTTCGGTAGATTGCCTGGCGTGAGTCGGCCGTAAGTCTGCGGCGGTGCATTCAATGGAAGAAAAAGTCGGCATCCTGCTCGTCGATGATGACGAAGCTGTGCGTGGGCTGGCCCGCGTAATTCTGGAACATCAGGGGTGGCAGGTCGTCGAAGCCGGGAGCCTGAGAGAAGCTACTGGCTTGCTTCGCGATTGCGTTGTTCGTCCCCATATCGCACTTGTGGACCTCTTACTCCCCGATGGAGTCGGTACCGATCTCGCGGAGGATCTCCGCCGCGCTCGCACGCGGTCGAGGACGGTCTACATCACGGGCGATCCGGCCTGGCTGCGCAGGCTGAACGCCGGCAACGAATCCGTGCTCGCGAAGCCCTTCACGCCAACAGAATTGGTCGCGGCGGTACGCGTCGCTCTCGACGCGCAGCGGCCGGTCGTCGTATTTGTGGAGCCGGGGCGGGTCTACCGGCATCTGCTCGTCTCTGCTTTGGAGCACACGGCGATCGCGGTTGTGATGGCTGCGTCTTTCTCTGAGGGGCTGCTGCTGGCGCACGAACGGAATGCCGCGGTCCTGTTCACGCATGACCCCGGCCGCGAAGAGGCGCTGGCGGAGTTGGCTTGCCTGCGCCAGTGCCTGCCTACCCTGGAGGTTATCGCGTTAGACGCGGATCAGCCGGACGGCGGCCCGAGATGGTACGATGACCGGCTGCTTAGGTCTTATTCTGTGCAGGAGTTGATCGCCGCGCTGCGGCGAGCGCTGCTGCGCCAGCAGAATTGGACGGCCGACACACTCATCGGCAGCGAAGCGCATTAGCGGGGTGCCTGCTGTCACGGCCGGATTCAGCTATTGGCGGCCTGACACAGGCCCATAGGCCATCCATCCAACACCTGGCGACTCGGCTTTCGGTCAACCCTTGGGGGGCGTCGCCGGCACGGCCGGCTGTTCGAAGCGCACCTGCCTGCGGGGAGCAACACCCGCGCGCCGCAGCCCCAATTGCACGCTCACCCGCTCCAGCAGTTTGTGCAAGTCCGAAAGCAGCACGGGCTTGCCCAGAAAATCGTCCATCCCCGCGTTCTTGCACGCCTCGCGGTCGGACTCAAGCACGTTGGCGGTCATCGCCACGATGTAGGGCCGGGTCTCCTCGGGGTACTCCTGCACGACGATGCGGCTGGCTTCGAGCCCGTCCATTACGGGCATCTGCATGTCCATCAGAATCAGGTCGTAAGCCTGGCGGCGGACGGCATCCAGGGACTCCTGGCCATTGGACACGACGTCCGGATGGTAACCCAGCTTTTCGAGCAGCCTGGTTGCGACCTTCTGGTTGATCGGATTGTCCTCCGCCAGCAGGATGCGCATAGGAATCCGTGACCCGAGCGCCGAATCGATCCCGGCCAGGCGGGCCGGCTTCGGAACCAGGCTGGGATCCACCGCCTCCGCGGGCAGCGTGAACCAGAAAGTCGCGCCGGCTCCGGCGTTGTTGCGCACCCCGATGGTGCCGCCCATCAACTCGACCAGACGGCGGCTGATGGCCAACCCGAGCCCCGTGCCCCCGAACCGGCGGGTGGTCGAAGAGTCAGCCTGGGTGAATGCCAGGAACAGGTTCGACTGGTGGTCGGCGGGAACGCCGATTCCGGTATCGCGAACCTCAAAGCGCAACACGGGCGGGTTGCCGTCCGCATGCGGGTAGACGTGGACTTCCACCTCGCCATGCCGCGTGAACTTGATCCCGTTGCCCACCAGGTTCACCAGCACTTGCCGGACGCGCGTGATGTCCCCGCGAATGGCTTCGGGCACCTCTTCAAAGGCGCAGACAAGCTGAATCCCTTTGGGTTTTGCCAGCGGAGACAGGATGTCGAAGACTTCCTTGACGCATTGGTCGATACGGAAAGGCAGGCTCTCGAGCTGCAGCGCCCCGCTCTCCACTTTCGAATAGTCCAGGATGTCGTTGATCACGGCCAGCAGGTGCGTTCCACTGGCCCGCACGACGTCCACGCATTCGCGCTGTTCGGTCGAGAGCGGCGTCTCCATCAGCAGGCTGGTCATGCCCATCACGGAGTTCATCGGCGTGCGCATTTCGTGGCTCATGTTGGCCAGAAACTCGCTCTTGGTGCGCGCCAGGATTTCGGAGCGGGCCTCGGCGCGCCTGCGTTCGTTGACCTCCTCCCGCAGTTCGGCGGTGCGTTCCTCGACTTTCGTGGCGAGTTGCTCTTCGCGACGCTTCAAATGACGCATGCGCACGAAGTAGAATGCGGTCGCGAGCAGCACCATCAGCGCGCCGCTGGTGGCCCGCGCCAGCATGGTCTCGTACCAGTGCGCGGCCACTGAGAGGTGCACGCCCGGACTCGCGGCGCCCCACATGCCCGGCACGCCGGCCTGCACGACAAACTCATAAGTTCCAGGCGGCAGGTTCGTGTAAAACGCCTCGCGCCGGGTGTCGGCTTCCACCCATTTCGCGTCGTAGCCCTGCAGACGATAACGGAAGCGCAGGCGATCGGGGGAAGCGAAGCTGGCCGCCGTGTAACGGAAACCCACATCCCGCTCGGCCGGGCTCAATTCGACGAGCGGGACGTTGATCGCCCGCGACTGGTGCCCAACCACCATTTGTTCAATCGTCGCGTTCAGAATGGACGCGGGGCGCAGCGGCTTGCTGGGATCCAGCTTCACCAGCCCGCGCATCGTGGCGAACCACAGCGAGCCGTCCTTCATGCGCCAGACAGCTGGCGTCTGGCCGCCGTTGCACTCGCGCGAACGCATTCCCTCACCCAGGCCGATTTCGTCAAACACGAGTCGCGTCGCGGCGCCGGCGGCGTGCTGTTCCAGCGCGTTGAGACCGATCGAATAGATCCCTCGCGCCCCGCCCAGCCACAGCTTGCCCAGGCCGTCATCGGCCAGAGAAACGATCTGCGTCTCGGGCAGCCCGTCCGCCGCCTCCATGCGGCTGATCTGGCCGCCGCGAATCCTCAGCAACCCCAGTCCGTACAATCCCGCCCAAATCGTACCCTGGGAATCGCGTATCAGCGCCGGGACATTTTGCCCTTCCGTTCCGGGCACGGGAACGAATCGGCCACCCGTCAGTTTCCACAGCCCGGCATCGGTGGCCACCAGGGTCCGCCCAACCTCGTCGAACAAGATCGCACTCACCAGGCAGCTGCTCCAGGGCGGCCCGCTCTGGAGCGACGGCACCTCCCACTGCGTGCCGCGCAGCCGGTACAGACCGTGCGCAGCCCCTAGCCAGAGCGTGCCATCGGAATCCTCGGCGAGCGAAGCCGGATTGCCTGGATTACCCGGGATCTTCAGCTTTTGCACCAGCACGCCGTCGCGAAAGCGGTGCAGCGTGTCGTTGTCGGTGGCGACCCACACGGAGCCGTCGCGGCTCTCCAGCATGGTGTAGGGGAACATGCCGCCGAGCACCTGCGGCGCAGTGATCGCGCGCCAACGCCCGCCCCGCAGCAGGTTCAGCCCCCCGCCATCCAGTCCGGCCCAGACCGTCCCATCGCGCGTCTGCAGCACCGACAGGGCGACGTCCCAGCTCATCCCCTCCGGCCTCCCGTAGGGAGTGACGCCGCCATCGGTCATGTGCAGCGCGCCAAATGCCGGCATCCCCAGCCACAGCCCGCCTTCGCTGTCCTCCAGCAATCCCGAGATCCGCGGTTCGGGCAGGCTGGGAGAGTCCTGGTACACCCGCACGCGCTTCCCGTCGATCCCGATCAGCCCGGACTTGTCGCTGCCGATCCACAGCGTTCCGGTGCGATCCTGCATCATGCACAGCACGCCCAGTTTGCCCGCCTGATGCAGCCCCGGAATGGGGTTCGTATTCCAGACGCCGTTGGTGAGCCGCAGCAGCGCGCCTTCGACTGTGGCCGCCCACAGCGCGCCGGGGCGATCGACGAAAATCAGGCGGACCGGGCCGGTCTCTTCAGGACCGATGTTGCGCACGCTGCCGGAGGCGGACACCCGCACTACACCAATGTCGCCGGCCGCATAGACATCGCCGCCAGGCGCTGGCTGCAGCGTGTGCGGCCGGTTCCCGGCCAGCAGTCCGGGCGGACCTACCGGGCGAAAGTTGCCGTGCTCCAGACGGAACAGTCCGTGATTGCGAGCCGCCGCCCAGAGTTGCCCCGCGCTCTCGATGAAATCGATGATCGGTCCGTCCGGCAGCCCTTTGGAGGATCCGAAGGCCTCGAATTCCCCGTGAAAATAGCGTGCCGCACCGCGCGGCGTGCCGATCCACAGCGCACCGTCGGCAGTCGCCAGCAGGCTGAGCACCTCGTTGTGGGGCAGGTTGCCGTTGTTGTGATCGAAGACCGTGAAGCGGACCCCGTCGAAGCGCGCCAGTCCGCTAAAGGTGCCAAACCAGACGTAGCCGTCTTTGGTCTGCGCCAGGGCGCTGACACTGGAAGAAGGCAGGCCGTTGTCGGAATCCCACTTCGTCAGGTGGAACTGCGAGAAGTCCCGGTTCAGATCGTGCGCTTGCATCGAACCGGCCATGCCGCCCAGCCCGAATAGGCTGGCGGCGGCAACCACGCCGATCTGTAAAATGCTGCGTAAGCGCATCGAGAATAGTGAGTATCGTCGTTTCTATTAAATCAGATTGAGCCCGGTTAATTGAGTTGATCGACTTCAACTCATCGCGCGCCAGGCTTGCCCCAACTGCGAACGGAGTGCTGGTCCACTTTGGACTTGGTGGAAACAGTATATCGTCCGGTGGACTGGAACCGGCACCACTTCGGAGCCACATACCTGGTAAGTTCCGTCCAGAACCTGGCCTGGGACTTCAAACACGAAGTCCATTGGACGGCCGGCCGTCGCAGTCGCACTCTACTTAAGCAGGGACTCCAACCTGGAGTTGCGTATTCCCAACCCATTTACGCCGCGAAGAAACCGCTGCGTCCTCCCGGTTGAAGCCGGCTCGCGGACCTGTGCCAGTGTTTGGGCACCCCCGTCAATTCAACCAACGTGGACGGGATTCCAGTTGCAGCAGCAGATCGCGGCTGCTGCCCAACCCGAGACCAGCCAGGAACTGAAAGCGAAGTTGCTCCGCGCGCATGGATCCACAGCGGCCGAAGAACACGTCGCGCAGCGACCCCAGCTGTTCGCACCACTCGTCGGGGGTCGCCGAGCCGCCCGCTTCGCTCGGTCCGCGCGCGTTCCTCGCGATCACCAGCCCGGCATCGAACCACAGCCGGAAACTCGCCTCCAGTTCGCGCAGCACGTCGAAATAGAACGGAGCCTCGGGCTGGAGTACGCTGGTTTCCGCCAGCAGGCTGTGCTCCAGCAGCGTTGCGGTCGCGGCGAAATTCGCGTGCAGCGTCGGCCGGGCGGCCAGAGCGCCCGTGATCAACTCCAGCGGCTCCAGGGCATGACAGAACGGCAAGCCGCAGCAGCGGGCGATGCGACCCTGCACCAGGGCGGGCAGCGTGTGATGGCCCAGCCATGTGGCGTCCACACCGGGCGGATACATCGCTTCTCCCGCAAACTCCGCCAGCCGCGCGGGTTCCTCCAGTAGTCCGGCCCAGTTCTCCAACCCCGCTTGACGGCAATTGGCGGCCAACCGGTGCGCCTCTTCCAGTAGTCGTTGCGGCGTCAGACCGGGCTGAACCCGGGCGTATAACTCGTTCAGCGCCACGCACCAGGCCTCGACGGGCTCTGGCGACTGGCCGGAGAATTTCAAATGGTTCTGCAGCTGCCGCCGCCGCAGTTCGAGAATCGCGGTGAGTTGATCGATTCGGGCGCCCAGCGGAGCATCGCTGCTGGTCTTCAGCAGGCGGCGGTAGCGCTTCTCGTTCTCCTCCATCCAGGGCGCGCGCCCGGGCAGCACCTTATCCACGTCGATGCCCGCACTGGCCGCCAGCCGCCCGAGGTCCGCCAGGAACCAGGGCGAGTTGGCCAGCGCCGCCTGTAGACCGCGATAACCCGGCTTGCAGTCACTGACGCCCGCCCGAATCGCCTCGGAAACGGCCAGCAACTGGCGGTTCAGCATCCATGTGGCGCCGGTCGGCCGCTCGCCCAGGTCGTAGCGCAGCCGGGCCAACAGGGCGATCAATTCCTCGACCACGCGGTCGAACCAGCCCGTGCTCTGTTCCCCCGCGTAACCTGAGACGGCGAAGCGCAGCGTGACCGCATGCTCGGCGGCGCGCGTCGAGAAGACCCAGCCCACGGAGTGCTCCAGACGGGTTGTGATGTCTTCCCACTCTTGCGGTTCGGTCCGGCCGGTGGCGCGCTGTTCGAGGCCCAGGCACGCTACCAGGGTGTCGAGGCAAACCTTGACCGTTTTGGCCGTCGGTTCTTGCTCACCTCGCCGGGAGCGCGGCATTTTAGACCTCGTGTGCGACCTTCGCCTTGTCAGCCTCGGGCAGCACTTCGTTCATGGAGCCCTGACGGTAGCCTTGCATGTCCAGGGTCACGTACTTGAAGCCGAGGCTTTTCAAACTACTGGAGATCATATCGAACATTTCGATGGAAAGCGCCTTCGAAAGCTCCTCGCGAGCGATTTCCACCCGCACCACCTCGCCCGAGTGGTAGCGCACCCTGAATTGACGGAAGCCCAGCGCCTTCAGAGCTTCCTCGGCGGTCTCCACCTGCAGGATGTTCTCCACCGTCACCTGGGTGCCATAAGCGATGCGGGAACTCAGACAGGCCGCCGCCGGACGGTCCCAGGTGGGCAGCCCGGCCAGCCGGGACAACTCGCGAATCTCCGCCTTGCTCAAACCCGCCTCGACCAGCGGCGCTTTCACCTCGTGAATCTTGGCCGCTTTCTGGCCGGGCCGGTAGTCGCCGAGGTCGTCCGTGTTCACCCCGTAAACGATGATCTGACCGGGGAAGCGCGCGGCCAGTTCCTCCATGCGCCGGAATAGTTCGTCCTTGCAGTAGAAGCAGCGGTCCGGGTTGTTGGCAGCGTACTCCGGATTCTCGAACTCGAGCGTCTGGATAATCTCGTGCCGGATGCCGAAGTCATGCGTCAGGGCCGCGGCGTCCCGCATGTGCGAGCGCGGTACCGACGGCGAGTCGGCCGTGACGGCGACGGCGTTATCGCCCAGAGCTTGCTTGGCGGCCCAGGCGAGGTAGGCGGAGTCGGTGCCGCCCGAGTAGGCCACCAGCACGCGGCCCATGCCGCGCAGGAGGCCGATCAGTTTCTCCTGCTTGCTTTCGAGCGCCGCGGAGTCCAGCGCGTGCGTCCCCAGTGTCACTAGTCCGGCCATGCCGTCATTATATCGGGTCCAGTCCGGTTTGAATCCCTGGCTGCGATACCTGGATGGGCTCGCCCGCATTGCGGCGCACGCTGCAGCGTCCGGCATGGACACCCTTGTCCCCCTCAGCGGGCCTGCCGGCGTGCGCCCCTAATCCGCACTGAACTATCCTGGATACATGGGCGGGATGAATGGGAACCCAATCCGGGAGCATGAACGATGACCTTGAACCCCTACGCGGACTTGGTGGCGGGCCGCGACCCGCACGCGGTGATTGCAGAGACGTCAACCAGGCTGGCAGCCCTCGCAAAAAGCATGGGACCTGAGAAGATCACCGTGAATCCCGCCAAGGGCAAATGGTCCGCACGCGACATCCTGTGCCATCTGGCCGACACCGAAATAGCCTTCGCCTTCCGGCTGCGGCAGACGCTGGCGGAGCATCACCACGTGGTGCAGCCCTTCGATCAGGACCTGTGGGCGAAATCGTATCCGGGCATTCCCGCCGAGGCCGCACTCGCCGCGTTCACCGCCCTGCGGGCGTGGAACCTGGCGCTGCTGGCAACGGTGCCGGCCGAGGCGTGTGCCAAGCCAGTAAGCCATCCCGAACGCGGGACGATGACTTTCGGGACGCTGGTGGAGACCATGGCCGGCCACGACAACAACCACCTGCGGCAACTGGAAGCGATCGCCGAATAACGCGCGGCTGCTCTCCGTGGCGGGGCGGCTCGGAGCGCCGCCCCGCCAATAGGGGGATTACGCCCGGCGAATCGTGTACCTGGTGCCGGCGCGCGTCGCGATCACGAACACGTCGCCGTCCCGCTCGACTTTCGTTTCCGGCGACACTTGCAGGTCCCCCTCCCACGGTTTGTAGAGCCGCAGCGCCACGCCTTTTTCGCTCAGCACGCTGAGCCCCGTGACCGCCTGGCCGTCCCATTCCGCGCTCACCAGAAACGCTCCGGCGGCGCGCAGGTCCTGGAAGCGCGCCTTGCCCAGATTCGTCGTGTTCGGGAACAGCCGCAGCGTGCGCGAGTAGCTTTGCAGCATGCACTCGTTGAGCACCGCGGGCAGCGAAAGGTTCTCGGTCCACACGCCCATGCGCATCATGAAGTCGAAGTCCGTGGACTCCGCGTAGCGCCCGCCGGTCTGCCGCACACGGTCGTTGGAGATGCCGTTGGCCAGTTGGCAGTAGCGGACCTCGTTCTTAAAATCGGCTACGTCGAGCTGCCCGAGCCGCGCCTTGATCATCGGCAGGTAAACCAGGTCGTTTCCACCCTCCAAACGCACCGTCCTGGCGCTGTTTCTCGCCAGTTCCAGATACTTCTCGCCGATCCCGAGGCCTACCTGCTCGCCGGGAAAGACGGGCGCGAGCGTCACGGGGACGTTGTAGATCCACTCCGCCGGCGCCCCCGGAACGTCCAGCCAGACTTTGCCGTACGGTCCATCCACCGTCGGGTAGTCCGCCAGGTTCTTACGGATCTCGTTCCAGTCATCGCGCTCCGCTTTGTCCATGCCGAGCAGCGCCGCGGCCTCGTGACTGGCGTTCAAGACGAACTGCGAAAGCGCCACGTCGATGATGCAGTCCTTGTTGAGCCGCATGTCCACGGTGAAGCCCCAGTTCTCCGGCGAGACCGTGGGGATGATGTGGTACTTCCCATCGTCGAGCTTCTTCACGTAGGCCGCCAGGAAGCGCGAGGCCGAGCGCAGCATGGGGTATGCGCGTTTGAGAAAATCCAGGTCCTGCGTGTAGAGGTAATGCCACCACAGGCTCTGCACGGTCCACGGCGTTTCGCAAACTTCGTAGCCCCAGGGCGGTGCGGGATACGGGTTCACCTTGCTCGGCACGGGATAGGCGGAGTGGAAGTAGAACGCTCCCGGCAAACCGAACTTCTCCCGGGCATAACTCTCGCCTAGCGCGGTCAGCTTCTCGCACAGCTCGACGTAGGGCAGGTGCTGCTCCACGTGGTTGGACGAGAACACGCCCCACCACACCTGCTGGGTGTTGTAGTTCATGTGATAGTCGCCGTGCCAGGCTGTCCCGATCTTGCCGCTCGACCAGTTGCCGAACAGCCCCGGAGCGAGTTTGCCTTCGCGCAGGCAGCAGGCCAGCACGTACTGGTTGTGATACCAGATGCGCTCGAGTTCGCGATCCTGGAATTCGACCGCGGATTTCGACCAGAACTCCGCCCAACTTTTGGCCGAAGCGCGCTGCAGTTGCCGCGTGGGCAGGACCGACAAACGCCCGATCTCCGCTTGCGCGGCGGCGCGATTGTCCTTCGCATCCCGGGGCGTCTGGAGCACGACGTCCAGGCGGAAATGGTTCAGGTCGTAGCGGCCTTCGAGGGCGAACGAAGAGTCCTCGGGCGAAAGGGGCGCAGCGTTCGCGGCCCGGCCGGCCGGCGTGTTTCTGGCGAACGCCGCGCTGATCACGGCGGCGGCCGAGTCGTCCGTCTTGGCGGCGTCGTGCGCGGCTGCGGTGGGCGCGGTGGCGGGCAACCGCTGGAAGCTCGCAAACGAGCCGGGGGAGATCCTCAGCTCCGGGTCGGGCAGCCGCGCGTCCGGGTCGTCGTTCGGCACATACACAACCGAGGTGATGGGGACCGGCGTTCCTGGCACCACGGTCTCCGCCCACGCGCAGATGTAATTCGTGTTGTGGTTGACAAAGCACAGCAGGCGGAACCCGCTCGTTTTGCCCTTCAGGTCGTCGTGCACGAACTCAGCGCTGTACAGGCCGTTTGAGGGATCAAGCGACTGTTTGACCAGCCGCACGTGGCGCGAGTCCCAATGAATCCAGACGATGCCGCAGGGCCACGGCCGGGGCCACGGCTTACTGTACGAGGCGCTCACTTTCTGGGTGTATTCGCGGAAGAAATCGATGTTCTGTTCCAGGTAAATCATGTGCGGTTTGTTCTGGCGTTTGGCCTCATCGCCGGCGCGCTTCCACAGCTTCAGCAGTTCGTCGAAGTGGAGCACGTGCTGGTAGTGGTCCTCGCTGACGCGAATGTCCCAGGAGTCCTCTTTGCCGAGGTGCAGCCCGAGAGCGTCAGGGCGTAGCGTGACGCACACGCCGACGTCGCCGTTGCCGAGCAGCGCGCCTTCAAAGAAATTTGGCGTAGGCACAGTATTCACGATCGCGTGGCGCCGAGCGATGGCCACGGAATCCAGCGGCGCGGCGACCGTTTTTTGAGCGGTCAAAACAGGTGCGGCGGCGACGGTCACAGCGGTGCTGCTCAGAAACTTGCGACGATTCATGGCAACGATTCTATACCTCGGGGCAATGTGCACAAGAAAGCCCAAACCGTCAGATTTGACGGTTTGCCGAAATCGCCAGCCGCGAATCAATCACTTGCAGACACCAACCGTCAAAACCAGCGGTTTGGGTTGATCGAGTTTCGCAAAACACTGCGACGGGCTGATGCTGCCGTGTGGGGCAGGATGCCATCCCAATGTCACTTAGTTTTCTAAGCTTTCGGCGCAACCAAAACATTCCATTGGCGTTATGTTTTGACTATGGATGCATCGGCGATCTTTCACTTGTTCGTTGATTTTGCGCCAGCCGAGTTGTTTCGCTCGCTGCAGCAGCAGTTGAAGCTGCGACGGCGGAGCGGGGTTTATTCGGCGCGATTGGTGTTGTGGA